>SXGQ01445035.1_pt1 | contig 34692 bp, 36 predicted proteins | sample 3178371 | NCBI WGS metagenome assembly SXGQ01 (sample SAMN11356859, study PRJNA531348) | freshwater metagenome | isolation source: freshwater sample F1-20 | place: China: Fuxian Lake, Yuxi | collected 2017-12-25 | reverse complement strand
TCGTCCTGAGCCAGGATCAAACTCTCCGTCAAGAACTAACTGATAACTATCCGATTGATTACTCGATCGTGTCATCATCAGTGCGTTCGACAAGAGCGCAGTACTACCCAGGGGAATACCCGAGCATTGTTGTACTGCGATCTGGCGAGCCGAGCCGAAGCTCGACCCATTAATTATATTTTGATTCAACCGAAGTTGAACCGTTATGAATTGACAGACAGACTCTCCGTCGGGGCATGGAAAACATGCCCTCTCGAATGTCTGCCCGCACTGTGCGTTCAGTCTTCTCTTCCGTTTTCAAGGAGCCTAAACTCGGGGCACGCACATCGGAGCAGGGACAAACCTTTTTCCAGCATGTTGGTGCCGACGCCCCAACCAGTCAAGACTGGAAGATAGGGGCGACTGTCAAATCTAGCGAACCACAATGGTCTCGGCAACCCGTTCAGCAGATTAATTTTCATTTAATGTGCGGGTCACGCAGGGCTTTCACCCGGTGACACGTACAAGATGGAAATTTGTCTTGCCCTTGCGCAAAAGGATATAGCCTCCAGGCAATAAATCCACATCTAGCAGGGATTTTGCCTCATGTAAGACCTGACCGTTGGCCTTGTACCCATTTTGCGCCAAAGTGCGCCGAGCCTCACTGTTGGAGGCGGCTAAACCACTGGCGACCAAAACCCCGACGAGATCTCCCAGAGCGCTTTGACGAACGTCGGTTGAGGGGACTTCGCGGGCCACGACCTGAAGGGCTTGCATAGAAGCGGTGTTCGGGTCTCCCCCAAACAAAATCTCTGCCGCCTCTTCGGCGGCTTTCTCCGCTGGCGCACCGTGAACCAAACAGGTCACATCATGCGCAAGAACTTTTTGTGCCACGCGTTTTTCCGGAGCCTGAAGATGATCAAGCATCACCGAGTGAATGTCTTCAACAGATCGCAGCGTGAGTTGCAACAAAAAACGTTCAACATCTTCATCAGGTGACTGCATCCAATATTGACGGAATTCATACGGACTAGTTTTCTCGGCGTCCAACCACAACGCTCCGTGCACTGACTTACCCATTTTCGCGCCATCACTACGCGTGAGCAAAGGCCATGTCAACCCAAAACCAGATCGACTCAAGCGGCGGCGAATGAGATCAGTACCAGCCGTGATATTTCCCCATTGATCAGAACCACCCATTTGCATTTCCACATTCTGATGTTCGCATAAATGCCTGAAATCATTGGCTTGTAGCAACATGTAACTGAACTCGGTATAAGAAATTCCATGTTCACTTTCCATACGCACACGCACGGTTTCTTTAGCAACCATTTGATTGACCGTGAAATATTTTCCAACATCGCGAAGAAATTCAAGTGTCCCCATGGGAGCAGTCCACTCGGCGTTATCAACAAGACGCGCAGCATTTGCTGACGCAGTATCAAAATCAAGAATCTTTTCCAACTGTTTTTTGACACACGCAACATTGTGATTCAATGTTTCGCGATCAAGAAGATGACGTTCTTCACTTCGTCCACTTGGATCGCCGACCATCCCCGTTGCACCACCGGCAAGAACGACTGGTCGATGCCCCGCCAATTGAAAGCGACGCAGCATGACTTGTCCTAATAAGTTGCCAGAATGTAGCGAATCAGCCGTCGGGTCAAACCCCACATAGACCCCGATTGGGCCCTCACTTAGGCGCGCCGCTAGCGCAGATCGGTCAGTGGAATCGTGGATTAAGCCACGTGCATCAAGATCGGCGAGGAACTGCTCGCCCGAGGTTGGAGAAGACATACCTAGGCATTATCTCAGTTCTATACCCTAAAAGGACTGATCAATTATGGTGATATTTATGCATCAACTCGCCGAGACCTTCCGTCGGTTTGCGGTAGCACACCAGCGCAATGCCCCGCTCTACAGCAAGATTGCCGATCGGGTCGCTGATGAAACAACGGTCTTGGACCTGATGTCTGCTGCTCCTGTCATGCAACGTAAACCCGTGCTCTTATTTGCCTGCGCGCATCACCTGTTGTTACTCAATCCAACGGGCGAACTGGCGGCGCATTACCCGAATATCTCCACACCGGAGCCCGACGGTGACGCCGGTGATCTCTTCGTGCGGTTCGTGCTCGACCATAGCGACGAGATGTCTACGTTGCTTGCTACTCGATCAACGCAAACCAACGAGATCAGACGAAGCAACTGGTTCCTTTTTCCGTTCGCAATGCTTGAGCGTGAACTCGGACCGCTGGCACACATTGATGTCGGTACGAGCGCTGGATTACATCTACTTTTTCCGAAACTCGCCTTTGACATTCACTGCGGCCGAAGGATCGGCGATAGATCCGCTCTCACGATTCAGTGCGATGTGCGCGGGCAACCTCCAGTCATTGATCACGTTCCTGCAGTAAATTGGTCAGTCGGGATCGACACCCAACCAATTGATGTGCACGACGAAGTCGCGGTGCGCTGGTTACAAGCGTGTATTTGGCCCGACCAATTTGACAGGTTCACACGACTCCACAGCGCAATCGATCTCGCGCGTCACAGCAATTTACGAATTGACACTGGTGATGCTGTTGAGAACGTGGCGCGTCTTGTCGCTGAGGCATCGACTCACGGTCATCCAACGGTGACAACAAGTTGGGTGATGAATTACCTCTCCCCCACGCAACGCAACAGTTTCGTCAATGAACTCGCTCGTATCGGCACAAGCACAGATCTCAGTTGGGTCATCGCGGAAAGCCCACTCGAGACTCCTGAACTTCCTGTCACCAGCAGTGATGGCGAAGATATCACTGTCATTTCGCTCGTCACATGGCGCAACGGTCAACAGGTCAGTACGCGCCTGGCACGAACTCATCCACACGGAAACTGGATTCATTGGGAATTGTGATTTATACGCCCACGACGCAAATTATTTGCGACTGCTAACACTCCAAGGATAAAAACCACTCCTCCCACCGCGCGGACTCCAATCCCAATGTCAGGCAGAGCCAAAGATGCACCGGCCACGGCTGCCAAAAGACCGATCACTATGCCAATCAAACGTCGCAGAAATGAACCTGATGAAGCGCGCAATGCCAATATCGCCAGAAGGCCAAGCACGATGACCGAGCAAATAATGACCGTGGTTAAAAGCACTAAGTCTTCCATGTGCCTAGTTAAGCACGATTCAAATCGCTACGAAAGAGATTTTTTGACAATGTCTGGAATCGGTGCGGGCCGTTGCGTCACGGGGTTGACACTGACGTAGGTAATCACTGCGTCAAATCGTGAATCACCATCAACTTCTCCATTGATTACGACATCAAAGCTGCTGTTGCCCCATCGAGAGACTTCACACTTCATATCCAGTGTGTCCCCAAACTTTACTGGTGAATGCCATGTGAGTTGCGTGGTCTTGAGCATGAAATCAAATCCGACAGCATGCAGATCAAATGTCGTTCCGGCCTTCTTTAACTCATCAGCCAAAGCCAATCGAGTCCATGCATCAACTGCATCATCGCAGTAGGCAAAATAATTTGCATTGAAGACGACACGTTGCATATCGCACTCGCCATACCGTACTTTGAGCGTGGGAATATACGACACGGCGTTACATCCTTTGGGAGCCGACACGCCCGAATTCCCTGACGGCATCAGCAATCATCTGTACAGCTACCCATGCCAAGCGCATTTCGGCGACTCGAGCAAGCAACAACACGCCTGTCGGACGGAGGAGTCTCAACATCATGCGTTTTTCCAACTTGCAAGTGCAGCGGAAAACTTCTTGAGTTGTTCAGCGACTGGCTGAGGGCCCGCACCGCCTGGAGTTGTGCGCATCGTGGCACCAACACCCGGCGCAATTAATGCGGCTGCATCAGCGCCCAATGTCGGTTCTGCAGTGACTAACTCGACCAATAAACCTTCTCCAGCGAGCGAACGGCGTACTAGCGCCCCAACGATGGCATGGGCGTCACGAAATGGCATACCAGCGCGCACCAAGAACTCGGCTAGGTCGGTGGCTGCCATTGTCGGAGCATCGGCCGCTGACTTCATTCGTTCAGGAACGAAACGCGCCGTAGCAATCATTCCGTTCAACGCAGATAAAGCCAGAGACACTTGATCCAGAGCATCAAACAGCGGCTCTTTATCCTCCTGCAAATCGCGATTGTAGGCCAGTGGAAGACCCTTCAGCGTTGTCAATAAGCCGACGAGATCACCGATCACTCGACCTGCTTTACCACGTGCCAATTCGGCGATGTCAGCGTTCTTCTTTTGCGGAAGCATTGACGAACCTGTCGCGTATCCATCATCAAGTACTGCGAATCCAAATTCATCGCTGGTCCACAGAACCCACTCTTCACCAATCCGCGACAAATGAATTGCGATCATTGACAGCCCAAATAAAATCTCGGCTACAAAATCACGATCACTGACTGCGTCAAGTGAGTTTTCAAATGGTCGCGAAAAACCAAGTTCCTGAGCTGTGAATGATGGATCTAAAGGCAGTGACGAACCAGCCAAGGCACCAGCACCGAGCGGCGATACATCGGCACGCCTCAGGGCATCTCGCAAACGATCAATATCACGACCTAAGGCCCAACCATGAGCGAGAAGGTGATGGGCCAAGAGAACTGGCTGAGCGCGTTGTACATGGGTGTAACCCGGTAGATACACAGCGTCAACACCTGTCCCCGCTTCACGGGCGCGAGTCAACAAGGTTTCTTGTAGTGCAACGACACGTTGAACCACGAGCGGAACCTCGCGCTTGCACCACAGCCGAAGTCCAGTCACAGACTGATCGTTGCGACTTCGACCCGTATGTAATTTGGCACCTGTCGCTCCACAAATTTCTGTGACTCGCCGTTCCACCGCAGTGTGAATATCTTCGTCACTGGGTGCAAAAACAAAAGTCCCTGATGTCATCTCATTTTTGACTGTGTCAAGAGCTTGCAGAATGGAATCTCGTTCGCTGACTGTCAAGATTGCTACATGAGCCAAACCTTTGACATGAGCGCGCGAGCAATTAATGTCATCGAGCCACAAACGTTGATCAAAAGGCAGGCTCGCGGTGTAGGCCATCAACTCATCTGCAGGCTGAACGGAAAATCTTCCATGCCACAATGTCTGAGAGTTCTCTTGCGTGCTCACGAAACTTTTCTCGCTTTCGTATCCATAGTGATTCCTGCTAACTCGCGCAGTCGGTTCGCCATATCAGCACCGCCCACCTCTTCTGAAGCGATACAAAAAATCGTGTCATCGCCTGCAACAGTCCCGATCAGCCCCCACATTCCACTGCGATCAAGGGCCGAGGCGACAACGTGCGCGCACCCTGGTGGTGTGCGCACGACAACCATCGGACCGCTGTGTTGAACATCAGCCACCCACTCGCCCATCACTCTGCGCAACTGTTCCTGGGGCGCTAGTCGCGCAGGAGCGAACTCGGGAATCGCATATACCGTGTCACCACCTGGAACACGGACCTTGACTGCCCCTAAGTCCTCAAGGTCGCGCGAGACCGTGGCCTGTGTTGCACTGATTCCACTACCCAACAAAAGTTCCACAAGTTGTGGTTGATTGGTGACCACCTGCTGCGAGATCAGCGTGGCGATTAATTGCTGACGTTGTGCCTTGGTACTCATTGCGAAACTCCCAACATAAATGCGAGCACACCTCGTGAAGCGTGCAGACGGTTGTGACCTTGCTGAATCACTCTGCTCGCTGAACTATCAATGACATCAGCGGAGACTTCGTAACCCCGATAAGCCGGAAGGCAGTGCATGAAGATGCCCTGCGAATCGGCCCTAGACATCAAATCTGTCGTGACCGCGTATGAGCCGAAGATCTGCAGGCGTTCGGCCTTTTCTGCTTCTTGACCCATCGACACCCACGTGTCGGTGTGCACCGCGTGTGCCCCAGCGACAATTTCTTGTGGTCGAGAAGATTGCTCGATGGAACCTGATCCCAAAGTGGAGATGCGTTGCAACTCGTCGCCTGAAGCGTCATATCCCTCAGGACAAGCGAGTCGATAATGAGCGCCAAGGATCACGCAAATCTCTCCTAGTGAACGCGCCACATTGTTGTAATCGCCAACATAAGCCACAGTTTTTCCACTCAGGCTTCCGAACTCTTGCACCATTGTTAAAGCATCGGCGAGACCCTGTAAGGGATGAGAAAAATCGCTCAACATATTGATAACGGGCACGGAACTTGCACGCGCAAGGCGCTCGACAATTCCATGTTTGAAAACTCTGGCTGCGATCAGGCCGTGATAGCCAGACATAATTCGCGCCACATCTTCAACTGGCTCACGAGTATCGAGGCCAACCTCTTCGCCACGGGTATAGATCGGATGTCCACCGAGTTCCACGACGGCGATCTCCATGCTGTGACGCGTTCGATTGGATGGCTTTTCAAAAATGAGAGCGGCGCCGATAGGCGTACCCTCGCTGGAACGCAGTGGACAACCAAGACTTGAGGGCTGACGTTGTGAGAGTTCAAACACGAGTTTGATCTCATCAAAGGTGAGGTCGGTGATGTTCAGTAAATGTCGCATATTTCTCAGGCGATAACGCCAACTCCTTCAGACAAAACTTCGGCAATCTTTGAGACAACTTCGTCCATCTCGGCAATTGACACAGTGATTGGTGGTGCGAGTCGCATCGAGGTTGCGTTCACTGCATTAGTCACGACACCACGATTCAAGAGTTCCAGATACACCGCTTTCGCATCGCGCTTCGGTCCGAGTTCGACTGCCCGTAAAAGACCTTGTCCGCGCACTTCAACAACTCCCGCGACCTGAGACAATTCTTCAGCGAGATACAGACCTTTCTCACGCGCCAAAACTGGAGCATTGATGTCACGCATCTGATTGATGACTGCGCAAATCGCTGCTCCGGCTATCGCCGTCCCGCTATAGGTTGAGCCATGATCACCAGGTTGAAAGACCGCTGCCACTTCTTGCTTGGCCCAACATGCACCAACGGGGAAACCGTTGCCTAAGGCTTTTGCCAGGGTCACTACATCAGGCACCACGCCGGCATGTTGAAATCCAAACCACTCGCCCGTTCGCGCCATGCCTGTTTGAACTTCGTCAATCATCATCAAGAGACCACGCTCATCGCACAGACTTCTGATCCCTTGGAGATACTCCTTTGATGCGGGGATGACTCCACCCTCACCTTGCACGGTCTCAATAAGGATCGCTGCCACGCTCGGATCAATGGCTGCTCGGAGTGCCCCAAGATCACCGAATGGAACGTGGCGAAAACCATCAGGCATTGGTTGGAAAGGCTCGTGCTTGGCGGGCTGTCCAGTTGCCGCCAAGGCAGCCAAAGTGCGACCGTGGAAACTACCTAAAGCCGATATCACAACATGGCGCCCACGGCCACCAAATTTTCGCGCCAACTTCAGAGCAGCCTCATTGGCTTCTGCTCCGCTGTTGCACAAGAACACTTGACCATGAGCGCCTGAGGCTTCGAACATCAACTCGTTGATCGCCAGTGCGGCTTTAGTTGCCGTTGGATTAGCGAAAAAATTACTCACATGGAGCAAAGTATTTAACTGCTCAGACACCGCTGAAGCAATGACTGGATTGCTGTGTCCAAGTGAGACAACAGCGATACCCGATAAGAAATCAAGGTAACGCTTGCCATCTGTGTCCCATAGTTCAGTCCCTAAGCCCCGTTCAAACATCACTGCCGGAGCACCAAAGACTGGCATAAATGGACAGTGCGGTTGACCCGCAGTCGCAAACATATGCGCACTCATGAGACCACTCCCGGGTTTGTGAATTTCTTGGATTCGACCATCGTTCCGATACCCGAATCAGTAAACAGTTCAAGTAATAAAACGTGAGGAATCCGACCGTCTAAAATGTGGGCGCGTTTGACTCCGTTGCGCACAGCATGAACACAACTTTCAACTTTCGGAATCATTCCACCAGCAATGGTTCCGTCAACCATCAATGCATCAAGTTCATCAGGAGTCGTTTGACGAATCAAACTGCTCGGATCGCTTACGACTTTCCGCAAACCTTCAATATCGGTGAGATACACCAACTTTTCGGCACCTAATGCCTCAGCAATAGCGCCGGCAACGGTGTCAGCATTGATGTTGTAGGCCTGACCGCTCGCATCAACGCCGATCGTGGCGACAACGGGAACGAACTCATCGTCAAGAAGGCGTTGCAGAATTCCAGGGTTGATCTTCTTGACGTCACCAACGAAACCAAATTCAGGATCTTTAGCGCTCGCAGTGATCAAGGTGGCATCCTCACCGCTGACGCCGACAGCGAATCTCCCATGAACATTTATTGCGGCAACGATTTGCGGATTCACTTGCCCGCTCAACACCATTCGCGCAATATCAACGGTTTCGGCATCGGTGACCCGCAAACCATTCTTGAATTCAGTGGTCTTGCCGAGCCGAGTCATGAGGTCGCTGATTTGTGGTCCACCACCATGGACGACAACTGGTTTGAGGCCAACAAGTCGCATCAGCACAATATCTTCAGCAAAAAGCGCCAACGCATCGGCTTCGGAGGCTCCTGCTAAGGCGTTACCACCGTATTTCACGACAACCACTTTGTCGGCAAATCGGCGAATGTACGGCAATGCTTCAATCAGCACCGCAGCCCGTGACTCGGGACTCAGCACCGCCGTCAATGACACATTGCTTTGAGCACTCATGGATATACCCCTATCGAAGTCAGACCAGCGGTCTCTGGAAGTCCAAGGGCCACATTGGCTGCTTGCACTGCACCACCTGAAGCACCTTTGCACAAGTTGTCCAAGGCGCTAACGACGATGACATATCCAGTTCTTTCGTCAAAACGCGCTGTGATATGAACCGCGTTTGAGCCGAGCGTGGCTTTAGTTGATGGAGATTGCTCGCGCACCACGACAAATGGTTCGTGAGCATAAAAATCTTTGAGGGCTGTGAGCAAAGACTCCGTTGATGTTCGGCTGAGGTCTGTTGGTCGGGCGTAGCACGTTGCCAGGATCCCCCGATTCATCGGCACCAGATGCGGCGTGAACAGAACTTGCGCGCCAATCTGTTCCTGCATCTCAGGTGTATGCCGATGATCAAGTAATCCGTAAGCATTCATATCTTCATTGACTGTGCTGAAACTATTGGACTGCTTGGCCACGCGACCGGCACCCGATACGCCACTCGCTGCATCGACGATGATTGCGGAATTGCTGATCAAACCCAATCGCACCAGTGGAGCAAGAGCCAAAGTCGCAGCCGTGACATAACAACCAGGAGTTGCAACCAACTGGGCGCCAACAAGTTGCTTCCTGTGAAGTTCGGGGAGTCCGTAGACAGCTTGCGCGAGAAGATCGGGTTGATCGTGAGTGAATCCATACCATGTGGGATACGCCGAAGCATCTTGCAATCGATAGGCCGCCGAAAGGTCGACCACGCATCCAACTTTGCCAACGAGGACCGGCGCTAGGGCAAGGCTCGCCTCATGCGGGATTCCAAGAAAGGCCACATCGACGCCGTCGACTTGTTGAGCGATTTGGTGAGTCAAAGTAGTCGGATCCGAATCCGCGAAGACCATCTCAGGGTAGGACGCCGCCAAACTGGGATACAACGAAGAGATCAAAGTCCCAGCCTGGCTATCGCCCGTGGCAAGGACCAACTCAAGGTTCGGGTGGCCCGCGATGAGGCGCAGTAATTCCACCCCGGTGTAACCCGAGGCCCCGATAATGGCGACTTTTTTGACTTCTGTACTCACAGTAATAATCATACAGAAATATGTATAGGAATACAACAACGTTGCTGGCGCGCTCGTAACTGCGCTGAGGCAACAGGCGTGAGAATATGGATAGATGGCCCGTGAGCACGGTTTCTCCCTACCATCAACGAAGGGCCGACTTTTGGTTGCGGCCCCTCCCCTGACTGACCCCAATTTTGACCGCAGTGTGCTGTTCATGCTGGAACATAACGAAGGTGGCGCATTAGGCCTGATGCTGAACCGTTCCAGCAATGAGCTCAAGATCGAACTTGACTCATGGGTGGAACTCTTGACCCCGCCTCAAGCATTTTTTAGTGGTGGGCCGGTCGAAGCCCATGCCTTCATCGCCCTCGGGATGATTCCTGGGAAAACTCCTGACGGCCAAACGTTCGTGTCTGTGGATTGCGTGGCCCCGATTGACCTTGACTGCGATCCCGCTCTGTTAGACCCTCGCCCAAGTTTGCTCCGTATCTTTCACGGTTACGCCGGATGGGGTCCCCAACAACTTGATGCCGAACTTGAAGGTGGCGCATGGTTGGTGCTGAACGCGCTCGTGAGTGATGTATTCACGCAGACTCCCGAGGATTTATGGGAAACAGTTTTGCGTCGACAGAAAGGTGAAACCAGTTGGCTGGCTGACTGTCCAAGCGATCCCACACTCAACTAGTTGGTGGTACTCGTGGCGGGTTAGCGGAGTTGGGCACCAAGTTTTGTAACACCAGCAATACACTTCTCGCGCACGGTCGCAACATCCGCATCAGCCAACGTTCGATCATGAGCCTGTAGACGCAAACGGAAAGCAAGACTTCGAGAATCGCTTGCATCTTTACCGCGATAGACGTCAAACAAGGTCAGATCAACTAAGAGTGCGCCGGCTGTCTGACGCAGAGCCTTCTCAATTTTCTCAGCAGTTACCGATGTCGGCACCGTAAAAGCCAAGTCAATATCGCTAGATGGATAACGACTCGTCGCTTTCCACTGCGAAACCTTGGGTTCAATCGCCAAGAGGCGCGAAAGATTCAATTCAAGGACGGCGACCCGTTGGGTGATGTTGTAGGCATCCAACACATCAGGATGAATCTCACCAATTGCACCGACGACTTCTTTTCCAGCAGACAAAGTGGCCGATCGTGTCGGGTGCAGACCTGACGGCACCAGCGACTGATCCAGGCGCGCTCCCCAACCCATGGCCGTTGCTAATTCGCGCCACACTGCGACTGCCTGCGGCGCATCAGATCCAGCGATGACGACACCTAATGCTTCGGATTCATCAGGCAAAACATCCGAACTCGTCGGATAGATATGTCCGATCTCGTAGAAACTCACTCCGGTGCGTCGATGGGATTCGTTGAAAGCAATCGCTTTCAGCAAACCAGGTCGCAAGGAAGTGCGCAGCACATCATCACCAACGACGAGCGGATTCACCAAACGCACTGCCACATCAGGTAATCCTGCGTTGGATAGATCGCCGTCAGTCAAAAATGGATGTGGCATCGCTTCATGAAAACCAAGGCCGAGAAGAATCTCATGAAGTCGGCGGCGGCGATGCTGAATCACACTCAATCCGCCTGGTTGGGTTGACTTCGGAACAGTCTTGCCAAGATTGTCGTAACCAAAATGGCGAGCGACTTCCTCAACAATGTCAATTTCAAGGGTGCAGTCAGGTCGCCAGGATGGAACCGTGACCCAGAAATCGCCATTCATTTCCTGACACGAGAAACCAAGCGGGACAAGAAAATCCGTGATCTGCGATGCACTGAAACTCTTTCCTAAGAGAGCACTCACTCGTGCAGGACGCACATACATGCTTTTGGGTGGCGGAATCGATTCACTGCGTTCGTCGACCATGCCTTGATGAACTACAAGGTCAGGACAGGTCACACGGAGAAGTTCAACAAAGCGCGCAATCGAGGTATCAATACCGAAGGGATCCATGCCGCGTTCGTTGCGAGCCGAGGCTTCACTACGCACATTCATGCGAGCCACGGACTGCATCACAGCGATGGGTTCAAACCATGCTGTTTCCAAGACCACGACCGTTGTCTGTGCGCTGATCTCTGTGTTTTGACCGCCCATAATTCCAGCGATACCGATAGGTCGATTGGTCGCATCACAAATCAACAGATCATCAGCAGTGAGAACGCGCTCAACACCGTCAAGTGTGATGATTTTTTCACCCTCGGCAGCTAACCGAATCTTGAATCCCCCGCCATCAAGTGCTTCAAAATCGTACGCATGATTGGGCTGATTAGTTTCCAACATCACATAGTTGGAAACATCAACAACATTGTTGATTGAGCGCATGCCAGCCGCTGCTAGGCGACTGACCATCCAGTCAGGCGATTGCGTGATGCGCACGCCACTGATGATGATTGTGGTGAATCGCGCACAACGATCGCCTGCGACGATTTCTACTGGTGCACTCCGAATGTCTCCGGTGACAGCCAAAGTCGGAACAGATTGAACAAACGGCACTTTGAAACGAGCAGCCAAGTCACGAGCCACGCCAATATGCCCATAAGCATCGGGACGATTGCGCAACACATCAATGTCGTACACAATCTCTTCTGCAAGACCAAGTGCTTGACCGTAGGGAACGCCAAGCGGTGTGGCTGGATCCATGATCAAAATACCCTCGTCGTCATCGCCGAGACCAAGTTCGCGAGCGGAGCAACACATACCTTCACTCGGGATGCCAACAATGGGTTTGGTTTCGATCAAACGGCCGTCGGGCATCGTCGTACCAGGCGTTGCCCACGGGATGATGTCGCCGGCTTGCATGTTAAAAGCCCCGCACCACACATGATGTTCGGTGCCATCACCATTATCAAGAAAAACGCGATGCACTTTGGCGGCATCGGGATGACGCTCCGTTTTGATGACCCGAGCGGTGATCACACCAGCCACAGTTGCACCAACTTTTTCAACACCTTCAACGGCAAGACCGATATCTGATAAGGCAAATGAAATCGCTTCAGTGTCATCGGGAAGAGCCGCTAGATCACGCAGCCAAGAGTGGACAATCTTCATCGTTATCTCTCAGAACTGCTCAATGAATCGAATGTCATTGGTATACATCTCTCGAACATCGCCCACACCATGTCGTTCCTTGGCCATGCGATCAATGCCAAAGCCAAAAGCGAAACCACTCCATTCCTCGGGGTCAAGTCCGCCAGCGTGCAAAACATTGGGGTGCACCATGCCGCAACCTCCGAGTTCAAGCCAATCACCCTTCGGCGTGCGAATATCAAACTCGGCAGAGGGTTCAGTGAACGGAAAGTAACTTGGGCGCAGACGACTCGTGAAGCCGGCTCCGAAGAAAGCCTGAGTAAAGGCTTCAATCGTTCCCGCTAGATCAGCCATGGTAATGCCACGGTCAATCACGAGACCTTCGATTTGGTGGAACACCGCAAGGTGCGTTGCATCAGTTGTTTCGTTTCTAAAAACGCGACCTGGCATGATCATGTAGATCGGGGGTGCCACATTTTGCATCACGCGAATCTGTACGGGCGATGTATGTGTACGCAACACCGTGCTACCAGGCTGACCATGGTCTACATAGAACGTGTCGTGCATACTGCGCGCCGGATGCGACGGTGGCATATTGAGTGCCTCAAAGTTGTACCAATCGGTTTCCACCTCAGGCCCTTCGGCAACTTGGAATCCTAAACCAACAAAAACATCTTCCAGTCTCTGCCACGCTTGCGTGACGATATGAGATTTACCCCGACCAGGGGCAGTAAAATGCTCGGTGAGATCAAGAGCCTCAGCTGATAATTGCACATTTCGCTCGGCACGACCGAGTAACGCCCGACGTTGCGCAAGTGTGAATTCAACAGCAGACATCGCTTCGTTGAGGGCTTGACCAGCCTCTTTTTTCTCATCCACTGTGGCCAATTTGCCGAGGCCATTCTTGAGCAGAGCGAGCGGACCCTTTTTGCCCAAAAGTTGAGTATCAAGTTGACGCAACTCATCAATGGTTGAGGCATTGGCAATACTCTGCTCAGCGGCAGCACGGGCGGCATTGATGTCAACAATCATGGCAAGACCACCGTACCCGAGGCTGCCCTACGCTGACGAGCAACTTCAAAACACAACACGGTGGCGGCCATAGCCACATTTAAACTCTCCCCCGCACCCGATTGGGGAATCGTCACCCATTCGTCAACCGCCGAGGCATCTGCAAGCCCATGCGCCTCATTTCCAAGCACCACGGCGACTCTGAGTGTCCAGTCACATGAGGTGTATTCACTGCCGAGATGTGATGAGGTACCCACACACTTCAGGCCCGCCCGCGCCACATCTTCAAGCGAAACCTTTTCTAGGATCGGCAGGCGAAAAATGCTGCCAGCAGACGCGCGCACCACTTTTGGGTTACTCGGATCCACTGAACCCGATGTCACGACACACGCATCGGCGCCAGCCGCTTCTGCAGAGCGCAACATCGTTCCAAAATTACCAGGATCAGAAATGCCATTGGCAACGATCACAAAAGAAGATCGCGTCAATATGTCTGCATCGGCAAATTGTCGCCTGACAATGGCGAGAATCGGTTGCGGAGTCTCGGTCGTGGCAACCTTCTCCATTACTCCCTCAGCTAAAAAATTGACCGTCCCCGCACCATCAATCGGACTGGCCCCGGGTGTCAAGAACTGGGCTTCAACATGCCAGCCGGCGCTCACTGCTTCAGCAATCAAAATCGCCCCTTCGACAATGAAGGCACCCTCCTCGTCACGCGAACTGCGACGCCCCGCAAGGCGCCGCAGTCGTTGAACACTTGGATTGCTGAGAACCAGTTCGTGGTTCAGGAGATCTCGCTCAGGCGAGTGCCGCCTTGGCCGCCTCGCAGAGGTGGCCGAATGCAGCAAGGTCGGTGACAGCCAGATCAGACAAGATCTTGCGGTCGACTTCGATACCAGCCTTATTCAACCCATCAATGAAGCGGCTATAGCTCATGTCGTGCAGACGACAGGCCGCATTGATGCGTTGGATCCACAGACGGCGGAACTCGCCCTTCTTGGCTCGACGGTCGCGGAATGCATACTGACCCGAACGCATGACCTGCTCATTGGCAGCACGCACGGAACGACTTTTATTACCGTAATAACCTTTGGCGCGTTCTAGCGTCTGCTTACGACGCTTCTTTGAACCGACTGCACGCTTAACTCTGGCCATCGGATTTCCCTTCTCTCGTTCTGATCTTGTGACGTATGTGGTTGGGGTAAAACTCAGCGCAGGCCGAGTAGACGCTTGATCTTTTTGATATCACCGGAGTGCACATCAACCATGCCGTCGAGACGGCGGGTACGAGTGGACGGCTTCTTTTCGAACAAGTGCTGACGGTTCTGCTGCAGACGACGAATTTTGCCGGTGCCGGTCTTCTTGAACCGCTTGGCGGCTGTTTTGCTGGTCTTCATCTTTGGCATGACTGGTGTCCTTTAATCAAGGGTGTTCGGAAATTTACTCTTCGGAGACTGCTGGAGCTTCTAAAACTTCGATGGGTGCTGTTTCCAGTGCAGTTTTGATCTCAACAGCTGGATTGACATCCACTACCGATTCAACGGCAGTTACTGCTTTTTCTTTCTTCACTGGTTTTTTGTCAGGAACGAGAACCATTGTCATGCTGCGTCCTTCAAGCCGAGCTTGTGTTTCCACTTTGCCAACGCTCAAAATCTTTTCAATGACTTCATCGAGAATTTTGCTCCCCAACTCTGGGTGAGCCATTTCTCGACCACGAAACTGGAGTGACACCTTGACCTTGTGGCCTTCGGCGAGGAATTCCTGTACGTGACGCACCTTGGTGTCGAAGTCGCCGCGCCCAATCTTGGGTCTAAATTTGACTTCTTTAACGGTGACGTGAGCCGTCTTCTTGCGTGCTTCGCGCGCTCGTTGGGACTCTTCATACCGAAACTTGCCATAATCCATGATGCGGCAAACCGGTGGGTTGGCAAGAGGTGCGACTTCAACGAGGTCAAGGTCTATCTCTCGAGCGAGGGCCAAGGCGTCTGGGACGGTCTTGATTCCTAATTGCGCTCCATCGGGTCCGATCACCCTCACTTCACGAGCACGGATGCGTTCGTTATAGCGAGGTTCGGCTATTGGCGGTGCTATGGCTGTTCACTTCTGTGCAAAGGGCTAACCTCCCGGAGTTACGGATACATGGCGACGCGAAGTCGACACGGGTCAGCCGCTGCCGCAGCCTTCTCGCAATGACCTGAGCGCACGTTCCAATTGCTCGGAGATGGTCAGGTGGGGGCAACAACCCCACTTCGCCTCAGTTGTGAGAGATAGCGTATCCGCAGATGACCCCAAAACGGTCATAGTCCCTGAAACACCTGCAGGAAGATCCCATGAATAGTGCCCGCAACGAAGACAACATCGAGTCAGAAGTGGCCGAATCCCTTGAAGCCGTCGCCGAGGCCCGCCAACGCTTGGCTGAAGCACCCGCCGAGATGGTCATTTCGAACCATGCCATGGGTCTCTACGAACTAGCCGCCATCCATCTCACCAGCAGTCCTCCTGATCTTGTTAAATCAGCGCTGGCAATCGATGCCCTGGCCTGCCTCGTCGAAGGTCTGCAGGAGCGTCTCGGTGAAAACTTTGCAGTCCTCAAAGATGCCTTGGCGAATATCCGTCTTGCTTTTGTCCAGGTCAAGAATTCTCTGTAGTTCGCCGCGCTCGTCCATTGCTGATCATCACTCCCTCAGCAAGAAGTAAACGTTGTTGTTCAACTTCAAGTCCTGGCACTAAACGACCCTGGGCATTGACGACCCTCCACCACGCAAGATCCAACTCTTCGGCGTACTTGCCCAAGACGCGCCCCACACAACGCGCATGTTTGGGATAGCCAGCGTCGCTAGCCACCTCGCCATAGGAAACGACCTTGCCGCTCGGCAGTGACATCAAAACCGCAACAATGTCTTGAGTGCGACGGTCGTCAGACAGGACGAATTGCACTGGCTTCGTTTCGACTGAACTTCGTCAGCAATTCAAAATTCACAGAGGTCCCGATATCTATTGCTCGCGAGCCATCGACAATTTCCGCGCAGTGGAACATCACAATCACGCCATCACTAGATGTGATCTGACCAAGACCAACATGGGCATCAAACGATGTCACAGTGCCGCTTAACATGACAAGCAATCAGGCCACGATCTTGGAAATCGGCATTTCCAAAAGATCTGAAGCGCCGGCATCTTTGAGAGCAGGGATGAGGGTGTTAATCGTGCGCTTTTCTACGACCGATTCAACAGCAAATCCCCCACTGGCTAGTTCGCTAATGGTTGGCGATTTGGCAGAAGGCAAGACATTGAGAACCTTCTGCAAATCAGCAGAACCAACATTAAGTTTGACCAGCACCTTGCCGCGTGCATCGAGAGTACCTAACAACAAGGTCATCAGTTGGTTCATCGCGTGACGCTTATCTGAGTTAGCGAATGCTTGCTGATTAGCAATCATTTCGGTGTAACTCACGAGCATCGTGTCAATCACCCGCAGTCCGGCAGCGCGTAACGCTCGTCCCGTTTCCGTAATGTCAACAATGCAGTCTGCGATATCGGGAATCTTTGCTTCAGAGGCACCGTAGGACAAGCGGATATCTGCGTGAATGCCGCGCTCGGCAAAAAAACGCTCAGTCAGACTTGGGTATTCCGAACTGACGCGCACACCGTTTGGAAGATCAGCCACACTTTGTGCGGTGCTGTCTTGAGCCACAGCGACAACAACCTTGACGGGGTCAAAGGTTGCCTTGGAATACTTCAATTCACCAAGGCTGTGCACATCGCTCTGCGTTTCTTCGACCCAATCGCGCCCAGTGATACCAATATCAAATAAACCTTCAGCCACATACTGCGGTATTTCCTGGGGGCGAAGAATCCGCACGTCAAGGACGCGTGGATCATCAATAGATGCTCTGTAATCGACATTTGAGGAACGCCGAATCGGCAGGTCTGCAGCTTCAAAAAGATCGAAGGTGGCTTTTTCTAATGAGCCTTTGGGGAGCACAATGCGTAACACACTGCTTACGCTATCGGTATCGGGCGAGCCCCACGGGTTGATTTAATGAGTCGTGGGCGCATCGGCGAGCAGTTTCACGGCGTGCGGCAACACATCCACGATGGCCTCAATCTGTTCCACGCACCCTGCTGGCGAACCGGGGGTATTGCAGATGATGGCTTGACCACGGATGCCAGCGATGCCCCGAGATAGCCGACCCAACGGACTCACCAAACGCATCGCTTCCGCCAAACCTGGAGCCTCACGCTCAATCACGCGCCGTGTGCCTTCGGGGGTTTGATCACGCGCAGCAAAGCCTGTGCCACCAGTGCTGACAACAATTCCTGAAAAGCCTTCTGTGAGAGCCGTGAGGACTCGCGCCACATTGTCGGCGCCATCCGCCGTCACGGCCCGTTCGACAACCACAAACCCGTGTCTTTCGAGGGCCTCTGCCAACTTTTCACCAGATATGTCCTGACGCGTACCATGCACCACCCCGTCGCTGACGGTGAGAACCTTGGCTTGAATCGGTGACAATTGATCAGTCATAACGGCGACGGTATCGGATGAGAACCATGCCGTCAGTATCAGCGTGGTGTGGGAGCACTCGGGTCCCAATACCAAAATCACTCCACTCGTCACCAAGTGGCGGCAAATCAGCATCACCATCGCGCCCGACGACATCAAAACCTGCAGGCACTCCGTGCTCAATAGATTCAGACGCCGTCACCGTGCACACGCTGTACACCAAAACCCCACCTGGCTTCACCAAAGATGTTGAGGCATCAATGAGCTTCTTCTGAAGAACACCCAACTCGTCAACATCTGTAGCAGTCATCCGCCAACGGGCATCGGCACGGCGGCGCAACGCCCCTAGACCCGAACATGGAGCATCCAACAAAAGGCGATCAAAACTATTGTCGCCGAAGGGTGGCATCATTCCGTCGGCAGTAACCACTGGCAAGCGATAACCCATGCGTTGTGCATTCTGCGCCACCAGTCCGGCACGCGTGAACTGCAGATCAGCGCCGATCACCATGGCGCCAGATGCGGCAATACCAGTGGCTTTACCACCTGGTCCAGCACACACATCCAAAATCCGCTCACCTCTCTTGGCACCCACAGCGGCTGCGACCCACTGGCTGGACTCATCTTGCACATAACCATCAGAGCGCATCGACACCGGAGGCGGGACATTCATCCGCTCAAGAGACATGAGCGCATCTTCGGCTGACATTTCTTTGTGAAACCGTTGCGCTATCCAATCGGGATAACTCAGTCGCACCGCATCCTGGGGCCAGATCATGGTGACCGCGGAAACCTTGCGCAAGACCGCATTCACAAAACCACTTGTTTTGCGCGGTGCAAGATCAACGGTGGCAGAAACTGCAGCGTGCGGTGGCACTCCCCCAAAAACCAATTGATACGCCCCGAGACGCAACAGCGTCCGCGTTGCCTCATCGGGTTCGCTCATCACGAAGCGATCAATGAGCGCATCACAGGCACGACGCATCCGTGTCGTGCCATAGACCAAATCTGTGGCAAATCGCCGATCAGCATCAGACAGCTTCGAACGCGAGAGAATCGTTGGCAAAACAAGATTTGCATACGCTCCATCGTGGTCAATGCGCATTAACGCAGATAATGCAATTGAACGTGAGGTCTCACTCACTACTTAACTTCTCTCCAGTTGTTGGGCGTGCACCATTGATCCACGAGACGACATTCATGCGCGGTTTTCCTTCGGGTTGCACCACTCGTAGATCAAGCGACTGATGTGCGGTCGCGATACATGCGGTTGCCTGATCAATTCGTACAGCGCCTGGAACATCTGAAGTGCTATCAACAACAATCGCCTCATGGATTTTCAGACGCTTACCACGAAACAATGACCAGGCTCCACCCAAACGAATCAGTCGCGAAATCTGTTCTGCTGAATCAGTCCAATCAATACACAATTCAGCGGGTTCAATCTTTTTTGCGTATGTTGACTCACCCTGCTGAGCGACAGGTTCACGCAAACCATCGCGCAACTGATCAAGCAAAAGTTGTGTTCCAGCCTCAATTAATGTGCGGCGTATTTCATCAGCTGTCGTTAATGCAGTAATGGTCATCGTGCTGCGACCCAAAACTGCCCCAGTGTCAAGACCCTCTTCAACCTGCATCAAACATACGCCCGTCTGCTCATCGCCAGATAGGAGCGCCCGTTCAATGGGTGCGGCCCCACGCCAACGCGGCAGTAACGAGACATGCAAGTTGAGCATCGGCACGACCTGCAAGACGGGTACTTTGATGAGTTCCCCGTAAGCCACAACCACAGCAAGATCAAAAGGTTTTTGCTGATAAATGTCAATCAGATCCTGTGCTGCATGAGAGACGTTCAGTCCGAGTTCAATCGCAACTGCTTTCACTGGACTGGGGTGTAGATCATTTCCACGTGCCCGACGCTTGTCAGCACGCGTGATCACATGGACTACTTCAACACCTGCGCCGACAAGCGCACGCAAGACTGGAACCGCCATATCTGGAGTGCCGAGAAAGGCAACCCGCCGCACAGGACCCTTGGGTAAGGGCGCCAAATTCTGCGACATCATGCTCACTCGGCCCGCAGGCGGACGATGCCTTCAACGGGATCCACCTGCTCAGTGATCTTGATGTATTGCGCCATGGCCTGTTTACGTTGCTCGGGCTGCATACGGTCAAACATCAACACCCCATTGAGGTGATCCAACTCGTGCTGGAACAATCGCGCTTCCAACTCATCGGCCTCAAAGGAGATCTCGTTGCCGTTGAGGTCAACACCCTTCATCAGCACAGTCTTGGGGCGAGTCATCTCAACATACAGACCAGGAATGCTCAGACACCCCTCGTCATAGACCCACTCACCGTCCGACTCAACAATCTTTGGGTTCAAAATCACCAGCGGCTCGTCATCCATGTCCCAGACGAAAATCTGGCGCTGAATGCCGACCTGCGGGGCTGCGAGCCCGATTCCGGAGTCGCTCTCATAAAGGGTTTCAAACATTTTTTTCACAATGCGGACGACTTTTCCATCAATATCTGTGACCGCCGCCGCCTGAGTTAAAAGCACGGGATCACCGAAAGTGCGAATTTTGTACGTCATACCTGACAGGCTACCCATGTCATGTCTTCACCCGATGCTCCCCAAAATCTTCCTACACCCCATTACTTCAATGCCGAACCCGAGGTTGCCTCGGCACGGCAGATTATCGAGGTGTCCTTGGCTGACGGAACTTTCAGTATCCAAACCGATACCGGTGTGTTTTCCCATGGCCGAGTTGACGCCGGTACCAAAGTCTTGTTGATGGAAGCCCCAGCGTTGCCCGTCACTGGAAATCTTCTTGATCTTGGTTGCGGAGCCGGCCCGATAGCGATGACGATGGCTCGGCGTTCTCCACAAGCTTGCGTGTGGGCAATTGATATCAACGAACGAGCCCGCCAACTCACTCGCGACAATGCGACTTCTTTATTACTCACCAATGTCACCGTCACCAGTCCCGATGATGTACCTCGAGAACTCCTCTTTGATGTCATCTGGAGTAACCCGCCGATCAAAGCGGGCAAGAAGGAACTCCACGATCTGTTAACTCGTTGGCTTGAGCGCCTCTCACCAGCGGGTGTAGCCGTGCTCGTTGTGAACAAAAATCTCGGAAGTGACTCACTGGCGAAATGGCTGAGCGATTTGGGATGGAACGTGAAACGTATTTCCTCACGTCAGGGCTATCGAGTGTTACTCGTCCGTCGCGCTTAATGCGATGAACGCTGGTAGTTCGGTGCTTCTTTTGTGATCGTTACATCATGAGGATGACTTTCCGCGCGACCCGCTGCTGTCACGATGCGAAAGCGAGCAGAAGTCTGTAATTCTGTGATTGAGGCCACTCCGGCATATCCCATTCCTGACCGCAAACCACCGAGCATTTGAGCGATGACATCAAGCACCGAGCCCGTTGCTGGAACTCGGCCCTCAATACCTTCAGGGGCGATTTTACCTGAGCGCTCCGATTGCGATTCAACTGTTGACTGACCTGAACCATAACGGTCTGCTGAATATCCGCTCATGGCGCCGAGCGAACCCATGCCGCGATAACTCTTGTAGCGGCGACCCTCAAACAACTCCACTTCACCTGGTGATTCGTCTGCACCCGCCAACATTGATCCGATCATCACCGTTGATGCGCCAGCTGCAATTGCTTTGACGATGTCACCCGAATAAGCCACACCTCCGTCGCCAATGATCGGAATATGTAAACGATCTGCAGCACGCGCTGCTTCCCAGATCGCGCTGAGTTGTGGAAGCCCAGCGCCCGACACCACACGAGTCGTGCAAATGGAGCCTGCTCCAACTCCAACTTTGACTGTGTCGGCACCTGCCTCAACGAGCGCTTCCACACCTTCGGCGGTGACCACATTGCCGGCCACAATTGCCAAGTCAGGCCAGTCCGAACGAATCCGACGAATGGCGTTCAGCACACCCAGCGAGTGACCATGAGCGGTATCAATGCACACCGCATCAACGCCTGCTTTCACGAGTGCGTTGACTCGCTCCTCAAGATCGGCGCCAACGCCCACTGCAGCTCCACAGCGCAAACGACCACGATCATCTTGGGTGGCATTGGGATGCTCTGTGGCTTTCAAAATATCTTTGACAGTAATCAAACCCATCAAGGTCCCATCGCTGTCAACAAGTGGCAACTTCTCCAAGCGATGCTTCCCAAGAATCGTTCGCGCCTGCGCCAATGTCGTACCCATCGGAGCGGTGATCAAAGGTGCCGCCGTCATAAAGTCGGCGACTGAACGAGAAAAATCTTGGGCTTCACAAAAACGCGTATCGCGGTTCGTCAAAATGCCGACAAGTTTGCGCTCAGCGTTGACGATAGGAACGCCAGAAATATGAAACTGCGACATGATGTCTTCGGCATCTTGCAATGTTGCCGAAATCAACAAGGTCACTGGGTCGGTAATCCATCCCGATTGTGAGCGCTTCACTCTGACAACTTGTTGAGATTGTTCGCTAATGGACATATTGCGGTGAATGACCCCAAGACCACCCGAGCGCGCCATGGCGATGGCCATCTTGGATTCCGTGACGCGATCCATTGCAGCAGAAATTAAGGGTGAGGCCAAACGAATATCGCGCGAAAAAACTGCCGACACATCCACGGCGTCCGGAAGAGTTGAACTGAACGCTGGAACAATGACAACATCGTCGAAGGTGTAGGCCTGAGTCGTGGTAAAAATTGATTCATTGGACTCGCGCGCTGTCGTTGCCGTCATGACATTTTTCCTTTCAAGATGGTGTGTGCGAGACAGTAGATGTGAATTGGCTGAGAACATTGACAAGTAATTGGTGCTCTGCTTGGTGCATCCGTGTGGTGAAATCTTCCAGCATGTCTGACTCAAGGATTGGTACGACAGTAGTCCCTAGAACTGGTCCATCATCTACTCCCTCATCAGGAACCAGGTGAACCATGACACCGCTGGACACTCGACCGCTATCTCGCTCTGCGAAAGCCCGTTCAATGGCTTGCGTCCCAGCAAATTCTCCCGGAAGAGCAGGATGCACATTGATGATCGGAGCGTCAACAGCGGTGATGAAATGATTGCTCAGAATCCGCATCCAACCCGCTAATACGACGACATCAGGTTTCAGGGCCTTGACGACATCAGCGAGGCGTGAGTCATAGGTATGGCGATCTTCGCCCTCCTCACGACCCACATAAAAAGCAGGTATTGCCGCATCACGTGCTCTCGTTAAAACGAATGCGTCACGATGATTTGACACCACACCCGCGACTTGGACATCAAGAAGTTGGGCTTTTTGGGCGTCAATAATGCTTTGCGCATTACTTCCCCAACCCGAGGCCAGAACAACTAAGCGAGCACTCACACTAGATCGACCTCACGATTCCCCGAAGTCACTTCTCCAATGACCCAGATTGACTCTTCAATCTGCGAACGTAATTCCTCAAGGTCAGATGGCTTGACGATGATCACCATACCAATGCCCATATTGAAGGTTCGATATAACTCACGATCCGGCAGTCCGCTGACATCACGAATGAGTTCAAAAATTGGAATCATCGGCCATGAACCAAGATCAACCTTGGCAGAACAACCTGAAGGTAAAACGCGCGGAATGTTTTCTTCAAAGCCTCCCCCGGTGATATGCGCCAAACCCTTAATCACATCGCCTTTCAGAGCAAGGTCGAGAACGTTGAGGTAAGCGCGATGCGAGGCCAGCAGAGCATCACCCAAGGTACAAGTCCAACCTTGCGGCACAACATCAAGAGGCAAGCCAGCGAAAATTTTGCGGGCCAACGAATAGCCATTGGTATGTAATCCCGACGCAAGTAAACCAACCATCAAGTCACCGGGTTCAATCGTCTTGCTCGGCAATAAACGGGAGCGATCAACAACCCCCACCAAAGTTCCCGCCACATCAAAATGACCTGGCGAGTAAACACCTGGCATCTCAGCTGTTTCGCCGCCAAGCAAGACACAATTATTAGCCGCACATGCATCGGCCATTCCACCAACGATCGCTGCCACCATCTCTGCGGAGATACTAGAAGACGCGACATAATCCAGAAAGAAAAGTGGTGTCGCCCGCTGTACTAGGACGTCATTCACACAATGATTTACGATGTCATGACCGATCGTCTCAAAGCGACCGAGATCGGTGGCCAACATCACTTTGGTACCAACTCCATCAGTTGAAGCCACCAAAACTGGATCATCCATCGTCATCAGTGAACGCACGGCAAGCGCTCCACCGAAGGATCCGAGGCCGCCTAAAACATCGTTGGTATGCGTGGCTTCAACTTTCTTCTTCATGAGATCAACGGCGCGATTACCTTCATCAATATTGACACCGCTTTTGGCATACCCACCCGTCGTCCTCGCTAATTCTCGCCACCCGATATCGCGACGGATTTGTTGTCCCTCAAAGCTCACATGATTGATCGCTGTGTAGGCAGATTGTCGGGCAGTGCTGAGATCCTCGCCTAGTCCAGTCACACACATCACCCGTCCACCATTGACATGAATCTCATTACCAACCTTCTCGGTGCCGGCATGAAACATCTGCACATTGTCGCTTTTGGCAACGCTCTCCAGTCCAGAGATCACGCCACCAAGAATTGGCTGACTCGGATATCCAGGTGCAGCTGCCACGACTGCACATGAGGTCTGAGAACTCCAACGAATATCTAATTCACTCAACGTTCCGTTAACGCAGGCCAGTAAAACGCTTTTGAGTTCTGATTGCAAAAGAGGGAGCAAAGCTTGGGCCTCTGGGTCACCAAAGCGACAATTAAATTCAATAAGTTTGGGACCCCGCGCAGTGAGCATGATTCCGGCGTACAGCACGCCGACATAGTCGATCCCCATTGCTCGTAGGCCATCAATAGCAGGCTCAATAATTTCTCGAACAATGCGATCCACCATGTCGCTTGGACAAGATGCCGTGGGAGCGTAGACGCCCATGCCGCCAGTGTTAGCCCCTGTGTCTCCTTCGCCAATGCATTTGTGATCACGCGCCGGAGGCATGGGGCAAATAGTTGTTCCATCAGTGAACACCAGTAAGGAGACCTCGTCACCAAATAATCTTTCTTCGAGCACCAAGTCACCCGAAAGACTGAGTGTCCTAATGGCGGCGTTGCGTTCGTCAACAGATGATGGCACCACGACACCTTTACCAGCAGCCAAACCATCGGCTTTGACAACGATTTCGAAACTTTGTTGATCGGCCCACAGCAGGGCTTGCTCGGCTGCTAATGGACCGGCAAAAACTTCGCTCACTGGTGACGGGATGGAATGCTTCGTCGCAAAACTTCGACAGAAGGCCTTGGAGGTTTCCAACATCGCAGCCTGCGCTGTTGGACCAAAAACTGGAATTGAATCCCTCCGTAAAGCGTCGCTCACCCCAGCGGCCAAAGAACTCTCTGGGCCAACGACAACTAGATCAATGGCTTCACGTCGACACAAATCCACCACTGCTTGCGGATCTGTGGGATCAACGTCCAGACGAAGCCGAGATCCCCCATTGCCTGGAGCCACAAAAACCTCATCATCGTTAGCGTGATGCTCCCATTCCAAAGCCCAGGCGATCGCATCTTCGCGTCCGCCCGATCCGAGAACCAAAATTCTCACGAGATAACACCAGCTTTTCTGGCACTCAACCTCAACGCAGTCGTATCAATGGCATACTCACCAGTGAAACAGGCTGTGCAATATCCGTTGTGACTCCCGATTGCCGCCAGCATGCCTTCAACGGTCAAAAATTCCAGGGAGTCACAGCCAACATGGCGACACAATTCGTCAATGCTTAAGCGAGCCGCTATGAGCTCGTCGTAGGTACCCATATCCACACCCATAAAACAGGGGTGCATCACTGGTGGCGAAGTGATTCGTAAATGAACTTCAGTGGCTCCTGCATCCTTAATCAACTTGACCAATGGTCCAGCCGTTGTGCCACGCACAAGTGAGTCGTCGATCACGATCACCCTCTTGCCAACAAGGTTTTCGGTGAGAGCGTTGAACTTCATTGCCACCCGTCGTTCGCGAAGTGACTGCGATGGCTCAATGAAGGTGCGTCCGATGTAGCGATTTTTAATCAACCCATCATTGAAGGCGATACCAGATTGGCGAGAGTACCCAATAGCGGCTGGGATTGATGAGTCCGGCACAGGGATCACTACATCGGCATCCACACCTGCCTCAATTGCTAGCCTCTCGCCTAAACGTTGACGGACGGCATGCACACTGTGTCCATCCCACTCACTATCGGGGCGAGAAAAGTACACGAACTCGAATGAACAATGTGCCCCACCCGTCACCGCTGGCGGTGTGCGCCGTCGAGTGATCTCGTCTCCGCGAATAGTCACGATTTCACCTGGAGCAATTTCAGAAATTTCTACACAACCCAAGGTTTGCAAGGCGCACGTCTCCGAAGCGATCACATACCCGCCTTCCACAAGACGCCCCACTGAAAGCGGACGGTATCCCCATGGGTCACGTACTGCGACGACGGAATCGACCCCCAACAACACCAATGAATAGGCGCCCTTCCATGAAGGCATCGTGCGTTCCAATCGGTCTTCCCACGACTTTCCGCTAGCGGCAGCAAGCATCAGGGCCATGACTTCGGTATCACTTGTGGCGGTCAGTCCAAAACCACGCTGTAAAAGTTCTTCTCGCAATTCGGCAGCATTAATCAGACTTCCGTTATGCGCCAACGCAAGCGTTCCATGCATTGTCTCCAATAAAAATGGCTGTGCGTTTTGAGCGGACGATACCCCGATAGTTGAGTAACGAGTGTGACCTATCGCGTGGTAACCGGCGAGTGGGGCAAGTGATGCCGCATCAAAAACATGAGTGACGAGGCCAGTGTCTTTGTGCATCCGTGCTCGATGACCATCGGAGACGGCGATACCCGCTGCCTCTTGACCCCGATGCTGCAAAGCGAAAAGTCCAAAGAATGCCAACTGCGCTGTCTGCTCTCCTGCAGGCGAGGAAACACCGATGACGCCACATTCTTCAATGGGGCGATCGTCGCGATTTGCTCGTGAAAATTCAAAAGTATTCATGTCGATGGTTCTGCTGTTGCACGAGCATCAGCTTCTTCAATTTTTTGGCGAGCAGTTGCTTGGAACTGAGCCACGGCTTGAGCCACCACTGGTATCGACAGACCAATGATCTTGGCAGCCGCGATGGCCGCATTCGTCGGCTCGAGAACATACAACGGAGCCACGCCAGAGGGCATGCGCACTGACGACCACACATCGTCAGCAAAATCTGACGGGGGCGGGCAGGCGATGATTGGTACAACAGTTTGTGGATCACAAAAGCCACTTAAGGCATTTGAACGTCCGGCTACAGTGACGAGAACCACTGGCATGCGTTGTGACAATGCATCCACATCACGAACAATCTGCAGTGCTTTTTCGGGAGTCCGATGGGCCGAAGCAATGCGGATCACCGCCCCCAAGCCAAAATTGCGAGCGGCTTGGACAATTTGCGTGGCATGGGCCATATCCGATCCCGAACCGCAGAGCACAACAATTCCTGGTGAGGTCAACATTGCATCAGTGCTTGTGTGTGAACTCATCGTCCCGTCACTCCTTGTAGGTTGCGCTTGATTCTTTCGGTGATCGGGCGTTCACCCGGAACAAATTTTTGACCAGTCAAAACCTCATATGCTGAGGTGTAGCGCTTGGAAGTTTCCAGCCACACAGATTCATCAAGTTGAGGGGGCGGACCATCTCCCTTGTAGCCGGCATCTGCTAACGCCCGACGAATGATTTCCTTATCCATGCTGATTGGCTCCAAACCGTTGGCAAAGCGTTCTGGAAATGATTCAGCGTCCCAAAATCGCGAAGAGTCGGGAGTATGCATTTCGTCAATCAGCAATAAGTTTCCTTGCGAGTCAAGACCGAACTCATATTTTGTGTCAGCCAAAATCAGACCTGCGCGCTGGGCGACTTGCTGACCCCGAGCAAAGAGTGCGAGGGCAACGCGTTGAACCTCCGCCCACAACTCGGGTTCAACTAGACCCTGATCAACGACTTGAGCGCATGTGAGAGCCTCATCATGCTGACCCATCTCTGCCTTCGTCGTGGGGGTCACAATCGCTGCCGGTAATTGCTGGTTCTTTTTCAAACCATCAGGAAAGGCGTATCCATAAATATCGCGTGCTCCATCCTCATAGCGTTTCCATAAAGAAGTAGAAGTCACTCCAGTGATATAGCCACGAACAATCACTTCGACTGGTAGTGGCTGAGCCGCGACGGCAATCAGGACATTCGGATCAGGCATTGACAAAGCGTGATTCGCAACAATGTCGCGAGTGTTGTCAAACCACCACTTAGCCAACTGATTGAGGACCTGACCCTTCATCGGAACCGTGGCCATGATTTGATCAAATGCTGACAGGCGATCAGTGGTGACAAACAATCTTTGACCGTTTGGCAATTCATAACTCACTCGGACTTTGCCGACACGACGATTGTCCAGTGGCAACTCAATGTCGGTTAAAACATCCGTGTACTGCTGATCATGATTGTTTGACATGTTGTACTCCTGACTTGAATAGGTTGAGGGCTAAACCATTGACACCGGATGGCGAACCAGAGCGGCTTTGACGCTGAATGACATGGTTTTCGGGATGCGGCATCAATCCCAAAACCAAGCCAGACGAATCACATAATCCTGCAATGTCGTCAATCGACCCATTCGGATTCATCGGTCCCTGACCTGCAGCCGGTGTTCCATCATGATTGACATAACGCAAAGCCACCATGTCATTGTCGCGAAGGTACGTCAATGTTTTGTCTGAGGTCACCACACGACCCTCACCATGAGCAATGGGACAAGTGATAGTGCTCGATAGCCCCGCTGTCCAGATGCTGCGGCGTGAGACGGGTGCCAAAGTAACCCAGCGACAGACAAAGTTCCCCCCATCGTTATGAGTTAAAGCGATTTGCTGTTGCGTCGTCGGCGATTCAGGGTCACCAGTCAATAAACCAGAACGCACCAACATCTGGAAACCATTACAGATGCCAATCACCGGTACGCCAGCAACAACTCGTGTGTGCAGAATCCCACTGATGCGATGATTCAGTTCGTCGGCAAACACTCGACCCGAACCTAAAGCATCGGCGTAAGAAAAACCTCCAGCAACAGCGATGATTTGCGCGGAAGAAAGATTTTTGGATTCCTCTGGCAGATCGGTCACTTGAATGAACACGTGATCACAATCGGCTTGGGAAAAAGCAAAGGCTAGATCCTGATGCCGATTCGTTCCCGGCGCAACCAAAATCGCTGCGGTCGGCTTCATACCTCATCCGACCAAGCAGTCGCCATCTGCGCGCGACTCACGCAAAATTCGGTGTCGTGCGTTCGGCAATGCAAATCAGGGTTCTCGATGACTGCGCCAAGTAGGACTGCGAGCCCCAATCGCGCGCGCACCTCATCGACAAGATTCGGATCAACTTCCAAAAGAATACGGCCATTTGATTCCGCATAGAGTGCCACGACATCCGTTGCGGCAACGGCACGTATATCCACATTCAGACCGAATGGCGAGGTGAGGCAATATTCCGCCAGGGCAACAGCTAATCCACCTTCACTACAGTCGTGGGCCGAACGAATCTTGCCTTGTTGTATCAACTCATATAACGCTCGATAGCGCAGTGGCGCAGTCATGTCAGGTTGCGGTACTAAACCACCATGATCGCTTCCCAGGACAAGATCCAAGTGACTGCCACGTAATTCATCACTGGTCAATCCAGTCAGCACAATCGCGCTACCAATTGTACTCAGCGTTGAACTCACGCATTGTTCCACCTCGGGCACGTGTGCCAAGGCGGTAATCACCAAAGTCGGTGGAATGGATTGGCGTACACCCGAGTCAGATTCATATTCGTTATTCAGAGAATCCTTTCCCGACACAAAGGGCGCACTAAAAGCAAGAGCCGCATCACAACAGCCGTCAACGGCGTGCACCAAGTCTCCCAATGTGGATGGCCGAGACGGATCTCCCCAAGAAAAGTTATCCAATAGCGCCACCGCTAAGGGGTCTGCACCAACAGATACCACATTGCGCATCGCTTCATCAACGGCGGACCACGCCATGGATCGACAGTCATAAAGTCCATAGCGCGCGTTGACCCCAATACCGAGTGCAAAACCATTTGTGTCTTCGGGACGAACGATGACAACCCCATCAGATGGCCCTGTTTGCCGTGGAGCAGACATCGGACCAATGACGGTTGCTCCGAGAATTTCGTGGTCATAGCGGCGAATGACCGCTTCCTTAGAAGCAATGTTCGGGTGAGCCAATAATTGGCAGATCATCTGCACGTGATCTGCTACATCACGTGAGATGGCAGCCGCAGTCGGGTGAGGTTCAAGGTCGGCGATCATATCTCGTTGTGGGCGACCATCAAAAAGAAAATCAGTCGGCATATCAACGACGATCTCTGAACCATGTTGGACAATCAAACGTTGCGTTCCCGTGAACTCTCCAATCACCGTCGCCTTGACTCCGCGTACGAGGCAGCGATGCAGAACTTCTGGCACATCGCGAGGATCCACACCAAGCACCATTCGCTCTTGTGCTTCCGATAACCAGATCTCCCACGGAGCCAAGCCGGGATATTTGCGTTCCACCAAGGCAAGGTCAATCGTGGCTCCCAACTTTTCCGCCATCTCGCCAACCGCTGAAGACAATCCACCGGCGCCACAATCAGTCAGCGACGTGCATAACGGCGCCTCGCGATCAAGTAAATCAACCAACACTTCACCGACCAAGCGCTCGACGATCGGATCACCAATCTGCACGGAGGCCCCAGCCACGGAACCAGTACTGGCATCAACCGTCATCGAAGAAAAAGTCGCACCTTTGATTCCGTCGCGTCCCGTGGCGCCGCCAATCACCACAATCTGATCACCCACTCGCGGTTCACCGATAGCGTCGTAGCCCCGTACAACTCTGCCGACACAACCACAAAACACTAAGGGATTGGCGACGTAACCCTCATCGTAAAGAACTGCGCCAGCAACTGTGGGCACACCAATCTTGTTGCCATAGTCAGCCACACCCGCCACGACACCTTCACGAATCATTTCTGGGTGCAGAACGCCGCGCGGCAACTGATCGGCTCGGGTATCGACTGGACCAAAGCACAACACATCGGTCAGTGCCACAGGTATCGCTGGCGCGGCTAAGACATCGCGCACCACGCCACCCACTCCGGTATTCGCTCCACCAAAGGGTTCCACTGCGCTTGGATGATTGTGGGTTTCGGCCTTAATGGCCAGCGCATGAGAATCACCAAAACGAACGATGCCAGCGTTGCCATCAAAAGCCGACACAACAAAAGGAGCATTAATGGTTCGTGTGCAATCACGTAGTTGACGAAGTAGCGGCGCTACCACATCGCCTCGTGTCGTGGTGATGTGTGCCGTAAATGTTTTGTGTGAGCAGTGTTCACTCCAAGTTTGGGCAATCGTCTCAATCTCGGCATCAGTTGGATCTCGTCCTTCGGAGGCAAACCATTGCTGAATAACAAGCAGTTCGCTGTGATCAAGAGCCAAACCACGTTGCCGATTGAGTTGAGAAAGTTGCGCATCGGTTAAATCGCGCAGGGCAACAATTTCCACACGAGTTTGCGCCCCGTCAGAGTTCATCGGCACGAAACCAGGGTTGACCCTTGAGCGGTCCCATATCTCCACGACAGGATTACAGAGGATGTGTTCCACTAACTCGGTCACGGCACTGTCATCAAGATGTGCTGCTCCCAAAATGCGATGGGCCGATCCTGTGGCAATGCGGACATCTAAACCTAAACGAGCGGCACTCTCTTGCATTTGAAACGCTACACGGTCTGTGACACCCGCCCGACGAGCGACCTCCACAACCAATTCACTTGAGGTAGCAGGGTTCTCATCGGGGTCAACAAAAGTGACAGCAACCTGCGGTCCGAACGGCTCACTGATGAGAGACTGTGCCAAACGTTGCGCGTCCACTTCATCGCTACATCCAGAGACAAAATACAGATCACAGGATTCAAAAGTCAGTCCGGAAAATCCGAGTCGCGAGGCCGCTTGTGATAACGAGTGATCCTGATGAAAGCCCCGTGGAGCGGAGACCCTCCACCAACTTTTGGGGGAGATAACCGAGGAAACAGGCACTTAGCCGAGAGTAAAGGTTAGGAGTCTTTACAATCCATACGGCAAGCAGTGATTTGTTTTACTTTCTATAAAAATCATCTGAAGTTGATTGATTTTTTGTAAAACAGGGACTGCTCTCAGATCCTTGGAGGGTCAACTTCAATCCTGATTTTTGAATGTGCCGGCCGCTCGGTATGAATAAAAGCATGAGTGAGCACATCATGACTGCTTGCCCGCACCAACCATTTCTCGCGATGCGCCACCGCGGTGATCCCACCCATGACGGATAAGGAACTTGCAAATGCGCCAGCACCTTCACCTTCAATCACCGCTAACACCGAGACAGGCGGAAAACCCAACATTTCGCGACGAGCCAATTCTGCTTGACTGAGAATTCCTGGATCGCCGGCCACGGCAGCCAGAACCACATCATTATCTGGCAGAGAGGTTTGCAAAATGATTCGTCCACCCCTCTCGCGGATTCCTACTAAACGCGCCGCTTTGGCGATTAAAGCCATGGCCTGCTCGCTGGCTTGATAGCGCGGGGCCAATAACTCGCTGTCAAAATCCAAAAATGCCACCACGTCGATACGACGGCACCGATGCAACACCGCCTCGGTCCCGATAAAGACATCAGCAGTCGTGTCATCAAAAAGTTCATCCTTATTTTTGCCCGCTACAACCGCGAGAACATCGCGTTGCGCTGCTGCCTCTAGTTCATCGCGCAGGCGCCCGACTCCTGGACGAATCCGTGAAAGCACCGAAGAACCACAGTTCGCACACACTTTAGGTCGGCTGCGCTGGCAGGTGCCACAGTCAAGTTGACCCACCACATTTTCAACCATTGATCCTGTGCATGACTCACAGCGAGCCAGCATCTTGCATGATCGACATGCCAGCAGTCGCGCTTGACCCTTGGTGTTGAGCACACAGGCCACACGGAGATCGGCATGGCGTAAGTGAGCAATCAACTCGGAAGACAATAACGACCTCTTCCAAGGTTCAAGATCGCTTTGATCCACGACTTGTACCGTGGGCCATGAGGCATGTTCACGTTCGCTGCTGGGAGCGAGCAACATGCGTTGGTGCAACCCGACCACACTCGGACATGGTGAGACCAAGAGCAACGGTGCATCTGCGAGACGAGCCCGCCTGGCCAAGACATCTCGCGCGTGCCACGTCGGAGCACGCTCTTCTTGCAAAGACTCTTCGTGTTCATCAAGGACAACAGCAACTGCCAAGTTGGGGCAAGGGGCAAATGCTGCAGCCCGCGCTCCGATAACAACGTCAACCCCACCTCTTGCTTGAGCCCACTCATGAGGCATCAGTGCCACAGAGATGCCGGTACGACGCAATCGCGTGGCAAGAATTTGGGCATTATCAATCGAGGCGCAGACCACTAAGGTTGGCCCCAAGCGGGCCGCCGCTACAACTGTCGGCATCTGATCGGCACTCGGTGGAAGACGCAGAACTCCCCCACCTTGAGCCAACAATGATGTGGCCGCAGGCGATACGGGTTCGGCCAATACTTTGGTGCGACGCGCAGGGGATGCACGAGTGACAACCGTATTGGGTGAGGCGGTCACCAGAAATGGGCGCAAACGTGAGGCACACCAACGATCAGAGGCCCAACGACACAGCTCCAACATCTCGGCGTCGGGCCCGATCCCACTTGACTTATCGATTGACTTCATTTTGCTCGTCGCAACGTCTGATGATGGTGATCCGAGAGACACCACCCATCCCCCGACACGGCGACCATTCAAAGACATTCGTACACGCGAACCAAGCGCCACGACATCGGTCAAAGATGGTGGAACCAGATAATCAAAAACACGATCAAGTCCAGTGACGTCTGGGACAATGCCAGCCACGACTGGCAACCCAGAATCAGAGTCAGTCACGACCGCGGTGGTCGTCATCTCGGCGGCAATCTACGAACGTTGACCGTGAACCCTCAGAGGCCCAACGCCGAAGAGAACTCAGCGAGACGTGAGAGTTTTTCCCACTCAAAGTCCGGCAGTTCACGCCCGAAGTGCCCGTAGGCAGCCGTCTGCAAGTAAATCGGGCGCTTCAATTTCAGGTCACGCACGATGGCAGCTGGGCGAAGGTCAAAAGTAGCCTTGACGGCTGCTTCAATTTTTTCAACTGCAATCGTTTCGGTACCGAATGTCTCAACCAAGATGCTGACTGGATGCGCCATACCAATGGCATAAGCGACCTGAACTTCACAGCGATCAGCGAGACCAGCGGCGACCACATGCTTGGCAACCCAGCGCGCAGCATATGC
>SXGQ01150333.1_pt1 | contig 34707 bp, 37 predicted proteins | sample 3178371 | NCBI WGS metagenome assembly SXGQ01 (sample SAMN11356859, study PRJNA531348) | freshwater metagenome | isolation source: freshwater sample F1-20 | place: China: Fuxian Lake, Yuxi | collected 2017-12-25 | reverse complement strand
CAGAGCGGCATCACCGCGCCCTCCCCGCCGTCCCGGCTCTCCTGAGTGAAAAACAGAGCGGTTCTGCGCCTTTGCAGAATGGTTCTGTCGTCCCGCAGAATGATTCTGTCGTCCGACAAAACGACCCTACCCTGCCCCGAGGTGATTCTGTCGTCGTGCAAAACGATTCTGCGCTTTTGCAGAACGATTCTGTCGTCGTGCAGAACCATTCTGCGACGGCGCAAAACGGTTTTGTCGCTTTGCAGAACCATCCTGGGGCACCGCAGGATGATTCTGTCGCTTTGCAGAACAACCTTGGGGCAGCGCAGAACGATTCTGCACCGTCGCAGAATGATTCTGTCGTCCGACAGAACCATTCTGTCGAACGACAAAACCACCCATTCCGACTGCTGAACCAGGCGTGCATGGGGCAGAGAGGGAAATAGGGAAATATGGGTAAGCGTGCGAAAATTGACAGCTTTCGTCTGTGGCCCACCGCTTCATTCGTAGGCCTTTGCGGTGTTTACATAGCCGATGAGTACCTTCGGCAAGTCCACCTTCTCCCGCTCGCGTTTGTAGCACCGGATGATCTGGCAGGCGTTGGACGCGCTTTTTAGATGCAGCGTCGCTGCGAGCCATTCCTGCGACACCCGCGTCTGCCTCCTTCTACTACTCCGCGAGCAATCGCATCCGTGGGTTAGCACGGCATCATTTCCTGCTACTTTGTGTCGGGCTCAGTGCTTTGCACTACAAGGGTGTTCCCCGCCATATTTGAATGGTGCGGCCGGTCCGTTCGACGAAGACAAACTCGACCGGGGTGACGTCATTTTTCCACCAATCCCAGTATTCCATGGCACCGCGTTTCATGCCGTCCGGGCCGAGCATTCTTACACTCGTCCGGTATGGCCCCGTCACACCATGCAATCGTTCATAGCGCGTGGTGATACCCGTATTGTCATCGGTGATATCGAAAACTCCCGTGGTGTCGTTGACAACATCGAGGAAGCCCGGATCCACGGGGAATTGCTCGTAGAGATAAAGGTGGATTCGCACGAGTCCGCGTTCATCGCCGGGATAGACCCGGACTTTCTCGGGCTCACTCGCTTTGAGGATGTAGTCGGCGCAGGAAAAGTCCGAGCTCTGCAGCCTCCGCGTGATGTCGTGAACCTCGGCGACTTCGCGGGAGTCCGCGTTCACTTGGATGAGGTCGCCCGGGTTCAGGCCGAGAGGATTGTAGAACTCCGGCTCCGCGCGCATTTGATCGACGACACTTGCCGGCGCGGTCTGGCCGGATTGCGGATACGGGTCTTCGGATTTCTGCATCCAGTCCCGGAACATCTCCCAAAGGGTCTTTCCTCGCGGGTCCGGCGTGTTCATCAGCTCCCGAGAACAGCAGCGACAACGCGGGCGACGACGAGGCAGATTCCGATGATGAAGGCACCGACGACCATGCCCATCGCAACGTTGCCCTTCTTGATCTCCTCGTCGAAATCGAGCTTTGGCAGGGCCCAGTCAAAGAGCTTGTAGCCAGCCACGACGAGAAGGATTGCGATGATTCCAAACGCGAGAGTGGCCACGATATCGCCAGGGAAATGTTCGGGTAGATGCATGATGGTGGTGTTTAGAGAAAATCAATCGACCTGCCAGCGTTTGACGAAGACCAGCCAGAAAACAAATCCGCCGCCAGCGAGGAGAATCAGCCAGAACTGGAGTCGTCCGTTTGAATCCGGCTGCACAGCGGAAGCAACGCGCGCAGGGCTGTCGGACTCGACTTGGGTGTCTGCTTCGAGATCCATCGTCGTCCAGGACGCCGATTCGATTCCCGGAGGAACCTGCGTCGCGCTGCGCGGAGTGCCGGCTTCATCGAGCTTCGCAAGTTCACCGGGGATTGCGGCGTCGGAGGCAACAAGCGCGTTGTAGCGCTTCGGGTCCATTTCAACTCGATGATGGTGGGCCCATTCCGCACGGACCCGTGCAGGCTGGTCGAGCAACCACCACCAGAACGCGGGCGAAAAGCTGTCGGCATACTCCGTGCGACCGAACTCCGAGTAGGAACCGAGAACGCGCCGGGCTTTATCGATGGGTCTGGGCGTTGGCGCCGGGGTGGGAGTCGGAGCGGCGTATGACCGCCTGTCCGAATCGCGCCGGCTGGAGGAACTCGGGATCGGCCAGCCCGAACCCGAAGTGTGCGAAGTAGGCCCCGTGCGCACCGTGCTGGAATTCCGCGGCGGCGTCGGTGTGGACTTCTTCGCGCTTGCAGCGCTGTGGTCAAACCCCGGCGAGGTCGGGCGGCTTGTGCTCTTGTTGCTGTTCGACGAATTGCTGGAACTGAAACTGGAACGGTTGCTCGAACTGCTGCTGGAGCGACTGCTCGAAAAGCTACTGCGGCGCGACGAGGAATACGAGCGACTGCCGCTGCCATAAGTTGCCGCTTCGAGGATTCCGGACGTAGCAAACATCGCGGCAGCAATCCAAATAATGACCGAGGAGAAAGGGTGTTTATTCAATTCGTTCCATCGACTGGATAGCACGTCGGAATTCGTCGTCATTCATTATTTCATTCAAGATTGTCGCACGAACAAATTTCTCCGGCAGCGCCACTGAACGAAGCAATTCCCGGTGATAGGATTCGAAGCGCTCCGGGTTCACCATTCCGGAAAGTTCGTCGATATGACGAAAAACCGGTTGTGTGTTCGTGGGAAGCGCGGTTGATTCGGGCACCGTCGAATGAACCCAAAAATGCGCGCATCTTTTCTCGCTTTCACACTCCTCGCCGCTGCGGCGTCCGCTGCTCCGGTGATTTCGGAGTTCATGGCTTCAAACGCCACGACTCTCAAAGACGGGCACGATAAATACGAGGACTGGATTGAACTCTGGAATCCGGACGCGACGAGCGTGGACCTTGCCGGCTGGCGGCTCACGGATAATGCGACCAACACGACGAAGTTCGTTTTTCCGACGAAGGTGGTTCCTGCGGGCGGTCGGGTGGTTGTCTTTGCCTCCAACCGCGCCGGCTCGACGGGGGCAGCGACACATGCGGACCCGCTCGGGTATTTGCACACGAATTTCTCGCTCGCGAAGGGCGGCGAGTATCTCGGGCTCATCAGCCCGGCTGGCGCGGTGAGCACGGAGTTTGCGCCGGCCTACCCGCAGCAGGTGGATGACATCAGCTATGGGCCGCCGGCTTCGGTGGAGGCATTCACGGGCAGCGCATCGCCGATTCGCTACAAAGTGCCGACGTCGAACGCGGACGACACGGCTTCGCCGAACTGGACGCAGCAAAACTTCACCGACACGTCGTGGACGAGTTCCTCGGGAAGCGGCGTGGGCTTTGAAGTCGGCTCTCCGACTGCGGCATGGCTGCTCGACGAGCCTGCGGGCGCAACCAGCGCGGCGGACTTCACCGGAGGCGGCAGGAGCGCCGCGCTCAATGGCACCGGCCAGACATTCGGCGCAGCGGGCGCGAACGTGGGAACCGCGACCGCTGTGCAACTCAACGGCTCGGGCGGGCTCACAGTGCCGTATTCGTCGGCGCTGAATCCGGCGGCGACATTCACGTTCGCAGCGTGGGTTTATCCGACCGGCGGAAGCAGCTATCGCGCGGTCGTGAGTTCACGGGTCGGGCCCGCGGGGCAGCAACGCGGGTACATCATGTACATCACGCCTTCGAACACGTGGGAATTCTGGACTGGAAACTACCCATTGAACAAGTGGGACGTGACGACCGCGAACACGCCGGTGACGTTCAATGCGTGGACGCACGTCGCAATCACACGCAGCGCAAACGGCACGCATCGTCTCTTCATTAACGGGGTGCAGGTGGCAGCAATCGCGGGTAGCTATTATCCCAACAACAACACGGCAAACGGCTTTCACCTCGGCTGCGGCGATGATCTCGGGACGAACTTCCGCTTCGTGGGCCGAATCGACGATGCCGCGTTCTGGAGCGATGATATTGGCGTGTCGCTCATCGGTCAGCACATGGCAAGCGGCGTCGATACGTTCCCCACCCCGCTTTACCCGGCACACTTTCAGACCAATGTGCAGTCGGCGATGTACGGCGTGAATCCCGGCATTTACACGCGCCACAATTTCACGGTGAGCGACCGGACGCGCTATGCTTCGCTGCGCCTTCGGGCGAAGTACGATGACGGCTTTGTGGCGTTTCTCAACGGTGTCGAAATCGCACGGCGCAATTTCGCGGCAACGCGTAACTACAACTCGGTCGCCAGTAGCGATCGGCTCGATACAAACGCGGTGGTCTTTGAAGATATGGACGTGACGGCCGTGGCACTTCCGGCGTTGACCAACGGTGCAAACACGCTCGCAATCCACGGAATGACCGTCGCGGGCGCGCCAGAGCTTCTTTTGACTCCGGTGCTGGACGGGACGCTGACGCCGGCGGCTCAGACACCGGGATATTTCGCAGTGGCCACGCCCGCTGAGGCGAACAGCGCGACAAACGTGAATCCGGGACCGGACATCGTTTCAGCGGTTCACTCGCCCGCCCAGCCTGCTGCGGCAACTGCTGTGACCGTCACAGCCACCGTTCGCCCAAGGCTGGCTGCGATTGGGTCGGTGTCGTTGAAATACCGCGTTCAGTATGGCGCGGAATCCGCCGCGATACCGATGACGGATGCAGGCCCTGTCGCCGGCGCAACGGATGGCTCCCGGCTCTTCACGGGAACGATTCCATCGACCCATGGAGCCACCGCGAGACAAATGCTGCGCTACTACATCACGGCGACCGACACCGCCGGGCGGACATGGCGCGCGCCGTATCCAGTGGACCTCACGAACGACGACGGCGTATCGCAGTCGCCGGAATACTTCGGAACGGTGATCGCCGACGCAACGCTCACTTCATCGATGCCAATCATGCAGTGGTTCACGAACGATGTAACCAACAGCGACACCCGCATCGGCAGCCGCGCGAGCGTTTACTACGGCGGCTTCTTTTACGACAATATCTACGTCCGGCAGCGCGGCGGCTACACGTCATCCGGGTCGCAGAAGTTCAACTTCAACGCGAAGGAAGGCATCTACGTGAACCCAACGCTTGGGACCGTCGGAGAGCTCAACATGAACAGCAGCGGCGTGGATCCGAATCTCTTCCGCGTGAGCTCGGCATACGCGATTTACCGGGCTGCGGGCCATCCGGCGCTGGAGGCTTTTCCCGTCGCGATGATTCGCAATGGAGCAGTCCACCGTATCGCGCACCTTATCGAGCAGCTCGACGAGGACTATCTAAAGCGGCAGGGCTTCGACAACGACGGCGCGCTCTACAAATTCGTGCAGCGACTCGGCGAGGAAAACACGCCCGGAAACGTAGTGGGCGGCGACTATTCGGGAAGCCCGGGATTCAAGTTCGAGAATCCGATTTACGGCGTGGAGAAAAAGACGCGGCTCTACGAAGGATTCGAGGACTACACGGCCTTCACGCAGGGAATCGCCACGACGAACTCGGTCGCCAGCCGGAGGGTGTTCCTTTTCAAAAACATGAACATCCCGAATCTGGTGAATTTCATGGCGGTCCGCGCGCTGATTTCCGAGGAGGACGTGAACCGCAAGAATTTCTATGCGTTCCGCGACACCATTGATTCGCAGGAGTGGTTTCTGTTCCCGTGGGACAAGGACATGACGCTCGGGATGAGCTACAGCACGACCGTTTCCACCAACCGCAACAACCCGTGGCAAAGCACGTTCACCTTTCTCCACGATCCCACCGCGACCAAGCAATGGTGCGTCCTGTGGCAGACGGCTTACGACATTCCGGAAGTCCGCACCATGGTCGGCCGGCGACTGCGCAGCCTCATGGACACCATGATGGGAACACCGGCGACTGCCATACCGGGCAACACGATCCTGGAGCAGAAAGTGGAGGAAATCCGCGCGATGATGCTCACCCCGCCTCCCGGTTATTCGGTAAATGCCAACTACCGTGATCGCGCAACATTCAACACATGGCTCGGCCAGCACCGCACGGCGCTCTACACCACGTATGGCCCGGCGAGCGGATATAATATGATCCCAAATGCGGCCTCGGCGCTGCCGGTGGTCACTATCACCAACGCTGCGGCAAATCCGCCTACGGCAGCGGTGGGATACGGGAATCAGGATCACGAATTCATCGAGATCACCAATTCCAACGCCGAGGATGTGGACGTGAGCGGATGGACACTTTGGAATCCGGGCTCGCCGAAGCCGTTCATGACCTTTCCCGGCGGAACCGTGATTCCCGGGACTTCGAGCGCTCCATTGAACAAGATGAACGTGGTCCGCACGCAGCCGGGCTTTCGCAATCGTCCGGGCGCGCCGACCACGGCGGAGTTCGTGGTGGGGCGTTACGACGGCCAACTCTCCGCGCGCGGCGAAACCATTCAGCTTCGCGACGGGGTCCTCGCAACGTCGCGCCTCGTTTCGAGCTATACCACACCGAGCGCGCCGACCGCGGCCCAGCAATCGCTCCGCGTGACAGAGCTGATGTTCGCGCCGACCGCACCAACAGCCGCAGAACTCGTCGCGGCACCGGCGACAGTCGCGAGCGACTACGAATACATTGAGTTGCAAAACATTTCTGCAACGACGCTCGATGTTTCGGGTGCGAGATTCACCTCCGGTGTCGATTTTACATTTCCAGCAGCGACCACGCTTGCTCCGGGGCAACGTATTCTGCTGGTCGCAAACTCCGCCGCGTTTGCGGCCCGCTACGGCGCGATTCCGGTTGCCGGTGTGTTCACGGGAACACTCGACAACTCGGGCGACCGCCTGCGCATCGAAGACTCGGTCGGAGAAATGGTGCTGGATTTCAGCTACAACGAACTGTGGTTCCCGCCCGCGGATGCCGGCGGACGCAGCATCGTCGTGCGCAATGCTTCGCCCGATTACGCGACGTACGATCTGCCGACCCACTGGGCGCTCAGCGGAACCAACGGTGGAACTCCCGCCGCAGCCGACAACGGTGATTTTGCGAATCACTACGACGGCTGGCGATGGGATCACTTCAATGCAGGCGAGATCTACCTGCCCGAGCCGGCGAACCCTCCGAACACGCTGAACACCGCGCTCGTGGGACCTTCCGCAGATGCCGAAGGCGACGGCCTCTCGAACTTCGCGGAATACGCGTTCGGACGCCAACCGCGCGTCCACGACAACAGCGCCCTCACCACCGCAAGCATCGTGAATGATGGCGGGCTCAACTATCTCGCCGTGACTTTCAAGCGCCGCCACAAGGCGCTGGACGTGACCTACACAGTCGAGACGACCGATACACTCGGCGGCGTCTGGACTCCGGCAGGAACTCAGGTCGGCAGCATCTCGGACCTCGGCAACGGCATCGAGCAAGTCACCATTCGCGACTCCGTCCCGCAGGGTTCGACGCCGCGATACATCCGCGTGCGTGCAGTGAAGCCGTAGCGAAATTTGGAGCATTCCTGCGTTTTCTTTTTCCCGGCGGCCTGTACCGTCCGCGCTCATGAAAGCAACCCGCAGATCGTTTCTAGCCGCATCCGTCACCGCAGCCTTGGGCACGCGCCTTTCCGCAGCAGAAGCGGCGTCCGGAGCCGTGAAGGGCAGAATCAACCACTCGGTCTGCAAATGGTGCTACCCGAAAGTGCCGCTCGAGGATTTGTGCAAAGCGGGAAAGGAAATGGGGCTCACGAGCATCGAACTCGTTGAACCCACCGACTTCCCAACGCTGAAGAAACACGACCTCACATGCGCGATGACGACATTCCCGACGATCGCCGGACCGGGTGGGGAAAAGATCGGCAGCATTCCCTACGGCTTCAACCGCACGGAGCACCACGAACTGCTCATCAAAGCATACGAGCCCTACATCGCCGCGGTGGCCGATGCCGGATTCAAACACCTCATCTGCTTTTCCGGAAACCGGAACGGCATGGACGACGAAACCGGCCTGAAGAACTGCGCAGAGGGGCTGAAGAAACTTCTGCCGCTCGCCGAAAAGCGCGGCGTGACGCTGGTCATGGAACTGCTGAACAGCCGCGTGGATCACAAGGATTACATGTGCGACCACAGCGATTGGGGCATCGCGCTTTGCAAGGCAATCGGCTCCGAGCGCTTCAAGCTGCTCTTCGACATTTACCACATGCAGATCATGGATGGTGACGTGATTTCGCGCATCCGCGCAGGGAAGGATTATTTCGCGCATTACCACACGGGCGGGGTCCCGGGACGCAATGAAATCGATGAATCGCAGGAACTGAACTACGCCGCGATCATGCGGGCGATCGTCGAGACGGGATTCAAAGGCCACGTCGCCCAGGAGTTCATCCCCAAGCGTGAACCGCTCGTCTCGCTGCGGCAGGCTGTGGGCATTTGCGACGTGTGAACGAATCGCCGGCAACCGCGGGCACCGATATCAAAGCAGCCCTCATCGCCGAGGCTGCGCGTCTCGGATTCGATGCATGCCGCATCGCTCCTGCTGTTGCGCCGCCGCACGCAGCGGAATTCCGAGACTGGCTGGCCGCCGGCAACCACGCGGATATGGCGTGGATGGAACGGAATGCCGACCGGCGCACATCTCCGGAACTCGTTCTTCCGGGTGCGAAATCGGTCATCGTTCTTGCGGTAAACTACTGGCAGCCGGGCACAGATTCCCCCGCGATCGCACGGTACGCGTGGGGCGATGATTATCACGAGATCATCGAACCGAAGCTCTACACGCTCGACGCCTGGCTGCAAATCCACGGCGGACGCCAGCGGCAATACGTCGATACCGGCCCGATCCTCGAGCGGGACTTCGGCGCACTTGCAGGGATCGGGTGGCAGGGCAAAAGCACGATGCTTATCCGGCGCAACTCCGGCACCTATTTCTTCCTCGCGTCCATTCTCACGACGCTCGAGTTCCCGCCCGATGAACCGGAGCGGGATCATTGCGGAAAATGCACGCGTTGCATCGAGCAATGCCCGACCGGTGCGATCACGGCACCGCACAAACTCGATGCGCGGCTGTGCATCAGCTATCTCACCATTGAAAACAAAGGCCCGATTCCCGAAGCGCTCCGTCCGCTAATCGGTCACCGTATCTACGGCTGCGACGCTTGTCTCGAAGCCTGCCCCTGGAACCGCTTCGCCAAAGAATCCCATGAAGCGCGTTTTTCCGCCCGGGATTTCACCTCGATGCCGCTGCGCGATTTTCTATCGCTCGACGACGACGCATTCCGCACGCTGTTTCGCAAGTCGCCAATCAAGCGAATCAAGCGCGCGCGCTTTCTCCGCAATGTTTGCGTCGCGCTGGGGAATACGGGGACTTTGGATGACCTGCCGGCCTTGCAGAACGCAGCCAGCGACCCGGATTCGCTCATCGCTGAACACGCCCGCTGGGCAATTACGCGAATCAAAGACCGGGCGTAACAGCAGTAAGCCTCTCGCCAGCGGACGACGTGGCACTCGGCTTGCTACTACCATCGGTATGTTCACATACGCATACCAAGCACGCGATGTTTCCGGAAAGGTCGTCTCTGGAGTCCAGGAAGGGCTCAATGAGGAAAACGCCATCAATGCCCTGATGACCAAAGGGCTGATGGTTCTTTCCATTCAGGAAAAGGCAGGCGGAAAGGTGACACGAGGAGCAATCAAAGTTTCTGAAACCGACCTCGTGCTCTTCACGCGACAACTTGCGACAATGGTGGACGCAGGACTGCCGCTCGTTGGAGGCCTCACCGCGCTTTACGAGCAGGCAGACCCGCGCAAGCAGGCCGGGCTTCGGCGGGTCATTGGAGAAGTCAGTGCCTTGGTGCAGGACGGCTCCACTTTCCACGACGCCATCCTGAAGCACCCGACCATCTTCAAGCGACTTTACACCTCGATGGTGAAAGCGGGTGAATCCGGCGGTATGCTGGCCGAGGTGCTCGACCGTCTGGCAGGGTTCCTCGAAGCATCGGCCCGCCTCACGAAAAAGGTGAAGTCCGCACTCACGTATCCCGTAATCGTCATCTGCATAGCGCTCGGAATCACAGCCTTCCTCATCGTGAAAGTGGTGCCGGTGTTCGGCAGCATCTTTGCGGACTTCGGCGCCCAGTTGCCCGCACCCACGCAGTTCCTGATCGACCTCTCCGATTTCGTCCGAGGTAATTGGTATTTCATAGTCGGCGGAATGGCCGGCGTGTTCTACGCAATCCGGACGTGGGTCCGAAGTCCGAAGGGCGCGGCCGCTTGGGACCGATGGAAGCTCAAACTCCCGGTATTCGGCCCGCTGATTCACAAAATCTGCATGACGCGATTTGCCCGCACTTTCGCCCAGCTCATCCGCTCGGGTGTCCCAATTCTTGAAGTGATGCAAATCGTCGGCGACACCTCGGGAAACAGCGTAGTCACGGACGCGCTCCGCAACGTCTCCTCTGATGTCGAGCGCGGGGACCCGCTCACCGCGGCTCTCAGTCGTCAGCCGATTTTTCCACCGATGATGCTCCGCATGGTTTCGGCGGGTGAGAGCACCGGAAAAATCGACACCATGCTCGAGAAGATGGCGGATTTCTGGGATGAGGAAATAGAGGCGACGCTGGCCGCGCTCACATCGCTTCTCGAGCCAATGCTCATCGTCTTCCTCGGCGTAATCGTCGGAGGCATCGTCATCGCGATGTTCCTGCCAATCTTCAAGCTGAACGACGTCGTCTCGGGCTCAAAGTAGAAGTCCGAAAACGGAAAGCAGAGCGCCGTATGCGATCCCTGCAAACGCCGCACCGCGCCAACGGGACTCCGAGGCCGAAACCCACGCGATCTGGTTGCGCAGCGTGAAGGGCATTCCCACCCAGAACATCGCCACGATAATCCAGACGTAAGTGAGCGAGACGAGCAGCAACCGCGAGGATTCATCGCGGAGAAAAGCAGACTCCAAAATCGGCTCAGCCGCCATCAACACGAGACCACCGAGCGCGCGCACGGCAAGAAACTCCTGCATGAAGAATATCGCCAGGACGGCACTGACCGGCGTGAGGTAGAGAACCAGCCCGCGCCAGTTTGAGAATTCACCGAGATCACTCGTCTTCACGAGCCAGTAAAACCAAGTCGCCAGCAATGCCGTAAGAATAACGCCTGCGGACTTGTTACGCGGGAAATCCTTTAGCGCGGCCTTGACCGCCTGCCCCTTAACCAGCGCGAGCACGTGGGACAGAAAAAGCGCGAGCCCGACAGCGAGCATCATCGTCTTGAGCGAAAAGGAATAGATCATCGAATGAAGCGCGCATGCAACGTGCCCCGGCGCTGTTGCGCAAGCACAACGTTGCGCGGGCTTGCCTCGCACGCACGTCCGCCTACTGTGCGCGCTGCACGATGTACAAAACGAACGAAATCTTCGCCAAAATGCCCGCGCCCGTCGCGGCCGCCCTGTTCACCCACCTTGCCGAAAAGGAGCCAAATCTCCTGCAGGCCACACTCACGACGCTTTGCCAGCAACGGAAAATCCGCCCCGTTTACTTCGAGCGCAAGCCGCGCACGGAGCGTTACGCGTGGATTCGCGAGGGCCTCTCCCGCAAGCAAAACGCCGATGTGGCCGCCCACATTCTCCAAATCTGGCTCGTGGGCGCGCAGAGCAAACTGCTGTGTGATTTCCTCGACGGACTTGGCATTCAGCACGACGAGCACGGCACGATCGAAGAACTTCCCGCCGCTCCGGAAAAGGCAAAGCTCGCGGAAGTCGTCACCGACCTCCTCGGGAAACACGACCCGGGCGTGGTTGCCGTATACCTCCACGCCTTCCAGGCAACGGACGAAAACGGCTGGGCCACGCTGGAGGAACTCCTGCGGGAAGACAGTCGATTGAGCCTCGGCTAAATTGCGGGCTTGAGGCTTCGTGGCGAGATGACTTGAGTCCGGCGCCGATTTCGCGCATATCCGTCGGGCACTATGAAGCGTCTCATCATTCCGTGCCTCGCAGTTGCAGCTTCCACCGCACTCGCTGCGCCAGGCAGTCAGATAAGCGACCCGGCAAAAAGCGACCGTGTCATTTGCAGAATTCAGGTCTTCAACGCCGCAACCGGGACATTTGAAACACCGGCTTTTGGCGCGGCGTTGCTCGACGGAAATGAATCGACCGGCGTCCGAATCGAACCGGGCCGTCATCAATTCCTCGTGGCGCTTCCATCGGCGACGCCCGTCCAACGCATTACGATGCTGGGAGCGGGCACGGCACGGTTTTCGATTTCTACATCAAACCAAAAGGCAGCTCCCGGACCGGCATGGCAGCCTGCGCTGAAGAACATTCCGCTTGCCGCATCATGGGGGACGGACCACGACGTCAACCGCGACGTAAGTTACATCCTGCTCGAAACTGAGAGCACCCGGCCATTCAACCTCACTGAAATCGGCGCATACAAACTCCCGATCGTTGCAGAGGGACGTCATCGCTACCTCTCCGACTGGCTCGATTCCCGCAAACAGGCAGCGGTGCCCGAGCCCGAACCGGCACCGGCAAAGCCGCGCAAGTCAGCGCGGCGCTGATTCATCCATCTGGCGGCACACCTTCGCACGGGTCAAACCGCCAACTGCATGCAAATCATTCTCGAACACCTCGGCGTCGCCGTCGCCGCGATCACGGGCGTTCTCGCGGCAAAAGGAAAACGCGTGGACCTCTTCGGTGTTCTCGTACTGGCCCTCGTCACAGCATTCGGCGGCGGCACCATTCGCGATCTCACACTCGGCGACACGCCGGTCTTCTGGGTTCGTGATTCCTCGTTCGCAGTAACCGCGGGCGCCACTGCGTTTGCGACATTCTTCCTCGCGAGATTGCGCGACATTCCGACCAGAATTCTACTCGTCGCCGACGCGGCAGCCCTCGCATTTTTCACCATGCTCGGTGCGCGCAAAGCGCTTCATTTCGGCGTAGCGCCACACATCGCCGTCACCATGGGTGTAATCACCGGAGTTGCCGGCGGCATGTGGCGCGACGTTCTTGTCGGGCAGATTCCACATGTATTCCGACGCGACATTTACCTCTACGCGACTGCGGCAATTTTCGGCGCGCTAGTGTTCGTGTTACTCGAAAAATTCCGCCCCGGCGCCGTCGAGAACATGCCGATCGGGGTCGCTTTGACGTTTGGTCTACGCCTCATCGGCATCCGTTGGCGCATCTCGCTGCCGGTCTTCGATGATCCGCGCGAGGACTGACACATCTCCTCACATTAGCGTGGCACCCGTCGAAAAAACCGCTATCCATCCATCATGAACCGCCGCCAATTCCTCACCGCCGGGACAGCAACCCTCGCTGCCTCGGCAATCGCCGACAATTCCGCTCCGCCGAAGTTTCCGAAGCCCATCAAATTTGGCGTCTCGACTTACAGCTACTGGCATTTCGAGGAGAAGAAATTCCCAATCGAGACCGTCATCGAGCGCGCCGCCCAACTCGGAGTGGAAGGAGTCGATGTGCTGCACCGGCAGATGGAACTGGATGAGAAAGCCCCGCTCGACGCCGCAGGCCGCGCCTACTGCCGCAACCTCAAACGGCACGCGTTTCGGAACGGAATCGATCTCATTTGCCTGAGCACGCATCAGAACTTTGTGAGCCCCGACCCGAAGGCACGGCAGGCTGCGGTGGATCATACCATCAAGACAATCGAGATTGCCGACGCCATCGGAGCGCCGTGCATTCGCGTCAACGCAGGCCGCTGGCGCACGATTGAAGACTTCGATGAATTCATGAAAAAGCGCGGATTGGAGCCACCGATCGCGGGGCACAGCGAAGACGAGGCGTTCGCATGGTCCATCGACGGACTCGGCAAATGCCTAAAGCGCGCGGAGGAACTCGGCGTTATCCTCGCACTCGAGAATCATTGGGGCCTGTCCCGTTCGCCCGAAGGGATGAATCGCATTCTCGGTGCGTTTAACTCGCCGTTCATCGGCGCACTGATGGACACCGGAAACTTCCTAGAAGATCCTTACGACAAACTCGCCGCGATCGCGCCACGCACGGTGTTCGTGCAGGCGAAGACGTACAATGGCGGCGGGCTTTGGTACACGCTCGAGCTCGACTACTCACGCATTGCAAAGATTCTCGCGGATGCTGCTTACACTGGCTACGTGGCGCTCGAAATGGAGGGCAAGGAACCGGCGGACACTGCCGTGCCCAAGAGCCTCGAAATGCTCCGGAAGGCGTTTGGACGTTAATTTCCAGCGCCCGTTGAGCGGCGAAGCTAAGGACTCGGCAGGAAGAGTGTTTTGTTCTCGGATTCCTGCCCGATGACACCCTTTGCTGATTGGACATTCTTTGGAGTGCTGCTGCTTTATGCGGCGCTTCCCGTCTGCATTCTTGGTTTGCTCGGAAAGGCGAGCGCGAGGCGGAGCTTCGTTGCGTCGATTCTCACGCTCGGTTTCGTCTTCAGCTCCCACACGAGTGCCACACTTCGAATTGCCGGCCTGCATCTTCCGGAAGTGGGCGGACCGGAACTCCTGCAGCCTTGGGAGATTCACGGGACAGCGGTGCAGTTTGCACCGTTCTACATCTTTCTCCTTTCGGCACTCTGGCAGTGCGCCACGTGTTACGTGTTCCTGCGCTGGAAATCCCGCGCGATGTTCTACGCGGCGCTGACACTCTCGCTCGCGCCGCTGTTTGCTTCAAAATTGCTGCCGTATTTTGCGGTGGAAAATGCGTTCGGATTTCTCGGCATCAGCTACGTTACCTTCCGGGCGCTCGATGTGGTTTTTTCGATTCACGACGGTGTGATTAAATCGCTCTCCCCCGGTCAACTCTTCGCGTTTCTGTTTTTCTTTCCGACAGTCTCTTCCGGCCCGATTGATCGTTATCGCAGGTTTGGGCAGGACTGGGCGAAAGAACGCTCGCGACAGGAATTCCTGGATGATCTCGACTTCGCCGTGCAGCGCATCATGCGCGGATTCCTCTACAAATTCATAATCGCAGCACTCATCGATCGCCACCTCGAAACCCCGCTGGAACGCACCCCCGGATTCCTCGGCACATTTGGCTCGATGTATTCCTACACGCTTTACCTGTTCTTCGATTTCGCGGGCTACAGTGCTTTTGCGGTCGGCATCAGCCGCCTGCTCGGTATCCGAACGCCGGAAAATTTCGACGCGCCTTTTCTTGCGCGAAACATCCGGGATTTCTGGGCGCGGTGGCATCAAAGCCTCAGCTTCTGGCTACGCGACCATGTTCACATGCGGTTCCAACTCGCCGCCGCAAAAGGCAAATGGTTCAAGGCAAAAACCACCGCCGGCTACCTCGGAACATTTCTCACGTTTGGCATCATGGGCGTCTGGCACGGCTTCGCGCTCCACTACATCATCTACGGTCTCTACCACGCGATTCTCGTAAACTGCTACGATGTATTCGCCCGGTGGAACAAACAGACCAAACGCATCACCGACACGCCGCGCAACCGCTGGGTCGCGCGACTCGTCACCTTTCACATTGTTGCATTCGGGATGCTAATTTTCAGCGGACGCCTCATCCCTCCTCCTCCGCCGGCACACGAAGAGAAGGTGGAAACATGGAGTCCCTCAGTCGTCGAGGGCTACGTGTGGCGGCGCGACCACGCGAACGGCGGACTCGAAGTGGATATCTACGTCGATTCTCGTTGGGCGATGCGTGTTCCGGCAAACATCGACCGTCCGGATTTGAAGGAACGGAAATACGGAAACGGCCGCCACGGTTTCCGCGCGGACATTTCACCGTGGTTCCAGGACGGCATGTCCCACTCGGTCGAGATTCGACTCGTGAGCACGAACCAACCGATCGCGAAATCTAAGAAAATCGCGCCCTGACGCGGCCTACTTCTTCTTTGGATCCGCTTTCTTCGGGTCCGTCTTCTTCCCGGTGTCCGCGGGATTTGCCCCGGACGTTGCAGCGGCTTTCGCTGCCGCGCCGGACAGAATATCCTCGGCTTCCTTCAATTGCGCGGGGGTCAGCTTCGCTTTGATTTCATCACGCTTCTTTGTGGCATCCTGAAGTCCGCCCGCAGCAGCACGCGTGTAATTTACGTAAGCGTATGCGAGATTGACCGGCGTCCCCATGCCCTCTTCGAAGAAGCGGCCAATCAACATCTGCGCGACCGGATTTCCGCCCTTCGCAGCAGCAGCATAGTATTCCCCGGCACGCGAAAAATCCTGACGCACGCCGTTCCCGGTTTCGTAGCAATTACCGAGATTGATGAACGCCGTCGCCAGCCCGTACTGGGTTGCCACGGTGAACCACCCGATCGCCGCAACGTTGTCCGCACGAATGCCCGTGCCCCGTTGGTAGCGAACGCCCATTTCGTTCATCGCCACCACATTCCCGGCCTTCGCCGCCGCCATGCAACTCTCCGTTGCCTTCGCTGCATCCGCCGGTCCGCCGAGTCCTTGATCGTGGTAACGGACCATAGCCAGCAAGGCGTCGGGATTCCCCTGCGCAGCGGCTTTCTCGTACCAGAATCGGGAATCCTTCCAGTTGGGCTCCCGAACTTTCGTATCTACCGCAGCCTCCGCGATTGCACCCGACTGAAACTGCGCCGGCGCGTAGCCGGCTTCGGCCGCCTGCTGCAAAAGAAAGCGCGCACGCTCCTCGTCCTTTTTGACTCCCTGTGCGCCGTTGAAGAACAACATCGCAAGCGTCGTCTGCGCCGGTGGGTGGCCAGCATCCGCAGCCTTCGTGAGCCACTTCACGCCTGTCTCGGCGGACTGCTCCACGCCCCGACCAGCCACATAAAACTCCGCCACAGCGGTCATGGCCTCGACGTTCCCCTTCTCCGCCTCGGCAGTAAGAATCTTGACCGCCGTAGCCATGTCGCCTTTCTCCGCAGCCTCTTTGGCTTTCAAAAACGCCTCGGGCAGCTTGGGTGCCGCCGGCTTTTCCGCACCGGCGGGCGCTGTCGGAGCGGGCTGCTGTTTGGCAGGCGCTGCTGCCGGATTCTGCGCAACTGCGCAAAGCGATGTGATGGCGAGGACCGGGAAGATGAATCGATTGGACATGACGGACGCGCACAATGCTTGCGCCCGCGCCCGCGTCAAGCCGTTCGATCTATTTCCCCACTGGAAACGCCGGTGCTGCCTTCTCCGTCGCGCTTTTCGACCAGACACGGATGCCGGAAACTTTTCCAGTGTCGTCGAACGAGCCGAAACCAATCCATCCCGCACCAAAAGTAGCATCCTCCGCAGTCATCACCGGCTTTGACATATCGTCGAAGAAAACACGGATGACCGCCCCTTCGCGCTCTATCCGGACTTTCCGCCAGACGTTCAAACCCCACTGATTGCCGTCATTCGAGGTCTTCGAGATTTTCTCCCGCGGCTTTCCGTTCACGATGAAGATTTGATTCGCGTGGTCGTCCGCCTTGGTCGCGATGTGGGTGTAGTAAAACTTCGTCGGCTCTTGAAAACCGAATACGAAAATCATGTCGCGATGCCCGTATTCCTTCCCGGTCTGCATGCACTGGGCTTCCATCACAAAATCGCCGAACTGCCGGCCAGCAATCAGCGCAATGTTCACAGGCGAACGGACCTCCGGTTTGTACGCACTCTGTTTGTGCAACTCCATCGCCTGCTTGCCATCACCATCAACCCATCGCCATGCCGATGAATCCGTGAAGACGAAATCCTTCAGCGCGCCCGCGTCCTTGAAGTCCTGCTGATACTGGAGCGTGAACCCCGCAGGGATTCCCGTCGGCTCGGCGGCCGCAGCGAAAAAAGAACCGAGGACGACGAATGAAGTGATGAATGATTTCATAACCATTGAATATCGGAACTCGTACGCCTGCACAATCGGATCACTCCTTGATTTCGATAGTGTGCCTGATCGGCACCAAAACCTTGCGGGCCGCATCGTCCAGCGCCGCCTGACGCAATCCAAGCTGCTTCTTCAGCGCATCCAGAGCGTTGCCGAGTTCCGGTTGCTCCTTAACATCTCCCGCGAAGCCACGGAATTTGGTGACGAAGTCTTTTATCATCCCGGTCTCAAAGCCCTGCTTTTTTCCCGCGGCACTCATGTAGTTCTTAAACGCACCATCAAACGGCGTCGTCGCAAACTCCGCCGCAAGGTTAACGCCCTTCGAAAGCTGCTCCCTTGTGAACTCTTTCGTACCGCCTCCCCACGTGACCTTCGCCTTGTCACCACTCAGATTGCTCACCTTGAGGACAAAGCGGTTCAGATCATCGTTGAACGGCAAAAATGCTGTCATGCTGCGGGTTCCGCCGGACGACTTCTCGTCGCCATCAAAGCAAAACGGATAGCGGACGCTTTCCAATTCGACCCGCCCCGACCCACTCGAAAGCACTTTGTGTCCGTCGCTTGCGGAAGCCGTGCCCTTCATGTCGACCTGAATCTCCGCAATCTTCCCATCGAACCCGAGCCCCTTCAGAAACGCATAAGCCATGATGAGCTGGCCATTCGGTCCCGGATGCACACCGTCGCCGCCGCATACGTCATACTTTTCACCGAGAGCAGCCTTTCCTTTTGCCATCGCATCGATCATCGGCTGATGCACGTCGGCAAACGCCTTGCCATATTCCGTTGAGAGCGCCTTCCCGATGGCACCGAGCTTCGCAAGGCTCTCGTTGTAGCCGGCCGCCGCGTCGAGTTTCGCGCCCTCTCCGCCAAAGTTCGGCCGAGCGAAGAACTTCGTATCCACGGCACCGGGGGTTCCCACGACCACGTGCTTCGCGCCAATCAAATCCAATTTCGTGACAACACTGCGCATCGCATCCTCGTATCGCTTTCCAATGGTCGCTTCGAAAGGACGGTAACTACCGTCATTCATGCCGTAGCAAAGCGTGGCTGTCGTGGGCTTGAAAACACCGAGGTCATTCTCGAGCCGCGCGGCAAACCCACCTGCGGTCTCGCCGCTCCAACCAAACTGAAACACGCGAACATCCTGCCTCCCCGCGCACGCGACCACGTACGTCTCCATGAATTTGGAATACAGCTTCTGCTCTGTGATTGAGTCACCAATAATCGCGAGCCGGGCATTCGGCGGAAGCTGGGACTCGCCAGCGGCGAGCACGATTGGACTGAGGACGAGGGTGGCGAGAATTGCGAACTTTTGCATGCCTCGAGATGACCGCGTCGCACACGATGCATTAGGAGACGCAGGAAACTTCCAACGTCCCGAGGCCCGTCAGCGCTTCACAAAGCGGTAGTGCGAAACATGCCATTCATTCCCGTCGCGATAGCCCCAAAGTTCCGCGCAGGCCATGTAGAATACACGCCAGTAAGCCCACCAGCGTTTCGCATTCGCAGCACCGTAGGTTTGCTCAAAGAGCGGCCAGATTTCCGCGCGATTTGCGTCCATGTTTTGCAGCCAGGCCTCGGCGGTTTTCTGATAGTGCGTTCCACTCACACACCAGTGTTCCTCGATGCGCAGATCCTCCTGAAAGTAGAGCAGCAGGTCATCCGAAGGCATCTGTCCTCCGGCGAAAAAGTAGCGCGTCATCCAGTCGCTCGGGCCCTTGTCGATGTAGTGATACGCGAGCTCGCGGTGGGTGAAAATATGGACGAAAAGCCGACCGCCCGGTTCCAGCCAGCGCGCAACCTTTGCGAGCAGGGCCTGATAGTTTTTCATGTGCTCGAACATCTCGACACTCACCACGCGCTCGTAGGTCGCGGGTGCCTCGAAAACATTCATGTCCGCGGTGATGATGGTCAGATTCTTCAACCCGCGCCGTTCCGCCTCGGCATCGATGTGCGCCTTTTGCGTGCGCGAGTTTGAGACGCCGGTGATTTGCGCGTTCGGGTATTTCTCCGCCATCCAAAGCGAGAGCGAACCCCATCCGCATCCGAGCTCTAGAATGCGCTGTCCATCCGCAAGAGCCGCGCGTTCACAAGTGAGAGCGAGCATCTTCTCCTCCGCCGCATCGAGCGATGCAACGTCGTCCGTCCAGAGTCCCGAACTGTATTTGAGGCGCTTGCCGAGGCAGAGCTGGTAGAAGCGCGTCGGCACTTCGTAATGCTGGATGTTCGCATCCTGCGTCTGCTCGGCGATGCCGCGCTTTTTCAAGTCCGCAACGTAAGCGAGAAGCGCCGCACGCTGTTCCTCGACATTTGGCCGCGTGTGCTCACGCAACGTGCCCGCGAGCAGACGACGGATGCCGGCGCGGATTAAACCGTCCGGAATTAGATTCGTTTCCAACAAAGCATCGAGATTCAGCATGGGAATAGGTGCGTGTGTGTCACAAAGCAGCAGCCGATGCCACAACCGTGTTCCCAGAGCATTCGCCGCCGACCGTCGCCCGGATGCAGAAAGCCACGGGTTCCGCTCCGCGGGAAGTGGACAAATCAGCCGCAGCGCGATAACCCAATCCGCCAATGGCTCGCGTGCTCATACTATTCGCTCATCCGGCGCTGCACAAATCACGCGTCAACCGCGCTATGGCTGCCGCGGTCGCGGGTCTTGATGGCGTAACGTTTCATGACCTTTACGAAGCGTATCCCGACATGCACATCTCGGTGTCGAAGGAACAGGAACTCCTCCGACGACACGACACGATCGTTTTTCAACACCCGATGTTCTGGTACTCGAGTCCGGCGATCTTGAAGGAATGGCAGGACCTCGTGCTCGAGTGGGGATTCGCTTACGGCGAGGGTGGCGACGCACTCCGGGGAAAGAAGCTGCTCTCCGCAATTTCAACCGGCGGTCCGGCCGAGGCTTATCAACGTGGAGGCTCGAACCACTTCACGATCCGCGAACTGCTCGTACCCTTTGAACAAACGGCACGGCTTTGCGGTATGGAATACCTTGACCCGTTTGCGATTCAGGGAGTCTCCCGGCTGACCGAAACCGACCTGGCCTCGGAAGTGGCGCGATACCGCGCACGAATTCAATCGCTGCGCGACGACGAGAAAAACGCATGAGCCTTTTCCAAATCTTCATCTATCTGCTCGCGGCAGTGATTGCTGTGCCCGTGGCGAAGCGGCTCGGGCTTGGTTCCGTACTAGGCTACATCATTGCTGGAGTGGTCATCGGGCCGACCGTGCTCGGGGTCGTCGCCGCCGGCGAGGACGTGGCGCACATCGCCGAGTTCGGAGTTGTGATGATGCTGTTCCTGATCGGATTGGAACTCCGACCCTCGCTGCTGTGGCGGCTCCGCGTACCGATTCTCGGACTGGGCGGACTTCAAGTAGCGGGCGTCACGGTCGCGGTGATGGGAATCGCGCTGATGCTCGGCATCGCCGGAAAGCCGGCACTGGCAATCGGTCTCATCCTCGCGATGTCGAGCACAGCCATCGTCCTCCAATCCCTCGCGGAACGAAATCAACTGAAGCTGACCGCCGGGCAATCCTGCTTCTCGGTTCTGTTGTTTCAGGACATCGCCGTAATCCCGATTCTCGCGATCCTGCCGCTCCTCGGCAGCGGTGGAGCAACCGCGAGCGAGCATGGGATTATCGCGCACCTTCCCCCATGGCAACGGACGCTTGCCACGCTCGGTGCCGTGGCAGCGTTGATTCTTGCGGGGCGGTTTCTGCTGCGCCCCATCCTGCGATACGTCGCAGCAACGCGGATGAGGGAAGTGTTCACGGAACTCACATTGCTGCTCGTCATAGGTGTCACGCTGCTAATGGGCGCAGTCGGTCTGAGTGCCGCGCTCGGTGCATTTGTCGCCGGCGTGATGCTCGCGGACAGCGAATATCGACATCAGCTCGAGGCGGACATCGAGCCGTTTAAAGGACTCCTCCTCGGTCTCTTTTTCATCACTGTCGGCGCGGGAATCGATTTCGCGCTAATAGCGGCCCGGCCTGGGCTCATTGCCGCACTGGTCGCGGGACTCGTAGCCGTGAAATTTCTCATTCACTTCCCCCTTGCACGGTTGTTCCGGCTCGACCTCGCACAAAGCACTCTCTTCGCGCTGGCCCTCGCGCAAAGCGGCGAGTTCTGCTTCGTGCTGCTGGCATTTGCACAGGGAGCCGGCGTGCTCGGTGCGGATATCGTGAAACCGCTCACAGCGACCGTCGCGCTCAGCATGGCGCTCACCCCGCTGCTCTTCACAGTTAACGACCGCTTTCTCCAACGAATGTTTCACCCCGGCGCAAAACCAAGCGAGCGAGAGGCCGATGAGATTCCCGCGCACGAAAACCCGGTTCTGCTCGTGGGATTCGGCCGCTTCGGCCATGTCGTCGGCCGACTTCTTCGCGCAAACGGCATCGGCTGCACGGTTCTCGAAAACGACCCCGAGCAAATCGAGATGCTCGCCCGTTTCGGACTGAAAGCTTACTACGGCGATGCCACTCGCGCCGACCTTTTGCACGCCGCAGGCGCCGCCCGTGCAAAGCTCTTCATTTGCACCCTCGCGGATGAGGAAAAGACCCTCGAAATCGTGCGCATGGTCCAGCGGGAGTTCCCTCATCTCCGAATTCTCGCACGCGCCGTCAGCCGGCAACACGCATACGAACTCATTCGCGCAGGCGTGGATGATGTATTCCGCGAAACCCTCGGCAGCGCGCTGGATTTGGGCGTGACGGCATTACGCGGACTCGGAATGCGTGGCGTGCAGGCGCTGCGTGCTGCGCGGCTGTTCAAGGAACTCGATGAAGCCTCCGTTCGTGACCTCGCGACGTTCAAAGAGGATGACCAAGCTTACACCCACAGGGTTCGCCAGCACATCAACAACCTCGAAGCCGTGCTGAAACGCGACACAACGCACAGTGCGGGCGACCCCGATGATGCGTGGAACAAACCCGGGAGCGCTACTTCTTCCGAAACCACGGAACAAACGCGCTGACAGTTCGCTGATACTCTCGATACGCTTCGCCCTTGCTCTTCACTGCGTATTCCTCGGTGATTGGAATGCCGGTCACTTTCCATAGGAAATGCAGCATGAGCAGCGGGCATGCTATCGTGATCCAGCCATACGGCGAACTGAGCGCAGTCAGGAAGAATGCCCACCAAATCAGGCTTTCGAAAAAATAGTTCGGATGTCGCGAGTAGCCCCACAGTCCGGCCTGACAGACACGACCACGGTTCGCTGGGTCGGCCTTGAAGCGCGCAAGCTGCCGGTCCGCGAGCGCTTCTCCGCAGAGCGACAAGAACGCGAGCACAAGTCCTACGATTTCAAGTCCGGTCAAGGTCGGCGCGGGATTCCACGCAATGACCAGAAACGGAAGGGAGAAAATCGCCACCAGCACCGCCTGAAGTTGGAAGAAGAGGAAAAACATTCCCGTGCCCGGCCAGCGTTCTCGCAGCGCTTCGTAGCGTGAGTCTTCGACCGGGTGATGCTTCAGCACCCTTCGTAAAATGTACGTCCCCAGACGCAAACTCCACACGACTCCGACCGCTACAATCGGCCATTTTCGTTCCGCTGCCGCCGGGCCGTTTAGCGCGTAGAAAGGAGCCAGAATCGCGACGCCATATGACCACGCGACGTCGAGAAATCCGTAGTTTCTTACACGGACACTGATCGCCCACGTCACCGTGAAGTAGGCGACAGCGATGGCGAGACCCATGAGGAAGTACGTCAGCATATCAGATCCCCCCAATTCGCACCGCTGCGCGACGGAGCAACGGCCGGAGCGTGAAATAAACCACCGCAACCGCGAGCGGTGCGACGAGCGCCCAAACGACAATTCCCCGAACTGCAATCATCCCGAAATCCGCAAGGAACTGCCCTACGTCTGCGCGGAACCGCTCCAGAATGAACGAAATCGAAAGCGGAATGTGCGGGATGCCGAAAAGATCACTCCCAGCACGATACGTCGGGATGAGCAGCGCGAGTTGGGCGGGATACGCGAGGTAATTGACGAGTTGGATGACCGGCTGGTTCAGCCGGAGTGCCCACGCCGCTAGACCGCACAGGAGCGTCGCGGAACCAAGAATCGGAAACACCCCGAGCGCGAATCCAAGCGCCACGGTGAGCGCGAGTTTCTCCGGCGTGGCACCCTGTTTGAGCTGTGCCAGAACCGGGGCGACGACGCGCCGCCTCCACCACGATTCCGCTGGAACAGTATCGGTCATTTACGCCGGAGCAGCAGGTCCTCCATCTTCGCATCGAGCGGAAGGCGGAAAAGCTGGATAAGCATGTACGTCGCCATCGCGATATTACCGAGAAGCAACACGCCCAGCAGCCAGCCGATGCGCGCTCCGAGGCCGGTCTCCTTATATGCGAGCCAAACATAGAAAGTGAGGAAACCGAAGTAGCAATCGAACAGCGTGGCGATGAACCACGGATGCGTGGCGACAGCCCGCGGCGTCTTCCAAAGCGCGACCTCCGTGCTAGCCCAGCCGGTCACGGCAAACATGCTGACGAGAACAACAATAAACACGATGCGCAGAAATAGAATCATGGCCTCTGGTAGCAATACGTCGCGCTGCCTCGCGAAGACTCACGAGTGACGCAGTCGCGGATTATTCGGAAGTGTGTAAACGGCCTGCACAACGCTGATGTTGCGCATCGCAAATGCAGCCTCGCAGTATTGCAGGTAATAGTTCCACTTGCGGATAAAACGATCGTCGAAGCCCATCGAACGAACTTCCGCGAGGCGCGCGTTGAAGTTGTCGAACCACATCCGCAGCGTACGTGCGTAGCTCAGACCGATGTCGGTGAGATCGTGGAGAAACAAGTCGCCGGTTTTATTCATGACCGTATTCACCCGGCTGACGCTCAGAAGCAGCGAGCCTGGAAAAATGTGCTTCTGGATCCAGTCCACGCCGCGACGCAACTCGGCGTGGCGGTTGTCGGGAACGGTGATGTACTGGACACCAACCATCCCATGCGGTTTGAGGAGATCGTGCAACTGGCGGCAGTACGCGGGCAGGTAGCGGTCGCCGAGCGCCTCCATCATTTCGATGGAAACGATCTTGTCGAATTTGCCGTCCAGGTTCCGGTAGTCTTCGAGCAGGATATCGACGTGCTCCGCAATACCCTCGCGGACGAACCGCTCCTTGGCGTAGCGAAACTGCTCCCGCGAAATCGTAACGGTAGTGACTCGGCATCCGTAGTTTTTCACGGCGTGGCATGCAAAGCCACCCCAACCACTGCCGATCTCGAGAACGTGGTCGCCTTTCCGAATATGGAGCTTCCTGCAGAGGGCGTCGTATTTCGCTATCTGTCCGGCTTCGAGCGATTCGCCCGGAGCGGAGAAAATCGCGCTTGAGTAGGTCATGGTGGGGTCCAGCCACAGGCTGTAAAAGTCGTTCCCCAGATCGTAGTGCTCGGCGATGTTCTGCTTCGCGGTGTGAATGCTGTTGGGGCGGAGCAAGTGGCCGATTCGGTTGGCGAATTTCAAAATACCCAGAGCAAAAGACCGGGTCTTCGAGCCGGACATCGCCGGAGAGTTGTGTATGTTCAGGATCGCCCAGGATATCACCCGTTCAATGCTGTCGGTGTCCCAATCGCCGTCCACATAGCTTTCACCAAAACCAATATCTCCGAAAAGGACGCACCGCTTGAAGAATGCAGCGTTGCGGATGCGAATGGCGGCATCGACCGCCGTGCGCGGCGACCCTATGATGTGTTTTGATCCGTCGGGAAATTCGAGCGTGAGGGAACCTGCGGTCATTTTCCCGAGCGCATCGAGCACGAGGCGCTGATAAAGCCCGCCCTGCGGTGCGGCGGAAACTTCTGCGGTGGCTGCGATGGTGTCGTTCATGGCGCTTTCGGAGCAATGGATGAGTGTGGCCGATGCACGCCGCGCTGTTTTGCGGCGTCCTCCGCTTTTCGGTGGAAGGGAATTCTCTTCAGCCAGAGGAGCAAAGCGTGCCAGTGGATCAAGAAAATCACCTTCAACGTAATAAGCGGATATTTGAGCGTAAGCCAGCAAAGACGAACGTTCGTGAGCGCCACGCGCCTGCCGGTCAATGCGCTCAAAAGAATCCTGCGGTCGCCATCGCGATCGTCGATATGGATATCAAGGCGCTCGCCAGGCACGCACAGTTTGAAGTCGAACAGCAAGTCGAGCGACGAAAACGGGGAGACGTAAAAGTGTTTCGGCGTCACGAGCCGGAAACCACCGCCGGCGTCAGGCGAAGGAATGCAGTATGGTTTCAACTCCCCGAATGTATTGCCGACTTGCACGACAGCACAGACCGCCGTTCCCGCCGCATCGGAGCAGAAATAAAACGAGACTGGATTGAAAATGTAGCCAAGCACCCGCGGGAGTGTGATGAGCGTGATACGGCCGCCATCGGGGAAACGGACGCCATTCTCCGCGAGGTAGGCGATGATATGTGCCTTCAGCGGCCGATCACCGCACCCCGGAAGCGTAAGGTGGTCGCGGTCGCGAAAGCTGTAGAAATTCCATGCGTTACGGGAGAAGAGCAGCGTCTCAGCGGCTACAGCGTCGATTTCGTCGAGATCGAGCGCGAACATGAAAATGCGATATCGAAATTCGTGCACCTTCGGCTCAAGGCGATGATGCATCACATCGCATTCGTAAAGACACGAAGTCATGTCCAAATCGCCTCCCCCGTGACTGCGCGCGCGCATTCCAACGCGCTCGTGAAGCCGTCCTCGTGAAATCCGTATTTGAACCACGCGCCTGCGAAGTAAGTCGTCTGGCCGGGCGAGATGTGGTTCAGAGCAGGGAGTTCCTTTTGCGCGGCGATTGCGGCGACGTTGAATAACGGGTGCTCGTAGTTGATCTTGCGGTGCACTTTCGCAGGCGCGATCTGCTCGTGGCAGTTCAGCGAGACGAAATAGTTCACGCGTTCCGAAACGCCCTGAAGCTGGTTCATCCAGTAGTGAACGGTCGGCAGGCCGTCGCTGTCCTTTTCGATTCGGTAGTTCCAAGCCGCCCAGCAGCGGCGCGTCGCGGGCATGAATGACTCGTCGCTGTGCAGCGTGGCGACGTTGGGCTGGTATTTGAAATTCCGCAGCAAGCGCGATTCGTTTTCGGTCGGGTCGGCTAACAGCGCAAGAGCCTGATCCGCGTGGCAGGCAAGAATCACTTTATCGAACTCCCGAACACCGCCATCTGCAGTGGTAATCCGCGCAGTCCGTTCCGTCCGCTCCACGCGAACCACGGGTTTTCCAAGCGCAATGCGCTCAGAAAACGGTGCGGTGATTTTTTTGACGTAACACTTCGCCCCATTCGAGACGGTGTACCATGGATGCTGCGTGTGCAGGCCGAGAAAGCCGTGATTATGCCAGAAGCGAAGCAGCGTGATTGCAGGAAAATCCAGCATGAGCCGCGGCGGCGTACTCCAGACCGACGCGCTCATCGGCACAAGATATCGCTCCAAAAAATCCGCGCCATATCCGCGCACCGCCACGTAATCGCGAAGCGTCATCGCCGCGAACTGCGGGTCATCCAGCGCCGCGACGGCCTCGGAATTAAAGCGGTTGATCTGCATCAGCATCCGCCAGTGCCGGAGATTCAGGAGGTTTCTGCGTTGCCCGAAAAGCAGGTTTACGCTGCCGCCGTTGTATTCCAATCCGCTCGCGCGATGCTGCACGCTGAAGGACATATCGGTCGGTTTTGTCTCCACATCGAGCTCCCGAAAGAGCCTCGTGAGATTCGGATACGTGACGTGATTGAAAACCATGAACCCCGTATCGACGGGAACCGACCGCCCATCTTCATCCACGGTGATCGTATTGGTGTGGCCGCCAGCGTAGTCGTTTTGCTCGTAAATCGTAACGTCGAATCGCTTGTGCAAAAAGTGCGCACATCCCAGCCCTGCGATCCCGGTACCGATGATTGCGAGTGATTTCACTGTGCCGCCTTCTTTTCCACCTCAGCATAGATGGACTGAGGTACGGGCTTGAGATCCCAAATCAGGCCGCACCATGCGAAGACCCTGAGCAGATAGTAGGTGATGTCGAGTTCCCACCAGTAAAAGCCCTGACGCGCCGAAGCCATGTATCGATGATGGTTATTGTGCCAGCCTTCGCCGAGCGTAATCAACGCGAGGAGCATGCTGTTGCGGCTGTCATCATCTGTGCGGAAGCGCTTCCTTCCCCAAACATGCGCGAGCGAGTTGATGAAAAGAGTTCCATGCAGCAGGACGGCTGTGCTGACGAAAAAGCCCCACACGAAAATCTGCGCTCCAGAGGTGCCGAGTGAGGGCCAGAAATAATTCATCGCCGCTCCCAAGCCCCAGAGCGATGCACCGAAGAGCGCGGGCACAATCAAGTCGAAGCGGTTCAAGAATACGAGTTCCGGATATTTCGCGAGGTCCTTGATCGTACCGTAGTCGGTGGGGAAGTTTTTCGACGTTGTCATCCATCCGATATGCGCCCACCAAAAGCCGCGCTGGCGCGGAGAATGGGCATCATGCTCATCATCCGAATGCTTGTGGTGATGCCGGTGCACCGCCGCCCACCACAGCGCGCCGCGCTGGATGGCGGTATTCCCCCAGACTGCGAACACGAACTGCATGAAACGGCTCGTCTGAAACGTCCGGTGGGAAAAGTAGCGGTGATAGAATCCCGTGATGGCAAACATCCGCACAAAATAGAGAAATGCCGCCACGCCCACCGCCGCCCAACTCCAGCCCACAAACGGGAGGAAGAAGAATCCCAGATGAATAAAAATGAAGGGAATCGCGCGCGGCCACTCGAAGCGATCGGGTTTCGCTTTTGCCGCCTCGGGACCACCCGGAAAGTAATCCGAGTCGAGCCACTGACGGAAGCGCGTCAACACGCGGATCATCAAGGATGGCTTGGGCAACGGAAGTTCTGACATTTGAAAGACCTCCACTCTACGCCCCGCGGTCGCAAAAAGCTACATCTTGGATTACTCGCCCGATTTTGCGGGGAGTTGCAGCGGCACGGGGCGCCCGGCAAGCCGGAGGATGCGCTCCTTTTTCTGCGCGTAGTCGAGAGAGTGGAATACCCGAATCTCCTCGATCCGCCGGGCCGCATTGAGCGTGTCGAGGAGCCTCGTGTAGGTCTCGCCAAGCGCCGCCGTTTCCATGTAACGCGCGCGGATTGAGTCGTCGGAATAATCGTTGGATTCCCGCTGGAACAAATGGAAGCGCAGCCAGCGCCGGTCGGTTCTCGCAACGCGCTGGGTCTTGCGAAAGAACCCCACGAACAGCAACAGGACCATGTAGATATCCACACGCGATTGAAGCTCCAGATTCCTAATGAAATCCTCGCTTCCGACGTCGCGCACGCCGCGACGGAATGCGAGCGCCGCGTGCAGAGCGTGGTCGATTTCCTCCACAAACGAAATGAGACTGCCGATGTTGCGATCACTCAACCCCCGGCGCGGATCGTGAGCTTCGAGGTGATCGATGAGCCAGCGGGAATAATAGATGCCGATGAAAAGATTGTCGCCGCTGTGCCGGAGAAATGTACGCGCAAGCTGACTCAGTTCACGCGCCTGCGCGCCGGCCAGACGCGAGAGTTGCCGGCAGCGATCATCGTGAATAATGCAGTCCTCAAGCGCGACACCGGCGCTCGCATAGGTGCGCTCAAGCAGGCGTGTAATATCGTGAAACAGCGAATTCATGGCAGGATGATTTGCGGTGATTCCTCGAGATGCATGTGGCGCCCGGCCGTATCGTTGAGCGCGATGCGGATATCGCGGAAGCGCTCGCCGAGTTCTTGAAAAATTCGGTCCAGCGAGTGTTCGCGCGCCATCGAGTGATTCGCGGCGACGGCAAAATTGGTCGCGCCCACCTGTTCAAAGAACTCAACATCGGGACCGCCGCGGCGCGAGCGGCATTCCACGCGGTCGTGAAAAACTCCCGTGATGAAGAGCGTGTAGTTTCCGATGTGCGCGCGGAGAAAGAACGACTGGGTCGGCGCGGCTTTCTGAAGCGCCAGCAGCATGTCACTGATGTATTGCTGCGGTCCCTCTCCCGCACCGGCCGGCGCTCGCATCCGCTCGGTGCGGCTGAACGTCTCCAGTAACGACGCAAGATAATCGGCAGTCTCGCGGCTCGCTAGTTTGTGCTCTTTCAGCACGTGCCGGAGGATGATGTAGAAGTAGCACTGCGGAGAGATGTTGATGGAGTTTCCGTCCTCGAGCACAGCGCGAAAAAGTTCATCGCTGTCCAGAATGGTGTCCAATGCATCCGAGTCCGTTAGAAGCTCCGCAAGCGACGCCGAAGCCCTCCGCCCGCCACCGGCCAGAGTGTGGATTATGAAATCGAAATCCGCGGCTGTAAGCCTTTCCCGACAAGTTGGAGTAATCATCGGAAGTGATACGGGAGCATCGCCGATGCCACGGGAAAAATCAAGTCACCGGCCCCTTCCACGATCTCAAAAAACAGAACAGGCCAGACCGCGAAACGCGATCTGGCCTTTAAAATCCCTTGGTTGGGAAATCTGCTTACTTCTTGTAGCCTTTGGCTGCAGGAGCTGCAGGAGCCGGAGCCGACTGCGAGCTGGAGCAAGCTGCGAAGCCGAAAGTAACGGCTGCGAGTGCGATGAGAGCGATAATGCGCATGGTATTAATAGTCACCCCTTTCTGTGCTGGTTGCGTTCAAGGTGCTTGTGTAGAGGGCAATCGTGACCGATGACAACTGTATTCTTCGGAAACCGCGAAAAACCCCAACGGATTGTGGTTTTTCCATAGAAACATCCGAAAAACTACTTTTGCGGGGATTTTTGCTCAGTCCTCGACGCCACCCACTTCGCCACCGCCTCGCCGATGAACGGTTTCGCGATGCCGCCGGCGAATTTCACCGCACTCCACACGGCACCGAGTTTGCCCGCCGCACCGAGGAAGGTGCCGGTCGCCTTCTCCACGAAAACAGTTTTCCTCCGGGCGGGGATTTTTGAAAGCACCAGCCCGATAAGCGCCGCGCCTCCAAGCCACGCGGGCCGGTTCTTTTCGAAACTCTCGCGGGCACGACCGGGGATGTCAAAGCGCTTGCGAAACCTCTCGCCCTCTTCGCGCAGTTCCGTTCCGCTTTGAGCGACGCGCGCGCGGGCGGCTTCGATTTCGGCGATGAGCGCTGCTTTTTCCGTATCGGAATTCGTCATGGTTTCTCCTTCTCCAGCCATTCGCGGTCTTTTTGAAATTCCGCCGTCGTGAGCGGGAAAAACGGACGTCCGCCACGCGCTTTCAGGATCATCCCGAGCACGAACGCAGTGGCAAGGTGGGCGGCTCCCACGATGAGCGTCGCCCACACCCAACCGTATTCCCCCATCGCCTTCGCAAGAAGGAATACAATACCGAGACAGAGAAACAGCCAGCCGAACGCCCCGGCAACGATCACGGCTCCCGCGAGAATGATTACCTTCCCCGCTTCGCCCGCGGCTTCGCGGCCTTCGATTGATGCAAGCCGCATCCTCGCAGACGCGTACTGCGCGCATGATGCGAGGAACACCTTTAGCTGCCGGACAATGCCCGCCGAGTCCGCTTCCGGCGGTTGTCCATTATCGCTCATGGCTTTTTATTTCCTGCAGAGCAGGCCGATGACAAATCCCGCACCAATTGCAGTCAGGACGCTCTTAGTCGGGTTTGCGCGGACGTAGTCCTCGGCTTCCTTCTGCCAGTCGCTCAGCTTGCCTTTCCATTCCCCGGCGATGGCGTTGGCGCGATCGCGAATCTCCCGCGCGGCCTCCGCGGCGGCGTCGCGTACATCATTCGCGGCGGCGCGGACGTGTTCGCGGGAGGATTCGAGGTGTTCATGGCTGCCGTTGCCGGAATGTGAAGATGTTTCGCTCATTTTTCGCGGAAGACTATACGGGCTTTCGTCAGGTCGTAAGGAGAAAGTTCAAGTTCCACTTTATCGCCCGGAATGATGCGGATGAAATTCTTCCGCATTTTGCCCGAGATGTGTGCGAGGAGTACGTGACCGTTGGCAAGTTGCACCCGAAACATGGTTCCGGGGAGGACGTCTTTCACGATGCCGGTCGTTTGGATGCAGTCTTCTTTTCCCATTTCGGGGTGCGACCTTAGCGCCATGCCTCGGATATTTCAAGCCGCGAAGCACCGCAAAACCCTTCCTTCCCTTCCAAACGAAAACACTCCGATCATCGGGTGACCGGAGTGTCTGACGGGAACAGCTATTTCGGACTGCACGCGGCGCTCCTGGGGCGCCACGCAAAACCCGGGCAGTTAGAGCTTCGACTCGTAATCAACGAGGCGCGTCAGCGCGTCGAGGAAATCCCGGAATGCGCTTGCGGGCAGCATGACCGTATCCCGCCGACCACCGACGTCCTCGGTGATTTTCAGGAAACGACCGCGCTGGTTTTCTTTGAGGTCGAGGAAAAACACCTTGCGGTCGATCGTCACCTTTTCCGTGGCGATGGGTTCGCTTGGCATTCTTGGGCCGGGGTTATCGTGCAGTTGTTCGTCTCTTGGTGTCATGAATTTACCTTCGGTGAAACACCCGGAAACCTTCCGGTTGTTCAATGTTCAGGGTCCCGCAGGCTAATCGCCCCAAATGACTGCGCAACAGGGAAGATGGATTTTTTTCGAGATATCGGAAACCCCATCTCTGACTCGCGGCCACGGTTTTTTCATCGTGCGTACGCTCGACACGCCTGCCCGAACTCCCGACTATCCGGCGCATGTCACGGTTTATTGAGTCGGTATTTGAAAAACTAAAGCGCCACCCGAAACGCATTGTGTTCCCCGAAGGCACGGAGCCAGTCGTCCTCCGCGCCGCGCGCGAATTCTCGCGGCTGAAACTCGGCACGCCCATCCTCCTCGGCAAGCGTGCCGAGGTCGAGGCCGCCGCGAAGGCCCTCGACGTGGACCTCGACCACATCGGTATCGTGGACCCCGAGACCTCCTCCGAGCTCGAGCAATTCATCCCGCGGCTCGAAAAACTCAAACGCTACCGCAACCTCGGCACCTCGGACGCGCGCGAGATCCTCGCAAAGCCCAGCTACTTCGCGTCCATGATGGTGCAGCACAATCTCGTCGATGGCCTCGTCGTCGGCGCGGGCCTCACCCCGGCGAGCACGCTGCGTCCCCTGCTCCAGCTCATCAAGCCGCTCCCCGGCGAAAAGATGATCTCCAGTTGCCAGATGCTCGACCTCAGCAACAAACGCTACGGCGAACGCGGCGTGATCCTGTTTGCGGATTGCGCCGTCATCCCCGAGCCCACCGTCGAGCAGCTCGCACGCATCGGCCTCCAGACCGGCGAAGTCTGCCGCCAGCTCACCGGCAACAAACCACGCGTCGCATTCCTCAGCTTCTCCAACAAAGGCGGCTCGCAACTTCCCTGCGTGCAAAAAGTCGCCGCCGCCGCTGCGCTCGCGAAAAAAATGGCGCTCGATGCCGGACTCGAAATCGAGATCGACGGCGAAATGCAGGCCGACACCGCACTCGTCCCCGACCTCGCCTCGATCAAAGCCACCGACAGCCTCGTCGCCGGAAAAGCCAACGTCCTCGTCTTCCCGGATCTCAATAGCGCCAACATCGCCAGCAAACTCGTCAAATACCTCGCCGGCGCCGAAGCCTACGGCCAAATCCTCCTCGGCCTCTCCAAACCCTGCGCCGACCTTTCACGCGGAGCCACCGAGGAAGAAGTCCTCGGCGTCGCCGCCACCGTCGGCCTCCAAGCCATCCGCTACCGCGAACTTTATCCCGAGTAAAAAACCACATGATCCGTCACACACTCGCTCTCCTCATCGCCACCACTGCGCTCGCCCAGCAAGCACCCAAGCCGCTCGCCGCGCTGCGCATGCCGCTCACCATCGCCGATTTCAAAACACCCGAGGTTAAAATCGACATCGAAGGCGAAGCCACACCCGCCACCAAAGCATGGGCCGAGGAAGCCGCGCAACACGTCCGCGAATGGTGGCCCGTCGTCGTCCGCATGCTCTCCACGCAGGACTTCAAAACGCCCGATCAATTCGTCCTCCATTTCAAACCCGAGCTCAAAGTCCCCGCCTACCGCACCCCCGAGGGCCTCTTCATCAGCATCGCATGGATCACCAAACGGCCCGACGACTTCGGGATGGTCATCCATGAAATGACCCACGCCATCCAGGACTACCGCCGCACCCCGCGCGACGCCGGCTGGCTCGTCGAAGGCATCGCCGACTACATCCGCTACTACCACTACGAACCCGAATCCCCCCGCCCGCGCTTCAATCCCGACAAAGCCAGCTACCGCGACGCCTACGGCACCACCGCCGCATTCCTCGCCTGGGCCATGCACAAATACGACCGCCGCCTCGTCCGCGAACTCGACGCCGCCCTCCGCCGCGCCGACTACAACGATGCCCTCTTCGAAAAACTCACCGGCAAGCCCGTGGACGCCCTCTGGCAGGAATTCATCGCGACGGTAAAGCGGTGAGCTCTATATATAACCCGACACGCGCGGTTTGAGCCGCCTCGCCCCTCTCCAGTCTGCCCGACCGCCCAACTTCGGCGAAGGGCCGGACTGCACCTTCCGCATACCCGCCACTCGATTTTCGAGCTCTCAAATATCGCAAATTTGAGAAAGACTGTCGTTTTTTGACCACCCGAAAACTTTCTTCTCTGTAACCGAGGGTGTATTTATTTATCCGAACTTTTGACGATGGCCCGAAAACCAGTTTTTCATGCACCCGCATTTTTGAGGATGGCCCGCAAACCGGTTTTTCATGCACTCGGACTTTTCAGAATGGCCCGAAAACCAGTTTTCCATGCACCCGGACTTTTCAGAATGGCCCGCAAACCGGTTTTCCGTGCACCCAGACTTTTCAGAATGGCCCGCAAACCGGTTTTCCATGCACTCGGACTTTTCAGAATGGCCCGCCAACCGTTCCGCCATGCACCCGGACTTTTCGGGGTGCTTCATCGGCGATGCCGGACGCTAAAAAGAAAAGGCGCACCCGGTTTCGGATGCGCCTTTTTTTGAAAGTGGTTGCGAAGTCTTACAGGCCTTTGCTGACGATGTACTTCACGAGGTCCACGCAGCGGTTGCTGTAGCCCCACTCGTTGTCGTACCAGCT
>SXGQ01783405.1_pt1 | contig 34713 bp, 42 predicted proteins | sample 3178371 | NCBI WGS metagenome assembly SXGQ01 (sample SAMN11356859, study PRJNA531348) | freshwater metagenome | isolation source: freshwater sample F1-20 | place: China: Fuxian Lake, Yuxi | collected 2017-12-25 | reverse complement strand
GCCGTCCTCGAACGCCGTGCGCGAGTGTCGCTCGCCGGTCACGAGGTTTATGCATCCGTCGTCGGTGGGGTGAAGTTGTCAGAACCGGGCGCCGATCTCGGAATGTGTCTGGCGCTCGTCTCCGCAATCGCGAACAAGCCGCTCCCCGCAGACCTCGTGGTTATCGGCGAAGTCGGTCTCGCCGGCGAAGTCCGCCAGGTCGCACAAGTCGGCCGTCGTCTCGCCGAAGCCGCTCGCCTCGGCTTCACCCGCGCCATCGTCCCCGCGTCGGCGTCCGCAAAGGTGCAGGGCATCCGCGTCGACACCGCCGCCACGATCAACGAGGCCCTCTCACTCGCCGGCCTCACCGGCGCCTTCGCCGACTGACGCGAACTACGCGTCGTTACGAATCACCTTGACGCGACTTCGATCGGCGACAGACCTTCAGCAATATCGACGAATGCCTCGAGTGCCGGACTCAATTCATCGTCACGAGAGGCGAGACCTGCAGCAGCACCCGCGTCGCGCAGAGGATACGCAACCAGGTCGATCGCCAACGCGACGTCAATGCCCTCTTCAATACCCACTGGTTTACATTGGGTCGCTATGTATTTCAGTCGACGAGAGATCGAGGTGACTCGATCATCCTCTCCCAATCTCTCGCTCCACTTGACTCGTCGATCAATTCACCGAGGCGAATGACTCTCCGGTCAACGGGTGCCATGTCAAATGCATGTGTTTGCCGGTACCTGCCGTTCTCGTAATCCACGCAGAGAACCACGGCCTCATCTGGTCGAGGGTCCCGCAAATACAGTCCCGCCGGGTGGTCTGAAGACCGCAGCGGCGGTAGTGCGTCGCAAAATGCGGCGAGTGCTCACGCTTGTGACAAGTCTCGTGCGAGATTTTCAAGTTCCGACGACGGCATCGCACCTGCCCAGGGGTCGGCTGCAATTGCGCGCGCGTAGCTTTCCCATTCGTACTTGATCGCGGTGCGGTTCCCGCCACGTGCATGTCCGCGCATTCGCAAAGAGACGAGCTGCTCATGGCCGGGCAAAACTCGCAGGCCTCGTTCTGTTGCCATGAACAGCAACTCGGAGTCATCGTTCTCAATCGCGTATTCGCCTAGCAAGACTGCAGCTTTGACGACCTTGATGACATGCGAGGTGGTGATCCCCTCACCGTCCGCCCAGGCATAGTCAGCACCCGAAAAGGGCAGGTTCCGCACTACGGACAGTCTTTGGGTGAGTTCCATCGCGGATTGTTCACGTTTCATCTCGAAGTTCTTTGTCGCAATATCAAGCAATTCCGCGTCGGTTACCACGCCGGGATGCAGGGGCAGTTCATCGGTGAATGTTCTCGGAATCCATTCCTCAACATCACCCGGATGAGAGCTGTTCAGGGAACGTCTGACTTCTGAGACGACATTGGAAAACGTCGAGTCCTTGACCATCCCATCCCAAAGGGCTGTACGCGCAGCCGACCTTGTTGACACCTCCCGGTGTTCGGTCATCCAGACAAGTAATTCGAGTGCCTTGCCCTTTTCGAACGTGACACGTTCACCTCGTGCCGTGACGACGACGGGTGGTCCAAGAACCTGCACGAGCACGGACCACTCCGGGATCGTCATGGGTTTGACCACGGGCTCTTCGGCTGCGGATCCGCAACTCCTCTCTGCGGAACCAAATCTTCGTGTCCTGATCTGTGCCAAGCGGCGGCGCAAGAGAAGCGTGGCGAAACCCGCATTTGCTGCAATCGAGCCGGCGAGAACGAAGTCATCGATGTCGGCCTGTTGGTCGTCCGGTTGGTCACTCACTGCGCAGAATTGGGGCTTTTCCGCATTCACGGGCTTGGAAGCGGCAGCCGAGGACACAGCAGCGAGCACCGCAATCTTCAGCCATGTTGGGAGCAAAGGGATGGGCCGCGGAGACCCACGTAGTGATGCGAATACCTGTATTGCAACGGCAAGAAGCAAATAGACAACGGCCGCGACCAGTCCAACGACCAGCCAATGAATGGATTGCTCGAGTCGGATGTTCTCCACTTGTGTCACTCCGTGATCGGACGGGCGCATCGTCGCCCTCTGACTGGTCGCGAATCAACGCCGACAAGATCGAGCAGCGTCATGTCGACTTGTTCACGAATAGTCACACATACTTCAAAGCGATTTGCATCGACACTGCCCGACGCGCCAACCGAGCGAAGATAGTCACCGGCGATTCGAACGGCTCGGTGTTCCTCGACGGTCGGTACACCCAAACGAATCCCCGTGACGGCTTGTGCGCCGAGACGGGCAGCGTTTTCTGCGCGATCGGATGCGCGCACCTTCGCCGTGACAAGTCGACCGCCATCGACCGCAAGACCCGCGCAGGCGATGAATGTCATCACGAGACCCACGATGAAGGCCGTCACGGAACCTCTGTCATCGTTGTGCATGCTTCCTCATTTGGCTCGATAGACGTCGATTGATTCCGTCGATTCAGCCGTCACCCGCCGAGGAGACAGCCCGAGAAGCCGGAGTCCGGCATGGTCGACCTGACACGAGACGCTCACCTTGACTGCATCAAGGCGACCGATTTTCACGCTTTCCACCCGGACCGAATGATCCACACACGCTCGACCCGTTGCACGTAGATCATCAAGCGCTGCGTCAAGGCCTGCTGACTCACGTCTTGCCGAAGAGGCTTGTGATGCTGCTCGCGCGCCATTGTCGGCAGCGTGCTGCACCTGACGCAAGGCTTCGCCCGACCGACCAGCAGTAACCACAAAGAGTGCCAGAACCATGAGAACCGGGGCAACGAGCACCAGTTCGACGGTCGCGCTTCCCCGGTGGTCACCAGAGGAGTCTCGAAATGATCTTTTCTTCATCTCGTCCCCCTTATCTCTGGTCTTCGGGGATGAACATCTCGATCGACTCGTGTGCCGACCTACTGACGGTGAGTGGAAAGAATGGAACAATTCGTGGAAGTCGCAGACGTACCGTGGCGACGATCATCCGACCTGATTTCTTCACTACCCACGTTCCCTTCGTGCTTGATCCGAGGGTGGTGAGCGTGCGCTCGATCGCACGCTCACCTGCCCCCATCGACGACCCGTACCGAGACGCGACCGCTGCCCCTTCATTCGCGGCAGCGCTCGCGACGTTCGCACCGTGGAGAAAGACGGTCGCCTGAATTGCCAGCCAGAGAACGAGAAGGACGACGGGTACGACAACCACCGTCTGAGCGGTGGCCTCACCAGCGTCGGTTCGGGCCATCACGATCATCCGAGGTCGAGAGAGTTGGCCTTGCTCGATACTTTCGATGTGATCGTCGCCCCGACTGCGATCGCGAGAGCGATGAGTGCGGCGGCCATCACGACGGTCGTCGCGCTCACTTCGCCGCGATCGGAGTCGCTCTCGCGGGAGGCCGTGAATCGGATCCAGTAGTACTGGAGGTGCTGCTTGAGGTTCATGTTTGCCTTTCTTCATTTGGGTTCTTGTTTTCCAACGTGGCCGGATGGGATCACATCTGACCGACGACCAGGTCGAGGGCGGGATAGCCGAGAAGGGCAATGAAGCCGACAAAGAGCAGGACGGTGGGCACGCCCATTCGTTCGGTTGCCGCCTGGGCATCCGCTTCGATCTCGCCGATCTGGCGAGTGCGAAGCGCATCCGCCTGGGTTGCGAGGGAGAGACGAACCTTCGCGCCGTGCTCACCCGCGAGCTGCATACTTCCGGCCAACCGCTCCAGGTCTACAACACCGATACGCCGTCCAAGGTCCCCGAATGCCCGCCACGAAGGTGTGCGCCCTGCGCGAGCCGTTTCCAGGGTTTCGCGGATCATTCTGAAACTCCAACTGTCACCCGTCGCGGCAGCTGCGATGAGGGCTGTTTCGCTTCCGGCGCCACCAGCGAGTAGAACGCTCGCCAAATCGAGATAACTCGACAGGGCGTAAGAAAAGGTTCGCCGTGCCCGTTCAGCACTTTTCGAGAGTCGCTCGAGAAACAATGCGGCACCGCCGATCGGTCCGCAGGCAACCAGACCCAGGCTGATGATGCCCGGAAGTGGCACTCCGGACGTCAACACGATGAGTGAGAGACTCCCACCACATCCGGCACCGCAAATCAACCAAACGAACAACATCGCGGTGAAGCCATCAGGCGACGTACGCAGAATTGCGCAGTCACTCTGTCGCGAGCGAAGAATTCGATGCGACAGCCTCGACCGAACACCGTCCCCGTCGAACACGCCGATGTGACGCAGAATCAACAGGCCGCCGAAGCCACACACTGCTCCTGCGAGTGCAGTCCACATCATGATCCGACCGCCACGAATCGTTCCGGAACCTGAACCTTCGAACCTGAATGCAACAGCAGGAGCGCGAGAGTGAAAATTCCGACGATGCCGGCAAGCACGATCTGGCCGCAGGTCGAACCGTATGGCGCGAGATAGTCCCTGTTCAAAAGAATCAAGACGCCAACGAAGCCAACGACGGTCAGGGAAATGATTCGAACGGCAGCACGCGTGCGCGACCGGCCAACCCAAATGCGTTGGTGCATACGCGCCTCTTCCCTCGAACAACGTGCCAGATGCCCGAGGAGGGCACCGACGTCGCGAGCCTCGTGTTCGTTCGCCGCAATCAGGGCAGCAGCAACGAAGTCGGCGCTGGAGTGATCGACTTCGGCAGCGAATTCACGAAGGCTTTGTCCGACCGGAGCGTAAGGGAGTTTTGCTGCGAGGCGTTGGACCTGCGGTGCGATTCTCTCAGGTGCATGCGCCGAGGTTGCAAGCAGTGTCTGTTGCAACCCATGCGCTGCAGCGAGTGTGTCGCGGAGTTGCTCGGTCCACAAAGCTATCGCTTCGGCAACTTCTTCGTTCATACGTGAAGTTCCACGCGTACGACTCAATGCCACAATGAGAGCGGCCGCAGGACCGCTTGCTCCTGCAACGAGTATCCAGCCGGTCAAAAGGAACACACTCAAACTGATTCCGGCTCCAACGGCGAGCGGCTTGAGAAACGACGCTTGCGTCGTGGCATTCTTTCTCCACGAGAGTTGCCGACCACGCAGACCCACGCGGACGATCAGAAGACCAAGGCCCCCAACCGCACCGCACAGCATGATCATCAAGGTCATTGCAAGCCCCAATGGTTCTCTCCGAAGTGGGATGCATGCGAGTAGCCGTGCGATTCGAGAAGTGCTGTCGTCTTCTCACGCAGTGGGTACGCCCTGCGACAGGGTTCGTCATCTGTCGACGAAAACACCTCGTTGGAGACGATCTGAAGACCATCAGTATCGACAACCTCGCGAATTGACCGAATACGCCTGGCTCCAGCTGAGTTTTCGATGTAAATCACCAGATGAACGGCGCTCGCAACGATGAGGTTCACCGTGTCGACGGGAAGTCCCGTGGAAGCCATCGATACGTATGCAGCAAGTTTCGGGAATACGGACCTCGTGCTGTCGGCGTGCATCGTGCACATCGACCCGTTGTTTCCCTGACTCATCGCCATCAACATCGGAAAGGCTTCTGCGCCTCGAACCTCCCCAACTATCACGCGATCCGGGTCCATCCGTAGGGCCATCTTCGTGAGATCGGCCATCGTGACGGCACCTCGACCTTCGATGTTTGCGACCCTCGACTGCAAAGCATCGTGGTCGGGATGACGGTCTGCAAAGCGTTCGATTCCCAGTTCGTAGGCATCTTCAATGGTGACGATTCGTTCGTTGGGTGGAACCTCGTTGAGAAGCGCCCTCAGCAACGTCGTCTTGCCTGAGCCCGTCCCACCGGCAATCACGATGTTGCGTCGTGCAAGCACGGCAGCGGAAAGGAACCTTTTGATCTCCTCATCGAACATTCCACGGTCATGTAGTTCGTTGAGCGACGAAATGTCGAACCTGTGTCGCCGCACGATCAGGCTCGGGTGTTGGGAGACGGCCATCGTGGCGAAGAGTCGCGACCCGTCAGGCAACTGAAGATTGAGCTCGGGATTCGCTGCATCAAAACGTTGTTCGTTGCGAACGAGGCGGGTTGCCGCGCGACGGATCAGCTCGACGAGTTCCTCGTCAGAATCGACTATCGGCTCGACGCATGTCCGTGTTCCATTGCGCCATTTGATCCACACGGGCGCTGCACCACGGACGTGGATATCGGAAATGTCCGGGTCTTCGAGGAGCCTTTGCAGACGTCCGAGCCCGAGGATTCCTGCAACCACGGCATCGGCGATGCGATCGAAATCTTCGACTTCCAGCTCGTAGGCCACCGCACCTTCGTCCGGGCCCCTGTGTCGCTCATCGGCGATGATGGAGCGGGCGATGGAGAGCTCATCGTCGATCGTGGGTTCAGCAAGGCCCCTCTGCTGACGGACGATGCGCTCATTGGCAAGTTCGGCCCGAATGCTCTTTGTCAGAAGATCGGTGAGATGAGCCTCGGCTTGGGTCCTGCTGGGTAACAGGGTGACGTAGTTGGTGGTATTGCTCACGGCACCACCTCGTCGTTATTTCCGATGAGAGCGATCTTCGTACGCTCTGCAACTGCAGCCTTCGCCAGGAACTCGGCCGGCACTTTGAGACTCACGACGTAATCGGGATTTGTCTCTGATGGTGATTCTACTTCCCATACCGTTGCGGGTTGGTCGAACTCCGTCACCGCAGTATCGGTAGAAACACTGGGATCGGGCACGAGAACTATGCGTACCGAGTCTCCAACAGCGATCGATGTCGGCACATCCCCAACTTCGATCCGAAGTGCGACGACTTCCTCACCTGCGCCAAGCGCCGGAGTTTCCTCGACCACGCCCGGCATGATCGGGCCTCCCGCCGGAACATTCGTGGCCAGTCGCTTGCCCAACAATTCCTTTGCGTCAGTGGCTCTCGTCAGCGCTTTGGCGAATCGCCACTCCATCTCAACGGCGACAAGATCACCTGTCCCAATTTCATGACCTCGACCGAGATCACTGGCGGCGGCGACAACCTCGACCGTCTCGGTGCGTTTCGAGGCGAGGAGACTTGCCGCAAGCGCGCCGCCGATTACCAGCACAAGCCCGAAAGCCAGCTCCGGAACGCGGACCGGGCGACGTGTCGGATTACCGAGGGCCGGCGTTGCTTTTGATTGGCTCCTTGCTCGACTGCGTCGTGGCGCGTCGCGCGTCTCTGAATCCCCCAACAAGTCGCGGGACAACGCGCTGCGGCGTTCATAGAGGGCGTCCCTTGACCCATCGGGGGAAGTTGTCACAAACCGTTCTGACACGGCTGTTTCCTTCCCCTGAGTGTGTCGTTGTCTTTCACACCCCCTATGTGTGGTCGGAGAAGTAGAACACGGCAAAGGCTCATTTTCAATGCACCCCACCGAACTCGGTCGACCCTTTGCCCAATAGCCTTTCGGGGTATGAGCGTCACGACCCCGCCCGAGGTGTTGCCGGCAGCCGGCGACCCGTGCTGGTGCGGCAGTGGGCGCAAGTACAAGCGCTGCCACAAGCCTCTCGAGGGCCGCGTAATCCCGGGCGTCGTCAGCCCCATGCGGACGGTGCCCGAGGGAATCGTCAAGCCGTCGTATGGCGACACCGGCACGGTTGCCCGCTGGGATGAGCCGAAGATCAAGTCACCCGAGGTGATCGAGCGCATGCGCTACGCGTGCGACATGGCCGCCGACATTTTGCGGATGGCCGGAGAGTTCGTGAAACCGGAAATGACGACCGACGACATCGACGCGTTCGTGCACGAGGAAACCGTGCGGCGGGGTGCCTACCCGAGTCCGTTGAACTACCACGGCTACCCGAAGAGCGTGTGCACCAGTCTGAACGAAGTGATCTGTCACGGCATTCCCGACTCGACGGTCGTGAACGACGGTGACATCATCAATCTCGACGTCACGTGTTACGTCAACGGCGTGCACGGTGACACCAATGCCACGTTTCCCGTCGGCAACATCGACGAAGAAAGCAAGCTCTTGGTGCGCGTCGCCGAGGAGTGCATGTGGAAGGGCATCGAGGCGGTCGTTCCCGGCCAGCCACTCAGCGACATCGGGCGGGCGATCGAGAACCACGCGAAGACGCACCGCATGGGCGTCATCCGGGCATTCATCGGTCATGGAATCGGCGAGCAGTTCCACACCGACATCCAGGTGCTGCATTATTACGACGCACGCAATTCGATGATCATGCGTCCAGGCATGACGTTCACCATCGAGCCGATGATCAGCCTCGGCACGTGGCAGCACAAGATGTGGGACGACGATTGGACTGCCGTCACCGCCGACGGCAAGCGCACCGCCCAGTTCGAGCACACCGTTCTCCTCACCGAGACCGGGGTCGAGGTGCTCACGGCCAATGGCGCCGTTTCGCCGTCGGCACCCTGGAAGCGGTAGACATTCGTCCGGGGACAAGATGCTCGATCTCGACCGTTACATACCGTTTTCGCGCGACGAGTGGGCAGACCTGCGTGCCGCCACGCCACTCACGATCCGCGAAAAGGACCTCGAGGCCCTTCGTGGAATCAATGAACGTATCGACCTCGACGAAGTCACGGCGGTCTACCTGCCCCTCACTCGATTGCTGAACCTGTACGTCAGCGCGACTCAAAACCTGCACAAGGTCTCGGCCACGTTCCTCGGGGCCATGGCCCCCAAGGTTCCCTACGTCATCGGCGTGGCAGGCAGTGTGGCCGTGGGCAAGAGCACGTTCGCCCGTATTCTCCAGGCTCTTCTTGCCCGCTGGCCCGAACACCCCAAGGTCGACCTCGTCACAACCGACGGCTTCCTCTTCCCGAATGCGGTACTCGAGGAACGCGGCATCATGAACCGCAAGGGCTTCCCCGAAAGTTACGACACGAAGTCACTGCTGCATTTTCTGCGTGAGCTGAAGTCGGGTCGCCCCGAAGTTCTTGCACCGGTATACAGCCACGTCGTCTACGACATTGTTGAAGAGCAGGAAATAGCCGTTCGTCAGCCCGACATTCTCATTCTCGAGGGCCTCAATGTTCTGCAGGTTGGCACCGACTCGAATGAGTTCGTGTCCGACTACTTCGACTTCTCGATCTACATCGACGCCGAAGAGTCGGTCATTCGCGACTGGTACATCGAGCGCTTCCATGCCCTGCGAAGCACGGTTTTTCAGGATCCTCAAAGCTTTTTTCGGCACTTTGCCGAACTCAGCGACGACGAAGCAACCAAGGTTGCGCGCGGCATCTGGGCGGAGATCAACGGGCGCAACCTCAGCGACAACATCGCACCGACGAAGTCACGGGCATCACTTGTCATCAACAAGGCCGCAAACCACCGCGTGACCGACGTTCAACTGCGCAAACTGTAGTTCAGCGATGAATCGCGTTGAGGTAGTTGTACACGGTGATGCGCGACACCGCCATGGCATCGGCAACGTCTTCGACCGCACGACGCAGGATGAATGCGCCACGCTCGTCGAGCAGCCGAATTGCACGCTGCTTGTCGTTGCGTGACAGCTCCTTCAGATTGCCGCCCAGTTCCTTCTCCACACTTTCGATGAGGCGATCGAGCGCGCCATGCAATGCGGGCATGCGCACGGCACCGATGACTTCCCCGTCCCATGAGAGTGGAATGTCGCTGGCGTTCATCTCAGCGAATGGCACGATCGTTGCACCAACTGCATCAAGGATCGGCGCAATGGCCCGCACGACGGGATGATTGGGGGTGATCATTCGTTCTCTGGCCCGACGTGAATGCTGACGTGCGTTGCGCCGTTGTCATAGGCGGCATCGAGAAGTGTGGCAACGACGCGACCGGCATCGCGTGCAGTGGCACGAAGGGTCGTGCCGAACGGACCGAACTCGACCGTCACGCCGAGCTTTTCGACCGCAGCAACTGCCGCCGTGACGTGCGGGCCGGGCGCACCCTCGACGAAGGGTTCGATCGTGAACTCGACCGTGACCGTTGTGTTGGGGAGCATGCCCACAGGGTACCGACCCCCGTTCAGGCACGAAAAAGGCGTGGCCCGAGCAGCGCGAGACTGTCGGGGAGAAACGCGTGCCGTGCCTCCAAAGCCTTCAATTCTTCGGTCGAGACCCACCGGAACTCGGCCACTTCCCCGTCACGCGGCTCGACCTCGCCGTCGTGGCACACCTCGTAGCAGCGACCGATCAGGCTGACCTCGGCATCGTCATACGCCCCGGCCGAGACGAACGCGGGTAAAGCCTCGATACCGGCCTCTTCCCACAACTCGCGCCGCGCGGCGTCGTCGTACGACTCACCCGCTGCAACCACCCCACCGATGGCGATGTCCCACCAGCCGGCCCAGATGTCTTTTCGTTCACTGCGTCGGTGGATGAGCACCCGACCCTCGGGGTCGCGCACGAGGATGAAGACGGCACGATGCCGCAGCACGTCACGGCGCATCACCGAACGAGGAACCGTATCGATGACTCGATCATCGGCATCGACGACGTCGATGAGTTCAACGTCACCGCCCTTCGCCATCCATGAAGTGTGACACGATGTCGCCATGTCGACTGAAGCGCTGATCGAACGACACGGTCCCAGCAAGGAACTTCGTGACCAGGCCCGTGGGTTCCAGGATGCGGCGGTCGCGCTGCGGCGGTCGTTGCACCAATATCCCGAGGTCGGCAACGACCTGCCCGTGACGCGTGAGCAGGTGCTGCAGGCACTCGACGGGTTGCCTCTCGATATCACCCTGCACAAGACGACGAGTGGTATCGCTGCTCTTCTCACCGGAGACAAACCCGGACCAACCGTGTTGCTGCGCGGTGACATGGACGCGCTTCCGATGCCCGAGGACACGGGCCTCGACTTTGCTTCGAAGAACCACAACACGATGCACGCATGTGGCCACGACACCCATACGAGCATGCTCGTGCAGGCCGCACGTGTGTTGTCCGACCGCAAGGGTGAGATTCCCGGCCGTGTGCTCTTCATGTTCCAACCGGGCGAAGAAGGTTTTCACGGAGCGCAGTACATGCTCGAAGAAGGTCTTCTCGACCTTCCCGCGCACAGTGATGGAAGTGAGTCCCCGATCACGGGTGCATTTGCGCTTCACATCTCGACCGCGTTGCCGGTCGGAATGGCGGGGATCAAGGGTGGGCCGATCATGGCCTCGAGCGACCGCATGACGATCATCGTCACGGGTGCTGGTGGCCACGCATCCGAGCCGCACCGCACGAGTGACCCAGTACCCGTCGCATGTGAGATCGTTCAGGCACTACAGACAATGGTGACGCGTCGCATCGATGCCTTCGATCCGGCCATCGTGACGGTGACGAAGATCAACGCCGGCACCGCATACAACGTGATTCCCGAGACCGCGGTTGTCGAAGGAACCATTCGCGCAGTGAGCGCCAAGACACGCAGCAAAGTGCACGAACTGATCGCACAAGTTGCTTCGGGCATCGCGTCTGCTCACGGGATGTCCGCCGAGGTCGACATTCCACTCGGCTATCCCGTGACGGTCAACGATCACGACTTTGCCGCTTTTTCTACCGACATTGCGACTTCGATTCTCGGCGATCGCAAGGTGGTGCAACTTCCCCATCCGGTGATGGGTGCCGAGGATTTCAGCTACGTACTCGAACGTTTGCCTGGTGCGATGATGTTCCTCGGCGGAACTCCATCCGGTCAGAATCCTGCGACAGCCGCGCCGAACCACTCGAACCGCGTGATGTTCGACGAAGATGCGATCGAGGTCGGCGTGTCGCTGTACGCAGCGATGGCATTGCGACATCTCGGCGCCAGATTGAGCTGAGCCTCACTTCAACACGATGGCGTTGGGCGGTGACGCGACGCCCGAGGGCAGGTTCAACGGTGCCGAGGTGAAAAGGCCCGTGTAGCGACCGTCGGCCGCGCAATCGTCAGCCAATTGATCGAGTACGAACATCTCGCCGAGCGGCAGGCCGAGCATCGGCAGGAAGAGCGTGTGGGTGAATATCTCGTGCATGCGGCGCCGGTCAGCGCGAACTTCGGCATTCTCCTCTGCGCTTCGCAATGCCCCGGGTGGCCACACTTCGACGGCGGGATTGTCGGCGGCGATCGCAGCGATGTGCATGTTCCACAGAACCTCGGCGGTGTGCTCGTCGGAACGCAAGCCGGGCGTGCGCAGTTCGCTGACGACCGCCATACGCTCGCGCACCTCGCGCGGTTGACGCTCGTACCAACCGATCCATCCCGTGCGCACGAGGAGAACGTCGCCCTCTTCCAACTGCGTTCCCTGATGTGCAAGACACTCGAGCAATTCGTCGGCCTCGATGGGGTCGGACATGTCGTGTCGTATCGGACGCCCGACCGCCTCGCGCCAACGCGCGACGTCGCACAGCACGGCACGGCCGGCGATGCCGCGTTGCGCCCAGTGGTGCATGCCGTGTTCATCGTCGGTCACGCCGCCGAAGTGCCCCGTTCCGTCTTCGTCGGTTTGCGCTGCGAAGTTGCGGATGTGGCGGAATCCATCCCACTGGCTCGACGACTGCGTGTTCCATCCGTGGAGAACGTCGTCATGGCTGACGGCGCGCTCGTCACCCGTGACTTCGTGGCCGAAGGGACTGCGCCCGAACAACGGCGGGTCTGGCTTGCACATGTCCCAGTTCATCGGAAACACCCGACCGGTAGTCACCAAACGCGCCGCGGCAGCGACTCGCTCGGGCGTCAGCAGGTTGAGGCATCCGAAGTACCGCGCATCGCCCTCCCACACGTCCCATGCGGCAGGCAGGCCGCCTCGACGGGGCAGGTCGCGGTATGCGGGCAGGTCGCTCTTCGTCATGGTCGAGACCGTACCCGCCCTGTACCGTGTCAATTTCATGGGGAACACAGGGGGCAAGGAGGCGGGCGAACGTCCGATCAGTGGCCTGCGCGTACTCGACTTCAGCCGCGTCCTGACGGGGCCCCACGCGACGCGCATGCTCTGCGACCTCGGCGCCGAGGTCATCAAACTCGAACCGCCCGAAGGTGATCTCACCCGCTTCACGAACCCGCGGGTCAACTCGCTCTCGACCTACTTCGTCCAACAGAACGTGGGCAAGAAGAACATCTGCCTCGACTTGTCGAAGCCCGAAGCCGTTGCGCTCGTGCACCGGTTGATCGAACACATCGACGTCGTTGTCGAGAATTTCCGACCAGGGGTGATGACGCGTTTGCGGCTCGACTACGACACGCTGAGCACGATCAACCCGCGGCTCATCTACGCGTCGATCACCGGATACGGCAACACGGGGCCCTGGGTACACCGTCGCGCCTACGCGCCCGTTGTCGGTGCAGAGACGGGCATCACGAAGTACCAGGGCGACGCGCGCGGTGGCGACTACGCCAACGATCCGTTCTCGCATGCCGACGTCTACACCGCGATGGAAACCTGCACTGCAATCCTCGCCGCGGTCATCCACCGCGGACGCACGGGTCGTGGCCAATGGATCGACGTCGCGATGGCGCAGACGATGCTCTATGTGAACGAACACGCCCACGACGATCTGTGGACCGAACCCGTTCCGCCCGAACAGATTCGGTCATTCCAGCCGGCGAACTATCCCGTGCTCACCGCAGCCAACGGTGACAAGGTCATCGTCAGCGGTCACCCCGCTGAGCGTGGAACATTCGACAATTTCATGAATGGTGCTGATCGCGGTGACGTAATCGGTGATCCGCGCTTCGTCGACGTGCCGAGTCGTCTCGCACACCTCGAAGAGATCCAGGAGATCCTCCGCGAGTGGGCCTCGACGATGCCCGATGCGACAGCGATCGAAGAGGCACTTGCCCGCTTCCAACTCGCATCGGGCAAGATCCGTTCGCCGCGCGAAGTTGCCGACACCGCGTGGGGCCGCGACCGCAACGTCACCGTCGAGGTGAGCGACCGCGGAGATGGCACCATCCGAATCCCGAACGCTCCGTGGCGGTTCTCCGACGCCGACACGACGACGTCCGGCGAGCCCCGCTATCCGGGCGAAGACAACGAGGAAGTGTTCGCCCAGCTCCTCGGACTCACCGCCGGCGACCTCGCCTCGCTGACCGAAGGTGGAATACTCTTGAGCCGCAAGCCGCGGTCCCGCTGACACACGGACCGCTCACCGACACATCCGGGGGGATGACATGGCCGGACTGGCCCGACCGACGACACCACGACAGGTCACCGCTTCGTGGTTGACACAGGCACTGCAATCGTCCGGGGTGATCGAACCCCACATCGAGGTGGGCTCGGTGCGCCAAGAACCCCTCGGCGGGGGAACCGGCGTGTTCGGCACACTCGTACGGCTCGTCGTCGACTACACAGAGCCGAATTCGGGCCCGACATCGATGGTGCTGAAGATCCCGACCACCGCACCGGAAAACAAAGCGGTCGGTTTGGCGCTCGGTCTCTACGTGCGTGAAGGCCAGTTCTTCCGCCAAATGGCCGGTCGTACACCCGTCGATCTCGTTGACTGCTACTACAACGACATGGACGTCGAGGCCGGGGAGTTCGTCCTCGTTCTCGAAGAGATCCGCGACCTGCAGGTCGGCCAACAGACGACCGGGGCAACCGTCGGACAACTGGAGATCGCCCTCCGCGAGCTTGCAAAATTCCACGCCGCATGGTGGATGCATCCCGATCTCGACAAGATGGACTGGTTGCCGCGCAACGACTCGCCGGCAAACCTCGTCGTTGTTCCCGACATCATGCGCAACGCAATGGGTGTCATCGAAAAAGACTGGGTCGGTGTCATCGGCCGCGAAGCCGTCGATCTCGGTCATGAACTCGCCGCACAATTCGACTCGATCATCAAGCGGACGGGTGAAGTTGCCCACACGATGTGCCACGGCGATGCGCGGCTCGAGAACATGTTCTTCAACGCCGATGCAACCAAGATGAAGTTCATCGACTTCCAGTTGGTGATCAAGGCGACACCGGCACAGGACGTTGCGTATCTGATGGGTTCGTCAGCCGACAAGGCGGTGTGGGACGAACACGGTATGCGTCTGTTGAAGATGTACCACGATGCCCTTGGTGCCGCGGGGGTCCCTGGCTACGACTGGGACCAGTTCTGGTACGAGTTCAGGCTGCAGGCACTGTGGGGTGTCGTGGCCCCGGGTTCGATGATTGCGAGCTTCGACGTGGGTAACGAGAACGGAAAGCTGTTGTCACGCCGCTGGATGGAGCGCGGCTGGCACATCCCAATGGCAACAAAAGCGCGCGAGATTCTCTAACGCCCGGAGTGGCCGAAACCGCCACCGCGGTCAAAACCATCGAGCGAATCGACGACTTGCCAAGTGACTTCTTCGATGCGTTGAATGACGAGTTGCGCGATGCGATCGCCACGCTTGACCTCGTAGTCGTCGGTCGGGTCGGTGTTCAGGATCACGCACTTCAATTCGCCGCGGTATCCGGCGTCGATGAGACCCGGCGTGTTCACGAGGCTGATGCCGTGTTTCAATGCGAGGCCGCTACGTGGCAGAACAAAACCCGCGTATCCCTCGGGGATCGCGACGGCGATGCCTGTCGGCACCAAGACACGGCCGCCTGCGCGGGGAATGACCGCGTCGTTGCGTGCATGGAGATCGATTCCCGCATCGCCGCGGTGCGCGGTTGCCGGCAACGGTAGATCGGGATCGAGTTGTTGAATCGCGACCTTGAGCACACGATGAATCTAGAACAACGGTAGTTTTGGGGTCGTGATGGCGTGGATGGATCTCGAGATGACGGGTCTCGATCCATCGTTCGACCGCATCGTGGAAATCGCGACGATCATCACCGACGACGAACTCAACATCGTCGCCGAGGGTCCCGACATCGTGATCCACCAACCCGACGACGTCCTCGCCAAGATGGCGCCGGTCGTGGTCGACATGCACACCAAGTCCGGATTGCTCCAAGAAATCCGCACGTCGACGGTCACCCTCGAAGAAGCGGGGCGAGAGACGCTCGACTTCCTGAAGGCTCACATTGGTGCGCCCAAGTCGGTGCCTTTGTGCGGCAACAGCATCGGCACCGACCGACGTTTTCTCGCTGCGTATCTCGCCGACATCGAGAACTACCTGCACTACCGCAGCGTCGACGTGTCGAGTGTGAAGGAACTCGTGAAGCGCTGGTATCCGCAGGTCGATGCGGGTCGCCCCGCGAAGACCGGCAACCACCGGGCGCTTGACGACATTCGTGACAGCATTCACGAACTCGCCTACTACCGAGCCAACGCATTCAGGTAGTTTCATTTCGTGAGTTCGCAGACTGACGCTCCGCGCCCCGTGCGCCAAGAGGCTCTCAGGGCCACGGACGAGATCACCGAACTGGCTCCCGGCATCCTGCGTACACAGTTGCCCATCGATCTGCCGGGCCTTGGCCACGTCAACATGTACGTGCTCGAAGACGAGCGTGGTGTCACCGTCGTCGACCCCGGCATGCCCGGCCATGAATCGTTCGTCGCGCTCAAGGCACGCCTCCGCACGATTGGTGTGCCGCTGAAGCGCGTCCACTCGGTACTCGTCACACACAGTCACCCCGACCATTACGGCGGAGCCGGTCGACTGCGCAAGGAAGTCGGTGCGGAAATCATCGCCCATCGTCGGTTCCGCCTGTGGTGGGACCCGTACGAACCCCCGGACCTCGATGTCGAGGACGTGCCGTTGGTGAAGACCTCGATGCGACCGAACGGTACGACCCCGTGGGGTGGCCGTGGCTATGACATTCCTTGGTCACGGCGCACGCGCATGCGCGTGCATGCGAAGTTTCCGAAGGTCTTCGGCGTACCGCACCCGAACCGCCGAGTCGACGAAGGCGACCGCGTGATGCTGGCCGGTCGCGAATGGCTTGCAATTCACACACCGGGCCACACCGAAGACCACCTCTGTTTGCTCGATCCCGATTCGGGTCTGCTCATCAGTGGTGACCACGTGTTGCCCACGATCACCCCCCACATTTCGGGCATGTCGTATGCGGCAGACCCGTTGAGTGGATTCTTCGCATCACTCGACAAGGTCGCCAATCTCGGGGCGCAGTTGAAACTCGCCCTTCCCGCCCACGGGTCACCGTTCACAAACGTGGTCGAACGCGTCGAGCACATCAAGGAACACCACATCGAACGCCTCGACAAGCTTCGCCAGATCGGTGCCGACTTCGATCGTCCCACCACGGTGATGGACATCGCCAAACATCTCTTCTCGGCCCGTGCGCAAGGTCCGATGGCCGACAGCGAAACCTTCGCGCACCTCGAACACCTTCGACTTGCCGGCGAGTTCGACCGTCGTGAACGCGACGGATTTCTCGAATACGTCCGCGTCAGCTGAGCGGCGACCGACGCACCTGCGTCGCGGCAACTACGTCGCCCGCCGATTCGTGCCAGATCATCGTGTGGTCGGCTGTTTCGCGGACCACGGTCGCCACCTCGTGTTCGGGATGCACCGGAGCAAGATGTTCGAGCACGACGTCGAGGCGCGCGCGCATGTCGCGGTGCGCACCCAGCCATTCCTCGACTGCTTCCCAGTAAGCGGCGTTGTTCATGTGACCGAGCGCGTCCATGTCAGAGAACCTCAACGGCCACGGGTGTCGTTGCTCGTCGGGCGAGGGTCGATCGCGCAGCAGAACGCGCGCGCCGACCTTCCGGGCGCCCGCCGATTCTGCGGCGACGGCGAGAAAGTCGGCTGCGAGTTTTGCCGGGGCCATCGTCGCGAGGTTCACGTGCACCCACACGGCCGCCGCTTCGATGCGCCCGCCACGTTCACCCTCGATCAGGGTGCAGCGCTCGGCCCAATGCGATCCGAGACCTCCGCACCACGTCTGCAGGCTGAGTGGCTCTTGGAAGACAGGGAACTTGTGGACCCGAACGGCGGTGCGGCGCACCACCCAGCCGTCGCGGTCGGCGTAGGCCGCCTCTCGGGCATCGTCGTGGGCGATGTCTTGGAGATACCTGACACAGGCGTCGAGGCGCAGCCTCCCCCGGGGTGTGACATCGCCGAGGCGCACCCGCCGCGCGGCCCGGAAGACTCGCCCCCTCCCCGGGACTGCGGGAAATTCCAGCTCGATCGGGGCTCCGGCAGTCACGGCAGAACCCTAATTCACAAGGGGTTCGGGGGGTTCGCGTTAAATCGGTTGACGTTTGCGTTCGGACGTGGTTTCCTACATGCCGCATGTTGTTCGTAGACCGCACCCAGGCCTCGGCCCGCCACGCAGCCGCCATGGCTGCTTATTGGCACGCCACCAAGCCGGTGTTTGCAGCCTCGTTCACGAATAAGCGACCCAGCCAGCGCCCCGACAGGAGCCCGACGTAAGAGAAAAACGTCGGAAGTCGAGGCCGCTGGGTTGAAAAACCCGGCGGCCTTTTTTGTTTTCCGGCGTGCCTCACCTCACGAGAAGGACATCACCATGCTTGCACCCAACACACTCATTCCCTTCGAGCAACCGATTCTGCTCACGGCCAAGCGCTGTGCCGACGGCAACGGCACCCTCACGTACCTCTTCTTCTCCGAGGAGTACGTCGATGTCTGTCGGGCGAAGGCCATTTGTGCAAAGTGCACGTCGCGCGAGGCCTGTTTGAACGACGCACTCCAACGCGAAGAGCCGTGGGGTGTCTGGGGCGGTGAGCTCCTCGAGAACGGCCGCGTGGTCGCCAACAAGCGACCACGCGGGCGGCCAGCCGTACACGTCCGCCGCCCGGTGGTCGTGGACGAAGTACCGATTCCGCGCCACTTGGCCGCGTCGGTAGCCTGACCCGCGTGACCGGACGCCGCCGTTTCCTCCTCTTGGCGGCGGCAATTCTGGTCGTCAGCATCGTGGGCGGATGGCTGTTGAGCCGGGCGGGTGACGACTCTTCCTCCAACGAGGGAGTGGTCGTTCTCTCGCCCGGTTCGACCAGCCAAGACCCCACCATCGGGACCAATGCCCTGAAGACCGGAAAGGCGTTCCCCGTCGTCCAAGTCGAATCGCTCGACGGTGAACCGGTCACCCTGGGTGAACCGACGGGCGAACCCTTCCTCGTCAATTTCTGGTACTCCACCTGCGAACCCTGCAAGCGGGAAATGCCGGCCCTCGTTGCGGCACAAGACAAGTACGGGATCAACATCGTCGGCGTGAACCCCCGCGACACCACACAGCTCGCCCGTGACTTCGCCGAGGACTACGGCATCACCTATTCGCTGCTGCGCGACCCGAATGGCGCGTCGTTGGTGGCCCTAGGCGTCGGAACGTTTCCCATGACCTATCTCGTGAGTGGTGACGGCACCATTCTCGAACAACACGCCGGTGAAATCACCGCGACACAACTTGATCGAATGCTCGCACCAATCGCAGGACAACAATGATCGCACTCGAAGGAAACTTCGCATACAGCTTCGTGCTCGGCGTGCTCGCCGCGATCAATCCGTGCGGTTTCGTGCTGTTGCCCACGTATCTCATGTTCTTCCTCGGCCTCGAAGGATCACGGCCCGCTGACTCTCAGCGCACGTCACTTGCCCGAGCACTGCGTGTGGGTGTCGCGACATCCTCGGGCTTCATTGCCGTCTTCATCATCGTGGGTTCCGTCTCGCGGCTCTTCACGAACGCGATCGAGCGCAATGCGAAGTACGTGTCGATCGTGATCGGCATCGCGCTCGTCGTCATGGGCGTCGCAATGCTTGCCGGGTGGAAACCCCGCATCATCACGCCCAACATTGCAACGGGGAAAACCCGCACGTTCGGATCGATGTTTCTCTTCGGCATCGCGTACGCGGTCGCATCGATCGGCTGCACGATCGGCTTTCTCACGTCGGTCATTCTCGGGTCAATCAACGTTCACGGTTTCTTCTCGGGCATGTTGAGCGTTGCCCTCTATGGGCTCGGCATGGGTGCCATCGTGACGGCTCTCACGGTGTCTCTCGCCTTTGCAAAGGGGGGTCTCCTGCGCGTGCTGCGCAACGGAATGCAATACCTCGACCGGGTATCGGCCGTGCTCGTGCTCCTCACCGGCCTTTATCTGACGTGGTATTGGTACGCCGCCATCGCAGAGCGTGACTACGGTTCGTTCGTCAGCCGCGTCGACCGCTGGCAGAGTGACCTCGCAACGTTCCTCCAGCGTCAGGGTGCGTGGAAACTGGCGCTCGTCTTCGGTGGCGTGATTGCCCTTGCCGGTGCAGTCGTCCGGTTCGGCGGGCGCCGCAACAATGGAGCTCCGCGTGTTTGACCAACTCCTCGCCCACGAAGGTGTCGAAGAAGTGCTGGAGTTGCGTGGTCGATTCGGTTTCATGGCGTACCACGGTGGTGGTCTCGAAGAGATGACCGACGTCATCGCGCGCGCAGCGGCGGAGTTGTCGAACGCCTCGTACTACGGCGTGCACCAACCCGTCGGCATGGAGTGGCACATTCCGTCCACAAAGGTGACGCCCGAACATTCCGAGAAACTGACCGAGTTCTTCGCCAACGTCGACATCGTCGTCACCGTCCACGGCTACGGACGCATGGGCATGTGGGCGTCGCTGCTGCTCGGTGGGTCGAACCGAGACCTCGCGCACCATGTCGGAGCACACATTCGCGAACGCCTGCCCGCCTACGACGTTCGGACCGACCTCGACACGATTCCCCAGGAACTACGCGGCCTGCATCCGAAGAATCCCGTCAACCTGCCGCGTCTCGGCGGGGCGCAGTTGGAACTTCCCCCGCGTGTGCGCGGCACGAGTCCCCTCTTTTGGGACTGGGAGGGCCCGGGGCTGAACCCCCACTCGCAGGGCTTGGTCGAAGCTTTGGCTGCCGCTGCGCGGACTTTTCCTCTGCCGGGCTGAATCGCCTACGGGGCGAGACGTTCGATCGTCCAGCCGGCAGGTTCAGTGCCGCGGGTGTAGCGGAAGCGGTCGTGCAAACGGTTGGGTCGTCCCTGCCAGAACTCGATGCTGATCGGCCGCAGGCGAAAGCCACCCCAGTGCGACGGACGCGGAACGACGGCGCCCTCGAAACGTGACGACATCTCGTCGACACGTTCCATCAACGCTGCACGGTCGGCGATGGGTTGCGACTGCGGCGACGCCCACGCACCGATCTGCGAGTCGCGGGGCCGTGACGCAAAATACTCGTCGCTTTCGCGTTCGCCGACGCGCTCGACGGTGCCCCGCACACGCACCTGACGGTGCAGGTCGAGCCATGCGAAGGTTGCGGCAGCGACCGGATCATCGTCGATCTGCCGCCCTTTTGCGCTGTCGTAATTCGTGAAGAAGACGAAGCCTCGCTCATCCACGGCACGCACGAGAACGACGCGTGCATCTGGAGCGCCATCGTCGGCGATCGTCGACACGGTCATCGCGTTCGGCTCGGCTACCCCCCCATCGGCTGCCTGGTCGTACCAACGCTGCCACTGCACGATGGGTGACGCTTCGAGGTCCCCCAGATCGAGACCCGCGGTCTCGTACTGCACGCGTCGGTCGCGCAGGCTCATGGTTTCGTGATGCGCTCGGCACCGCGCATGTACGGACGCAGTGCGGGGGGAACGGTGACCGAACCGTCTTCCTCGCGGAAATTCTCGAGAATCGCCGCCCATACGCGCGGCACGGCAAGCGCCGAACCGTTCAGGGTGTGGGCAATTTCCGTTCCCTTCTGCGTGCCGCGCTTCACGCGGATGTCGGCGCGACGCGCCTGGTAGTCGGAAAACCAACTGACCGAACTGACCTCGAGCCACGCGTCGCAGCCGGGGGCATACACCTCGATGTCGAAACTGCGGTGATGGCTTTGGCCCATGTCGCCCGTGCAGATCTCGATGATGCGGTACGGCAAGCCGAGACCCGAGATGAGCCGCTCGGCCCGATTACGCAGTTCCATCAACAAGTCGGGAGCCTGCTCGGGCAGCGCGAGAGCGAATATTTCAACCTTGTCGAACTCGTGGGCGCGCAGCATTCCCCGCGTGTCACGGCCGGCCGAACCTGCCTCGCGCCGGTAGCACGGCGAGTACGCCATGAGGCGTTTCGGCATTTCGTCGTCATGGAGGATCTCGCCGGCGTAGATGGAGGTGAGCGGCACCTCGGCGGTCGGGATGCACCACAGGTCGTCGCGTTCGATCAGATAGGCGTCGTCGGCGAACTTCGGCAACTGGCCGGTGGCGGTGAGCGTGGCAGAGGTGACGAGCGACGGAGGACGTACCTCTTCAAATGCATCGGCATTCAAGTCGAGGGCGTACTGACACAGTGCCCGTGAAAGCGTCGCGCCGAGGCCACGCTGCATCGTGAACATCGCACCCGAAATTTTCACGGCACGTTCGTTGTCAAGAATGCCCAATTGCTCGGCGGTCTCCCAGTGCGGGATGAGTTGGTGGGCAGCGAACGACGCCGGCATGTTGTTCGGGCCGACGATGACAGGGTTTTCGTGGTCACCCGTGCCGTCCGGTGCATCGGTATGGGGCATGTTCGGAATGCGCAGCATGACATCGCGCAGGGTGGCCTCGACCTCGACCGACTCGGCAGCAAGGCCGTTTTCACGAGCCCCGAGATCGCGACTTTGCGTCATCAGTGCCGAGGCACCGGCCGTATCGTCGGCCTTGCGCAGCGCGCCAACTTGCTTGGAGATGTCGTTGACCTGCCGACGCACTTCGTCGCGCTCGACAACGATGTCCCGCAGTCGGGCATCGAGGCGCACCGCGTGGTCGAGTTGCTCGATCAGGTCGGGCTTTGCGCGACGCTCCATTGCGGCCCGCACAGCATCGGGGGTATTGCGCAGCAAACGGACGTCGATCACAGGATGAGAAGGCTACCTGCCCTCCCCCGTACGCTTGGGGTAATGGCGGCCGTCGAAGTCGAGAACCTGAGCGTTCACTACGGCCCGCTCCGGGCAGTCGACGGGGTGTCGTTCACCGCAGCATTCGGTGAAGTCACGGCTGTACTCGGACCCAATGGCGCGGGCAAGACAAGTACCATCGAAATCTGCGAAGGCTTCCGCCGTCCGACATCGGGCTCCGCACGGGTGCTCGGTCTTGACCCCTGGACGCAACGCACAGAGTTGCACCGCGAAGTCGGCGTGATGCTCCAGGATGGAGGCGTCTACCCCAGCGCCCGTGTCGGCGAAACGGTGGCCCAGTTCTGCCGGCTGTACAACCGTGGTGCATCGGCCGACGAACTCGTCGCGCGGGTCGGCTTGGCAGAACGAGCGACCGCCATGTGGCGACGCCTGTCGGGTGGCGAGAAACAGCGGCTGTGTCTCGCACTTGCCCTCGCGGCACGCCCTCGCGTTGCTTTCCTCGACGAACCGACCTCCGGCGTCGATGTCAACGGCCGCGACGACGTGCGCGGAATCATTCGCGATCTCGCCGGTGAGGGGTGCGCCGTGGTTCTGGCCACCCATGAACTGGACGAGGCCGAGCGACTGGCCGATCAGGTGGTGCTTTTCAACCGGGGACAGATCGTCGCCAACAGCACACTCGCCAATCTGCGTTCTTCCCGCACGACCGTGCGCTTCCGCTCGTCGTCCTCACTTGATGCTGCCGCACTTGCCCGACACGTCGGTCTCGACGTCGCCGAGAACAACGACGAATTCACCATCAGTTTCTCTTCACCCGACTCATCGATGGCGAGCGATCTCGTGTCGCGCATCTCCGTCTGGTTGGGGTCGAACTCGCTACCGCTGCACGACTTGAACGTTGGTGGCGAACGACTCGAAGACATCTTTCGTATGCTCACGAAGGACAAGGGGTCATGAGCCCATTGAGCGCACAGATCGGTGCCGAGTTGTCACTCGTACGGCGCAACGGCGAGCAGCTGCTCGTCACCCTCGGAATTCCACTTCTCCTGTTGGGGTTCTTCGGCAGCGTCGACATCCTGCCCACCGACACCGACGAACCCGTCGACTTTCTCGTACCGGGCATCCTCGCCCTCGCCATCATGAGCACGTCGATGGTCAGCCTCGGCATCGCGACCGGATTCGAGCGCTCGTATCTCGTGCTCAAGCGTCTCGCCGCGACCCCCCTTGGCACGGGTCGACTCATCGTGGCAAAGACCATCGCCGTCGCGTGCGTCGAGGCGGTGCAGATGGCACTGCTCGTCGCCCTCGGGCTCACGCTCGGATGGGGACCTGCGTCGGCAAACTGGCTGTTCGCACTCGCCGCGGTTGTCGTCGGCACGTTTGCATTCGCAGGGATAGGCCTCACCCTCGCGGGCAATCTTCGCGGCGAGGTGAATCTGGCCGCGGCGAACGGGCTTTACCTCGTCCTCTTGCTGCTCGGCGGGGTGCTCTTTCCGCTCGACCGCCTGCCGGCATTCCTTGAAGTGATCGGCCGAGCAACGCCGACCCATGCTCTTGCAGATGTGCTCGCCGACTCACTCATGTCGACGGGTGCGCACACGGCCACGTCGTGGCTCGTGTTGGGCGCCTGGGCGATCATCATGCCGATGGTCGCGGCCCGCACTTTCCGCTGGAGTTAGTCAGCGCCGCGGCTCAGGAGCCGGTGGGGTCTTCTCGAAAACCCGCTCGACTTCCTCGAATGTCAATGTCGTGTCGCGGACGTAATTCTGCTCGGCATTGAAGTTCCCGGCGAAGCGCTTGAAGAACATGAAGATCACGACCGACCACAGGAAGATGCTGCCACCGATCTTCATGATCGCGCCGGCGACCTGTTGGTCCGTTGCGACCGACAGGCCCCACACGCGGACGGGCATGTCGTAGTGCTTGTACACGGTGCCTTCGGCAAAGGTGAGCCAGCCCGCGGGCACGGTCGGCACGATCGACATGAGGAAGAGGTAGATCATCTTGCCCCCGTACCCAATGCGGAATTCGGTCGCCGGGCCGCAGATCGGGATCCACATCAACAAAGCCGACGTCACCACGAGAACGTGGAGCGAGTAGTGGAGTGGACTGCTCGACGCGCTGCGGTTCACCAACCCGGGGATGTGGGTCGCCATCACGACGACATTGAAGAGCACGCCCGCGGTGACGGGTTTGGAGAACCAACGCACGACGCGGTATGCGCGACCTTCACCGATCAGCGCACGGAACATCCATTCGGGCAACGCAAGAAGCGCGAGGGGCGGAACGAAGTACGAGAGTGCCATGTGCTGCAGCATGTGCATCGAGTACAGGTACTCCTCGGCGAGGTCATGCATCGGCCAGTCGGAGGCGATCAGCAACAACGTCACTGCCGCGACGAAGGCGGTGATGTTACGGCGCGTGACAACCGGCCCGGACGGCACTGCCTGAGGTCCGATGACACGAACCGAATAGACGTACGCGACGATGAGAAACCCCACGAGCAGCCACAGTTCAGGGTGGGCTTGGAATCTCCAGGGGTCGAGTAGGGGGTTGGCTGACTCGGCAATCATTGCGCCTCCGCAGGGAACTTGTCAGGCAGAAAAGAACTTGAAGGTTGCAAGGAAGGCAGCGTAGACCCCGATGGCCAGGAACAGCCCTGCATAGAACATGAAACTGAAGATCTTGTTGTCGAACTTCAGATGCATGAAATACGAGACGACGATGAAGAACTTCACGCACATGAGCACCAACAGAACCGGCATGAAGAACGGGCCGAAGTCGACGAAATAGGTCGCTACTTCCAGTGCAGTCAGCGCAGCGAGAATCATCGCAACCTTGACGTACCCAGCCGTGCTCATGCCGTGTTCGGCATGCTCGTCGTGGGCTTCGTGGCCGGTGTGTTCTGCGTGTTCTGCGGTCGTAGTCATGGTGTAAACCTCTTGTACCGGAGCAATGTCAGGTCGGGATCAGGTAGACGAGCGTGAAAATGATGATCCACACAACGTCGACGAAGTGCCAATACAAACCGACGAGCTCAACCACTTCCGCCTTGTCGCCGGGAACTCTGCTGCGCTTGATGATGCCGACCAACGACAGCAACATGATGACGCCGACGGTGACGTGGACGCCGTGGAAACCGGTCAGCGTGTAGAAGGCCGAGCCGAAGAGGCTTGTAGTGAAACCGAGGCCTTCGTTGTACATGGCGGTGAACTCGTACACCTGACCACCGACGAATGTCGCACCAAGCAGGCCGGTGACCGTGAGCCACAGGGTCGTGCCGCGGTCGTCACGCTTTTGTGCGGCCGCAACGGCAAGCACCATCGTGAGCGAACTCATCAGCAAGACAAAGCTGCTGACCGACGTGAACGGGATATCGAACACGTTGCCGGGACGCGGGCCCTCGCCCACGCGACCCCGGTAAATCATGTAGGTGCTGATGAGGCCGCCGAAGAGAAGGCACTCAGACCCGAGAAAGAGCCACATACCCAACTTGTTGTTGGACAGCCCGGTCGAGGTGTGATGGCCGTGGTCGGCGTGGTGAACTGCTGCGTCAGCCAAGGGGAGCCAACTCCTTCGTGCCATCCCCCGAAGCAGGGGGATCGAAATCGGTGTCGGGAGCCGTCGAAGGCTCCAGCGACCAGCCATACATCGCCAGGACGACAATCGCGGCACCCACGATCGCGACCGGGATCGCGTAGATGACGCCAAGGGCGATCACCGGCAGACCACCGGCGAGGATGATCGGCCAGTACGACGGCGAAGGCATGTGGATGTGCTTGTCGGCATTCGCTTCCTGATCCCGCATGATGTCCTCGGCCGTTGCAACCTGCTTGATTTCGTGCGTCACCGGGTCCTGTGCGTACTTGCGGTGGAAGAACTCGTCGAGATGGTGAACAGTCGGGATGGCATCGAAGTTGTGCTCCTTCGGCGGGCTCGTGGTCATCCACTCGAGCGTGCGTGCATCCCACGGGTCGAGCGGTGCAACTTGTTTGCTGCGCGCGGTTTTCACCACATTGATGAGGAAGAGCAGCACACCGATCGACAGCACGAGCGAACCGATCGAGGCCACACGGTTCCAGAACGCCAGATTGAAGAAGCCCTCGCCCGCGCGTGCCTCGGTCCACACGTACATACGCCGAGGCTGCCCCTGGAGACCGATCATGTGCATCGGGCCGAAGGTCATGTTCATGCCGATGACCATCAACCAAAAGTTCGCCTTACCGAGGCGCTCATTCAACTGCTTTCCGAACATCTTCGGCCACCAGTAGTAGAAGCCGGCAAAGAGACCGAAGATCGCACCGCCGAAGAGCACGTAATGGAAGTGAGCGACGATGTAGTAGGTGTCGGTTTGCTGCGTGTCGGACGGCGCAACGGCGTGGGTCACGCCCGAGAGACCGCCGATCGTGAAGAGCACCACGAGACCGATGGCGAAATGCATGGCGGCGGTGAAATTCAACTTGCCACCCCAGATCGTCATCGTCCAGTTGACGATCTTCACGCCCGTTGGGACGGCGATCGCCATGGTTGCGATCGAGAACACTGCCACCGACACCGGGCCGAGACCCGAGGCAAACATGTGGTGGGCCCACACACCCCAACCGACGAAACCGATTGCCGCGCCGGAGAAGACGACGAATGGATACCCGAAGAGGGGCTTCTTCGAGAACACCGGCAGCACCTCGGAGATGATGCCGAAGCTGGGCAAGACAAGGATGTACACCTCGGGGTGGCCAAAAATCCAGAACAAATGCTGCCACAACAATGGGTCAGCTCCGGCCGAGACGTCGAAAAACGTTGCCCCGAAGCTGCGCTGGAAACTGAGAAGGAAGAGCGCCACGGTGATGACCGGTATGGCGAAAAGGAGGAGGAACTGCACAACCAATTGCAGCCATGTGAAGACGGGCATCTTCATCAGACTCATGCCGGGTGCGCGCATGTTGAGCACCGTGACGATCAGGTTCACCGCGCCCGTCAGCGAAGCGATACCCGTGATCTGCAGACCGAGCGCCCAGAAGTCGACGCCGTTGGACGGCGAAAACACGGGTCCGGAGTTCGGCGCATACATGAACCAACCACCGTCAGCCGCACCGCCGAAGAACCATGAGAGGTTGACGATGATGCCGCCGCCCACGAGGGTCCAAAAACCGAAGGCGTTGATGCGCGGGAACGCGACGTCGCGCGCGCCGATTTGCAAGGGTACGAAGTAGTTCGCAAACGCCGCTGCCATGGGCATCACGAAGAGGAACACCATCGTCGTGGCATGCATCGTGAACATCTGGTTGTAGACGTCGGCACTCAGCACCTTGCCGTTGGGTGCCGCCAACTGCAGACGAATCAGGACGGCCTCGATACCGCCGACGATGAAAAAGAACATCGCTACGGCGCCGTACATGATGCCGAGCTTCTTGTGGTCGACGGTGAAGACCCACGACTTCCAACCCGTGGTCGCGACCGGTCGACGCAGCGCACCGAAGGTGCGCGTTGGTGTCGCCGGGGCGGGGATATCAGGGACTCCGACCGGGACGGGACGCTCAATGATTGCCATGACTGTTGTCTCCGATCACTTCAGAGTCGCGAGGTAGGCGACAAGTTTGTCGATGTCGTCCTCGGACAGGCCGAGGTTGGGCATTCCGCGGTACTTGCCACCCGTTTCTTCGAGCTTTGTCGGGTCGGCGTACATCGGCTTCATTGCAGGGGCATTGCGCAACCAGCGACGCAGGTCGGTCTGGTTCAGACACTCTTCGGTGACTCCGGCGAGATACCTCTTGCCGAATTCTTCGCTCGACGCTTCCCACACATCCTTGCGGCATTGCTTGGTGAGCAGATTCCACGAAGCACCGGCAAACGTGTTGCGCGACATCAGATGTGTCAGGTTCGGCGCGGCTCCCGACCAGACGTTGTCTTCGGGTGCGGCGATCGCGGGTGAGCCGTCGGCCTTCTTCAGGCCATTGACCTGGTGGCAACGAACGCACTGGTTCAAGAAGACCGATTCGCCTTCCTGGGCGAGGGACCCCTCGGTGGGCGACGCGGCAAGCGAGAGTTGACCCTTCACCCAGGCGGCAAAGTCGTCCTTGCTGAGAGCGACTGTCTCCATGCGCATGACGGCATGCGACAAACCGCAGAACTCGGTGCACTGGCCGGCATAAATGCCTGGTTCGTCGGCCTCGAGACGCAACGTGTGAACACGGCCGGGCACTGCATCGCGCTTGCCGTTCAGTGCGGGGATCCAATACGAGTGGATGACGTCACGGCTGGTTTCGCGCAACAAAACCTTGGTGCCAGAGGGTATGACCAACTGACCCGACGTGATGATCGGGTCGGTGATGCCGTACTGCTCCTGAACCGGGTAGTCGTATTCCCACCACCACTGCTGGCCGGTCACGTTGATCACCATTTCGGTGTCATCGGTCTTGGCGAGATCGAAAATCGTCTGGAACGTGAAGATACCAATGCCCGCGAGAATGACTGCAGGAAGAATGGTCATGCCGATTTCCAGAACCGGCTTGCCGTGGGTCTGCTCGGGAATCGGTTGCCCACGGTCCTTGAACTTGAACAAGGCATAGCCGATCGCGGCGAACACGATGATGCCGACGATGCCCGCTATCGCGAAGACCGGCTTCTGCAGATCATCGATCTTTTGGGCGTTGGGTCCCTTTGGCTGCCAGGTGTCCTGCGGGGCGTTCTTCGCGCAACCGGCGAGGAGTGCAACCGCCGACAGACCCGCGGCGGCGGCAGAGATACGACGCACTGTCTTGGACATGCGGACTGCGTTTCGCTTGTTCGAATGACGGATCATGGAACGAACACCTCGATGCTCTGGTCGTCGACTCCGGGGACGGAGAACGTGTAAGGCTTCTCGGATGCAATCGACGGCTTGTCGATGCGGAACGTGAGAATCTGCTCCTCGCCTTCTTCGATCATCTGGGTGCAGGTATGCAATTCCTCGACAACACCTTCCTGTACTTCTTTTTCACCGTAGTGAAGGGTCAGACGGTGCTCTCCTTCGGTCTTGTTACGGAAGATAACCGAGATGTTGGCCGACTTTTGGATCGTTATTCTCGTTCTCGGAGCATTGAGACCGAGTTCACGCGCCTGCAGTTTGCCGCCGATGAACTCGATCGTGGCAGTGGGGTTCGAACGCATCGACACTTTTGCCTCGGCGTTGAAGTCGAAGTACTTGCTTTTCTCCTCGCCGCACTCCTTGTGGGCGAAATGGTCTTCTTCGTTCGCCTCGACAAGTTGGTCGCGCTTGCCGGCGCTTGCACCAGCGATGCCACCGGCCACGACACCGACCGCACCAACCGCGCACAGACCGATCACGACGGTCTTTTTCAGATTCGGCCGCAGAGCGAACACGACGCCGCCTGCAAGAACGGCGCAGCCCACGAGAATGAAAACGATGGCACCCGCAGTCTTCGAGATCGCAAGCATGATGCGCGAGAAAGGCACGACGATGACGGCCGCGCCAACGGCCGCGAGTACGGGGAACTCGAGCGGGTGAATCAGTCGACCGCGAACCGAAGCGTTGTACCGGCGATCAGACGAGGCGGATTCCGACCAGCCCTGAATGACCCATTCGACGAAGCCCGCAACGAGGCCGACCAGACCGAGGAGAAAGACGATCTCGTGGGTGATGAGACCGATACCCATCGCGACGATTCCCACGGTGCTCACGAGCGGCCACAGGCTTGAGCCCACCGACTCGGCGTTGGCGGGTGCGGCGACATCGCCCACCTGCACGTCGCCGTCGCGGTTGAACAGTGCAAGACCGGCGAGCAGCCCCACCGCGAGCATGATCGAGCTGAGCGCAACCACGCCACCGACCGCACCGTCCACGAGCGCGATGTAGAGAACGAGAACAACGGCCGAGAAGCCGGTCACGCCGATCAGATATTTCGAGCCGTTAGTAAACATCCCGCACCTATTTCTGAACGAACACCACGAACCAGACCGCCGTGTACGCGGCGGACAGGAAGTACCAATACAGAGCGTGCGCATTCATGAGATCGGTGTTGGCTGCACGGCCACCCGAACTCTTGAACAACGCTGCGAGCGTGAACGCCATGCCGGCGGCAACTAGGGCGACCAGCGTGCCGGTGATCGCATAGAACATCGTCTGATACGGGCCCTCGGCGAGAACGATCTCCATGTTGGGGTAGACCGCAACGAGTGCGTTGAGGAGAGCAAGCCCCATCAACAGCGTCATGGCGAGCGCCATGCTCGTGTGGCGCGAATCGTTGCGTCGCGACGAGTAGGCAGCCCACTGGGCCATGATGCACGCGACTCCGACAGTGACGAGGCCCACATTGGTGAGGACTTCTGCGACTTTCAGGTCTTTGGGCAACCAGTCCTTGATCTGCTTCAGGCCGTCAGACGATTCGCGCAGCGGCGCGGCTTCACGGAAGCGCAGCCAGATCGACAACATGCCACCCATCAGCAGCGCACAGGCTGCCGACACAACGCCGGTACCAACGAGAAGCTGGCGACGGGGTGCAGGCTGCGGGCCGGCCGGAAGCGCGTACGTCATTTCTCTCTCCCTGCAGGCTTCAAGTCCAGTAGCGGTTCGGGGCTCGTCACCGCGGGCACCGATGCAAAGTTGTCGGCGGGTACGGGCGACGACACCGACCATTCGAGTGTCTGTGCATCCCACGGATCGTCACCGGCGGGTGCGCCCGTGCGGAATGCACGCACTGCGGTGAGGACGAAGAGGACGATTGTGGCGGCGATGATCGCCTGGCCGACCGCGGCGAGTCCGTTCCACAGTTCCTGAGGTCCGCCGTAGGTGAAACCGTTGACAGCGCCTGCGGGCTGGTCGGCGAAACCTGCGACGTAGAGCGGCAGTGACGCCAACACGGTGCCGAGAAAACCGAGCGTGCCGAGACCGAACACCGCCGACTGCGGCAGCGACCGCCCCCACAGCTTCGGGCCCCAGAAGGCAATGGCACCGATGCCCATGAGCACCGTGCCGTAGACGACGTAGTTGAACTCACCCTCTTCGAAGACCGTGCCAGCCAGGCCGGCGGGACCGAACTGTGCGATCAAATGACCCGCCATACCCGCAAGCACCATGACCAGGCCGAGAACGGCGGGAACCAGCGGTGCCATCACGCGCGGCTTGCCCTTTGCCAGCCCAAGAGCACAACCGCCGAGGACGACGAGGGCGCCGAGCAGGGGAAGGCCGTTGAAGATGAGGAACGGGATGAGCTCCTTCACCTTGTCGCTGCCCGAAGTGTTGGTCCACGTGAGCGCATGTTGGACCTGGGTTGCGCCACCGAAAGCGGCGACAGTGAGCAGACCCGCACCAACAAGGAGAATTGCACGCAACGGATGTCGACGCCCGCTCGCCACCGTGGTGACTTCGGCGACGATTCCGACGCCAATGGCTGCAAAGACATAGGTCTGTGGCTGCGTCATTGACCATCCGAGCCAGTCGTTGACACCCTTGTTTCCGCCGAAGGCGAGACGTCCGTAGTGGTGGTCGACGTAGAGGTAGATCCCGGTACCGATGACGACCGGAAGCGTGAGCAGCAGCGACACACCGCCCGTCAACGCCGCCCACGACAGCATTGGCACCCGTGCCAGCGACATCCCCGGTGCGCGGTTCGTGAGAACGGTGGTCACGAGTGAAACCGTTGCGGCAAGCGCGCCGGCGGCCGCGATGACGAGGCCAACCAAGAACAGATCGACCATTTTCGCCTCGCCGCCACCGGGTCCACCGTTTGCCGCGATCGAGTAGATGCACACGGCCAGGCCCGCGAACCACATCCAGAAACCAAACAACGCGAGGCGACCAAATGCGATGGCCTTCGAGCCGATTTGCAGAGGAACGACTGCGATCGCGATGCCGAGCATCAACGGCAACGCAACGCCGAACGACAAGACGACGCGATAGAGCGACGACAACTGCACGACCGAGTCGAGGTCAAGGACCGAATATCCACCTGCGCTGATGCGTTCGAATCCGAGAAACGCTCCGATAATTGAGGAAGCAGCGCCCATGAGCAGGGCAGTCATCGCAAAGAGTCGACCGATTTTCTTGTGGTCGGTTGTGGTTGCCCACGACCCAATACCAACGACGAGAGCCCCGAGGGCGCCGGCGCCGGAAGAGGACGCAGCGGAGGGTGCCGCGGCGGGCGTGTCGAACGTGGTCATGGAGGGCTAACTCTTTCTCGAAATGACGTACCGAGACTACCCATCGACCGCGCTCGGAAGGGCAATCAAGCCTTGTGTCACTTGGCTTTGTGGGCTTGTGACGGGCTGAACTGTCAGGACACGCCGTGGCGGACGAGCACGTCCAGCGTCAGCGCTGCGAACAGGAGAGTGATGTAGGAGATCGAGTACGAGAACAACCGCATCGAGGTGGCCGGCGTCGGACGACGTCGCAGGACGTCGACCCCGACGAGGAAACCCACCCCGAGGACCGCGGTTGTGACCCAGTAGATGGGTCCGAGGTCGGCAACAGGGGCAAGAATGAGACTTGATGTGACTAACGTCACAGTATAGACGTACATACTGCGGACTGTCCGCTCCATCGGCACGACGGTGGGCAGCATCGGCACGTTCGCAGCCCGGTAATCATCGGCATGGCGAATGGCGAGGGCCCAAAAGTGCGGCGGAGTCCAGAAAAAAATGAGGACGAAGAGCACCACGGCAGACCACGAAACGCTGTTCGTCACCGCCGACCAGCCCACGAGAACCGGCACCGCGCCTGCGGCACCTCCGATCACGATGTTCTGGCGGCTCGTGCGCTTCAACCACAGCGAGTAGACGACAACGTAAAAAAGGGTCGCGCTGAAGGTGAGCACGGCTGACAAGAGATTCGCTCCCGCCCACAGCACCGCGAATGCAACCACTTCGAGTGTCCACGCGAAAACGATGGCCTGTCGTGGCGATACGAGTCCGGTCACGAGTGGACGGTGCTTCGTGCGCTCCATCAACTTGTCGATGTCACGGTCGATGACCATGTTGAGGGCGTTCGCGCCACCGGCGGCGAGTGACCCGCCCAGGAGCGTGACAACAACCAGCGCCGTCGAAGGCCACCCTCGTTGAGCGAGAACCATCGTCGGGACGGTCGTCACCAGGAGAAGTTCGATGATCCGGGGTTTGGTGAGCGCGACGAAGCCGCCGACCACGGATCGCGGTCTACGCGACCCGCCATGCGACAACGCCTTACGGGCGATTCGCGAGGGGACGATCGGACGGGCGTTCACAGCCATGGAATTTGAATCGTACGGGCAGAATGGTGCCGTGCCATCAACGGTGCCCTCGACTCGCGAAGAAGTCGACCTTGACCAGGACGTCGACACCACGGCCGATTCGCCGTGGGTCGTCATCGTGTGGAACGACCCGATCAACCTCATGTCGTACGTCACGCTTGTTCTGCGCAAACTGTTCGGGTACAGCTTGGAAAAAGCAACGCAACTGATGCTCGACGTGCATCACAAGGGTCGTGCAGTCGTGTCGAGTGGCCCGCGCGAGCGAGCCGAGCTCGATGTCTACCGACTGCATGAACATGGATTGTGGGCGACGATGCAAAAGGACGGCAACGACAAGTGATGCGCCGCCGGGCCTCGGGGCCTTTCCAGTTGCAAGCCGACGGCTCGTACCGCATCAACCTCCCGCCCGACGTACGCGAACTAATGGTGCATCTCTTCGGTGAGTTGCGTGATGTCCTCATGCAGGCCAACACCTCGGACCCGGCGCTGCGACGACTCTTCCCCGCCGCCTACCACGATGACCCCGAGCGCGATGCCGAGTACCAAGAACTCATGCGTTCCGAGCTCGTCGCATCACGCCTCACCGCAATTTCGCGGGTCACCGAGGTCGTCAGCGACGGGGACCGACTTGAGGCGGGCGACATGGACCTCCTGCTGCAGTCGCTCAACGCCGTGCGGCTGCTGCTCGGCACGATGCTGGATGTGTCCGAAGACGACATCGACGACGCGGACAAGAGCACGGATGACCCTGACGACCCCGTCGCGGCCCAGGCCCATCTCTATTCGTACCTCGGCTGGCTTCTCGAGGCCGCGGTTGCCGCGGCGATGGCCGCCGTGCCCAACGGGGGAAACCCGCCGAAACCCCGATAGTTTTCAATCGCTCTCCAGCGGAGTCGAACTAGCCCCCATCGTCTAGTGGCCT
>SXGQ01418952.1_pt1 | contig 34726 bp, 20 predicted proteins | sample 3178371 | NCBI WGS metagenome assembly SXGQ01 (sample SAMN11356859, study PRJNA531348) | freshwater metagenome | isolation source: freshwater sample F1-20 | place: China: Fuxian Lake, Yuxi | collected 2017-12-25 | reverse complement strand
TATAATATTAAACTGAAGACGTTTCCTCGAAAATATCCATATGCTTAAAAATCGTTTTGTTTGTTATACTAGGATATTCTTTCATTTTCGGTTTCAGCATAGTAATAAATTCAATATTCTTACCAATAACTTCCCATGCATCCTTCGTTTCACCCTTGTTTAAATAACTTTTAGATTTTGTAACTATAATAAATAAATTCTCAGTCAACTCTTCTACTTCATTCGACTTTTCCGATTTTCGCAAGTAATTCAAAATAAGAGCTTGCAACTGAGATATAATTTCAATAATTTCACCCTCGTCAATAATATTATTTATCATCAAGTTAACAACAAATAAACTCATAGCTCTACGCTTATCATTTGTTTTGGTATATTCGCAAAATTTATCATAATTTTTCTTAGGGTCGACAAACTCAATTGACTCAAACAAGTTCATAAACTCTTTAAAGTTATCCTCAAAAATCTTTTTAAATATATCATAGTCGTTCATTAATGTCTTAAATAGTCTCGCGTATAATGCTGAATAAAAACTATTTGAACTTGCAATATTAAAAATTGAATATCCGATTTTCATCATATTTTCATTCGATGTATCGTGTTCAATTAGTTTCGAAATTTCATCCTTAATATCTTTTGTCATCGCTTCCTCATTCATATCCGTAATCTTATTCAAAAATCCTCTAATATTATCCACATTCTTCTGAATGCCTTCGCTAACATGTTTTTGAGTCGTCTGAAAAGCACGTATCGCATCCCAATCATCATCCGTTATCTCAGATGGTTTACTTTTAATTTTCTTAAATCCACCTGCACCGCCACTACCTCCAACGCTGCCACCACCACCACCACCACCAACATCGCCAATAGACCTGCTTTCCTTTTTCAAAAAAATAGGCGTTTTAATATATGTCGGCGCCCCAACTTGTTCAGATAGTTTAGATATAATATCTAAAGTTTCTTGAGACAAGTTACATATGAAACCTGCATTTGTTATTTTTTCGTAATCTGTTATATTATATTGTTTCGTATTTTTTACCGGAGAAATAGTAGTCATAAAATCCTAATACTATATATTAACAATTGTTTATATCTATTTTATTATAAATATTAATTCACTAATTCGCTAATTCGTAAAATACCAACTTTCTAAAATAATAACTATTACTATATTATAAAAAATTATAAAATGACAACAACGTTGTGTTTGGTCGCAATATTTAAAAATGAATCTCATATACTAGAAGAATGGATAGAACATTATTTAAGTCAAGGAGTAGACAAGATTTTCCTAATTGACAACGGAAGCACTGATAGTTACTACTCTATTTTACAACCACATATATCGACAGGTAAAGTAGACCTAGTAAAAGATACTAAAAGACACGCACAAGTTGAACTATACAATAAACATTTCTTACATAAATGTAAAGCATATGACTGGGTTATAGTTTGTGACCTCGACGAGTTCATATATGGTAGAAAGTATTGCAACTCTATTAAGGACTTTTTGAATAAAATTCATCCTAGTTTTTCGCAGGTATTTATTCCATGGAAAATGTTTGGTTCAAATGGATATGATACAATGGAACAAGAGCAACCATCTAGTGTACTTTCAACTTTTACGAAAAGAATAAATAATAATGATATCAGGCATAATAGATTTAGGTCTTTTATATATAAAGGTCGTATAAAGTATATTTATAGTAAATGTATAGTTAGAACAAAATATTTATTAAACATTGGTATTCATCATTCTGAAACATCAAATAACGGATACATGACATCCTATGTTTCACAAAATAACCATATAAACACAAATAAAGACTTTGTAGAAATAAACGAAGACATAATCGAGAATTCGGCATTACACCTGAATCACTACGCCATTCAATCATTGAATTGGTTTATGAAAGTAAAAGCAACAAGAGGTGATAATTGTTCAGTAAGTAATGATAATGTACGAAATAAAGAATATTTTAAAGAGTACAACTTTAATGACATAGATGATAGTGAACTTTTAAATATAACAAAGAATAAATAGATACCTAACTAATATTTTGTTCAGAATATAAATATAAAATATTTATTTGATAAATACTTAAATGTATAAGAATATATAATATAGAATGTCAGGAAAATACCCCCCAATGAATCGCAATAATAGATATAATAATAGTAATAGTAATAATAGTAATAATGGTAATAATACAAACAAATATAGGAATGATGACTCGAATAAAGGGACTGGGACCGGGTCTGGTCCTTCATTTGCGAGTAACTATGATAACGGCAACGGTAACGGCAACGGCAACAGGTACGACAACCGTCGTCAAAATAGAAATAATACAAGAAACGATAATGGCTATAGTAATGTAAACGAATATCAGAACAGTGGTTTAAATATAAATAGGAATGATATTATTTCAAAACCAGACACTGAAAATGTAGTAGATGCCGCGACGAATGGCACCGACGTATCTGTTGTAGATAATTATACTCCAAAGGAATTCGACAAATGGGAAGACTTAGAGAATATTATAAGCGAAGATCTTATGCGAGGAATTTATGCGTATGGCTTCGATATGCCGAGTTTGATTCAAAGAAAAGCGCTTCTTACTATTTTCGATAAAAAAGATATCATCGCACAAGCGCAATCAGGTACAGGTAAAACAGGCGTTTTTACGATTGGTGTTTTGCAAAAGGTAAATACGGAAATAAATAAAACACAGGCGATGATTTTGGCACCAACGCGCGAACTTGCAAAACAGATTTATGATGTTATCACGTCGATTGGGTCATTGATTAAAAATATGCGCTTTCATCTTCTTATTGGAGGAACCTCAACCGACGAGGATGCTCATCAGTTGAAGACTATCATGCCTCATATCATCGTGGGATGTCCTGGGCGTGTCTACGACATGATGCGTCGTAACAACATTGATTCTAAAGACATTAACTTGCTTGTATTAGACGAGGCGGATGAGATGCTTTCCGTTGGATTTAAGGACCAAATTTATAATATTTTCCAGTATTTGAACACCAATATCCAGGTTGGATTATTTAGCGCAACAATGCCGAATGAGTTGCAGTCTCTTACGGATAAATTTATGCGCAATCCTGTGCGTATTTTGGTAAAGTCGGAGATGCTTACCCTTGAAGGTATCAAACAGTATTATGTGGCTCTTAACGATGACACACAGAAATATGCAACGCTAAAAGATATTTTCAATATTATTTCGATGTCGCAGTGTATTATCTACTGTAACAGCATTAAGCGCGTAATGGACTTGACGGATGCAATGATTAATGACGGATTTCCGGTATGTTGTATTCATAGCAATATGGATAAATCGAAACGTGACGAAGCATACACGGATTTTAAAGCGGGTAAACATCGTGTTCTCATATCTTCAAATGTAACATCGCGTGGAATAGATGTACAGCAAGTTAGAACAGTGTTGAATTTTGATTTGCCTAAATGTGTATTTAACTACTTGCATCGTATTGGGCGGTCAGGGCGATGGGGTAGGAAAGGAACGGCGATTAATTTTGTTACTAGGTGGGATATTAAAACAATGAAGGATATTGAGAGACATTATCAGACGGTTATTGAGGAGTTACCTTCGAATATTACGATTGATTAACTCGCAAACACTATTTTAATAATAAAATAAATTCGTATATTTATTTTATTATTTTTATGTTAAGATATAAATATGTTTGATCTTGAAAAATATTTAACAGAATTAAAGGATGCGCAAATGAAAAAGCTTGAAGCTTTGAACGAACAAGGGGGCAATAATGCCGCCAATAGTAAAAACAAGGATAGTGCTAGCGCGACATCTTCGTCTTCATTTAAGTTCCCTATATCATATGTTGATAACAAACAAGAAGTTAACGATAATATTATAAATGATTTAGAACTTGTGGTGTCGAAGAACCCCGATGAACCATCCATGTATAGCCATATATTCAAACCTGAATCAATATTTAGCAAAAAGTTTTTAAATGAATGGAGTAAATATTATACAACCGATGTTGCATTTTTGAAAGATTCGCAAGCATTTTATAAGGGTTATGTTAATCAATATGCCAGCGACTTAAAAGCGCAAGTGACGATGAATACTGGCACAAACGAGGTAACGATAGACCCACACGATATTTTTGAAAAAATAGATAAACTATGGATTGATATTGCCGGGGATAAAAATTTCAAACAGCGGTTTAACTATATCGATATTCCAATTTTAGACAGACTTAACAAGTCGCCGGGGTTTTTACAGATTCTAAGTCTTTACAATCTTACATCGCCTGTTATCTCTCTTCTGTCTCCACTTATATTACTTATTATACCATTCTTTCTTCTCAAGTTTCAAAAGGTAGATGTTACAGTTTCCGGATATATAGCAACACTTAAAAAAATATTTGCCACGCACCCACTCGGGAAAATGTTTTCTTTACTTGATTTTTCTAGTATGCCGTGGGATAAGCGCATATATGTACTAATGTCTTTTGTATTTTATGTTATTCAGGTGTATCAAAACATAATGTCTTGTTATCAGTTCTACAAAAATATGATTCTGATTCACAAGAATATTTTTATTCTTCGCGACTATTTCAAATATACTTCTCGCAATATGGAGCATATTATAGGCATATCGTCTTCATTGGAAACGTACGCAAATTTCACTGCCGACATTGTGAAAAATAAAGATAGACTAGAAAAATTGTGTAAATTGTTTGATAAAATTAAGCCGTTTAAGATTTCATTCGGGAAGATGCTTGATATTGGTAAAATAATGAAACTAAATTATGAAATATTTGTTGACAATGATATTAAACAGTGTGTAGACTATAGCTTCGGATTCAATGCCTTTTATGAACAGGTTGACCACTTGAAGCAGATAATTGATAATGGTAAAATAAACATGTGTTCTTTTGTTGAGGCGAGTGCTGAGGAAGACGATGAAGAGGCAACAACCGAAGAGCCTATCAAAGAGCCCGAGGAAGCAAATGTGGAAGGAAAAAAACATAAAAAACGTAAATCCAACAAATCCAACAAATCGACATCATCGATGGTCTCCACGAAATCTAAAGATACTGAATATTCAGAGGCAAAGCCCACATCAAAAAATGTTACAAAATTTAAAAATTTATATTATCCCCCACATGAAACTCCTGTAAAAAATAATGTAATTATAGATAAAAAAATAATTATTACGGGACCAAATGCTGCAGGTAAAACAACGGTTATTAAATCGACACTTATGAATATTATATTGTCGCAACAGATAGGTTACGGATTTTATGAAACTGCTAAAATTAAGCCGTATGACTACTTACACTGCTATTTGAATATTCCGGATACATCTGGACGCGATAGTTTATTTCAGGCTGAATCTAGAAGATGTAAAGAAATCCTGGATTGTTTAGAAAAAAATAGCGACAAGAATCACTTTTGCATTTTTGACGAACTATATTCAGGAACAAACCCATATGAAGCAGTTGCAAGTGCATACGGATATATTGATTACTTGTCAGGTATGAAAAATGTCGACTTAATGCTTACTACACACTATATTGAGTTATGTAAAAATTTGAAATCAAATAACTGTGTTAAGAATTACCACATGAGTGTGAATATGTTGGAAGATCATAAGGTAGAATATTTATATAAATTTAAAAAGGGAGTATCGACAATTAAGGGAGGAATAAAAGTTTTGTATGATTTAGAATATCCTGAATCAATTATTGCAAATACTAAAAAAATTCTTGGTTTTATGTAATTAAGGACTTTGCAAATTAACAAAATAAGAAATAAGAAATAAGAAATAAGAAATAATATTAAGCGTTAAATATTTTATTTTTATTTATGTATAAAAATAAAAGATGTCTCTATTCAGTTCACAAACTATTTTTAGCCTATTATTTACATTATTGATTGGTGTTGCTTTATACTATTATATAAGATATAAGACACGTGTTTTAGAGCTTTCAGTTCGCGAGCAAGCAAAAGTATTACAAAGTATCATAATGAGCATGAATAACAATAATCAAAATATAATGAATATAGTTCAAACTAGAAGTCAAGAAGAAGTTATTTCAGACGCTGTTGCCCAAGATATGAACCGGTTTCATCAAGTAAACGAAAATAATGAGTTAATTGAGGTTTCCGACGATAGCGATAGCGATAGCGATAGCGATAACAGCAGTGACAGTGACAGTAGCAGTAGCAGTGGTGGCAGCGAAAGTGGTAGCGACGATGAGAGTGAACATGGCGAAGAACCGGTAGAGGATGTCGCAAACAATGGTACTAGAAAAATAGTGTTTAATGGCGGCAACGACTGTCACGTTGTAGAACATTTAGACGGACCTGATGTAAAAGTAATCGAGTTAACACACCCATTGTATCCCACAAACGAGAATGAAGTTAGGAATGGAGATGATGATGAGGATGATGATGCAGACGATGATGAGGCAGACGATGATGAGGCAGACGATGATGAAGATAGCGACAGCGAGTCTTTACCATCAGACATGGATATACAACATGATAGCCATGAGAGCCATGAGATTAAGGAAAATGACGTTATTAATGATGTTACGAATCAAATTCAAAACCATGTAGAAACCGAAACCGAAACTATTTCGGAAGTTATTCTCGAAGATAACTCTTTAGACAACCTTTCTGTAAAAACAGTTTTCAAAACGAAAGAGACGAAAGAGGCTGAGACACATTCCGATTATAACTCAATGAATGTACAGACTCTTAGACAACATCTTAAAACCAAGTTAATCTGCGAAGGTACAAACATGAGCGAAGCTTCTATTAATAAACTTACAAAAAAAGAACTTATTAAACACCTGTCATAAAGCAACTATTTAATAGAACAAATAATATGAATATGAATTCAAATATTAATATTATTTTTATCTAGTTTTAGTATATATTATATACTCATAATAACAATGTCTTGGGCTACTTGCTACGCGGGTTCAAATAATATTCATTTTAATTCCCCTCCTATTATGATGGATGGTCGCAACTTTGCAACCTGGCAACCAGGTTCTGTCGTAAATGAACAAATACGCGAAAATAACAATATAACTTCAAATTGGGACTACAGAACATTTTTGCAAAAAAATGCTGTCAATATAATGAAATCAAATTCGGATTCAGCATGCAACAACTGTGGCGCATGTCCCACCATGTATACGGGTCCTCAAAATCCTGAAGTACAGTCAAATACGCCTTTTGTTTTCTCATCGGCTCTAGATAATAGTCAGCCATTTGGTTACGAAACGAGTGACCTAAAAAATGTGTATCTTTCTAGAAACGAACTTCAGAGTCGTATCATGGCACCCGCTCTTACACAGTACCAGTATGTACTTGGCGGCGTACCTACGTCAAATTAGATTTTTATTCAAATCATATTTTACTTTTATAAGTTAAAATATTTTTTACCCAATACAAAATTAATCCCCTTTTGTATATTATCAATCTCGTAAATAAAAAACAGCCCAACAAATGTTGACGTAATACAGTCTATGGTGTAATGATTTCTAGAAGCACATATCAAGGTAAATCCTAGAACATACGCAATGACATATAATAACCAGTATGCTGACCCATAACACCTGTAAATAAGTCCCAACTGAAATATAAGATTTATAAAGTGTCCACTAATTCCAAGATTATTGCAAGACCCCATGCTCAATGCACTTTCAAAAAAGGTTGAACCATATTTACACGTTTTGCTACTATCTGGGAGAGTTGTAGATACATAATAAATATAAGTAACCAAACGCATTAATAAAAATACAAAAAAATAAAAAATAATATATTGGTATTTTCCATTGATAATAAAAATAATGTAAAAAATAAACATAACAAATGAAATAAATAAATCACTTATAACGTCTAAATTTCTAACTATTGGTACACTTTCCTGTATAATATCGGGGATTTTAACTTTGTTAATTTCTTTACCTTTTTCATACGAATATTTATTCACCTTTTTTTCTAGAAAACAACATATCATAAACAATATTATAAGCGCACATGCTATTTTAAAATATATATTTTGTATCATTGAAAATAGTATTCTTTATAATAATATTAGAATATAAAACAAACATAAAACAAATATAAAACAAATATAAATAGTATATCAATACAATATAAAATAAATGAAAAATGTTATTAGTTTTGATGTAGGTATGAAAAATTTAGCATATTGTTTATTCCAAGTGGGTGACAATGACACAAATAACACTAATAATTTGAAAGACTATAAAATACTACGATGGGAAGTTATAAATTTATGTACTCCTATTACTAAAAAATGTACTAAAGGAGGGTTGCAACCTTGTTGCGAATTGGCAAAATATTGCAAAACATTCAAGACAAGTGATGATGTATCTAGTGCAGAAAATGAAAATATGATTATCGATTATTATTGTACAAAACATGCAAAAAAGTGTAACTTGAAAATACCACCAAGTGAACTCGATATTAAAAAAATAAGAACAAAGAAGTTAGTCGATATCCAGGGCATTATTGATAAATATAATATTAAGCCTATTTTCGATAAATCTCACGAGTCTCTTACGTCTCATATGAATAAAGAAGCCATCGACCTCACTCTTCCCCTAGCGGTTGTGCCTTCAAAACGACAAAAAAACACAAAAGAACAAATGATAGAAATGATACAATCCGAGCTAGATAAGAACTATTTAGAAAATATAGAAAATGTACGCGCAGACCAAATTGACCTAATTACACTTGGTAAAAATATGATGACCGAGTTGGATAAATTTATATCCCCTCATACAAGTGGCGAAGATACAGGACACAAAGAAGATGTAGGAATAATGGGAGGGCTGGGAAGTCTAGCAGGTCTAGAAAAGCACAAGATAGATATTGTAATTATAGAGAATCAGATTAGCACAATTGCAAGTAGAATGAAAACACTACAAGGAATGATAGCGCAATACTTTATAATGAGAGGAACACCCGTTATAGAGTTTATATCTGCTGCAAATAAATTAAAAATGTTTATGACTAAAAAGAAGACGACATACACTGAACGAAAAATAGAAAGTGTAGAAGTAACAAAAGAATTATTAGAAAAGTTACCGCAGTTTAAAAATTATAAAGGATGTTTAGATAAAAATAAAAAGAAAGATGACTTGGCTGATTGTTTTTTACAAGGAATCTATTATCTTACATTAAAAAATATGATAGATATCAACTTATATTTTGAAAACAATGAACATATTGATTTAATTATAAATAATTAATTACAATTATTTAATTATAAATAATTATACTGCGCACAAACTTAAAATTAAAGTTCTAGATTATAAATAATATGGCTGACGAAATCATTGATCTTGGAAACTTATCCGAATTTGATAATAGTTTTATAGGAGGAAGTAGAAGTGGCGGAGGTGGTCGTAGTGGTAGTAATTCAAAGTCTGTAAACTTTGGTGGAGGTTTAGAGCTTTTGATGAATGATAAATTAAAATCGGGAAACAAAGGCGGAGGAGATGGCAATATTGATTTAGACGACTTGAATGAACTAGAAGACGAGTTAAATGAACTCTCTGATACTATAAACACCAATAAAGTAACTAAAAATTTTAAATCTGATTTTTTCAGTGGTTCAAATATAAAGTTAAACAACTACGATAATAATGACGACCAGAGTGATGGTGGATATTCTGACAGTAAGCATAATTTGGGAGGTTTAAGTGGACCACCCATCGGTGGAAGTAATACTAGCGGCGTTGGCGCGTCCACTGCATCTACCGACACGGATAAAAAAACGTGGGATGGTTTTGGTAAATTCAACAATGTACCTATGAACCCCGACGCGCCACTAGACTCCACCCCACAGATGACAAAAGAAGAATTGCTTCGCGAGAAATTTAAAATTCTTCAAAAATTAGAAGAACTAGAAGGAAAGGGAATTCGTCTTACTAAAAAGTATACCATGGAGTCGTCCCTTTTTGAAATGAAGGGGGAGTATGAAACACATGTAGAGGAGAGGGAAAAGAAGAATAGTATCAAGTTTCAACAAAAGTTGCTTATGACTGCAATTACCGGAATAGAGTTTTTAAATAACAAATTCGACCCCTTTGATTTGAAGTTGGATGGTTGGTCGGAACAAATCAATGAAAATGTAGACGACTATGATGAGATTTTTGCCGAACTACACGAAAAGTACAAGTCGAAAGCAAAGATGGCACCTGAGTTGAAGTTGCTTTTTCAACTCGGAGGAAGCGCAATTATGCTTCATATGACAAATACCATGTTTAAATCCGCCATGCCTGGTATGGACGATATTATGAGACAAAATCCCGAACTTATGAAACAGTTTACACAAGCTGCCGTAAATACAATGTCGCAATCATCGCCCAATTTTGGTAACTTTATGGGAGATATGATGGGTGGTATGGGTGGCGGACCACAACAACAGCAACAACCGCCCAGCAATTTTAATAACCAGAGACCTCCTCCGCCTCCTGTAGCGACAAAGGGTCCCAATTCAATTCCACCGCCTAGGAGAGAAGGCGATATTTCAAACCGCCCTGACTTAAATTTTGGGCGAGGTAATATGAATGATGGGGTAAATCTGTCGGACAATTATATCAATCCGTACGAGTCAAAGCGTGGCGCACCTCCTCCTCTTCCTCAAAACCCGCGCCCCGAAATGAAAGGACCATCCGATATTACTAATATTTTGTCGGGACTGAAGACGAAGAATGTAAACATCACAGCGTCATCCTCGTCTACTAACAACGCAAATCAAGCTTCTGAAGATAAAGGAAGCACGATTAGTATATCAGAGTTGAAAGACCTGCAAAATGATAACATGCCCAACAAGACAAAACGCAAACCTAAATCTGAACGCAATACGATTAGTTTAGATATTTAATGGATTAAAAGTTCAATGGATTAAAATTATAATTTTTTTCTAATCCCTGATGCGATAGTCCATGTAAACCTATAGCAATTGAAAACATTAGTATTAAAATAATTAGTTTATATGGCTCTAACCTACTTATTTTTGAATAATATTTATAAAATACAATTACAGCTATAAAAGCTAAAATACCATTTATAACGTGAGCATAAAATGAAGGAACTAAATAAATATTTTACATATAACTATACAAATATAATAATAAATAAATAAAATATAGTATTATATTATAACAACAAATGAGTAATTCTGTAGCTATAGATTCCCTTAGTTTTAGCGCTTCTGTCCCCGATGAGAAGTTGAGGCTGGGTAAAACATTAGGCAAAGTTGTTAAGGTCGCAAATAGAGTTCTTCCCGTTGCATCTACATTTGTACCCGCTCTTGTTCCTATCAATACAGCCGTACAAGCTGGAAAGCAGATTGCTGGTGCTATTCGACGATAGAGTGGGTAACGTTATAGTAAATTATAACTTATATGATATTTAATATCTTTCAAGTATCATACAACAACTATAATCAAATAATAAATCAAATATTTATATATAAATACTACATTAGAATAGTATTTATATAAATCGAACCTATTATATACATGATTTCTATTGTAGCTTTAGTAGACAGTACTACTACCGCAGAAAAAGTTATTGACATTGACGATTCTATTACATCGATTATAAATCAAACATATAAAGATTGGGAACTAAAAATTGTTTTATACAACATAACCATCATAACTGAGGATGATAACGGTATAATACAAAAATATAAAAATACAGACTCTCGTATAGACGTCATAACATACTACAGCGACCAAGCAAATACTCTATCTTTATCAAAAATACTTACAACAACCGCCGATCAACATTGTAAGTATAACCACATCGCTCTATTGTATATGGGTGATATATGGCTACCCGATAAATTAGAGCTGCAGGTAAACACGTTTTCAAAGCATCATCGAATCGATATTATAGGAAGTAAAAGTAGTTTTCAGGGCGAGGTATCTTGTAACCCAGAAGGAGAACTGTATCATTACAATATACTAAAAGTAAACCCTTTTATAAACTCGACGGTTGTTATGAAAAAGAATATTTTACGTTTATTGGATTTATTGGAAAATTGTAACGAGTTTATGGGAATTGATACCACGTTGAATGCATTATGGGTACATGCAGCGATTCAACAGTGTGTACTATATAACGCAAATGACATAACCGTGAAACACACCGATAATAAAACTTTTTTACACTATACAAACTGCTATGAAACAAACGAATTCAAAAAAGCGTTAGACGATACTAAATCAAAATATATAAGAGTTAAATTTTTTAGCGACTACTGTGTATCCGGACACTGTAAACAAGAGTACGAAAGAGCATGCGCTGTTCAAAATATAGAGTATTACGGTAAAACAAAAAAAATATACTTTACTGTAACGGAAACATACACACACGCCATTCTATTAAACTGCCCTACTCCGCCAAATCTTCAAGTCCAACCCACAAATGTTGTCGGATTTGCCCAAGAGCCACACGATACACCGTTTCTCAAAATTTACCAAAATAATTTTATTGAATACGCTGTTAAACATATAGGAAAATACTTCATCGGTAGCGTTCACACGTTTCCGACACCAACGTTTGTAGGACATCACGGTTTCCTTTTTTATGAAACCCCTAAACAAATACCTTTTAGCCCACAAAAGACAAAACTAATGTCAATTATGGTATCGCGTAAAACATACACACCCGGTCATCGGTATCGTCACACTATCGCAAGTCATATTATCAAAAATAATTTGCCCATCGACATATGGGGGAATGGTGTTGAAAATTATAAACAGAAATTCCCGAATAATAAAAATATAATCGGCGGTTTTAAGTCGATGGAGGAGATGTGCCGGGATTATTTATTTACGATTGCGATTGAGAATACGAGCCACGACCATTATTTTACGGAGAAGTTAATAAACCCCCTTATAAATAATACTGTTCCACTCTATTGGGGGTGTAAAAAAGTCGAGGAATATTTTCCCAAACAAGCGATTCGATTGACGGGAAATATTGGGAAAGATATTAATATTATTTGTGACGTATTAAAAAATCCGAATAAGTATATATCCGAGCATAAAATCGACCAAGAAATGGTACTAAATAAAGTAAATATTGTTAAAAATATTGAACGAATATTTGATTGTTGATTGTTGATTGTTGATTGGATTACATTATTATGCAACAGTCGTCTGTGATGTTAAAAAAGATGCAAATGATAACCAAATAACGTATGGTATGAGACAGTAACCGGCGATATTGTTAACTGGGAAGAATAACACAGTAATAACTAGAGCAAAAATAGCTAGCAATATTAGAGTTACCGTGGAAAATAGTTTATTGGGGTAGTATATAAAGTATGGCCACCAAGATATCACAAGCATCAACTGAATAGCATATAAAGTTAAATAAAACTGCTTATTTGCCATACCGAGATTACTGCTATTCCATATAAGATAAGAAGCATAACCTAATAATAGGTATAGTGTTGGCCACACAACGCCAAATAACCATGCCGGAGGATTTAAATAAGACTTTACTCTCGGAATTCTCTTACGAGATACAAAGTATCCGGAACCTAAACCTATAATAATTGGTGCTGTCAATAAAATATAAGACATAATGTCATTACCGTTTTTACCTTTAGACATTTTGAATTTACCTCACAAATAATATATATTATATAACAATATATTATTTTAAAAATATATTATTTTCATTGTAAATGATTTATAAATATATTATTTTCATTGTAAATGAGTTATAAATATATTATAATATTATTTAGATAAACTAACAGTATTATAGATAAAACAATATGAATACCAATAATACCAATGATAATAGTGTAGTATTAATGAAAAGTATAGAAGAAAACAACAATAACAATAACAACGCAACCAATGAACCACATAACTATGATTTTAAAACGGTTTGCAGTAAAGAACGTGTATTTCTTAAAAGAGAAAAAACTTGTAACATATTTTTGTTACAGTTTACCTTGGAGAATAAAAATAAAAATTTGCATGATGTCATAAATATTAATATGTATAGTCTACTTTTTAATTTAAACAAAGAAAACTTTGAAAAAATAGAAATAAAAAAGTGGATTTCCCCGAACGAAGTAGAAGTTCTTTTTTTATTTAAACCTTTTGGGAAAGAGTTGGGAATTAAGCCAAAATATATGTATATTAAAACACTGGCGGAAATTACAAATGAAAAACATGTATATACTAGTTTTGATATCGATTATCCCAATATGGAAGAATTGAGCAAATATGATAAAGTTAAAAATGCGATATCAACAATGGTTGTAAATTTTGAATCCGACTTTAAAATAAATGCAAATTATATTTTTAAGTTTGAGTTAACACACTCCATGCCAATCTATATGGAAAATATTTTAGGGCTTACCATGAAAAAAATGTTTCTAAGTTTAAAACATTTTATAGAAATGATTTAACAAATTATAAATATAAAGATTACAATACATAATACTATTATAAATCATTATTATGTATCAAAGATTAAAACAATCTATATATCGCAAAGACAATGAAGACACTCATGAGTTAGAATATATAAAAATAGATAAAGTTGAAAATGTACACCTATGTGAAGGTGAATATTCTGCTGATGTAGATATTGATGCGGGTAGTCACAAAAAAATCAATATTTCGAATAAAATTTCAACTATTATTAAAAGTTTTGCATCTTATCTAGCGTCAGGTGTATCAAAATCGTGGTTTATAACATCATGTTTCGGTATATATACAAAATATTACTTGATATACAAAATATCAAAAAAGACTCCCGAAGATTATAATGCTATGATAAAAAATATAGCCTCTAAAATGTCCCATAAAAATATATTTTTTACAAAAATATTCCAAGCATTCGCAAATAATAATAATTTATTCGATAAAGACTTATTTCATCACTTTATTACATACACCGACAATGTTACCTATAATACAAATGAAATCGATTATAACGGACTATATGACCTGATAAATATTGCTAGAAAAAATAATGATGAACTTTCAATTGAAAGTGAAATTCCTATTAAATCCGGTAATATCGCACTGGTATATAACGGAAAGTTAAACGGGAAAAGCGTTATTATCAAATACCGTCGTAAAAATATTACAGAAAAATTTAATAAATCAATGAGTGAAATAGAATTATTAGTAAATATATCTGGTAAAATACCGTACTTACGAGACCTAAATATAAATGACTTATTCGAAGAGAATCGAGAAATAATGACAAATCAGTTAAACTTTTTAAATGAAGTAAAAAATATTAATATATTTCGTGAAAAATTCAATGATGTGCACACCATTTGCATACCAGAAGTATATTCTTATTTTACGGATGAAAACCCATGTGCTATTATAATGGAAAAAATCGAAGGGAATCGTATTGAAAATATTTTAAGTGAAGATAAACACGAATATTCTAAAATTTTGTCACGATTTAACTTAAAATGTGTTTTTTATGACGCTATTTACCATGCCGACTTACACTCAGGTAATGTTATTTTTATGAAAGAGTATCACAGTTTTAAAGATGAAAATAATAACATCACGACAGAACCTGTGTTAAAAATTGGTATAATTGACTATGGAATTATAGGAACAATGACAAGAGAAGAACAAAATGTATTTTTTACATTTTTTAAGATTCTCGTTAGCAAAGACAATAAAGAATTGGCTATTTTTATTACTGAAAGTCTTTCTGAAAAAATAGAGAAGTCGCTACCGGATATATCGGAAGGAGACAAAAATATACTAGTTAATAAAATTTCTACTATATGTTGTGCTGTTTTAGAGAGTGATTCAAAGTTTTTTGGCGGCGAAGAAATATACGAAATAAATAAAATATTAAAAACGCAAAATTTACAATTTTCAAAATTTTTTTGTCGAGTTGAACTTGCAATTGCTATTTCAGAAAATGTATGTAACTCCCTAGCAACTAATTCATCTTATATAGAACAAATGATGATAGCATTTAAAGATATTTTTGGCGATGATGTTTTGTAACATTTTTATCATAATAAATATTATTATTACGGATAAATATTATTATTATTACGGATAAATATTATTATTACGGATAAATATTATTATTACGGATAAATATTATTATTACGGATAAATATTATTATAATATATTATACAATCTATATTATAATATTGCTGTTGTTATTATTATTACTTTTAAATGGAAAATTCGAGTATCACAACTATAAATCCTATTAAAAGTCCTGTTAAAAGTCCTATTGAAAATCTTATTAACGCTGTAAAAACTGTTGTTGTTTTTATTATTTTTATCTATATTGTCGTAACTATGAATAAACATTTTTTTCATATATATGAAGATATTTTAAAAAATACCGACGAGATTTTAACAAATCATACGAAATATATTTACATCTACGTTCCATTCGTATTTTGGCTTGCATCAAAAGCAAAATACTTCAAATATACGGATGGCTACTTTGAGTTATATATTTCAAGAATGTTAAAAAGTGTAATCGATCACAAAAATTATTATTCTAAAACACACTTCTTTCATGGCGCTTTATCAAATATAGCGATATATATATTCTCTCTTCTCGCAGTGGCTTCAGGAGCCGGATTGGGTGATGAAGGTGTAATTATATATTCTTCTATTAGTTTACTATTATACTTTTATTTTAAAACAAAAGATATTCTCGGGATACATAACGTCTACACAGAAGTAATTATATATTTAGGATACGCAATCGGTTTCACGATTATTTTTGGCTCTGCAATAACGACACTATTGTTTATTCTAGAAACGATGTTTCATTATAAAGATGCGAACTTTTTTTCCAATATTGGCATTATGATATGCGCAATTCCATTTATTAAATTTTTAGTCAAAGAAGAAGAAAATCCAATAAAAGTTGATAAAATTACATTTGAGTATAATAATATTGGTTATATTTCAATTTTTGCCATCTTAATGGGTATACTTTCATTTGTTATTTTAAAAAATACACACTTTTTATTTACATTTATTAAAAACTCAAAATTCAATAATTTGTATGTGATTGGATTTGGATTTTTGCTCGCATTTATGATTAAACAAATAGGATTCCCATCAATGAGTTTTGGGTTGTCTGAAATTAACGAAGGGTTTCAAGCAACCATAAATAAACAAAAATTGAAAAAACTAGAGGAAGATAAAAATTATAGCGAACTCAATAGATTAAAACAACTAGAAAAAGAAGGTAAATTTGATACCACTGACCGGTTTAGTATATATGGCATTTTCGGAAGAATCATAAGCGTTATTATTTCCATCTCCGCGGGATTAACCGGAGGTCTCGTAATACCCGCATTGACAATCGGCTGCGGTATTGGTTCTTCGCTATCTAAATATACGAATATCGACCAACATAAACTTATGTTTTTAGGAATGGTCGCCTTAGTAAGTTCATTTTTAAATGCACCGATTACTAGTGCAGTACTTATCAATAAAATATGCAACCAACCGTATGACTCAATACCATTATCACTAGGTGTTTCATTTATTTCCTATTTTACTTATCGGTTTCTTCAAAGTAAGTTTTAGTTATATATATATGACTACACTATTTCCATGACATTCTCCTCCATGACATTCTCCTATTATTTATTATTTGTTTTGTAAATAATAAATAACTATTAGTGCAGTACCCAATATACAGTACCTAACATAAACACCGTACTTTTACACCATTTTATCGTTTTATTGTTTTATCGTTTTTTTAATACGTTTTTTATTTTGTAACTTGTTATCATTATTACCTTTATTATCTTTATTATCATTATTTTTATTTGCTCTTCTAGTCTTTTTATGTTTTTTCGTTGTTTTTGACGACGATGATGATGGCAATGACCCTTTTTTATAATATTTATTTTTAATCTTTTTAGTATTTCTTAAGTTATATGATGCATTGCCACCTGATAGAGCAATCGCCCGACCCGCACTTTCCTTTTTAAGCAACCCCTCATTTACCGCATATACCCAATGCCCTCTTCCACCTACCAAAAAATACGAAGTCGGTTTATCAAGTAAGAACTTAGAAGTCTGGGCGGTATCATATGAATGCTGTATATCTTTGGTGATTAAAAAGTCTATTACTCCTTGTATTCCATCTTCTCCTATTTCATCCTTACTTTTTTTAATATACTCTTTAAACAACTCACGATTTCCACTTTTATCTTCTATAGAATAAGTTTCCCAATCAAATATATTAAACACTGTAATATTGGATATTCCTATTACTGTAATTATTGGTTGTAAATAAAGTAAAGATGCAAAGTATATCTCTTCATCCGAACCGTAGTATCTATCACCGACACTTCTAGATATTTTACGAACGTACTTGAATTTTTTCTTACCATTTCTTATTATATACTTTAAAATCGGAGAATTCTTATATCCTGGACTATTCATATCCACTTTACCATTTATTAATTCATAAATTTTTGTCAAAAATTCTGTAAGTTCTGTTCTGACTCTAGACTGTTCTCGGAACTGTGTCTCATATTGTTCTTTTGAACTCATTTGTAAGTATTTATTATACTTTTTTTGCTCAACCATATAGTTAGAAGATAACATTCCAATAGAATTATAAAAACAGTTACCGTCACAATTTGACCTTTGTTTAACATATTTAACCGCTTGTAATAATTGATCGGGACCTGCAGCTCCTTTTGCTCCACTTTTCAGCGACTCCATTAATTTTGATTCTCCTGGCTTGCCCTTGCTCCACATTAGTGTAGAAGTCAAATCATCGGTTAATTTACTGAATACATATTCGAGTTTATCATTCTTTTTATTTATTATAATTGAGTAAAGACTTGCTATTATTTTTTTGCCTTCAAGTGGTTGTGACTTTTCCTCGTCTATTAAATATAAATACAAACTATACCTTTCACTATCATATAAAAATCCTAATATATCATCTACCATTTTTTCATCTATTGTCTTACCAGAGTAGTCCATATACTTGTCAGCATCTATACTGCTTAAATATGCATCTTTACTACTTATAAGATTTGCTATTTTACTTTGTGCATCTGGCGTTTCAGCCAAATATTCACGATTAAATTCTTGAGTAGTTAATAAACGCATATTCTCTAATAAATTTGTATTACCATCTCCGTTTGAAAGCAAATCTTGAATAAAACAGTGTTGTTTACCTATTTTATAATCTTTAAAGTAACATAAGTCATTCAGTATGTAATATAGTCTTTTATCATATATACTTTTTAAATACTCCTTCATTTTTTTAAAATCTACATAGGGTTTTTTATCATGAATTCCGCAACTTACTAGTTGATTCAGGATGTTATCAAAATAAGATGCACTTTCAATTGTTCGGCTGTCAAATACAATTTTTGCATTAATACCAATATATATATTTCTATTTTTTTCTGGTATATCATCTATGTTTCCTCTAGATGAGTAGTCAAGATAATAACCTCTAGCAGTAGCTTCATCATCACCAGCACCAGCATCCGCACCATCATCCGCATCAGCGCCATCATCGCGGCTTACACTACTATCATCAAGAGCCAGAAACTCATCGCTTAAAGTAGAATCAGGTTCGCATCTTTTACCATAGTAATTCTTTTCAACTAGATAACTTAACTGTGCCAAATAACAATACACAGGTAAACCAATAGATTTTATAATTTCATTTTGAATAATTTCAATATCTTTTTTATTTTTTCGAACTGTTTGCAACTTATAAATATTATTTCTTACTGCACTAGAAGATAAATCATATTCTTTTGAATCAGATATACTTATTTGTTCTTTTAAATATGGGTTATTGACATAATAACTAACTTCTATCATCTTATATTTTATACGTTCTTCTTCAGATTTTCTTACTATACAAATTACACTATACCTGCTTGATTCCGAATACCATCTTATAAAAAAATCAGAACCACATAAATATAACAAGTTATTTACTTTAACTTTTATTTTTTCATCTTTATTGAATCTGCTACTTGTATCAATTAGCATTTTTATTCTATATAAAATTGTTCTAACCGGGTTGTCATCGGATACATTTAATATTATCATGTTATTGGCATTAAATTCAGGGTTTTTCCAACTATATACATCACATGCTAGTTTGCATAATTTTATTCTATCATGTGAATACAATATTTCTTTTTCATCCGTTATTTTTGTCATAATATGATGTCTTGTAGATACTACCATTATACCATAGTACCCTTTTATACCACTATCACTCCCACTCTCACTCTTGCGCGTATTATACGCCGACTCAAACATTTTAATATGACCGTTATGTGGTGGATTGTAACTACCGCCGCTTATTATAAAAACATTGTCCTTTATATTTTTTATCATTAATATTAATATTTGTTCCATAGTTAGAATTCTACATTTATTCGTTGTTTCTAACTTAAATACAGATTCTATTTCCTCATCTTTTTTGGAACCTTCTATTACAACCGCTTCACCTTCTGTTGTACCTGTTTTTTCTTCACCTGTTTCTTCTTCACCTTCTTCACCTGTTTCTTCTTCACCTGTTTCTTCTTCACCTGTTTCTTCTTCACCTGTTTGTTCTTCACCTGTTTGTTCTTCACCTGTTTCTTCTTCACCTGTTTGTTCATCCTTTGATGGGGACTCAGGAGACTCAGCTTTTTGTGATTCTTCATCTAATAATTGAAAATAACCATCATTTATTTCAACCCTTTTATCGTCGTCTATACGGTATTCATAATCACTAACATTATTTAATATAAAATTTAATATATTCATTTTTTTAATAAACTTCGTACCTCGGGTACTAGATTTTTCATTTATTCTAGATTTTTCATTTATTTTAGCTTTAAGAGGCTTATAAAAATTTTGTATTGATTTTTTTAATTTTAAATAGTCAATATCACTATTCATGATTTTTCGTAAAATATTCTGAGGTGTTTCATCGGAATCATCATCTTCATCTTCACCTAACATATCTTCTACTTTATCATATAGTGCTTCCGTTATTATCATATAATTTTCCATTAATTCTGCATCTTTTAAGTAATCCGTTACTGTTATTCCACCTTTACTAATTCTATCATAACACGCAGGTCCTACTCTAAAAAATGTAGCACATGGTGTTTGTGTAGGTAAATCTGATGGAAAAATATACCACATCCAGTGGGTTTTTTTTTGTCCATCATTAATCTCTTTTAACGCTGTAACAAAATTTGACCCATCTAGACTATATACGATTTTATCATCAACACCTCCGGGTATTTTATCACCTTTTTTCACACCATTTGCATGCGCTTGTTTAAATTCTTCAACCGTCGCTCTCCTTTTTATACCGTTTATTTGAGGAACGGGTGGTGGTTGTTTTTTTGAAGACGGTACAGGCGGTACAGGAGAAACCGATGGCGATAAAGATGACGATGTAGTTGTAGTTGTTGTTTTAGGTTTAACATACTCTGGCGACCACCCCTTTATATCATCCCAACTAGTTATACCATCTGGCACCGGCATATTAATTTGTTTTGCCAATTCTATTATTTTATTTTTTAAAATTTCTCTCAAATATACAGAGTTGTGTTTATACCCATCTAGTGTTGTCTCTATATAATACTTTACAGCATCTATATATGAAGTTTCCATTTGTGAAATATAACTAGAACTATTTATCACTTTACTTATTTCTTTTTTCTGGTTATCAAGAAATGGAGTAAAACTTTCTGCTGTAGTAGATGTATCTAACCACACAACCATACCATCGGAACCTAGAGGGTTATATACTTGAAGCTTATAAAGTAAATTAACATCATCTAATCCTGTTCTGAATGTCGGCGTATTAAATGGAAACCAACATTTAATATAGTTATTTTTTGTACCGGCATATTTAGGCTTGATATCATAATAAAATAAATGTGAATTTGCGATTATACTATGAATAAATTCATTTTTCTCTTTCGTAAGATAAAAATTATTCAACTTTAAATCATCTATACGTTTATTTACAATTTTATTATCTTTGCCTTCTTCAATACCAACCTCATAAGTATCACCATTCGTCACTACATACCCTCTCGGCACTCCCATGACTAACAAAGTATTGTTTCTAATTTTTTCCGCGATTGTTGCAATAGAACTCACCTGTAAAGTATCATCATTTTTTTGTTTTATATATTTTTTAAAAGCATCACAAAACTGTTTTTTAATTTCATCTAATTTTTGTTGTTTCGTAACATCCTGTCCTATTGCCGCATAACACATACTTGAAACACCACTTCCAAACCCTAGTTCTACGTTTGCAGCATTTACAATAGCATCTATCTTGACAGGAGTACTACGTTTTGCAAGATTGATTGTCTCTTCTATTAAATTCGATTTTCCACCTAGTATACTTATTACACTATCAATATCAATGATTTTTTTAATACCACTACTACTAGAAGCATTAATTTTTGCAGAATATAAAGCACCTTGTTCTTCGTCCCCCCAAGGACAAAAATATATTCGTTTCAATGTAGTTGTCATTTTATTATCTTTCATAAATTCATAAAAATCCGTTACACCTTTTAATAACATCTTTGCATGTTCGGTTTTATTATGTTTTCTACCAGCTGCAAGTTCAACCGCTTCAAGCTTTTCGAAAAATATTTTACCCCCTATAAAAGGAAAAATAATACGTTCAACCCCATTTAATGAAGCCAAAATAAGTGAATTCATAACGGAATTTGAAAGCGTGTCTCTTGTAATTAAATCACCAGCGCCAGCTTTTGCAGGAGAAGCCTGTATCATATATTTTACAGTGACACTCGAGGGTGTTGTAGGTGTTGCAGTTGGATGGTTATACGTTATATTGAACAAAGGCTTATCGCCTATATCTAACAATGTAGCTGAACCAGGAGGCATTATACCACTACCGGCATATGTCATACTATAGTCGGTATTTACAACAGAAACATTTTTATCGAGTAAGTTAACAGCCGGCGGAGTAACTTGCAATGCCTTGAATATTTCACTTTGCGTATAATAAGATATTTTGCTTACTTTGACTGCGCGTTGCCCAGAAGGGGAAAGGGGTATTATAGATGGCGGCTTTTGAGGTACCGAATCACCAAGTCCTACTTTTTTTGTTTTTGATGCCGGACTTTGGACAACCTTGGGATAAAATACAGTAAAGTCTATATTTGTCGGGTTATATTTCGCCTCGTTTTCTCCGCCAAAAGATGAAGGCGCGTTATTTTTACTTGTATATATGAAGGTTTGTTGTCCTGCAACACTAGTACATTTTAAGAAAGTTGGCGGTTCATCTATTGGGAATGGTTGCAGTAAGTTGATATTAAAGTCACCGCTAAAAACAATATCATACTCCATATAGACAGGGTCTTGTCTGAAATAAGACACCACCGTGTTTAATAATATATATACCTGTCGCTGTCTTTGATACATCTTTGGTGTATTTTCTTCACTCAACGACAAATGCGTAGATGTCAATATTTGTTTACTTTTCGTATTTACAAAAAACCATAGTCTTGAACAATCTTTTGTAATAGATTTCTCATCATACTTTGGTATATTTTGTTTTACTACCATACTTATTATAGTATTGAAAACTGTTTCTGCTTCGCCATTTGAGAACATATTTTTACCTTTTCTGATTAAAAATCCCAAGCTTTTTATTTCTTCGACATTTACCGTGTTTTTATTCACAACCAAATAAAATTCACCAAAGTATTTAGTATCGTCTGTTATTTCTGAAGGTACAATATCCAGATTAACACTACCATCGCCACCATCACCACCTTCCTTATTTTTTATAGAAGTAGTTAAAAATTCTTTATATTTAAAGGGTTGAAATGCTGATGCTGATGCTGATGCTGACGCTTTTGCTTCTTCATAATTTAGACTACTTTCCAAAGCATATGCTGGTCCTTCTTGAATTAAAGTATAATCATATCCACCTTTCATCATATCACGAATAGCCCGCGCATTATTTGCTAACCGCGACTTATAGTGTTCTATTGTTTCTTTAGATTTTCCATTAAATTTATGAAAATAAATGTGTGTTTTATCCTCGTCTTTTCCTTCTCCACCATGGCTAGTAATATTCCATGTTATTAATTTTATTTCTGCTGGGAATGCACCTCCTTCCATTTCTGCTGCTTCACCTTGACCTCCTCCACCAGACATAGCACTTTGCCCGCTAGTAGCAATAGCAAGTTGTGGTCCGCACTGGCTGCTATTTGTATTATTAATATTGTACATAATGGGCGAATGATCGGAATATATTTTGTCTTTATTTTCTGGTTTATCCCATTTCGACATTTCTAGACTTGTCAGGTAGTTATAGTCTGGTTTGCCGGTTTCGCATATAACTACTGACTTCTTATAAGGAGAACCTTTTACTGTTTCAGCTTTCGATGCAGTGTATTCATAGTTATTCAACTTTTTCAAATCATCTCCGGCTATTTGTATGGCAGGAGGCACAAGTTCAATAGAAGCAGTACTTGGTTTGCCTGATGTAGACTGTGTCCAGTCGGGAATTTCTTCCGGTTCTGGTTCCGTTTCCACGTCCGCTTTCACAGACTCTTTTACCGGTTCTTTTTTTTCTTCTAAAGATGCAAGTCTTTGATAATCTATACGCTGCGTGGGTGAGATAGATTCTTCTCTCCCGATGGGTCTCCCAGTTAATTCTTCTACTAAAGAACGTTTTGCTTCATCTTGTAATGCTACTTGTTGATTCTGTTGTTCTTTGACTTCACTATCGGCTACTTGTTTTATTATTTCTTTCACGAATGCAGTGTCAAGTTCAAAAACACCACCAACCGCTTCAGTATTAGACGGATTCGACTTATTTGGATAAATAGGCAGTCCTTCCGTTGAATCAGAATTTACTATTTTCTTCATTTCTTCTTTTGGACAAAGAAGTAGTTTACCAGTTGTAAAGATGAGACCACTTTTGTTTATTTTACCCGGGTCGGTTAAAGAATATTTATGCCCAAACAAATTCGGCAGAGTTTGGCTGCTTGTGTATCCATTTAAACGAAGTCGTCCGTTCTTACCTTTACCACCATATAGATATGTTACTATTTTGCATGCTTTAATAAAACTGTTTATTTCTCCCGCGTATCCTGCTAGTAAAGGGTAACTTTCAGGCTTAAATACGTTGTTGCTTCTTGTTAAAAGTAATGCTAATGCAGGTGCAGATGAATATACCTTGCTTATTTCACTTTTGCTAATTTGTTGGTCATACGGTATATCGAAGTTAAAGTCTCCTGCCATAAAATAAGGGTTAATATCGGTTGAACTCGATAAATAATACCTTACTCTAAACTTGGAAACAAACGCGGCTGTTAATAACACTTCTAACATTTGTTTCGTCACCTTTTTATCGGTTGTAGACGTTGCAGACTTGGCAAATTTAACAGGCATCATTGTTGAAGCTTGTTTTGCTTCGATTTGTTTCAGTGTTTCGGTGGTTTCTATTTTTATATTTATAATTCCAAAAATCTGTCCTCCTGGAATATAATTCATATTCATATATTTTTTACATGGCTCCGCTTCTGGTTTAACTTTAGGCTGTTTTCCCATACCCGTGTTACCGAATAGTCCTGAAAATATTCCCGCTTGTTCTGAATTATCTTGAGTATACCATTCAGCATCGCCACCATCGCCTCCACCTACTTGACCATCTATGCCATCTCCACCTACTATAACCTGTTTAGTACCTGTAACAGTACCTACAGGAGGATTTGATATTTTAGTTTCTTGTCTTTGTCCTTGAACTTGTCCTTGAACTTCACCTTCGCCTTCTTCGTAATCATTGATTCCTTCAACATCTTTTTCAGTTCCTTCCTCGGGTATATTATCATCAGCTTCACTTATTTTAATCATACCACTATATCCTGGAAGTCCAGGTAACTTAGAGCGTGTTACATCTGCCTGCGCTGGTGAGGTTGTGGAAGCTCCGGTCGTTTTAAATGGCGGAGAAGACACAACACTACCCGGCATTTGTCCTGGTAAAGAAGATGGTTTCGTATACACACCACCTTTAAATGTACAATATGCAACAGTTGCAAAAGAAGTATTACTATAAACTGCGTCAATTGAACCAATAGATTCGATTGTTTTTTTATTTTTACTTATAAAAGCTCCCATTCGTATATCTGTCTCATCTTTTAGTTCAAATTTATCACTTTTAAACATAGTCAAGTTACCTAGTGCCGTTTTTTTATCAGATATAGTCATTGCGCCACCAATATAACTCTGTTCAAAGAAATAGACGAAAAAATATTCTTGTTTGTACCGCTCATATAGTTGCGCCAGTAAGTTTAGAGGGTCGTCTACTTTTTCTAGTAGCTGATTTAAAACTTTTCTGTGTATTTTTATTCTTTCGCTTTGTTTATTTGGAGTAGTTACATCTTGCAATGTCTCTTTTTCCGCACCTGTTAACGATTCTACAATTTTTCTATATGACTCTAAAGAACACTGTACATTTTGGAAACAGTATATATCAGAACCGCACATATCCATCGCATTAAATAGTATTTCCTTGCGTTTACTCCACAAGTTTTCATTTTTCCAGGAAACACCTGCAAATGAGTTGTCTATATTTTTAAAATCTTGTACTAGTTGTTCTTGACCTAAAAGACAATATTGAACAAACGATATTTGGTTTACGCCGGTATTTAACTGCGACATAATTTCGCTCCCCCCAACATTCAACGCTTTTTTTAAAAACCCAGGAAGAATATCCGTTACCGAAGGTCTGCTTGTTACTTTAATCGAATTCTTAATCTGTCTACCCACTCTTGCCCAATTTTGCTCTAAGAAATTACGTCTCCAGAAATTTTTAATTTGAGAGCCTTTGACAGCACACGAAGAAAATAAAGTTCTATCGCGGTCAATTGCAAGTTTTCCCTTTTCTAATTTTTCTAGGAATAGTTCTAACTCAATATAGTATGCAACTTTATAGTTTTCTAACACCTTTCGCAGCTGTTTAAAGGTGTTATTCCATTCTAAATAATCAATTATATAATCAAATCCTTTATAATTAAACGTTGTTTTATTAGAAAAAATTATATCTAAAATGAAACGAATATTATGGCGAATGACAGCATCAAGTTCATTTAAAGACGACTCTGATAACTTTTCTCTAAGTGTTTTGATTCTATCGTCGTAAATTTCACCGGTCTTCTTTTTTTGTTGCCCTGAAATAGCAGATAATAAATTTTGTTTTTCTAATATTCTAAAAAGAAATTTTAGTATTGTTACTGTATTCGGATTTAAGTCTATTCTAAGTTGAAGTGTCTGTGTTTTCCCACTTAGTATATTAAAGAGCGTAGTTATGGGAATCTTTACTATATCGGTTGATGATGCTCGAGAGCTTTCAATAATAGATTCAATTTGTGAATTTGTAACTTGTCTCGTATAAATAACACTTTTCATTTTTGATGTATCCGAATTAGCATTAACATCTTTGTCAAACGATGATTTGGGCTCGTATATAAACCGCAATCCAGTATTTGAAATCGCTACTGGAAGGCTACTTTGTCCTGTAATCTTTCTATAGAATGAATTTATTTGATTCGCAACTGTATTTTCATCCGTGACACTGTTATATTTAGATGAAACTACATTAGATGAACCAAAACCTGTATATACTTTTTCTCTATTATCAACATCACCGCCGATAAGCCTATAATTATCTCCTTCTTTAATCATCAACATGGAAGCTTCTGGTATTTTTTTACTCATATCTAACGCTTGTTTCTTTTCTTGTTCTGTTGGTGTAGTATATATAAATGCATAAACGGAACCGATGAGTTTTTTTTGTTCTTGTGATGATGGATACCAGTTTGTAATAAAACTTCCTTCTGTTTGTTGGTCCGTTTCAAACACTTTTTTTTTGCTCTCATCTTTTTTTTGATTTTTTGGTTCATTTAATATTTCAATATCATCTACAGAGACAAGTTGATTATCGTTTCCATATAGTTTTATGGGTTCTCCTAATTTTTTTACAAATGCTTTAAATAAATTTATATTAAAAAATGTATCTACACGTGCTTTTATGGTAGCATTATTGGGAAAACCAGAGTTATTAAATTTTACTAATGAGGCAATAAACGGTTCTGCGTCCTTTACAGTACGACTTAGTAAACTCGCCGCAGTAATAGAACTGGATGTGGTGGGTCTGGCTCCCATCCTTGCTTCCATACCGTTATTTGGATCCATTCTTTCTCTTTCTCTTTCATAAAGTCTGCCACGGTCGTCATTAAAATCCGAGTCAAAAATTCCTCCTCCAATCATTAATTGCTTTTTTTTTAAATCGGCAACTGGAGCAACTGGAGTAGAGCGAGGAGGAGCTGGGAGGGCTGGAGGAACAACATTTGGTAGAGGTGGAATAGCTGGGAGGGCTGGCGGAACAGCAGCTTGTTTTGCAATATTGTCTCTTTGTTCTTTTTGTTCTTTTTGTTCTTTCTGCAAGGCTACTTCTTTTTCGTAGTCTTTTTGTGACTTTTGCAACTCGCTTGGTGTAGATGTATAATCTCTTTTATAATAAATTTTATCTATTCTTTTTCTTTCCTTGCTCGTCATACTTAAAATTTCGGGACTTATAAATATTTGCAGTGTTCCTATGTTATATTTTTTAATAATATTTGTGGTTTTATTTTGTTGAGCTACATACCATGATACTTTTTCTTTTTCATCATCATCATCATTTTTATTTTCTTTATTTTCTTCTTCCTTACTCATTTTATATAATATTGATAATATATATTATAATATTCATTTAATTAATTTGGATATTATAATATTAATTTTTTATACATTATATTGTTGATATTAATATTGTATTCTGATGTTAGTAATATGATATTTTTACATTTTGTTCATGTTATAAGCATCTAAATAGTTTAACTGATTGCTTTTACTTTTTTGAGTTTTATATTTTTGTACTATTTCCATTGCGTCATTGAACTCTTTTTCAGTTATAACTTTATTATTTGTATATTCACCGAGTTTTCGCGACTTTATAAAGTTTTTGGGAAGAATACAATAATTACTTTTTTCGTTCAATGCGAAATCTGCTAAAACGACAAAAACTGCTGTTAAAACAAGTGCATGATATATATTTCTGGTCGCCATCCAAGATATTGTAAAAACTAAAATTTCTTTTGTAAGGGCATACTTTATATAAGATTCGGTTGATTCATCTAAATTAAGCTGTATATACCTTGAACCAATATTTAAACATATCATCATTATCCCAGCAAAAAATGTACTAGAGTTTAGAGAATTTATAGCATTATTTATAACGTCCATTGTCTGTCGTAGTTAATATTATATTATATATTTACAAAACAAATAAAATTAATAAATTTGTAAATTTAATAAATTTGTAAAATTAAAAATGTATTAACTTATATTTACTAAAAAGTAATATGACCCTTAATGTTAGTTTTATGATTCTAGTTAGAAAATCCTTCATATAATGGTATTGATTTTATGATTATAATTGTTAAAAATATGAGTGCTAGATAGAAGTTTACTTTCGAAAAATAAGCAATAAGCAATAAGATTATAATCCTACCTATAAAGGAGCTATACATGTAGTTGTAAAAACTTGGTATGAAAACAAATAAAAGAGCAAGCAGTAAAATATTGTAAAATATTAAACTATAAGTTGTGGTATTCATTTGTTACTTGTTATTTACTATATATTTAGAAATAAAAATAGTTATAAACAAGCATATTTGTAAATTATCCTATTTATTTATATAATATATTTTATATATTATAAATCATATATTTACATGTATATGCACAATACTAGAATAACCCCATTAAACGCGCATCTATTAAAAAGTAAAGGAAAGAATGTCCCTACACATTCTTTATTTTTTACTTCAGATTCAAAAACTTATGCTCCGAAGACTATAGTAAACCATCCAAAAGTCTTAGCACCAAGCGTTACTATTAGTCACAATAGTTTTCATCATAAAGAGAATGAAATTTTGCCTACCATGGAATGGAAACCTTCTTTTGTAGTTGACTCATCAGCTCAAGGAGAAAAGGGCGAACCAGAAAAGATAGGATTTATAATTTTGCGACACGTGAACTCTAGCATAACGAACGAGTATTGGAAAGAGTGTTATAGATGCATTAAAACATTTTATCCGAAAAATAGAATATTAATAATAGACGATAACAGCAACAAAACATTTCTTACACACGACCCGCTAGATAACACAATGGTAATACAAAGCGAGTTTCCTAGAAGAGGAGAATTTTTGCCATATTATTATTATTTAAAAACAAAATTTTGTGAAACTGCTGTTATCTTACATGATTCGGTATTTATAAAAAAATATGTAGATTTTCATGTAAACAACTATAAAATGATATTTAATTTTTGTAAAAAAAATATTTCAGATAACGAATCACTTCCATATCAAATGAGTCTATTGTCTGCTATCAATAATGAAAAGTTGAATAATTTTTATAATAAGAAAGATTTGGATCTTTGGAGTGGATGTTTTGGCTGTATGTCGGTTATTAAATATGATTATTTAAAAAGTATAGATAGTGAATTTCGAATAGCTTCTTTGATACCTCACATAACATGTAGAATAGCTAGGTGTGCATTTGAAAGAATAATAGGATGTCTATTACAAGTAAATATGAAAGAAAAATGTTTACTTGGTTCTATTCATAGTTATTGTAGATGGGGGTTAACTTATCATGACTATGTAAATAAAAAATACAGTATTAATTTACCATTAATAAAAGTATGGACCGGAAGATAAATTGTTATTATTACTGTTAATATTATAATTTAATTTCCGTTTTTTTTTTAAAATAATATCTCATTTTTTTATATGAATGACTATCCCTTTAGCGTTATTTGCTTCGTCATATAATGAAGAAGAAGCAAATGGAACAACAATTCAAAATTCAAAATCATCATATACTCCAGTAAAAAACAATAAAAATAATTATATTTTAGGCAATAATGATAACAATGATTATTCAAGAAATAAAAATACAAATTTACGAAAAACAATTAAGCATAAACAAACTGCCCCCAATGAATCCAAACTTGCTGCATTATTAAAATCAATGGACGAATCTAGCGACTCTGAAAGTGAAGAAGGAAGCGGAAGCGGAAGCAATGGTTTAGCAAATTATAAAGGTAGCGACACTCGAAATTCCAACTCTAGCATGTTTCCTCCTTTGCCCGAGTTAAACTATAAGGGACCAGGTTCTACTATGGCTACATCCACATCCACATCCAATGAAAATTCGAAGACACTGTATAGTCCTGATATTCCGACATCACCACAGGGTGCCGTTTCCAATAATACATATAACGATACGCCTAGTACATATGCAAATCAATATTATAAACAGTTTATCCCTTATTTGAATCAGGGTTCATCCGAAATTCCTGGTCAACCGAAAGGCGAATTAATAGAAAAAATAAATTATATTATAGATTTGCTAGAAGATCAGCAAGATTATAAGACAAATTCTATTTTTGAAGATTTGATTCTCTATGCTTTTCTAGGTATTTTCGTAATTTTTATCGTAGACTCGTTTGCCAAGTCCACCAAATACGTAAGATAAAAACATGAGATGTAAGAGATGTGGTGAGATTTGTGTTTATTCATATCTAATAAATCGATAATGCAATTCTCAACAAAACCCTCACAAAACCTCCACAAAACCTTCACAAACCTTCAATTCATTATTACAACATTTTCAGGTAATAATGTTTTACATATATAGTTGTGAATTAATAATGTGTTTTTCTCCACCAAAATAGGTTTGTTATTCGCTAAAAAATAGTCGATTATTTTTTTATTGTGTGATAGTGTATCGATTGAGATACACCCAATCTTGTTATTTTTACGCTCCATTTTGAGTGCATTGATAAACCCGCAAAGAAAGAAGTTGTCATGTGTTGATGGCATCTGAATCGATATCGGTAGATGTAAAATGTGATTTGCGTCTTTTATGGCATTTTTACTGACAAGTATTTTATTTGACTTGCGAAACATATAGACAGCAAGTATCGTGTCGCGATTTGCACCAACTGTTCCCGCATTGTTTTTTTGTAACAATACGTATATAGAATATATCTCACTTTTTATAAGATGAAATATATGAGAAAATGATGGCAATATGGACACCTCAAATAATCTAGCATATTTTTTACTATCTTTGTTCATTGTAGCATTATTTGTATGATATAGCTGTAAATATTCTAATAGTATATTTATATTTTCTATACCTATTCGTATCAAATGTATGCTCCCATGAAACCTATACTGTACAGTATCCCAGTTCACTATAGGAATATAAAAAGAGTGATATTCTAAAAAAGGGACAACCATCTTGGGTATATTTATTCCAGTATATATGAAAATCGAAGTACATATCTTCTCCTTCTTTTTTGATATCTTTAATCCATTCTTTTCGTATATGTTTTCATATATGTTTTCATTCTTTGTGGATTCTGTGGATTCCGAGTTTTTATTTACCTTATCCGATTTTCGATTAATCTCACGCATCTGTAACATCTCATGTGTTTCAGAGGTGGTGTAATCTCGTTCTCTCCTTATGACCTCGTCCCAATCATGAAACATTTTATAGTTGTACGTCTTCATCATCATTGTAACATCCGTTTCATCCACTTCTTGAGAATTATAATGCACCTGTGAAAAATAAATAGGCATCGATGCTGATGCTGCTGCTTCCGCTTCCGCTAGTTGTTTCTTATTATTATTACCACTCTTTTTATTTTTAAAAAAACAATAAAGTGGTACTGAAATAATCACACCCACTATATTGCGTATAGAAATCACCTTTGATGTATCGTTATCACTTTTATATATATTTTTATAATTTACAGTTACTATCGGGTCGTAGTCGTGATTTTCTAATACCGTCTTTAAAAAAGACTTATCCATCTTTCGATTCACATCTAAAAATTTCATATTTCCATTGTTGTACTTTGTATTAAAATACGGATAGTCATTCATCAACGATACTATATCCTCATAATATTTCATACTCATGTCAATCTCATTTATATATATGTTACCTACTTTTGCAGGTACATTCGTGTGTGTCACATAAGATACATTGTTATTCAAAAAATTTAAATGAACCGTATCTAGCGGTTTTTCATCCGATAGTATGGTATCTAATCTACACCAGTTTATGGGATTATATCTATAAAATATAGGCTGTTCTAGCCAAAATTTCTGTTTTACTTTATTATATCCGTGTAGTAATAGAATAAATAATAACACACTTATTATGATATAGTACAACCACATATCATAATAACTATAAATATATATTTTGTTCGTATTATACGATTATGTAAAAACCTTTGCACATACGCGTTATCGAGTTATCGATTTATGAATTACGAATAAACACTAATCTCACCGCATCTCTTACATCTCATGTTTTTAATAGCCTGCATACATGTCTTGCCATAACGAGGTCGCAAGGTCGCAAGGTCGCACCAGTTAGTTTGCCGGTTTGTACAAGACATATATATATTGAAAAGGTCTATCAAATGGAAGAAGGTCAATCTGCGACAACATATTAAAACCGCAATCTTTTGCTTCACTTAGAATAACGGTTTGGTCAGGCGTGATAAACTTACGAACATTTTGCCTCTTTTTACCATTTTTCCTATTTTTAAATGTCTCGCGAAACTCTATGACTTCGGGGTCATTCATAATCATATCCGACTTATATATAATATCGTCTATAATTGCATCATTGTTTCCTAAAGGATTATTAACATGCTTGCTGCTAAATAACCGCGTAACTGCAGGTGATAATCTTCGCTCTCTTGCCCCATAGGTCTGTGAGTCAAAAAATCCCCCAACATTTATTAAATGAATCGCTAAAAATCCACCTGGAGATAACCACTTGTAACAGTTCTCAAACAACATTCGCCTATTTGAAATCGTATACACCGTAAAATCTAGCAACGTAATCAGTGTGAATTTCTCAGCATCAAACGTGAGCTGGTTTGTTCCATCTCCTAAAACAAACCTACTCTCCGGATATTTTTTCGAAGAAAACGCTATCATGTCATCCGACTTTTCCATACCATAGCAATTATACCCTTTCGAACTAAGCGTGTTGACATGTTTACCGGTCTTAGAACCTATCACTAAAGCATCCGTGCGCTGAACAGGAGAAGCCTTATTTAGAATAACGCCGACTTCATAGTCATCATGCATGTCGCTATAAAATAAATTTTCATATAATCTCGCATAAAAATGGTCCAAAGACTCTTCGCCTGTCTTTAATGTAAACTCTTTATTCATAGTAAACCCCTCTTTATTTTCGGTTGAACCGCTTTCTTTAGACGTTGTCTCTAAAAAGAATAAGCGATAAATGTATACCATAGATACAAGAATAATTAAAAATACCAACATAACTACCCAACACGAAGAAGTATTTATTCTATTAACCGCTGTGTCAATAATTGTCATTTGCTTATATGTATTATTTATCACCAAGCAGATGCCGCGCGGACCGAAATCGGTCGTCGAGATTCTCGCGGGCGGCAAGAAGGTCCAGCAGGCGGTTCTCAAGGCCTGTGCCAAGCCCAAG
>SXGQ01125973.1_pt1 | contig 34749 bp, 23 predicted proteins | sample 3178371 | NCBI WGS metagenome assembly SXGQ01 (sample SAMN11356859, study PRJNA531348) | freshwater metagenome | isolation source: freshwater sample F1-20 | place: China: Fuxian Lake, Yuxi | collected 2017-12-25 | reverse complement strand
TTGGTAAAGCAGCAGCACAGCATGGCATACGGGAGGGAAAACCCTAACCCGAGATCAAAATCCGCGACCTGACCCGATTCAACGCCGGTCCTCACCCTCAACCCGCCGCTGCTCCTGCTCAAGGCCTGCCTGATAGTTCTTCAGGATGCCGGCAGGGTCATCTTCAAATACCTGGCGACATCCCTCGCAGCACACATACCAGGTTTTCCCCTCATGCTGCACGGCAATTGTCCCTCGCCCACCCGTGACAACGCATTTCTTCTCCCCGCCCCCGGCCACCGCCAGTCGCTCACCATCGCGAGTCATGCCGACTTCGAACATCCGGCGCCAGTCAGCGCCACCTGCGGCACGCTCTTCCAGCAGCATCGTCCAGCGAATATCGCTGAGCCTGCGAACGGTCAGGCGACGGGACTTCACCGCATCATCTTCTGTCTCAAAAATCCACTCCGCCCGTTCATTTGCTGCATCCGCGTGCGCGGGCTGCACAGCGACGAGTGACAGCTCCTGCTCACCCTCCTGCAGCGCCAGCCTCAGTCCCTCCGACGGCATCGCTGCAGCTGTGATTCGGATCTGCTGCAGTCGACTGCCAGGCCTGAACTTCAGCACCAGTGCCGCCTCCGAGTCACGGAATTGCCAGGTACCAGTGACTGCTTCCGCATTGGCACCATTGCCCGAACCTCGCCGTGCCTGCAGCACAGCGCGCCAGTTCCCCACCAGTTCTCCGGGCCTGCCAATCCGCTGCACCGTGGCGGCACGCTGCACGGCCAGTGCAGAATGCTGCGGCTGCTCGTCAGACAACAACACCGTCCGGCAGGTGCACAGCCAGAGTGTCAGGGTCAGGAAGGCAGCAGCAGCGGAATTCATCAGATGAGCCTCTGTTGAGATGAGCCTCTGTCAGGAGGGATCAGTCGAGAGTCACGACACGCCGGCTTTTCATTTCCGACCTGGGCAATGACAGGGCTTCCGCGTGACGCACATTCACGGAGAACCCAAGTCGCTGCCGCAGGGATCCCCGCAGCTGCTCAAGCAGCTGCTCAGCCGAAAGTCCCGCCACCGGACCGGTTTCCACCGCCACGCACAGGTCCTTCATGCCCTGCACCGTGCTCACCTCCAGGCGAAACTCCGTAAAGGCGGGAAAGTCTCGAACGACGGCTTCAACGCTGCCGGGGAACACATTGTTGCCGCGAATGATCAGCATGTCATCCACTCGGCCAAGAATCCCGCCCTGCAGCCAGCGGAGCACTCGTCCGGTGGGGTCCGGATCGCTGCTGACCGTCACAAGGTCTCCCGTGCGATATCGCAGCAGCGGGCTGCCGGTGCGCCCCAGATTGGTGATGACCAGTTCGCCGGTCTGACCGTCTGCAACCGGGTTTCCAGCCGCATCGACAACTTCGGCAATGCACTCGGTCTCCAGCAGGTACATGCCTCCGGGACGATCTGCCGATTCGCTGGCCAGCGACCCCAGCTCTGTCATACCCCAATGGTCGATGACCCGGGCTTCCCACTGCTGTTCGATCTGCTGCCGAGTGGAAGTGATGGATCCGCCCGGTTCGCCAGCCACAATCAGCATGCGGATGGAAGTTTCTTTCAGGTCCAACCCCTCGGCTGCAGCCACTTCAGCCATCCGCAGGGCATAAGTGGGAGTACAGCACAGCACGGTGGCTTCATTTTCTATCATTGCCTGCAGGCGGACTGCCGTGGACATGCCGCCGCCTGCAAGGCAGAAGTTGCCATAACGCAGAGCACCTTCAAAAGCCGCCCAGAAGCCAAGAAATGGTCCGAAGGAAAACGGAAAAAACAGGCGATCCCACGACTGCAGTCCGGCCAGCATCCAGATCTGCCGCCAGCACTCCATGCACCAGTCCCAGCTGTCTCGAGTATCCATCCAGCGGACCGGGCGACCGGTGGTTCCGGATGTTTGATGCAGTCGCTGATACCGAGTTGAAGGAAACGTCTGGTTGGACCCGTAGGGCGGCTGGGAAGCCTGATCCTGCACCAGATCCTGTTTTGTGCAGAAGGGCAGCCGCCGCAGATCGGCAGTCGTACGAATCTCGGCCGGATCAACACCAGCACTGCGAAACCGATTGTTCCAGAACCGATTTCGCGGCAGTATGCTGTTCAGCAGCTGCTGCAGTCGCGATGCCTGCAGGGTTTCCAGCTGTTCACGATCACACCAGACCTGTTCTGCCTGAAATTCGAGCACGCCAGAGCATCCGTGGTAGGGGGGGCCAATTCGAGATTGTGAAATCTGCGGCGGGATCATACCCGGAGGCGGTATGTCCCACAAATCCGCCACCCTGAGAAGCCCATGATTGACCGGATTCCCGTGGCGAAGTCAGTTGCATTTGAATTCGTGGCGTCAGGGCGTTAGCATCCTGGGTTCTTCGCCCCCCCCTTGTTCCATCGCGGGGGCCGTCCCGACTGTGGGGAACTTCTCTCGGAACAACCCGGTTTCCTGCCGTTTCCAATATCGAACCAGCCGAAGATTTAATAGAATCCGGCCAAATCCAGCACTTGCCGGCAATGCCTGCCGCAGTGACAGATTGATCTGAAAGACAGACTGCGAATGACCAACTCCGACGCTGATCCCCGTAAAAAGACTGACGATTTTGCCAAAAACCTTGTCCATGCCATGTTTGGACTGGATAAGCTGCCGGCCGAAGTCGGGGGTGAAGTTTTGTTTGACGACTACGACGATGCGCCCGCGCCGGGCACGTCCGCAGCCGCCGCTCAAAGCAGTGCGGCCGCCGAAATCATCGAAGCAACCAGCGAATCCGCGAATTCGCGAACCGAATACCAGGACGACATTGATGACCTGATCATGTTTCCTGAAGATGATGACCACGACGAAGTCGCCGAAGCAGACGAAGAGGATGATGACGAAAACTTCGACTTCGGCTCAGATGAAGACTCGGATGAAGCTGACGACGAAGACGACGAAGATGAGGACGAAGACGACGCGGACGAAGTCGTTCCCCCGCAGGCTGGTGCTCGCCCCGCCCGCGTGATCGCTCAGCCTGCCCCGACAGAGCCCGCAGACGAATTCGGCTTCGACTCGGATCCGCCACCGCAGGCTCGCGAAACTGCCCGGCCTGCGCCCCGCGCCGCTCGCGATGAAGAGCCCCGTCGCGACCGTGAAGATCGTGGACGTCGAGGCGGTGATCGGGATCGGGACGGCGGTCGAGGACGAGGTCGGGGCGGTGACCGGGGTCGCTCAGCCGGACGAGATCGCGACCGAGGCCCCGATCGTGATGATCGTCCCCGCGGCGCCCGCGAAGAAACAGCACCAAACGGCAAAACTGCAGCCGGCGGCGGTGGAGATGACGCCTACTGGGACGAACTGGACAAATGGGTTTGGGATGACTCCGAATCTGCTGCCCAGGATGTTCCTGCTTCCGTCGCTGAAGCAGCCGTTGAAAATGATGATTTCGAAGGCGACTCTGTTGAACGTCCGGCGACCTCAGACGATGCCGATGCGGGGGCTGCCGGTGGACGTCGGCGGGGACGTCGGCGCGGCGGTCGCGGCCGAAACCGACGGCGATCTGACGAATCAACAGGCACACGATCCGACGCCATTGCCGGCAATGACGCCGGCTCGGCCGATGTCGATGATGACCTCAGCGAAATCCTGTTCGAAGAGGATCAGGAGGACATTGTCAGCGTCTCCGCCGGAAGCGTTTCTGCTCACAGACGGTCTCGCGATGAACGACCGGCCGCAGTGTCGGAAACTGACGAGTCTGCTGATACTGACGACAGACCGGAAGAATCAGATTCAGAACGCCCCGGACGGGGACGTCGCGGACGTCGTGGCGGACGTGGTTCTGACCGCGAACGATCAGAACGATCTCCCGCCGAACAGCCCGTGCGTCGCCGTCCCGACGATGATGCCGACGATCAGGACGACGCAGAGGATGAGCGACCGATCGGGTTCGACGATGAACCTGCCCCCGAAGCAACTCGGCGCCGCGGTGAACGCGGCCGCTCGGATGCAGGACGAGTTGACGATCGCGGTCCCCGCGGTGAGCGACAGGAACGTGGTGAACGTCGCGACAGGGACGACCGACCTTCAGACCGTAACGAACGCAGTGAACGACCTGCTCGTTCCGAGCGACGCACCGATCGCGATGATCGTGGCGGACGTGGTGAACGACCAGAACGCAGCGAAAGACCAGAACGTGGTGAAAGGCCAGAACGCAGCGAACGACCAGAACGCGGTGAAAGGCCAGAACGCAGCGAACGACCAGAACGCAGCGAACGACCAGAACGCGGTGAAAGGCCAGAGCGAAGTGCCCGCCCCGAACGTGGCGAAAGACCCGAACGCAGCGAAAGACCGGAACGCAGCAGTCGACCGGAGCGCACTGAGGAACGTGGTCGTCCCGAACGTGCTCGCCGCGACCTCGACATTGACCGCGATGAACGCTCCGGGCGTACCGAGCCAGTTGCTGACGACCACAGCGATGATGTGCGCGAGCCACGTCGGCGTCGGCAGCGAGGTCCGGAGGATCGCGAACAGTCACGTGAACCACGTGAGGATCGTCGCGGCAGCGGACCACCTCCCGTTGCACCGGAGTATCAGGATATCCCCACGTGGGAAGATGCCATTGGCTGCCTTTCCCTCAGAACTCCAACCGAAGACCACGCTCGTCGCACCGAGAATCGCTATCGCAACCGCGATGGTGGCGGACGCGGTCCGCGTCGCTGATCAGGCGATGCAGTGCCGCAACTGACCGACTGAAGACCAGCGTCGATAATCAATCGACGCTGGTTTTTTTCGCAACCACGAGGGGACTCTGCGCGGAAGCTCAGATCAGCTGAGAATACCTCGAACCAACTCACCGTGAATATCCGTCAGGCGGAAGTCACGGCCCTGGTAGCGATAAGTCAGCCGTGTATGATCGACCCCCATCAAATGCAGGATCGTGGCGTTCAGATCATGCACGTGGACCGGATCGCGGACGACGTTGTAGCAGAAGTCATCGGTTTCGCCCCAGGTGGTTCCGGGTCTGATACCTGCACCTGCCAGCAGCATTGTGAAGCATCTGGGATGATGATCACGTCCGTAATTGTCGGCGGACAGACCACCCTGTGAATAAATGGTTCTTCCGAATTCCCCGCCCCAGACAATCAGAGTATCGGACAGTAGGTCCCGCATTTTCAGGTCCCGCATTAACGCAGCAGTGGCCTGGTCGGTGTCGCGGCACTGTCCGCGGATGGCAGCAGGCAGTCCGCCATGATGGTCCCAGCCCATGTGGAACAGCTGTATGAATCGCACATCGCGTTCGGCCATGCGACGAGCCAGCAGACAATTGGCAGCATATGACCCCGGACGACTGACATCCGGCCCGTACATTTCGAGCACATGGCGGGGCTCGTCGGAAAAATCCAGCAGATCCGGGACACTGGTCTGCATGCGGAAGGCCATTTCGTACTGTGCGATACGAGCTGTAATCTCCGGGTCCTGACTCAGGCCAAACTGCAGCTGATTGAGCTGATTCAGACGATCGAGGGTTCCGCGACGCATGGCTGCCGAAACACCGGGTGGATTCGACAGATACAGGACAGCATCACCACTGTTGCGAAACTTGACACCCTGATGCCTTGACGGCAGAAAACCGGCTCCCCACAGCCGGTCATACAGGGGCTGATCGTCCGGTCGCCCGGATCCGAAGGAGGTCAGCACGACGTAGGCCGGCAGACTGCGATTCTCGCTGCCCAGTCCATAGCTGGCCCAGGCTCCGATGCTCGGTCGACCAGCCAGTTGAGAACCTGTCTGACAGAAGGTAATGGCCGGATCATGATTGATGGCTTCCGTATTCACCGTGCGGATCATGCACCAGTCATCCGCCAGACTGGACATCTGCGGCATCAGTTCACTGAACCACATTCCGCACTCACCATGCTGCCGGAACCGAAAAACGCTGGGCGCGATTGGAAAACTGGCCTGCCCCGAAGTCATGGTCGTTAATCGCTGTCCCTGGCGGACTGATTCCGGAAGGTTCTGACCGCGCTGCGATTCCATCGCGGGCTTCGGATCAAACAGGTCCATCTGGGACGGGGCCCCGGACTGGAACAGGTAGATGATCCGCCGCGCTTTGGGAGCGTGATGAGGCAGTCCGGCCAGTTCCGGTGGTACAGCGCCGGCTGCCGTGTCCTGCAGCAAAGTCGCCAGTGCAGCGGTGCTGGCAGTCCCACAGGCCGAGTTCAAAAAGACCCGGCGGTTCACTAAATCCTGCAGAGTCAGCGGATTCATGGCAGTAAGGCTCTCATAGTGACAGATGACAGAGACACAAGCCACGGATGCTTCAGCCAAGACTCCAGCCGCTGCGATAATCGCGGCGAATAAAGTGGTCGGCTGCACTGGTATTGGTAACTTTCATCTTTTCCGCATCCCACTCCAGCTTCTGACCGGCTCGATAGGCCACATTGCCAAGATGATTCGCTTCCGTAAGCCAGCCGGCGTATTCAAAGTTGCAGGTTGTGGGATCGCCAGTGCGGCAGGCGTGCAGCCATTCTTCGTGGTGGCCCAGCGATTTCGGAATAAATGGGTCCGGACGACGGAAGTCCTGAAATCGATCTTCAGGCAGCAGCACGTGGCGACCGTAGTCGGACAGCAGCATGCCCTTATCACCAACGAACAGGACCCCGCTGTCCCATGCCGGTACACTGCCATTGGCCACCAGCTCCGGCTTGTGCGAACCCTGATACCAGAATACATCCACTTCGGGCTGCTGAGCAGAAGCTTTGTATTCATATTTGACGTGCATCGAGGCGGGCGCAATTTCCGGGTGCGCCGGGTCACCGAAGGCTTCGATGGTGGAGGGTGCGCGGAGCTTCAGGGCCCAGAACGCAAGGTCCACCCAGTGGCTGCCAAGGTCAGACATTGTGCCATTGCCGAAATCCCACCAGCGATACCATTTGGGACCGGGAAAGTAGACGGAATTGAAGGGGCGTTCAGGAGCCGGTCCGAGCCACAGGTCCCAGTTCAGGCCGGTCGGGATCGGGTCTGCGCCGGCCGGTCGATCCGTGACATGGACGATGTCGCGATTCTTTTGGGCGTCTTCGGCGGACTGCAATCCCCAGGCACGCCCTACCCACACGTGACACTCGGTCACTTTCCCGACGGCACCCGTCTGCACCAGCTCCACCACCCGACGGTAGTTGTCGCCGGCATGAATCTGCGTGCCCATCTGCGTGGCCACATTGGCCTTCGCTGCAGCCTCACGAATGACTCGCGCTTCATACACGCTGTGAGTCAGTGGTTTTTCACAATAAACGTGCTTGCCCAGCTGCAGGGCCGGCAATGTCGCAAAAGCGTGAGTGTGTTCGCAGGTGCTGACCACCACGGCATCAAATTCCGAGGCTCGATCAAACACACGGCGAAAATCCACTTCCTGCCGAGCCTGAGTATGAGTTTCAGCGGCTTTGCGAACCGTACTTTCGTTGACATCGCAGAGGAAAGTGATGTGTTCGGAGGAAACAGACTGCAGATTACCACCACCGCGTCCACCACAGCCAATCACCGCAATTCGCAGCTTGTCGTAACGGGACGCTGCTCGGGCCGAGCCCCCAACGTACAAGCCGGCAGCAGCAGCAAACCCCTGCTTCAGCAGCAAACGACGACTGGAACGAGCTTTACGGGTCATCGGGAGATTTCCTTCCGGGGGACGAGACAATCGTTCATTCGGCGGTCAGTAAAAGAGACCGGATTCTGCACAATCCGCCACGCCGGGGGAAGTGGCAGACACAAGCGACGCCTGGAATCGATCCGAATGGCCGGCCATGTTGCCGAATTCGCGAATCCCCTGCATTCACAGGGCCTCAGCGAAATCGGCATGGATTTGAATCAATCACCCCGGGATGATGACGTTCGAAAAGCTGCCACGGACGCCGGTGGCTGAAGTGCTGGTCAGACAGTAACCACATAGCATTCAAGACTTTATGTACGATATTATCGGCGATATTCACGGCTGTGCAGACGAGCTTGTTGAACTGCTCGAAACACTTGGCTATGTGCAGAATTCAGCCGTGTTCCGGCACCCGCAACGCCTGGTCATCTTTTGCGGTGACTTCATCGACCGCGGTCCGCAGATTCGTGATGTGCTGAACATCTGTCGCGACATGTGCCAGCACCAGGCTGCTCTGGCCGTCATGGGAAATCACGAACTGAATGCTCTGGCATACCACACCCCGGACCCGTCACTGCCCGGCGAATTTCTCCGACGACACACTGAGCACAACCACCGCCAGATTTCTCAGACACTGCAGCAACTGTCGTCTGGCGAACTGCAGCAGGCCCTCGACTGGTTTCGCACCCTGCCGGCCTGTCTGGAACTGCCTGAACTTCGAGTTGTGCATGCCTGCTGGGATGCAGTCGACCTGCAACTGCTGCAGTCAGCGGCAGCCGAACTGGGCTGGATGACTAATGCCTACCTGCATCAGGCGGCACGCTGCGGGACGCAACTTTTCCACTCGATCGAACGCGTGATGAAAGGGCCTGAAATGCGGTTTCCCAACGGAATGACTCTGACGGACCGCGAGGGCATGGTCCGCAAAAGGGCCAGAATTCGCTGGTTTGATCAGCCCGCCGGATGCAGTTTTTCCGATTACATGTTTCCCAGCCTGCCACTGCCGGAATTCACAGCGGCACCGGTTCCAGGCGACATCAGCCCCAGTCCCTACCCACACGATGCTCCGCCGCTGTTCTTCGGCCACTATTGGCTGCGTGATCGCAAACCGGCGCCCATTCGCCATAATCTCGCCTGCCTCGACTACAGTGTGGCACGCGATGGCATGCTGACCGCCTATCGATTTCACGGTAACGGTCCGCTGATTTCTGACCACTTCGTCACTGTTCCGCGTCGTTCCGCGTCACCTGTGTGAGTCCTGCATGAACACCATTGCTTCGGATCAGGGTACCGTCAAAGCAGACATCGCCGTGATCGGCGGCGGCATCGTGGGACTGGCTACGGCATGGCAGCTGTCTCTGCGTGATCCGCGAAAGTCGATCGTGCTGCTGGAAAAGGAATCTTCGCTGGCCTTTCACCAGACCGGCCGAAATTCGGGGGTTCTGCATTCCGGCATCTACTATCGCCCTCGCTCCCTGCGGGCGCAGAACTGTCGCGCCGGAAAACTGGCACTGGAAAATTTTTGCGACCGCTACGGAGTCGCCTGGCGAAAAACCGGTAAGGTCATCGTGGCCTTGCAACAGTCCGAACTGCCGCAGCTGCAGATCATTCTGGAACGCGGCCGGCAGAACGGAGTGCAGTGCGAACAAATCGGACCGGAACGCCTGCGGGAACTGGAACCACACTGCGCGGGCATTCAGGCAATTCATGTCCCGGAATCCGGTATCGTGGATTACCCGGGAGTCTGCAATCGGCTCGGTGAACTGCTGACGGCCGCGGGACATCAGTTGCGGCTCAACTGTCGCGTCCTCACGATCCGGCAGAATTCCACGTGTGTGCAGCTGGAATGTTCGGATGGCACGGTCGAAGCAGCTCAGGTCGTCAACTGCGGCGGACTGCACAGTGACCGACTGGCACGACTCAGCGGTCAGCCGCTAAAGGAACGGATTGTGCCTTTCCGGGGCGAATACTTCGAACTGATTCCCGAAGTTCACCACTTCTGCAACTCGCTCATCTACCCGGTCCCGGATCCACGCTTTCCCTTCCTCGGAGTCCACTTTACTCGCATGATTCACGGTGGCGTCGAATGCGGCCCCAATGCCGTCTTTGCCCTCGCACGCGAAGGCTACAACTGGCGAACCATCAGTCCACGTGATCTGTGGGAATCCCTGACCTATCCTGGATTCCTCAGGCTGGCCGCACGAAACTGGAAAACTGGTCTGGGAGAAATCTGGCGATCCCTGTCAAAAGCGGCCTTCGTAAAGGCGCTGCAGCGTCTGGTGCCTGAAATCCGCGCTGAACACCTGCACGCCTGCCCCTCCGGTGTCAGGGCACAGGCACTGGGCATGGACGGCAGACTGATTGATGACTTTAAGATTCAGCGACATGAACGAGTCGTCAACGTATGCAATGCCCCGTCACCCGCAGCCACTGCCTGCCTGAATATCGGTCGCATCGTGGCAGAGCAGGTCCTGCCGGAACTGGCAGCTGATGGCCAGGTCTTCACCGCGGAATCCTGAACACTGAATCTCAGCGACCCTCGTTCAGCCTGCGGAACTTCTCACCATACTTGCCGGCCAGCTGTGTGTGGCGGCTGTTAAGGTCCACAACCCGACCCTGAATCCAGGCTTGAGTCACCTGGGAATCCGTTTCCAAAGGATCCCCTGTGCTGACAAAAATCGTCGCATCTCGCCCGGGTTCAAGTGAACCCAGTCGATCTGCCACTCCCAGAATCTGTGCCGGATACAATGTCACCGACTTCAAAGCCTCGTCGCGCGGCAGTCCGTACGCCGCTGCCGTAGCTGCCTGATAGGGCAGGTTTCGAGTATTCCAGGTTTCACTGCGAGCAGAACCCGAAATACAAAAACGAATGCCGGCCTTCCGCAGACGCTCCGGCAGAGTGTAGGCGGCATCATAGTCGTCATGATCATTCCGCGGATCACGATGCACTGCACTGACAATCACCGGTACCTGATAACGCCGCAGCAGTTCGGCACAGGATTCTGCATCGTAGCCCCCAAAGATGATCACCTGCAGCTTCTGCTCAACACCAAATGCCACCGCTGCCTGAATTTCCTCCGCCTCATCGGCTGCCACTATCAGCGGCACTTTCCCGGCCAGAACCGACTGCATCGAAGCAAAACGGATGTCGTAACGCTGCGTTTCGGGACTGGCCGTGCGAGCTTTGGACCATGCCCGAGCATCCGTGAAAAGATTCCGCAGTTCCTGCACCTGAGATCCGCCCGCCTCACCACCCGCACCGCCAGCACTCGGAGGCCCGAAGAATGAAGACCGAAACGACGCAGGCCAGTTAATCACCAGCCCGGACTCACGCTGCAATGTCATATCCACACTGGTCCAGCCATCCAGCTGCAACAGCGAGGCCTTGCCGGATACCAGGCCACCGGACGGAGCACTGAGAGCCACCAGGACGCCGTTCGCCCGAGTGACAGGAATCAGTTCACTGTCGGGATTCACAGCCGTCGCTGCCGTCACATTCGGATTCAGCAGACCGACTTCGCTGGTATCAACGGTGGCACGCGTGGAGGACAGTTCAGTCAGTCCCAGCTGCGAATGTGACTCGATCATGCCGGGATAAACATGCCTGCCCTGCAGATCAATCACATCCGCGTTCGGCGGCGGCTGCATCCGCGGACCCAGTTCGGTGATTCGGCCATTGTCAAAAACAATCGTTCCGGCCTCAATCACCGGACCGGAAACCGTGTGCAGGACACCGTTCACCAGCGCCACCGGCTTCTTCTGCGGAGCCCCGGGGATCTGATCAGAAGCCAAAGCCGACTGAACTGAAAGACACGCGGACAGCAGCAACAGACGAACAGAAAATCCGGTCATAAAACATCCGTTTGTGCAATTGGACCAGAGGAACCGAGAATACGAGGAGACCAGGCAGAAAAACAGCAACCGCCGTCTAGGGTGCTGCCTGCTGCTGAACTTCCAGCTGCTGCCGTTCACGCTGCTGCTGCAAGGCCGCCTGATGCCGGAAATGCGCACAATACTCGTCAAAACGCGGCCAGAGTGCCGCCGGATCGTCCGCCCCCGATGACGACTCGCGAGATTCTTCACCCGATGCCAGCACCTTCTGAATCAGCACGTTGCGACGACCAGCAGCCTCCTGCCGCATCTGCTGGTCCTCGTCACGCGAAAAATATCGACGACCATCCACCCAGGTCTGCTCGCAACGCGTGAAATTCGAAAGCGGATCACCATTCCACACCACAAAGTCCGCATGCTTGCCCGCTTCAATCGAGCCGGTCAGGTGATCAATCCGCAACTGCTTCGCAGGATTCAATGTCACAAATTTCAACGCCTCCTCGCGAGGAATCCCGCCGTACTTCACAGCCTTGGCCGCCTCCTGATTCAGATGACGAGCCAGCTCACCGTCGTCCGAATTGAAAGAAACCACCACACCCTGCTGGTGCATCAGAGCCCCGGCATACGGAATCGCGTCGTAAACTTCGAACTTGTAAGCCCACCAGTCCGAAAACGCCGAAGCCATGGCGCCGTGCTTCGCCAGCTCGTCAGCCACCTTGTAACCCTCCAGAATGTGCTGCAGAGTCCCGATCCGGATGTTGTACTCCTCCAGGATCTCCAGCAGTGCCAGAATCTCGTCCTGCCGATAACTGTGGCAGTGAATCCAGCGCCTGCCCAGCACCACCTCCGAAATCGCCTCCAGCTCAAGATCACGACGCGGTGGCAGACCACGGCGACTCTTCTGCCACGAATCATGCCGCTGCTGGTAATCCCGAGCCGCCTCGAAGGCGTCCCGAAATACCTGCTCAACACCCATCCGAGTTGCCGGATACCGGCCACCACCCTCCGTGCGATTGCTCTGCTTCACGTTCTCGCCCAACGCAAATTTGATGCCTGCCGGAGCTTCCGTGAACTTCAAACCATCGCCGGTCATGCCCCAGCGCAACTTGACCACCTGATTCTGACCGCCAATCGGATTGGCCGAACCATGCAGAATATTGGCCGCAGTCACACCACCAGCCAGCTGACGATAAATTGTAATGTCATTGGCATCCACAAAATCTCCGACACGCACTTCGCTGGTCACCGCCTGAGTCCCCTCGTTGACACCACCGTCGGTGGCGAAGTGCGAGTGACAGTCGATAATCCCCGGAGTCAGGTGCATGCCCCGCACATCGACGACCTGAGCATTTGCGGGAATCGGAATGTCTCGGCCCACCGACACAATCCGACCACCGTCAATCAGCAGCGTCGCGTCTTCCAGAATTCCGGCCGGACCGCATGTCCAGATCGTGGCATGCACAAAAGCCACAGGCCCCGTAACCGCCGGCAGTGAGGTACGACCAAAGGATCCCAGCGGGTAATTCACTTCAAATGATGCGGTGACTTTGACCGGGGCTGCCGCTGCAGGCTGAACAGACGGCTTGTCCGCAGCAGCGGTACCAGCAGCAGCCGGAGCTGCTTCAGCAGTGCCGGCAGGAACCGCCGCCGGAGCGGCCGCGTCAATTCGCGATGCCGTCGTCACCGAAGTCGTTCCATCAGGCCAGATCAGAGTCCCAATCGCGGCAGGACGATCACGCAGGGCCGGATCAGGTTCCGTCATTGCCAGTGAAAAACGAATGCTGCCCTCAATGCCCCAGTCCGTGCCAGTGAAGTTGGCGGACAATCGAGTATTCTCAAGACGCACCGATTTGAGTTCAACAACTTCCTTTGTTTTGGCAGGCTGCGGATCCGCCTGTGGCTGCGCCGCCACAGCCGCGGCGTCGGCAGGGGCTGCAGCAGCCGCTGCGGTGGCAGCCGCTGCTGCCGAAGCCGCCCCTGCGTCAGGTGCGTCCGATGCTGCGGGAGCAGCCGGTGCGGCTGCATCTGCCGGCTTGTCTGCGTCCGCCGGCTTGTCGTCATAACGTCGACCCTTGCGAGCCTCAGCAGCCGGCAGCGGGTTCCGCGAAATTCGGCCCTTCAGACGGCCCGCAGTGTCCGTAATCTCCAAATACAACTTCTGCGGAAAGGTCCCGGACTGCGACAACGCCAGTTCGTACGATCCCGCCGATTGCCGAGCCGGCGAAGCCTCATGCTGAAACCGCTGCCCACTGACCCAGGTCTCAATCACCTTTGTCTGATCACCAAACAGATCACCGTCCGTGATCACCAGACTGGCCAGCCGACCCGGCTCCAATGTTCCCAGCTGACTGCTGATCCCCAAAATCTCAGCTGCACCGGATGTCAAAGCCCGCAGGGCTGAAGTTCGCGAAAGACCCCGCGAAACCGCCTTCCGCAGCGACTTCAAAAAGTCCGAACTGGATGACAGCCGACTGGTGGTAAATGCAAACCGAATCCCCGCTGCATCAACTCGAGCCGGATTCTCAGGGGCAATGTCCCAGTGCAGCAAATCTTCCAGAGTCACGTTCTCAGCGGCTTCCGGAGTACTGACAGCCGGCGGACGAGGAAATGCCAGCGGCAGAATCATCGGACGACGAAGCTGCGCAATCTCCGACAGACGACGATACTCACGACCACTGCCCACAATCACCAACGTCAGTCCGAATTCCGCCGCAAACTGATCCGCTCGCTGCACAAACTGTTCGTTCGATGCCGTTACCATGATCGGCATCGAACCGTTCAGCACCGGCTGCAGTGCCGCCAGAGCATCGTTCTGCTCGGGCAAAGGCAGGGCAGGGTCCGCAGCAACCGCTGCGTGAGCATCCCGGTACCACTGAGCATCCAGAATGGCCTGGCGAGCCAGTGCCACGGCGCCCATGGGACTGCCAGGATAACCCGAACCACGCGAACGACGCGACAACGTCAGCAGCAGATGCTGAGCCGCATCGCGGGACAGCAGCGTACGTGCCGGATCGCCACCTGCCGTCGACAGGACCGCGCTGCGGCCACGGACCACCCCCGCGTCCGGAGCGATCAGTCGCGCCACAAAGCCCTGCTTCCGCAACGCCGCAGTATCCTCAGGAACCGCCGGCTGGTCCGCCACAGACAGCTGCGGTGTCACCTGGCCGTTCCAGTATCGAGCCGTCCCGGTCAGGCGATCGCTGGATATCGACTGCTCGTGATACGCATCAATAAAGCCCGGGTAAATTGTACGCCCCGGAAGTGCAATCTGCTGAGCCTGCGGAGGAATCGACAGACCCGCACCAACCCCGACAATCTTGCCGTCCGCAATCAGGACCACCGCGTTCTCAACCGATTTTTCCGCCGTTACCCAGACCGTGGCGCCCGTCAGCGCATACATCGTGGCAGGCTGCGGCTGCAGCGGCTGTCGCGGCAGAGATGTTTCGTCCGCACGCAGCAAATCTGCCTGAAAAACGCAGCCGAACAACAGTAAGTATGCTGTAAAACCGAGTCTCATCCCGTCCCCCGAAGGCTGATCAGCGGCGAAGTTGTGCACCAGCACTGCTGGCAGGAAGAAATCTTCCCATATCCCGCAGCCTACCTGCACTCAGGCACTGCAGACATGCGGAAACAGTGATTTCCCTGAAGAATCGGTGAAAAAATGGTTGGAAAATTCAGACTGCAGCGACCGGGACCATACTTCTTTCAATACCTGTTCGCGTGTACCTGCCCTGCGTTTTTTTTACGTGCAACTGCCGTCCGCACATGGTAAACTTTTCACCCCGCTCCTCTGTGATCCAGGTGATGCCCGCCCTTCAATCGCCCTCCGGAAACTGCTGATGCATGGACTCCTGCAAGGTCTGTTGGTGCTGCTGCTGATCACCGCCACCACGCCGGTTACAGCAGCCGACGAATCTGCTCACGTCGCCACGGCCGAACAGCTGGCGTTCTTTGAAACCAGGATTCGACCGGTGCTGGTCACTCACTGTTACCAGTGCCATTCCTCTGAATCGCGAATCGTGCAGGGCGGTCTGCGACTCGATTCCAAAGCCGGCCTGGCTCGCGGCGGCGACTCGGGGCCGGCCATTTCCCCGCAGGCCGCCGACAGCAGCCCGCTGCTGCAGGCCCTGCGTTACGATGGTCTGCAGATGCCGCCGACAGGCCGTCTGCCTGAATCTGTGATTCAGGATTTCCAAACATGGCTCAGTATGGGAGCCCCCGATCCTCGAACGGAATCCAGCCCGGCACCGGCAACACACCCGGATCCGGACTCCGGGCGCAGCCACTGGGCTTTTCAATTGCCCCGCGAATCACCGGCCCCGGTGACCACCACCCCGGTGAACTCAAAGCTGGATGCCTTCATCCTCGCAAAACTCCAGGAACAGCAGTTGCCCGCTGCCAAACCCGCTGATCCTCACACACTCGTGCGTCGACTCGCGCTGGATCTGACAGGTCTGCCACCCACGGCACAGCAGGTTGAATCCTTTGTCAGTGATCCTTCCGAAACCGCCATGCAGCAGCTGGTGGAACAACTGCTCGCCTCTCCCGCGTACGGAGAACGCTGGGCTCGACTGTGGCTGGATGTGGCCCGTTATGCTGAAGACCAGGCACACATCGTCGGAGACGACAAGTCGCTCACATATCCCAATGCCTGGCAGTATCGCGACTGGGTGATTCACGCCCTCAATCAGGATCTCAGTTTCGCTCAGTTCATCCGGCTGCAACTGGCGGCGGACCTGCTGGAAGGACCGGAATCACCGAATCTCGCCGCCCTCGGTTTCATCGGACTCGGTCCCAAATACTACGACCGCGGTCAGTTGTTTGTGATGGCCGAAGAGTGGGAAGACCGTGTCGATGTCGTGGGTCGAGGCCTCCTCGGGCTCACCGTCGCCTGTGCTCGCTGTCACGACCACAAGTATGATCCCATCCAGACGGCCGACTACTACGGCCTCGCAGGCATCTTCGCCAGTACTCGCATGTTCAACCGCTCCCTGACAGACAAAGCGGCAAAGGACGATGCCAAACCCGAAGATTCGATGCATATCGTCCGTGAGGGAACTCCGACCGACCTCCACGTGTTCATCCGCGGCGACGTCGACAACAAAGGACCGCTGGCCCCGCGAAGATTCCTGCCCATTCTTACCTCCAGCTCGCAAAACTTCACCGATGGCAGCGGACGAAAGCAGCTGGCCGAAGCGATCGTGGATCCCGGCAATCCGGTGACGGCACGAGTGATTGTGAATCGGATCTGGGCTGCGTACTTCGGACGTGGTCTCGTCGGAACTCTCAGCAACTTCGGCCTGTTGGGTGACCGCCCCACTCACCCTGAACTGCTCGATGATCTGGCCGTGCGATTCCAGCAGAACGGCTGGTCGCTCAAATGGCTGCATCGCGAAATTGTCCTGTCAGGCACCTATCGCCAAAGCAGTCAGGTCGCGGCGGAAGTGCTGACCCGGGATCCGGACAACATCTGGCTGGCGCGGATGCCGCGACGACGCCTGGGTGCAGAAGGCTGGCGGGATGCACTGCTGGCTGTCACCGGACGCCTGGATGCCAGCACAGTCGGAGGCCCGTCGATCGACCCGTCCGACGCCGCACAAAATCGCCGCACTGTCTACAGTCGCATCAGTCGACTGGACCTCAACCGGTACCTCGTCCTTTACGACTTTCCCGATCCAAACGTCACAGCAGAAAAACGTTCCGAAACCATCACTCCGCTGCAGAAACTGTTCGTCCTGAACAGCCCGTTCATGCTGTCGCAGGCCGAGGCTCTGGAATCGCGACTGCTGCAGGCTGTTCCCGACGATGGTGCAGATGTTGCAGATCGGCGGATTGACTGGGCATGGCGAAATCTGTTCGGGAGACAGCCAAGTGCCGACGAAATGCGGCTGTCGGCAGAATTTCTGCAGCAGGCCGAACCCGCCAGTCGCTGGCGGCAGTTCGCTCACGTGCTGCTGGCGTCCAATGAACTGCAGTATGTGGACTGAACAACTCTACGGACTCAAGCCATGAACCATGACGTGACCGCTGATTCCACAAACCGTCGCCGCTGGCTGCAGACTGCCAGCCTGGGATTTGGCATCGCAGGGCTGGCCGGGTTGTATCAGCAACTGCAGGCTGCCGAACTGTCACCGCAACAGCGACTGCTGCAGCCGCATTTTGTACCGCGAGCAAAACGGGTGATTCTGCTGTTCATGAATGGTGGACCCAGCCACGTGGACACCTTTGACCCCAAACCCGCACTCGCCACTCACGCCGGCCAAAAACCCTCCGAAAAGGAAACTCGCCGAGCCAAAGCCGGATACATGCCGTCACCCTTTCGCTTCCTGCCACACGGGTCTTCCGGAGTGGTAATGAGCGAGCTGTTTCCACACCTGTCGCAATGTGCCGACGATCTGTGCGTGATCCGCTCAATGCACACAGATGTGCCAAACCACGAACCCGGACTGATTATCATGCACTCCGGTGTGCAGCAGCCCACCCGGCCCAGCATCGGATCGTGGGTGACCTACGGGCTCGGCACGGAAAATCAGAACCTGCCGGGCTACGTGGTGCTGGGACCGCGACGGCCGGTTGTTGGGCCCCACCTCTGGTCCAACTCGTTCCTGCCCGGTGCCTATCAGGGTATGGCTGTCAACACACAGGACATGCAGGTGGATCGACTGGTTACCGATCTGAAACACCCGACCCTCAGTCGTACGGATCAGCGGAAACAACTGGATCTGCTGGCCGGTCTGAACCGACTGCACGCAGATCAGCGGCAGGGGGACGCCGCCCTCGAAGCTCAGATTCAGGCCATGGAAGTAGCGTTTTCGATGCAGATGGAGGCATCCGCAGCCTTTGACATCTCGCAGGAAACTCAGGCCACTCGGGACCTGTACGGAAACACGCTGTTCGGTCGACAGTGTCTGCTGGCACGCCGACTGTCAGAACGCGGCGTCCGATTCGTCACCTCCTACTACCTGACACCCGGTGGTAATCAGCCCTGGGATACCCATACAAACAACGACGACGGACATCGGAAACTGTGTGCGGACAGTGATCGGGCAACAGCCGCACTGCTGACGGATCTGAAGCAGCGCGGACTGCTCGAGGATACTCTGGTGATCTGGACCGGCGAATTCGGAAGAACTCCCTACGCACAGCCAAACGACAAGGGCAAACAGGGACGGGATCATCATCATTCAGCATTCACCACAGTCCTCGCCGGTGGCGGTGTGAAAGGCGGACTGATGTATGGTGCCAGCGACGAACTGGGAATGTTTGCCGTCGAGAATCGAGTGCATGTGCATGACCTGCACGCAACGGTCCTGCACCTGCTCGGTATCGACCACGAACAGTTGACCTATCGTTACAGCGGACGTGATTTTCGACTGACGGACGTGCACGGGCAGGTCGTGCAGGGAATTCTGGCATAAGCCCGTTTTTCAACAACACTTGCCCTCGAGGCACATATCGACGCAGCCGGACACCCCCCCCCCCCGGCTCAGACTGCACCGGCTCCTGCGAGCAGCCACAGACATCCTCTCGCTTTCGACTTTTTTTCCTGTTTTGGTATCTCCCGGCAGTCAGTTGACCACATCAGGGGCCCGATCCTTCAGGACAAAACATTCCCCGCAAATCACAGCTCGCCGCAGGTCGGGAATTGATCGTCTTTGATGTCCAGGCTGCGGATTCTCACGTACAGGTTGCCGGGGACGGATTCCCTCTCCGCATTGGCGACCAAACGCTGCAGGTCAGTGAATCGCAGATCCAGGCTCTCAAGCTCCAGGGGTTCGTTGAAAGCTGGGAAAGCCGGACTTCACCCATGTCCCCGGAACAGCTTGATCCGGCACTGATTGCTCGAGCACGCAAGGGAGCAGGCCTCGCGGCCCTCAGCGATGAAGAGTACCTGCTGGAACTTCACGCCCGCGGCGCAAACAGCTTCCACACGCTGCCGGATGTGTACACCGCTCGCTCGAACAGCGAACAGAGAAACACCCATCGAGTAAAGCAAAACGCCGATCAGGTGCTGCAAAACGCCAACCAGGGCGGGCAGCCAGCCATTCTCCCCCGGCAAATTCGCACTGCAATTGCTGACCTGACTCTGCGGCCTCGCAAGGAGCAACTGCGGCAGGTGATTTTGGCTGTCTGTGCGTTCCGTGAATGGACAACTCCCGCCGAACTGGCCATCTGGCTGGACAGCCTGCCCGACAATCTGACAGGCCGACACCTGTCGCCGATGGCAGAGCGACAGGCGTTTGATGTATGCTGCCAGCCCGACCGGTCTGGAGTCTGCTGCCAACAGGGAACCCGCCATGCACAACAAATCCGCCTCACGATGGTATTCCGCACTGATTCTGCTGTTCGTAGCAATGGCAGCGAGAGTCACTGAGTCAGTCCGTGCGGAAGAACATCGGATCGAGCCGGGAACAGCACCTCAGGCAATCCTCGATCGGGCCGCCGCAGGCGATCGCATCGTGTTTCTTCCGGGGTTGCACCTGCATGCACCGGGACGGCATCGAGCGCTGCTCTATGTCGATAAGTCTGTGGAAATTGAACTGCAGCAGGGAGCAGTGCTTAAACTGGCGGATGATGTCTGCCGGCTGGAATCCGAGGGAGAAATCACCACCGATCAGGACGGTGGCAAGAAACTGGATGACCTGCAGGTGGGCGGTAGTTTCGATCTGTCACGACCGGATCAGGATGGCCCGGAAGCATACGGCAACCGCATTTACACAATCGTGATTGACAGCGAAGGTCGTGACGGCGGGGCAGATACCTTTGCGTGGGGTGAAGGAGCCCTGTTTGACACGCCGCAGAAGAGTGTCCCGATCACGGGTGATTGGCAGACGCTGAGTCATGGAGTGCAGATCCGATTTGGCAGTCGCACCGGCCACAGCCGCAGCAGTCTGTGGTTTGTGTCGTTTGATGGCCCGGAGGCCTACGGAATCCGCATCGGCCATGGTACTCAGCCGGAGTACATCGAAAACGTGCGGATTTTTGGTGGCGGAACAATTGACCTGAATTCAACCCGCAATGCCCAGCCCAGCGGATTGGTGCAGAACATCAATGCCTGTGTGCTGGTGCACGGTCGCGTGCGCGGCGTGGTCGTGGAAGGCATCACAATGCAGAACACAAATCGCTCTGTAATGTGCTATGGAGAGCATACGGGGCAGTTTCTTCCGGGCGGCCGGACAGGGCCGGGCGAGTCCTTTGATGCAGAAAACATCGTGATTCGCAGGACTCGCACCATCAATCCCGGCGGCGCCGGATATCTGCTGGGACATCCATCCCACCGCGGGCACCTGAAAAATGTGATCTGCAGCCAGAATTACATGGAGACAGGTAAAACGGCAATTGAACCCAATTTCAATCTGGACGGGTACTCAGTCACAGACAATGTCATACGCAGCGATGGTCAGGCTGTTCACTGCTGGCGGTACTCAAAGAATGGAGCAGTCACAGACAATCTGCGAATCCATGACACAACGGGGCGGCCTGTCGTGGTCGTTAACGCACCCCGCGGCTGGCAGACTCCGGACACCCCGCTGCTGCGAAATAATCGCAATCACCTCGATGCCATCAAAAATCCCTGACAGCCACAGGGCAGTTCCGCCAAACATATGGTACTGTCCGCGCCCTGAACACACCCTCCCTCACTCCACCGACCGGAACTGGTAACCGTGCAGGGCTGCTTCCGTGAACTGGACGCTGTATCCCGGAGCTGACGGTGGCATGTAGCGACCGTGACGCATAATCACCGGATCACACACATGCTCGTGCAGATGATCCGAATACTCCGTCACCCGACCCTCCCACGTGCCCGTCACACACACATAGTCAATGATGCTGGCATGCTGCACATACTCGCACAGTCCCACTCCACCTGCATGCGGACACACCGGAATCTGAAAGCGAGCCGCCAGCAGCATCACCGCCAGCACCTCGTTCACACCCCCCAGACGACAGCAGTCCAGCTGACACACCTGCAAACCACCCGACTGCATGAACTGCTTGAACATCACCCGATTGTGACACATCTCACCCGTCGCCACACGGATCGGGGCAATCGCCCGCGCAATCGCCTGATGACCCAGAATGTCGTCCGGTGATGTCGGCTCCTCCACAAACCACGGCCGAAATGGCGCCAGCTCACGGATCCACTCAATCGCCTGCGGGACATCCCACACCTGATTCGCGTCAATCATCATGCAGGCGTCTTCACCCATCTCCTCACGCAACACCCGACAACGACGCAGATCGTCCTGCAGATCACGACCCACCTTGATCTTGAAATGCTGCCAGCCACGAGCCTTCAGGTCCGTACACTTCTGCCGCAAGGCCTCGTCCGAATACCCCAGCCAGCCCGCCGACGTCGTGTAACTGGGATACCCCTCCGACCGCAATCGCTCAATACGCTCCTCACGCCCACGCGAAAACGGCTGCAACAGCTCAACCGCCTGACCCGGAGTCAGGGCGTCCGTCAAATAACGAAAATCAATGCACGCAGCAAACTGCTCCGGTGACATCTCACAAACCACCTGCCACACAGGCTTCTGCTGCTCGCGACTCCACAAATCCCACACCGCATTAATCACCGCCGCCGCCGCCAGATGAATGACTCCCTTCTCAGGACCCACCCAACGCAACTGACTGTCACCCGTCAATCGTCGATACAACGTCACAGGCTCACGCATCAAACCCGCCACCGACTGACCCACCAGCAGCTTCGCCAGTGCACGTATCGCCGCCACACACAACTCGTTCCCGCGACCGATCGTAAATGTCATACCATAACCGAACAAATGTTCAGAGCTGGTCTTCAGCACAACATACGCGGCCGAATAATCCGGATCAGGATTCATCGCATCCGATCCGTCCAGATGCTGCGACGTCGGAAACCGAATATCAAACGTTTCGAAACCCGTAATGGTGACAGCCATGAGCAGAATATCTTCCGGGAAATCAGACGAACCACAAAAACACCGTCTCAGCGTTCCAAACACAGCCTGCGACTGTAGCCGCAACCGTGCCGCCGCTGCAAGTGCCCGATTTTTCCGGCAGAGCAGGGGACTCGCCACCGCCACAGGTCCCTCCCTGTTGACATCCGCACCCCCGCACCGTAGGCTGTTCTCTGTCAGGTGCCACAAAACCCTGCAACTGAAGGACTTACCCAGGAGTCACTGACTTGTTTTCCATGCGGTGGGCGTTGCTGCTGGCCATTTGCTGTCTGCCCCCGGCAGACGCTCTGGCGGACGAGCAGCAGCCGGCAGGACCGGCCGAACTTTTTCGCAGCCGGATTGCTCCGCTGCTGCAGCAGTCCTGCCTCAAATGCCACTCCGGTGACAAGCCCGAAGGCGGTCTCAGCCTGTCCACGCGAGCTCAACTCCTCAAGGGCGGTGACTCCGGGCCGGCTGTCAGCGCCACAGATGTCGCCGCCAGCCTGCTGCTGCAGGCGGTTCGCTGGGAAGGTCCGCAAATGCCGCCCACCGGGCGACTGCCGGCCCGCGACATCGAAGCGATCCAGCAGTGGATCGCCACCGGACTGGAATGGCCGGCGGATCTGGCAGAATTGAAGTCTGCTCCCGTACGGAAAGCCCCGGAAGTCAATGCCGAAACAAAACAGCACTGGTCCTTCCAGCCTGTCCGCAGGCCTGCTGTCCCCGCAGCGCCCGCCTGGGGACACAACGAAATTGATGCCTTCATCGCTGCCGGCCTGCAGAACCGCGGACTGACACCCAACCCTCCCGCAGACCCGCGGCAGCTGGTCCGCCGGGCGGCCTACAATGTCACCGGCCTGCCGCCCCAGCCGCAGCAGGTCGAAACATTCGCCGCCAGCCCCACTCAGCAAAACTGGTCCGCACTCGTTGAACAGCTCCTGCACTCCCCGCACTACGGAGAACACTGGGCCCGGCACTGGCTGGATCTGGTTCGATACGCCGAAACCAACAGCTACGAACGTGATGGTGCCAAGCCGTTCGTCTGGCGATATCGCGACTACGTCATCAGCGCCTTCAACAGTGATCTGCCCTGGGACAGATTTCTGACTGAACAACTGGCCGGTGACGAGCTGCCTGATCGCACACCCGACTCCCTTATCGCCACCGGCTACTATCGACTGGGACGCTGGGATGATGAACCGGCGGATCCGGAGCTGGCCTTTTATGACGACATGGACGACATCATCACCACCACCGGCCAGACCATGCTGGGCCTGTCCATCAACTGTGCCCGCTGTCACGATCATAAAATCGATCCGCTGCCGCAGCGCGACTACTACCGCCTGCTGGCCTTCTTCCGCGGCGTCAGACGGTATGGAGTGCGTTCCGAACAGTCCGTCCGCGAAGCTTCCATCACCGAAATCGACCGCCCGGAAGAAACCAGCCTGCATACGGCAGCCGTGCAGCGTTATGAAAATGACCTCCGCACCGTCGAACAGGACCTGCTGAAGATTGAAAATCAGGTGCGACCCGACTTCAGCGGGGTCGAACAGGACGATTTTCAATACGCCATGAATCGCGTCGCCATCGTTGAAAAACGTCGCGGGCGACTGCTGTCCGACAAAGACGTCGACCGCTACAGGCAATTGACCAGCCGCAAACAGCAGTTGTCTGAAAATCGCCCCCGCGGTATCGCTCAGGCTCTCTGCGTCAAAGAAACCCCGGGCAGTCTGCCTCCCGTCTTTGTGCTGCAGCGCGGCAACCCGGGCTCGCCCGCCGAACAGGTCCAGCCCGGCTTCCCCGAAATCCTGTCTCCTCCGGAACCACAACTGCTGCCCTCGCACAATCCCGCGACCAGCGGACGACGCCTCGCACTGGCCCGCTGGATCACCAGCCCCGACAATCCACTCACCGCACGCGTTATGGTCAATCGCATCTGGCAGTACCACTTTGGCCGCGGAATTGTCAGGACCACCAGTGACTTCGGTTTCCAGGGGCAGCCGCCAACGCACCCCGAACTGCTGGACTGGCTGGCCGCCGAATTCATCGCTCGCGGCTGGTCCGTCCGGGAAATGCATCGCCTGATCATGAATTCGGCCGTCTATCAGTTCAGCTCGGCCGCAAACACGGCGGCCATCGAAAAAGATCCCCTGAACGACGCCTTCTGGCGGTTTGAAATGCGACGCCTGTCGGCCGAAGAAATTCGCGACTCAGTACTGGCCGCCAGCGGTGCCCTGAACCTGCAGAAAATGTTCGGCCCCGCAGTCTGGACGGACATCCCTGAAGCAGTGAAAGCCGGACAGTCGCGGCCAGGTTCCGGCTGGGGCAAATCGCCCCCGGAAGACGAATTCCGCCGCAGCATTTACATTCACATCAAACGTTCGCTCAAAGATCCGCTGCTGGAAAATTTCGATGCGGCGGACACCGATCAGACCTGCCCCGTCCGCTTCGTCACCACACAACCCAGCCAGGCTCTCGGGCTGCTGAACAGCGATTTCAGCCAGCAGCAGGCGGCTCGCTTCGCCGAGCGGCTGAACGCCATGAATCTGCCATCCGACGACGCCTGGCTGCAGGCGGCGTTCCACTGTCTGCTGCAGCGTGCGGCTGCAGATTCCGAACTGCGGCTGCTGAATGATCTGCTGCAGCAACTGCAGACACAGGATCGGCTGTCCGCCCTGCAATCCCGCAAAGCCGTGTGTCTGGCCCTGCTGAATCTCAACGAATTCCTGTATCTCGACTGACAGGCCACGGTACGCATGAACGATCAGGAATTTCAGCAGTTGCGGACCGCCGAACTGCTGCGTCTGGAACAGGAAGAAGCTCGGGCAGAAAATGCCAACTGGCGCCGCTGGGGTACATACCTTTCGGAACGGCAGTGGGGCACCGTCCGCGAAGACTATTCGGAGGATGGCAGCCCGTGGACATATTTCACCCACGACGATGCACGGCGCCGCGCCTACCGCTGGGGCGAAGACGGCCTGCTGGGATTCTGCGACCGCCAGTGCCGACTGTGCTTCGCTGTCGCACTCTGGAATACCCGCGACCCAATCCTGAAGGAACGCCTGTTCGGACTGAACGGACTGGAAGGCAACCACGGGGAAGACGTCAAGGAAGAATACTACTACCTCGACGCCACCCCGACATACTCGTACGCCAAAGGTCTCTACAAATACCCGTCAACCGAGTATCCCTACGCCAAACTGGTCCGTGAAAATCAGCATCGCAGCCGACAGCTGGCGGAACTGGAACTGGTCGATACCGGCGCCTTCGACCGCAATCGCTACTTCGATGTGCAGATCGAATACGCCAAAGCCGAACCCGACGACATGCTGATCCGCATTCGGGTCACCAATCATGGCCCGACAGTCGCTCCCATTCATGTGCTGCCAACACTCTGGTTCCGCAACACCTGGTCCTGGGGCTGCACCCATGAAGGCTGCTGGACCAAACCCCGGATTTCGCTGAACGCAGACGGCTGGCTCGATGCACACCACCAGACGCTGGGACACTTCCGTTTTGCAGCCGATCTGGCACCTGACGGACGGTCGCCGCAATGGCTGTTTACTGAAAATGAGTCGCACCCCGATTACCTGCCACCGGATGCCCCGGCCGGCACGTACAGCAAGGATGCATTCCATCGCTGTGTCGTGGACGGCCACGCTGATGCCGTCAACCGGGACGGATATGGAACAAAAGCGGCGGCTCACTATCGACTGATGCTGCGTTCCGGTGAATCCGCTGTGCTGCAACTGCGTCTGTGGGCCGCGGATCAGACACCAGCCGAAATCTTCGGCGGCGAATTCGAACGCATCCTGCATTTGCGGAATTCCGAAGCCGATCACTTCTATGCCGGCAAAATTCCCTCCGGCATTCCCGACCATCTGAAGCCCGTCATGCGGCAGTGTTACGCAGGACTGCTGTGGACGCGACAGTACTACAACTTCATCGTCGAAGACTGGCTCCAGGGAGACCCCAACTTTCCCCCGGTGCCCGCCTCACGCCGCGAAATCCGCAACAGTGACTGGCCGCATCTGTTCAACCGCGACATCATTTCCATGCCGGACAAATGGGAATATCCGTGGTATGCCGCCTGGGACCTGGCATTCCATATGGTTCCCATGGCGGAAGTGGACAGCCGCTTCGCCCGCGATCAGCTGCTGCTGTTCCTGCGCGAATGGTACATGCACCCCAACGGGCAGCTGCCCGCCTACGAATGGAATTTCAGTGATGTGAATCCCCCGGTGCATGCATGGGCCTGCTGGCGTGTCTACAAGAATTCAGGCCCGCCCGGAGCTCGTGATCGAGCCTTCCTGGCACGCGCTTTCCAGAAACTGCTGCTCAATTTCACCTGGTGGGTCAACCGCAAAGACCTGCTCGGAAAACATGTCTTCAGTGGCGGCTTCCTCGGACTGGACAACATCGGAGTCTTCGATCGCTCAAAACCACTGCCCACCGGAGGACATCTGCATCAGGCAGACGCCACCGCATGGATGGCCTTCTACTGCGCTCGCATGCTCACCATGGCCCTCGAACTGTCCGGAGACAGTCCGGCCTACGCTGACATGGCCTCCAAATTCTTCGAACACTACATCGAAATTGCCGACGCCATGAACTCCATGAGCGGCGTCGGACTGTGGGACGAACAGGACGGGTTCTACTACGATCACCTGTATAACAACGGACAGCATATTCCACTCCGAGTCCGCTCGATGGTGGGCATCATCCCGCTGTTCAGCTCTGTCATGCTCAGCGATGTCGTGCTGGCCAGACTGCCCGGCTTCCGACGCCGCATGGAATGGTTCCTCGAAAATCGTTCTGAACGAGTGCAGAACATCACGTTCCTGCAGGTCGCAAAGGAAGCCGACGCCACCCGCCCCGCACGCGGACTGCGACTCCTCGCCATACCCTCACGCGATCGCATGCGCCGCATCCTCCAGTATGTGCTCGACGAAAAAGAATTCCTCTCACCACATGGCATCCGCTCGCTCTCACGAGTCCATCTGGATCAGCCCTTCGTGTTCAACGTCAATGGACAGGAACATCGAGTCAATTACGTACCGGGAGATTCCGATTCCTCGATGTTCGGCGGGAACAGCAACTGGCGCGGACCCATCTGGTTTCCACTCAATTACCTGCTGATCGAGTCACTGGAACGTTATGACGAATTTTACGGAGCAGACTTCAAGGTCGAATGCCCAACAGGGTCCGGGATCCTGATGACCCTCGGCGAGGTCGCGGAAGAACTGATGCGGCGGCAGATCAGCCTGTTCATGCCCGGACCGGACGGACATCGCCCCTGCTACGGTGGCGACGAACGCTATCGCGATGACCCCAGCTGGAACGAATTGGCACTGTTCCATGAATACTTCGACGGCGAAACCGGGCGCGGACTGGGGGCCAGTCACCAGACCGGCTGGACTGCCCTCGTCACCCGGCTGATCCGAAAACTGCACCGACGCGGAAAACTCAGCCGCGAAACGCAGCCCGGAACCATGACAAATCCGTGAATTCCCCGCGAACACACTGGCCCACATATCACGGCTCGCGGACAATTGACACAACGGGGCTGCACCGGCCACCCGTTTCGCCTGACCCGAACTCAGACTCAGGAAACCACCAATGTCAGAACCTGAACTGCCGCCAAACCAGTGGCCACCTCTCGGACTGCCCAACGGCAGCGTCCGCGCCCTCCTGACCCTGATGGTCGTCGGTGTTGTCATTCAGGCCGTCGTCCGCGGGCAGGAACTCGACATCATCTGGACCGAAAGCCTGATGATCACTCTGGCCTACTACTACACCTCCCGACGGTTTGTGTCCCTGCCTTCCGAAATCATCCAGCGACTGCAGCAGGAAGGTGTGCTCGATGCCGACCAGCACCCGCTGTTTCTGCCCAGACACAGTATTCGCTTCATCCTGATGGCGGCCTTTGCAGGACTGGGAGTCTGGCTGTTCCGTGAAAATCGGCTGCAGGAACCTCGCGCCCTGTCACTGCTGCTGATTGTAGCGTCCTTTATCGTCGGCTCACTGGTCCGCAGCATCAAAGGGCTCCTGTTTCGCCGGCCGCCTCAGACAAACCTGCCGGCACGCTGGGGCGATCTCAAAGCCCTTGTCATTCTGGGCACCGTGGGCACCGCCGTCGCCTTCAAGGTTCTGCAGAACGTGGATCCGCTGCCACCAGAATACGACCGCGTGGCACTCGCCATGATGCTGTACTACTTCGGCTCACGATAGGCTGCACAGTTCACTGAGCCAGTCGGTCTTCTGCCACGGCCGCCCGAAAATCAGCCATGGCCTGAAAATACAATTGCAGCGCATCCACATTCTTCTCAGCAGACTCAACCGCGTACTGCTCTCGCAGTGCCACCTTCAGCATGTCAGACAAACCCGCTTCCTCATTCTGACGCTCCCGTTCCGCCAGATCCTCAGCCAGCTTCATGGCTTCCGCAGTCTCCTGCACCTGCTCCCGTGCCGACACCAGCGCCGCATGCGCCACCTGCACGTCAACCGTGATCTTGTCCACAGTCAGACGACGCTTCGCCGTCAGTTGCGACAGCTTGGCCTGCGTCTCCGACATCTTGCCTCGCGCCTTACGCCGCTCCACCGGCACATCCAGCAGCAGGGATGCCTCTGCCTCCAGATCCGATTTGTCACCCTTCCTGCTGGCCGGTGCCCCCACATCCTGAGAACCCCACAGCACCGCGTTCAGTTCCGGCTGCATGTAATTTGAGGCGTTGGAATAATCAATCTGCACCTGTCGCCGCACCAGATCCAGCAGTTTCAGCTCAGGCCTCCGTGCCAGCGCCGACTCCACTCCCACGCTCAAGTCCTGAATCGGCTCCTCAGACAAAGCCGGAAACCGCGGCAACTGTGACTCACCCGGCACCACCGGACGACCAGACGCATCCCGCAGATAAATTGACAGCTTGGCGGCAGTCTGCTGCAGCTTGCGACGAGTGTCAGCGACCTTCGCCTGACGAATCGCCACCAGTCGCAGGTTGTCGGTCAGTTCCGGAGGATCCGTAAAGCCAGCATCCACCTGACTGCGCACCCGCTCAGTGCGATCCTCCGCCAGCTCCAGAATGTGAGTCGCTATCCGATGATACTCACCCGCGGCCACCCAGTCCCACCACGCATAGGAACCAGATCGAACAAAATCAATCAGTTGCGCCTGAATGTCAGGCTCCGCCAGTTGTCGCTCCAAACCAGCTTTCCACAGCTCCGCTCGACGGTCATCTATTGTTCGATTGCGGGCCAGCGGCAACTGAATGCCAGCCTTGAACTCACCGCCGTCATCCGTCACTCGCTCCCCATACCACGGCTGCATCTCGCCCCGACCAATCCGATAGCCACCAAACACCTCACCGCCCCAGTACGTCGGCTTCACCACACCCACACTCTGCCGATACGTCTCGTAAAACCCAATCGGTCCGTTCTCACTGGCACCCTTCAACTTGGTGTCGAAGGCTCCCAGAGCACCCGTCTGCTGGCCCGCTGCAATATTACGCGTCAGCAGGGCAGCCTGCAGCATCGGATAAGATCGGTAAACGGAATCGATGACCTGCTGCAGAGACAATGATGGTAACTCCGCAGGCACCTCGGCAGCCGCAGGCACTTCGGCAGCCGCCGGCACCTCAGCAGCAGCCGGCAACGCGGGGTCAGTGGACACCGCCGACCGGCTGCTGTCGGTGGAATCAGCCGTCGAAACTTCAGCGGGCCCGGCAGCGAACCCCGTCAGAGCAATGTCTGGTGTCGACGGTTTCAGCGATCTGTCGGACGGTACAGGCTCCGCCTGAACTGCGGCCGGCTCCACGCCCGACACGCCACTGTCCGCCGAAATTTCATCAGACTGTCGACTCCCGGAACCCGACAGCCGATCCATCATCCGTTTGCGACTCTTTTGAGCCGTGGGGATTTCGGGCACGTAGGCAGGTGTCTCTGCATCGCCGGAATTCCTCACGAAAACCCGACGGCCCCGGCAGCCACTGACGAATACACACAGCAGCAGGCTCCAGACCACAACCGAACGCCTGAGTGATGAACGCATGTTGCAGTGACCGTTGCAGCGGACGAAAATGGGACCGACCACGCTTGCTATCGGCCAAAAACTAACCCGCCCCACAGAATCCTCACCATCGACAACTCCCGGTGAATCGCCATTCCACTCACACTACTCAAAATTGAAACAATCGATACAAATTACCCAGTCCGCACAGTGTGGAAATCAGATCAGAAAACTTGCAACTGCGGACAATTCCGAACTGCTTAACTGTCACGGCCAGGGGAAAGTCTTACCGGCACCGGCCTGTGCCGAGTCCGCCCGGGCACCAGAATGCTGGGTTTTGACGGTTCTTTTCCAGTCTTCCCGCATTCCTGACAGGAATAGGCTTGCCAGCGGCGGGATTTGTTGGCGAAACTGGCCGATATCAGAGTAAATACTGCGGGCTGCGCTCGGCAGCGTTGAACTATGCGGATTGGTGACGGAAGGTATATGGCCATGCTGCGTGCTCGAACATTGAACTTGCTGACTTTTGCCGTCCTCGCCCTGGCAGGTTCCGGCGTCAGTGCTCAGGGCCTGATCTTCAACCTTCCCGAAGACGGAAAGATGGTCGAGTACGAGGGCACCCTGACCCAGGGCACCTCGGCGGACGACGAATCACCGCTCTCCTGGACCTGCCAGCTGACCATCAAGTCGGTGGGACGCGAGAATGCTGAGTTCCAGGGCGAAAGTCAGCCGTGTCGCTGGCTCGAAATCAAAGTCCTCACTGGAAACTCCGGTGCTGCCGGACTGGATCCGGGCCCGGTGGGTTCACGAATTTATCTCGTCCTCGTGCCTGAAAGCAAAATCACAGATAAGCCTGTGGACAAGGCTGGCATTCCCAACGACATGCTGCCAATTGTTCAGGGGTATCGCCGTCTTGGCGAAGCAGGAACAGAGCCGATCAGGACATCCTCGCTGCGATTTTTCCCCACGATTTCGCTGCTGACCTCCTACACCGATCCCGAACTGATTGCCTCCACGGAAACTCCCGATACGATTTTGCCGGGCGGTAACGCCGGGCTCACGGCAGCCCACTGGCGGGGGAAATCGGTCATGGAAAGCCCCAAGGTCCGCTCCACGAATGAGGCCGACTACTGGGTTTCGACGGACGTGCCCTTTGGCCTGGCACGGTGGGTGGTGACCGTTACCACGGAGGAAAAGGACCTCGCGGCTGCACGCAGCGACTTCCGTGTGGCAGTCGTGAAAAAGCTGGACATGAAGCTGAAAAGCATGGATGGGGTTGCGGAGCGTGAACTGCAGCCCTAGGCTCGTCGTGACAGATCGTCACGATTCGCGCTTCAACCGCTCTTTTCCCACTCGAAGCTTGTTTTTCGCTGATCCCACCGGTAATATGGTGGCTTGTTTTCCATCGCATTTTCCCGCGATGTCTGCAGCATTCGGGCTCCTGCTACGGGCACAGGCACTGCCACCCCGGTGTTCACCCAAATGCTGTCTCACTTCCCGGATCGCTCGGATCTTCGTTTAGCCAAATTCCTGCATTCTCTGCGGGCTGGATTCTGCTTCTGTGTTTGAGTCAATTACACAAAGTCTGGGCAAGGCGTTCAGTGCTTTTCGGGGTGCCGGAAAGATCACGGAGGGCAATATCCGTGAAGGCATGCAGCAGGTCCGCCAGGCACTGCTGGAAGCGGACGTCGCCTACGATGTGGCGCAGACTTTCATCAACTCGGTAACCCAGAAGGCGATTGGCGAAGAAGTACTGAAATCGCTGCGTCCCGAACAGCAGATTGTCGGGATTGTCCACCAGGAACTGATCGACCTGATGGGCCCGGTCAGCCATTCGCTGGCAATCCGCCGCGAAGGCACCAGCGTCATCATGATGTGCGGCCTGCAGGGCTCAGGCAAAACCACCACCTGCGGCAAACTGGCCACCCGACTGAAAGAACAGGGGTATTCCCCGTTTCTGGTTGCCGCGGACCTGCAGCGTCCCGCCGCCATCGAACAGCTCAAAATCATCGGGGCTCAGGTCGGCTGCCCGGTGTATTCAGAAGACCCGCAGAACAGCAATCCGGTGCAGGTGTGCCGAAACGGCGTCGCCGCCGCCAAACGCAGTGGTGCCCAGGTGGTCATCCTCGACACGGCCGGTCGCCTGCACGTCGACGATGGCCTGATGCGCGAACTCCAGCAGATCGACTCACTGGTCGCCCCCGATCAGGCACTGCTGGTCTGCGACGCTATGACCGGTCAGGATGCAGTTAACAGTGCCAAAGCTTTCAATGACGCCCTGGAACTCGACGGCGTCATCCTGACAAAGCTGGACGGCGACACCCGCGGCGGTGCTGCACTCAGCGTCAAGGCCGTCACCGGAGTACCGATCAAGTTCATCGGCGTCGGCGAGCAGCTGGATCGGCTGGAAGAATTCCACCCGGACCGCATGGCCGGTCGAATTCTTGGCATGGGAGACATCCTCTCCCTGTACGAGAAAGCCAAAAAGGAATTCAACGAAGAAGAAATGCTCCGCCAGCAGGAGCGGATGCAGAAGGGAAAATTCACGCTCGATGACTTCCGCAATCAAATGCGGCAGATCAAAAAACTGGGCTCCATGCGGGATATCATGAAAATGATCCCCGGCATGGGAGCCATGGTTGACCAGCTGGGAGACATGAATCCCGAGGGCGAATTGTCGCGAATCGAAGGAATCATCGATTCGATGACGATGCATGAGCGTCAGAATCCCGAAATCATCGACCGCAGTCGACGCAACCGAATTGCTCGCGGAAGCGGTGTCGATGCAGCCGACGTGAATAAGCTGCTCAAAGACTTCTCGATGATGGCCAAAATGATGCAGGGGATGAGCAACATGGGGTTGCGCGATCGCCTGCGAATGATGAAAGGCCTTACGGATGGGGGGTTCCTGAACCCCGGGGCCGAGATTGTCGAGAAAAAGTTAAGAAGTGGTCGAGGCCCTGCCGACAAGGACGCGGCTCGGGACAAGAAGAAAAAGCAGAAAAAAGAGGCCGCCAAGGCCAAAAAACGCAACCGTCGACGCTAACACACGTGTTCAATTGAACACCGACTTTCACATGGCCGAGTTTGGGAAGTTTCCGGGACCGCCCCGGATACTTGCCTCCCGGATTGCTCAACGGCGGATTTACTTGTTATTTTAAAGGATTCCTCTGAGCCCGCAGCCGTTTCAGACCGCGTTGTCTGCGAGTTCAAAATCAGATTTGTTGTGGAAAACCTGGGAGCAGCAATGTCAGTTCGTATTCGTATGAAGAAGATGGGCCGGAAGCACCGCCCGTTCTTCCGCATCTGTGTGATGGATTCGCGAGTTGCTCGCGATGGCAAAACGATTGAGGAAGTCGGATTTTATGATCCGATGGTCCACGACAAAGCTGCCCGGGTGAAGATGAATCTTGAGCGGGTTGAGTATTGGTTGTCGGTGGGTGCCCAGCCCAGCGAAAAGGTCAATGCTCTGATTCGCAAGGTGAAGACAAACCGCTTCGGTTCAGCCAAGGCTCCGCCGCCGATGCTGGCTCCGAAGGTCCGCGAGGAAGCGGCTCCTGCTGAACCGGCAGAGGCTGCTGCCGCTGAATGACGTCAGCATCAACTGCTCGGCAGTCATTCATCCGATTCGATGTTCTGACGCTTTTCCCCGAGATGTTTCACAGCTATCTCGGGCAGGGGCATCTGAAGCGAGCAATTGAACGCGGTCTGGTAGACATTCAACTGCACAATTTCCGGGACTATGCTCCGGGAAAGCGGAAGCAGGTCGACGACAAACCATTTGGTGGCGGGCCCGGCATGTTGATCATGTGCCAGCCTGTTTTCGACTGTGTGGAAGCCGTGCAGCAACAGGGATCGCAGCCCGGACGGCTGCTCATGATGACTCCGCAAGGTCGTCGTCTGGATCAGACGCTGGTCGAAGAGTTGTCAGGTGAACCCCGACTGCTGCTCCTGTGCGGGCGGTACGAAGGGTTTGATGATCGGATCCGACAGGGCCTGAAGCCTCTGGAGGTTTCCGTTGGTGATTTTATCTGCAATGGCGGTGAAGTACCCGCCATGTTGATCGTTGACACAGTGATCAGGTTGATTCCCGGAGTTCTGCACGACGAAACCAGCAGCCGTTATGACTCGTTCAGTCACGCCGGCCTGCTCGAACATCCTCAGTACACCCGTCCCAGGGAATTCCGAGGCATGTCAGTTCCGGAGGTGCTGATCAATGGAAATCACAAAGACATAGAAATCTGGCAGCAGCAGCAAAGTCTTCAGCGGACTGCCGAACGACGCAGCGACCTGCTCCCGGATTCACCCGCACCACAACACAAGAATTCTCAAACGAAAACCTGACAGACGCTCACATACGTTCCGCCGC
>SXGQ01316611.1_pt1 | contig 34763 bp, 24 predicted proteins | sample 3178371 | NCBI WGS metagenome assembly SXGQ01 (sample SAMN11356859, study PRJNA531348) | freshwater metagenome | isolation source: freshwater sample F1-20 | place: China: Fuxian Lake, Yuxi | collected 2017-12-25 | reverse complement strand
GAGGATCGGATCATCGCGGCCCTGCGCCCGTGGCGCTCCGACCCGGCGAAGGTGGCCCAGCTCATCGGTTCCGGCTGGCTCCTCGATGGACTAAACAGTGGCGCGCAAATCTAAAGTCTATTAATTAAAGGTCGTTGGTATCAGACGCCGAAGCTGCGCCGGGTTTTACCCGAGATTCACTTGGCCGGAGCAGTGGGCACCGGGCCTACCTGAACCGAGGACGCAGGCGCCGCTGGTGCGGCCGTAGTAATGGCCGCCACCGGCGCGGGCGCGGGCTGCCAGAAATAGCGTGCGTGCTTCATCTGGTCCCAGCGCACCCAGATCGCGGCGGCGGCGAGCACCACGAGCACGGCGAAAGTGATCGCTTTGCGCTGTTGCGCAGCGGCTTCTTTGTCCTCGTAGGGGTCTTCGAGCGAGCGTTTCGCGCCGGGCGGGAGCACGGCCATGTCGGTGAGCGCGGTGCCAAACGGGATGTTGATCTTCACGCGGCCGTTCACGGCCCAGCCGTTGCCTTCGAGGATCGGACCGAGGTTGCGTTGGCGGAGTTTAAGCCAGGCGATCACCATCGAGGGCAACGAGATCGCGAGTATCAGGCCGAGGAAGATGAACGGGAATTTCCAGACCGGGATCTCCACAAACTTCGCGAACACCAATGAGGCAAACGTGCCGATTGACCCGATGGCGACGCCGATACCGGTGATGACGGCGAGATCGAGTTTCTTGGGGACCTCGGACTTCGCCTTGTCCGCGTTGGCGGTCTTTTCCGCGGTGGCGGCGAGTTTGCCGGTCGCTTCGGCGTCGGCCGCGGCGGCGCGTTTCGCGATCTGCTCCTCGATCATGCGGATAAACTTTTTATACGGCGACCAGAACGCCTGCCGGATGCTGATCGGGTTGTCCACGATGCTGGTGATGACGGTGTCCCAATCGCGGCCAGCGCGGTCGTAGAACACGCCGTGGCGGCCGACGAAGAGGTAGTCGCTGTCGCCCTGCGTGAAGCAGGCGGCGATGGTCATCGGCGGCAGGCCGGCGCGGGTGCAGGTGCAGTAGGCGATGTAGGCCTTGCTCATCGCGGCGAGCGGGTTGGCCCCGTCGACGCGGAGGCAGAGCTCGGTGCTGCGGCTATCGAGATAGAGCGTGCCGGCTTGGAAAATCGCCCAGCGGTCGCGCGAGTAGAAGTCGGCGAAGTTGACGAAATTGTGGAGCAGCGCACGGAGGTCGCGGTGGTAACGGGTGAGGCGCTCGACGTCGCTGATGGCCTTGAACTCGGGCGCGAGCGCGGCGTCGGCCGCGATAAGCACGGCGAGGGCTGCGCGACCCGTGCCGCCGAGGATTTCCTTGGCGCGGGCGAGGCCGAGTTTCTCGACGGCGGTGCCGGCCTTGGCACCGAGCCACGTCTCATAAGGGACGAACTTGGCGTTGAGCGCGGTCCACTCGGCGGCGGTGAGCGAGGTCTTGTCGGCACCGTAGACGGGTGTGACGACGGCGGCGTGGAGGGTCGCGAGCGCGGCGGCCCAAGCGGGATTAACACCGGTGAGTAGCGGGAGCGGGGCATCGGCGGCGATCCGGGCCAGCGGGAAGCCGGCAACCTCGGTGGCGCTGATCGTAAGGTCCTTGGCGGCGAGGGCGAGATACTCGGTCTCGCTACGGTTGAGGGCGGCGAGGGCGCGGCCATCGAAGGCGGCGAAGCGGGTGCGGGCGTAGTAGTCCTCGACCTTGGCGCGGACGGCCTTGAGGGCGCCGACGGCGGCATCGGTGGCGGAGCCGAGGATGGCGATCTCTTTGGCGGCGCTCTGCTCGACCCACCCGACGTAGGCGGCGAGGTCGGCGAAGAAGCTGTCGATCTGGGCGACGGTCACGCCCGTGCTGCCGGCGAGGTCGGGCGTGCCGCCGACGGTCGCGATGATCTCCTTGATGAGGGTCTGCGTCGCGGCGTCTTCGGTGGCCTCGGGCGGGATGACGCCATCGCCGTTGAGCGCGGAAGCGGCGAAGATTTTGGCGGTATTGGCGGCGTCGGCCACCGGAAGCGCGGTGGCGTTCTTCTTGCCGAGGTGGGAGAGAATTTGTTTCGCCGAGGCGAGGAGGATTTTACCCTCGGGCGTGGCGTCGTTGATCGCGGCGAGCGGGAGAGAATCGGCGGCGGAGAGAAGTACACTTGGGTCTTTCAACCGGGCGGCGGCCCACTTGATCGCGGCGAGCAGCTCGGGCACGCGCACCCGGCCGTCGGCGTCGGAATCGATCAACGCGAGGGTCTTTTCATCGAGTTCCAAGCCCTTGACGGGACAACTCAGCGCAACCCACAGCTTCTGGTCGAGGTGCTCGAGTGCGAGCAGGTCGGCACCGCTCGTGAGTGAAACTTGATCGAGGCCGCCGGTCCGGAAGAAGTTCCAAGCGTGGGAGATAGAGGGCATCGCCCGAGAAAAACAATTTCGCCAACCGAAGCAACCCCGCAGCCCACGGAGAGCGCCCCACTCGCGCCCGCTCAAGCGGTCGCTCCGGATTTACCGCCGGGCCGCACCAAAATCCTCGAGATACTGGGCCACGATGGTCTTCAAATCGGGCGGCACCGGCAGGCCGAGTGCGACCGCGCGCGCCGCGTCGATTGCAACCGGCCAATTGCTCACGATCCCATGGATCCGGGCATCCAGAGCCTCGACCACCGGCCCTAGCGTGAGACCGTGCTCGGTCGCGATTTCTGCCAGCACGGCGGACGCCAGCGCAGGCGTGACGGTATGGGCCGGCAAGACGTAGCCGCGATCTCCGCCGAGCGCTACCTCGAACACTTCGTGGAGCGCGACGAGCGAATCAATCACCGTACGATAACCGGTCACGGGATGACCTTGATCGCGCGGCACCGGCAACTGGCACGGCTCGCCGCGCAACGGCTCGCGAAACATCCCGCTCACCCAACTCGACGCGGCCGCGTTGGGCTTGCCCGGCCGGATGATCACCGTGGGCAGGCGCGCCGTGCGGCCGTCGAAGTGGCCTTTGCGGGTGTGGTCGTTGAGCAAGTGTTCGCAGATGGCTTTGGTGATGCCGTAGGTCGTACCCGGAGTGAGTTTATCTGAATCGGAGCACGGGCGGCGCACGGCCGCACCGCCGTAACAGGCGATGCTGCTGGCGAACACGACCCGCGGGCGGCCCGGCAGGACGCGCGCCGCTTCGAAAACATTACGTCCGCCGTCGAGGTTGACGCGGAGCGCGTCGTCGAAGCGTTCCTCGCATTCGCCGCTGACCATCGAGGCGAGGTGAAAAATCGACGTCGCGGCGTCTTGGCCCACGGCCGCAAACACCGCCGCGCGGTCGCCGATATCGCCCTGGATGTGCCGCACGCGATCATCGGCGGGCGGTTGGTGAAAAAAAGCGTCGAAGAGCACGAGCTGGTCGATGGGTTCCGACGCGCCCGAGGGGCCGGTAAGTTCGCCGCGTTGGAGAAGTTTGCCCGCCAGCCGAGAACCAAGGAAACCGCCGCCGCCGGTGATGATAACTTTCATGGGTGGGGAAAAAGGGAGTGGGTGCCGCAGCCGAGGCGGCAAAAACGGAGCCGTCTTCATCACGAAAATTGGCGCGGAGCGTGGCAAGAGATTCCCGCGTGAGCCGACGACGTCGGCGAAACGGAAAGCAAAGCCAAGGCTCGAGGTGGCGTCGGCGCCCCGCCCAGGGGATCGGAAACGACGGGCACGATGCCCGTTCAGTCACGCGCGAGATGCCCCTGCTACTTTCATCACGCGCCGCTGACTCAACCTCCGGATTCACACCCGCTGTTTTTCTATTCCCATCTCGGCGAGCGGTAACCACGTTGGCGCGATGCCCCGATTTCTCTCGCTCGCCGCCGATGCTTTCCCGCTCTGGATTTTGGTCGGAGCCGGGATCGCGCTCGTGGAGCCCACCGTGTTCACGTGGTTTTCCGGACCGTGGATCGTCTGGACCCTCGCCCTCGTGATGCTCGGGATGGGGCTCACGTTGGAGCCGGCGGATTTTAAACGCATCGGCACGATGCCACGGCCGATCGCCATCGGCTTCGTCGCCCAATATACGATCATGCCCGGGCTCGGCTGGGGCATCGCCCAAGCGCTGCAACTCGACGGGCCTTTCGCCGTCGGGCTGATCCTAGTCGCGTGCTGTCCCGGCGGCACCGCGTCGAACATCGTCACCTATCTGGCGCGCGCCGATGTCGCGCTTTCGGTCGTGATGACGATGTGTTCGACCTTTGCGGCCGTCTTCATGACCCCGTTACTCACGAGTTGGCTGGCCGGCACCTGGGTCAAGGTCGACGGCTGGGGCCTCTTCATGAGCACGGCGCAAGTGGTGGTGCTGCCGGTGCTGTTGGGCTTGGTCCTCCGCCGTGTCGCCCCGCGCGCCGTGGCCTCGGTGCTGCCGGCCGCGCCGTTGGCTTCGGTGCTGGGCGTCATGCTGATCGTGTCGAGCATCGTGGGGGCCAACGCACCGGCCATCCGGGCCAGCGCCGGCCCGCTCGTGCTCGCGGTGTTCTTGCTGCACGCCGGCGGGTTTGGCGTCGGTTATCTGTTGGCGCGGCTCACGGGCCAGACCGAGACGACCTGCCGCACGATCTCCATCGAGGTGGGCATGCAAAACAGCGGGCTCGGCGTGGTGTTGGCGCGCCAGAATTTTGCGGACCCGCTCACCGCCGTGCCCTGCGCGATATCCAGCGTGTTCCACTCGGTGATCGGCAGCCTGCTGGCGGGCGGTTGGCGTTGGCGCGACCGGCCCCGCTGAGAAAGTGCGGGCGCGCACGTTTTTGAGTTGGTCCGTCCGGCGCGGCGCCCGTAACTCGTGACGATGAACCCGCTCCGCCCCACCCTGCTCCTGCTCGCCGCCAGCCTCGTTGCCCCGCTCGGCTTCGCCCAGCAGACCTACACGCTCGGCATGGTCGCGAAATCAGCGGGCAACCCGTTCTTCGAAGCCGCCCGCGCCGGGGCCAACGACGCCGCCCGCGACCTTGGGAAACAACACGGGATCACGGTCAAAATCGACTGGCGCACCCCCAACGAAGAGGACGCGCAGAAACAAGCCGAGTTCATCGAACAACTCCTGCTCAACGGGGCCGATGGCATCATCATCAGTTGCTCCGACGCCAACAAAGTGACCGACACCATCAACAAAGCCGTCGCGCAAGGTGTGCCGGTCGCGACGTTCTCGGGCGACGCTCCGGCGAGCAAACGATTCATCTCGATCGGTATCGACGACTACGCGGCGGGCGCGGCGACGTTTGTGGCGCTTGCCAACGAACTCGGTGGCAAGGGCGTGGTCGCCGCCATCGACGGCAATCCCAACGCCGTGAATCTCCAGCAACGCGCGGCCGGTTTTCGCGCGGCGGCGAAGAAATTTCCCGGCATCCGCCTCGTGGATATTTTTTACCACAAGGAAACGCCGCAGGATGCCGTCGCGAAGATCGAGCAAGTGATGCAGGCGAATCCCGACATCACCGGCTGGGGCCTGCTCGGCGGCTGGCCCTTGTTCACCGATAACGCGCTCAAATGGCCGGCCGGCACGATCAAGTGCGTGTCGATCGACGCACTCCCGCAGCAACTCGGCTACGTGCGCAGCGGGCACGTGCAATTGCTGCTTGGCCAAGATGTCTACGGCTACGGCCGCCTGGCCGTCGAAAGCCTCGTCAACAAACTCCTGCTAAAGAAATCCCCGCCGCAAGCCATCGCGAACACCGCACTGATCCCGGTCACCCGCGCCAACGTCGAAGCTATCGCGAAGAGCTGGGAAACCTGGCTGCCTAAGTGATCGGGCACCCCACCCCGAATCACGGGGCTTCGTAAACCTCAACCCGCTCTTGTCGCTCGCTTGGACTGCATTGAACGGCGGGATCACCGGTCGGAGTTGACCGCGAAGCAGGGTTCGGCGGCGGGATCGGACCGCGGACGGGGTTGGCTGGCGGTGTAAACGCCGGCGTCACTTTCGAGAGACAGCGTAGTCAGGTCGGCGGATGCGTTCAGGAAGATCAGCGCACGGACCTCGGAGGAATGCCGGGGCCGGCATTCCTCGACCCAAGTGCTCACGGGTGCGGGCAGTTGAGCGCACTGGTCGGCTGAGATAAAGATGAGCTCGGCGCGGTCGGCCGCGAGCGAGGCCTGAGCCCGAAACCGGGGATGGTCGAGCAGATCAAAGCGCCAGAGACTGGGCTTCAACGACACCTCGGCGTGCAGGTGCTGATTGAGGTTGGCGATAAAGGCGAGCGCCCGGTGGCCGGCGGCCAAGTTCTCGTAAATGACGGCGACGTTGAGTTCGACCGCATCGTCAGAGGTGGCCTCGGCAAGCGAAAGAGTGGCGGATTGAGAATTCATAGGGGAGCGGGGTGGAATCGAATGCGGGCGGAAAAACTGGCGGGGATCGGCGGGGGCTTGAACGCGGGAGAGGCAAGGGGTTCCCGTAAGATACGCCGATAGCAGCGGAAATTCTCCGCTTGTTTTGCGCTTTTCCGCGCAGATTTTGACGAAAATCGCCCGGGGGTAGCGGCCCCGCTCAAGGGAGTTTTGCTTTTTCGGCCGGGGCCTGAGTGAAATGGCGGATGCGTTACCTTCTGATTTGGGTGTTGGCGGGCGGAGTAGCGGTGGCGGCGGAATTGGCGGCGCCGAAGTTCCGGGTCGTGGACATCGATACGAAGATCGAAATCGGCTACGGACTCGCGATCGCCGACGTCGATGGCGACGGGAAGCCCGACGTGTTGCTCGCCGACAAAAAACAGATCGCTTGGTATCGGAATCCCGCGTGGGAGAAATTCGTGATCGCGGAGAATCTCACGGAAAAGGACAACGTGTGCATCGCAGCGGCGGACATCGACGGTGACGGTCGCTGCGAAGTCGCGGTGGGCGCGGAATGGAATCCCGGCGACACGGTCAACAGCGGCGCGGTTTTTTTCCTGATCGCGCCGGCGGACCGCACGCAACGTTGGGAGCCGGTGCGGCTGCCGCACGAGCCCACGGTGCACCGGATGCACTGGGTGAAAAATTCCGCAGGCAAGTATGAGTTGGCCGTCCAGCCGCTCCACGGGCGGGGCAACAAGAACAACGCGGGGGCGGGAGCAAAGCTGTTGACCTATACGGTGCCGAAAGATCCACGGCAGGAATGGAAGACGGCGGTCGTCGGCGACTTCATGCACGCCTCGCACAATTTCCAGGCGATCAACTGGGACGTCGATCCGGAGGAGGAGTTGTTGGCGGCGGGCAAGGAAGGGATCTGGTATTTTGGCCGGACGGCCGGCGGGTGGAAAAACCGGCAGTTAACCGACCAACCTGCCGGGGAAATCCGCGAAGGCCGGCTGGGTGGAACCCGGCGATTCCTCGCGACGATCGAGCCGATGCACGGGAACACCGTGGCGCTCTATCTCGAACCCGGGGCACCGGGCGGCAAGTGGACGCGGCGGGTGCTCGATGAGACGCTGAAAGACGGCCACGCCCTCGCGGTGGGCGATGTGCTCGGCATCGGCTCACCGCAGATCGTGGCAGGCTGGCGGGCGATGACTCCGCGCGGGGCACCGGGGATCCGGCTCTATGTGCCGGGCGACGCGGCGGGCGTGGGCGCGCAGAGGTTTGAGATCGGCGGGACCGAAGTCGCTGTGGAAGATTTGAAACTGGCGGACCTCGATGGCGACGGGCGGCTGGATATCATCGCGGCCGGGCGGCAGACGAAGAACGTGCGGATTTTCTTCAACCTCGGGACGGCGAAGTAGGCGCGGGCGCAAGAAAGGGCGCGGCGATTCTGCGACGCTCACGATCAGACTAAACGCGTTTCGTTTATGTCTATCGCAATTATGCGCACGCGATCCGTTTTGAGCCTTCTGGTGTTGGCCGTGGGTATGTCGGGTGTTTCCTCGCGGGCCCAGGACTCTTGAGTCCGAGCCGAAGAGGCCAAAAACTTCGCACTTAGTGCACGGACCCAAACCCCATTGCCCTGAGAATCAGGCCAAGGTGAAAAGTGCAAAGTTTGACTCCTTCGGCTGACCCCGGCGCGAAGCTCGCGCCTCGCGAGGCTTGCGCGGCGTATTGCGGCAATGCAGCATTGCCGCATGACGATACTCGCTCTCTCCAAACGCGGCAGCCTGACGCTACCGCCCGAACTCCGGCGCAAGATGGGCCTCGATAAGCTCCGCCATCCGATGCTCCTCGTCGAGGAGCGCGACGGCGGGCTGTTCCTGCACCCGGCGGCGACCGTGCCCGTGCGCGACATCCCAAAAGCGCAAATCCAAGCGTGGATCGCCCGCGACGAGGCGGACATGAAGACGTTCCAAGCCGCCGGGAAGGCCAAGAGAAAGTGAGGCTCTTCCTCGATACGAGCGTCTTGCTCGCCGCGTCAGGATCAGGGAAAGGCGCGTCGCGCTTCGTCGTGACCGAGGCGGCGGCGCGCGGCTGGGAACTCGTCAGCTCGGACTACTGCGACGAGGAGACGCGCCGCAATCTGCCGAAGGTGGGCCGCTCCGCCGCGACCGCTTGGAAAAACGAGATCGCGCCGCGCGTGCGCTTCGTGCGGGCGAGCGTGGCGCTCGACAAGCCGCTCGTCTTCCCGAAGGCCAAGGATCGCCCTGTCGTCATCACGGCCTTGGCGGTGCGGTCGGATTGGCTGCTCACCCTCGACGAGGGCGACTTCCACACGAAACTCGGCCGCGAGGTTTACGGCCTGCGCATCGCCACGCCGGGCGAGTTTTTGGTGGAGCAACGCGCCTAGGGCGTGCTCTGAGCCGCTTCCTTTTTTAGCCGCCAAGAAACGCCGTTTGCGGGCCTGCCCGCGACGGCGTTTTCCTTTGGCTGGGAGCCACTCGCCGGTCGCCATGTCGCGACCGGAATTGCGAGCTGAGGCCAAACCCTTCACCGAAAGCCGAGCCGAAGAGGTGCACACCTTGCACTTTGTCATTTTCTCTGCAGAAGACGAAATGCGAAGTTGGACCCTTTTTCGAGCCCGATAAGACGCTAAAGGACGGCCATGCGCTGGCGGTCGGCGATGTGCTCGGGATCGGCTCGCCGCAGATCGTGGCGGGCTGGCGGGCGATGACTCCGCGCGGGGCGCCGGGGATCCGGCTCTATGTGCCGGGCGACGCGGCGGGCGTGGGCGCGCAGAGGTTTGAGATCGGCGGGACCGAAGTCGCCGTGGAAGATTTGAAACTGGCGGACCTCGATGGCGACGGGCGGCTGGATATCATCGCGGCCGGACGACAAACGAAGAACGTGAGAATTTTTTCAATCTCGGTACGAGGTAGGAGTGGGGGCAAGAAAGGGTAACGGCGATTTTGCGACACTCACTAGTCGACGGAACGCTTTTCGTTTATGTATAACCCGATCATGCGCACCCGATCCGTTTTGAGCCTTTTGGTGTTGGCCGTGGGTATGGCGGGTGTTTCCTCTCGCGCCCAAGACGCATGGGTGGCGCGTCCCTCCGGCACGACCGCCAATCTCTGGAGCGTCGCCTTCGCCGCGAATCAGTGGGTCGCCGTCGGCGAGCAAGGTACGATTCTCACCTCGCCTGATGGCACCGCTTGGACTGCGCGCTCTTCCGGATTTCCCACCACCTGGCTCGTCGCCGTCGGCTACGGAGCAGGCACTTGGACGGCCGTGGGCGAAAACGGGCTCATTCTGACATCGGCCGACGCGATCACGTGGACACCTCGCACCAGTGGCACCACCGCGCGGCTTAACGGCGTCGCCTACGGCGGCGGGCGCTGGATGATCGTCGCCGAATCCGGCGAACTCCTCACCTCCACCGACAGCCTCGCGTGGACCAAGCTCAGTCCGAGCACGGACCGGCTGCGCGGCCTGATCTTCGCCTACGGCCAATTTGTCATCACGGGCGACAACGGTCTCGTGCGCACCACCATCGACGCGACGGACTACGCCGCCAAAGCGCTTCCCGGCGGCTTTTTCGTAGAGAGCGTCACCTACGCCCGCCGGGCCTTCGTCGCCGTCGGTGAAGACGGCTACGCGATCACGTCGAGCGACGCCACCACGTGGACCACCCTCGCCAGCGGCACGACCGCCTACTTGCGCGGCATCACCTTTTTCAACGGCCAGTTTATCGCCGTCGGCACCGCCGGCACCATCGTAACCACACCCGCACCCGGTTCGACTTGGACGGCTCGCGCTTCAAGCAGCACCGCTACTCTCACTGCCGTAGCGGCCAGCGATGTCTCCGTTGTTACGGTAGGTTCTGGCGGCACCATTCTCCGCTCGGTCCCGGTAGCAGCCGCCCCCGCCATCGCTGTATCGCCGCGTAGTGTTACCGAAGTCGCCGGTAGCAACGTCCTTCTCTCCGCCACCGCCATCGGTTCGCCACCGCTCACCTATCAATGGTCTTTTAACGGCCAGCCCCTTGCCGGCCAAAACTCCGATCAGCTCTTCCTCGCCAATGTCCAAGCCGCCCAGGCCGGAAACTACGCCGTCACTGTTACCAACCCGTTCGGCTCGGTAGCCAGCACCGCCGCCGTGCTCCAACTCACCGCCAGTAACACGCCCGGGCCCATCGTTGATTCAACCTTTACTCCGACTCTGATCATGACGGCCGGCGTGACCGCAGCAGTCGAACAGCCGGACGGCAAAATCATCATCGGTGGCTCGCAGTTTTTCGTCACTGCCGGAGTATCGCCGTTCGCCCTCGCCCGACTCAATGTCGATGGCTCGCTCGATTCGACCTTCAACATCGGTGTTGGCTTAAACACCGGAGGCTCGGTAGCCCAACTTGTCCTTCAACCGGACGGGCGGGTGATCGTCTCAGGCACCTTCCAAACGATCAACAACGTGGTCCGCTCCAATTTGGCGCGGCTAAACTCAGATGGAAGCGTGGATACCACGTTCACTCCCGCTGCCTCTGCCTCATCAAACCCGAACCCCGGACTGTCGCTGCAAGCGGACGGTAAAATTTTGCTGCTATCTGGCACCCGACTCTTGCGTCTGAACTCAGACGGAGGACTTGATCCCGGTTTCACGGCTCCGAGCAGCTCTACACTGCCTGCCTCATTCGCGCTACTGAATGACGGTCGAATACTTCTCTGCTCAGCAAGTTCAATTCAGCGGCTCAATACAAACGGCACGATCGATCCAACATACCTCTCAATGTTCAAGGCGACTGATACCATTCCCTTGCATAAAATCCAAAGTTCCCCGGATGGACGGATCCTTTATCAAGAGCAGTTTCTCGCCACCAATCCTGCTTCGCTTAACTCTTTTATTTCGACTGGTCGACTGACGCCTGAAGGTCTGCTCGACGTTTCGTGGCCAAAAAAGCAGAGCAGTTCCAGAGGGACAATAACGAGAGTCTCTTCAGCTGACTCACGTGGATACGTCTACATCGCAAGTAACGTTTATGAAAATACCCCGGGCCGAATCGTTCGCTCACTGGCTCGCTACGATTCCAATGGTTCGCTTGATTCGACCTTCGATCACAGCGTAAATCCATATGGCGGCCGCCCTACCGCCTTGAAGACTGAACCCAATGGCAACATTACTGGTATCTACCCTTTGCGGGATGGACGTGCGCTGGTAACCGGTGACTTCACGGCGTTCGATGCTATCTCTCGTCCAAATTTGGTCCGCTTGCTGGCGACAACGACGACTGAAATCCGGCCGCCAACGATTGTGTTGCTAACACCGGACTTTGCCAGTGTCGCACCCGGCTCTTCACTATCGCTTTCGGTCACGGCCGCCGGCTCTGGCCCGCTGACCTATACTTGGAGCAGTGTCATTCCCGCCGCTGATTCCGGAAAATCTACGGTCTCCATCCCGACCAACATCTCCGGCACCTACACCGCCACGGTCACGGTTTCTAATCGCTCTGGCTCGGTGAAGAGTGCGCCCGTCCGCATCGTGGTCACCCCGAGCGTTCCCATTCTCACGGCCACCCCGACAAGCCTCACGGTCACCACTGGCCGGACCTCCGTCTTCACCGTGGCCGCTGTCGGCAGTGCGCCCTTCACCTACCAATGGTTTCGCGGCACCACGCCAGTCGGCACCGGCAGCACGCTTACGCTCAACCCCGTCACGACCGCCGACACTGGCGATTACACGGTGGTCGTCACCAACAGCCTCGGCAGCACCCGCAGCTCCGTCGCCAAGCTCACCGTCGATGGCTCCGCCCGCCTCGCCAACATCTCCACGCGCGCCGGCACCGGTCCGGGCGACAGCACGCTTATCGCTGGTTTCGTCATCACCGGCGCGAGCGCCAAAAAGGTCCTCATCCGCGGCATCGGTCCCGGCCTCTCCGCCTTCGGCCTCGGTGGGCTGCTGCCCAATCCCAAGATCACTCTCTATGACGGCGATAGGCGCGTGATCGCTACGAATGATGATTTCGACCGCGCAACGACCCCCAACGGGCTTGCTCCGGGAGTAACGGGATTTCCGCTCTCGAATCCGATCGACGCGGCACTTGTTGCCACTTTGGCCCCGGGAAATTACACGGTGCAGGTGACCGATTCGGCGGCTCGTTCCGGCGTCGCACTGGTAGAAGTTTACGAGGCCGATACCACCGACAACCGGATATCCAGTCTCTCTAGTCGGGCATTTGTGGGTGCGGGTCCGGCGATCGGGATTTGTGGCATCACGGTGCAGGGCGAAACACCCCGACAGTTTTTGATCCGAGCGGTCGGTCCGACGCTGAGCGAGTTCAATGTGGGCAATACTCTTCCCGATCCTTTTTTAACCTTAACCACGGCGTCGGGCGTGCCCGTGGCTTCCAATGACAATTGGGGTTCGGCTGGGAATGGCTCCCAGATTTCTGCCGCGACGGCGGCAGTCGGCGCTTTCGCCCTGCCAGCTGCCTCGAAGGACTCGGCGCTTTTGATCACACTCGCGCCGGGCAACTACACCGCGCTGATTTCAGGGGTAAATGACGTCACGGGCGTGGCCATCATTGAGGTTTATGAGATGCCGCTCCCTGGCCCTTAAGTATCAGGTCGATCAGCTGAATCGAGGCGGTTGGTAAGCAGTGTAGGTCACGTCCTGACGCCAAGGCTTGGCGATGAGGGCTAGGAGCACGGCGCGGACATCCGCCACGTCGGGGATCAAATCGGGCACGCGGGTTTGTAGACGACGCAGGTTTACGCCCACGCATCGATCAGTAAGCTGAACGAAGTCCACGCCGCCACGCACTCGGGGACGAGGCTGTTGCCGCCGGATACGGGCCTTGCGAAACGGCCTCCCGCAGCTAACTTGCCGGCATGAATTATATGGAACGCATCACCTTCAACCCGAACCAATGCGGCGGCCGGCCTTGCATTCGGGGGATGCGCATCCGCGTGAAGGACGTGCTCGACCTAGTCGCGGCCGGCATCCCCGAATCGGAAATCCTCGCGGACTATCCCGATCTTGAGGCGGACGACATCAAGGCGAGCCTGGAATACGCCGCCGCCCAGCTCGATCACCCCGTGCTCGTTGCCAGTCGGTGAAGTTTTTGGTCGATGCCCAGTTGCCCCCGGCGCTCGCCCGCTGGCTGGTCGAAGCGGGATGCGAGGCGCAGGCGGTGCGCGAGATCGGTTTCCGCGAGGCCGAAGACGGGGCAATCTGGCGGCACGCGGAGGCCAGTGGCGGCGTGATTGTGACCAAGGACGAGGACTTTGCCTTGCGCGCGTAAGCGACCAAGACAGGTCCTTGCGTCGTGTGGCTGCGCGTAGGCAATACGTCCAACGCGGCCTTGCGCGCGTGGTTCGTGCCACGGGTGCCGCAGATCGTGGCCTTGCTCGCTCAAGACACGCGGCTGGTGGAGATTCGGTAGCCGCTTTCTTCTTCAGCCGCTGAAATGCGCCTCTCGGAAAAGGCCGAGCCGAAGGGCCGGATCATACCCCCGCGGCCAGGCGACAGATGAAGAACGTGCGGATTTTCTTCAACCTCGGGACGAAGTAGGCGTGGGGGGGCGCGGTCGCGGAGGGCGGGTCGGAGACCTCGCCCTACTTTTTAGGTCGGGAAGGTGTAGCCGGGGCGGTAGTCGCGGCGGAGGAGTTTGTTGGCGGCTTCGTCGTTGAGGATGCGCTCGGTGGCGCCGTCCCAGTCGAGGCTGCGGCCGAGTTTCATCGAGACCATGCCGAGGAGCGCCATGTTGCTCGCCAAGTGGACTTCGCCGATGTCGCTCACGGGTTTGATTTTTCCATCGCTGCGGATGGCCGCGAGGAAATCGGCCCAGTGCTCCTTGATGTTTTGCGAATCGGGCGCGTTGAGCTGGGCGGCTTCGGTGATCGGCGGGGCTTTCGAATCGGCAGGGTAAAACGTCCAACCTTTTTGCCAGCCCATGTGGAAAATCCCCTTCGTGCCGTAAAAATAGCAGCCGACGCTTTCGCCTTTGTCGGTGTTGTTGGCCCCGAAGCGGCGGTGCTCCCATTGCACGTTGAACTTTTCGAACGCATAGGTGGCGACTTGGTGGTCGGGGGCGTCCGTGGTCTGCTCTTGGGCCGTGAAGACGGGCGCACCGGCAATGGGTCGGCCGCCGCTGGAAAAAATGCGCTTCGGATACTTTTCTCCGGTGACCCAGAGGACTTGATCGAGCCAGTGGATGCCCCAATCGCCGAGCGTGCCGTTGGCGTAGTCGAGGTAGTTGCGAAAACCGCGGGGATGGATGCCGCGGTTGCCGGCGCCGACGGTCGGGGTGCGCGGATCACCGCCGTTGAACGGGCGGAGCGGAGCGGGGCCACACCACATGTCCCAGTCGAGCTCCTTCGGGACGGCGACGGTGGGAAGCGCCCGGTCAGGGCCGCCGCCGCCGAGCACGAAGCAGCGCACCATGCCGATGTCGCCGACTTGGCCGGAGCGGATAAATTCCCGGCCGCTGATGTTGTGCGGGGAAATGCGGCGGTGCGTGCCGACTTGGACGACGCGACCGGTAGCGCGCGCGGCGTTCACCATCGCGCGTCCCTCCATCACAGTATGTCCGATGGGCTTTTCCACGTAAACGTGGGCGCCGGCTTTGACGGCGGCGATCATCGGCAGCGCGTGCCAGTGGTCGGGCGTGCCGACGATGACGATCTCGGCCTTCGCGGCGGCGAGGAGTTCGCGGTAATCCTTAAAAAGTTTCGGCGTATCGCCGGTACCGGCCGCGACGTTTTTGAGGGTGGCTTCGTATTGGCGGGAATCGACGTCGCAGAGGGCAACGATTTCGCAGGCGCCGCTCGCCATGGCTTCGCGGAGGATATTGTTGCCCCACCAACCGCAGCCGATGAGCGCGGTGCGGAACCGGGGGCCGCCGGATTTGGGTTGGGCGCGGAGGGAAAAAGGAAACGCGGCGAGGGCAGTCGCGGCGGCGGAGGTGTGGAGGAAGGAGCGGCGATTCATTTTTTTTTGGGGGGGGGGAGAATATTTTTAACCACGAATGGACGCGAATGGACACGAACCGGAGTCAGTTCGAATTCGTGTTCCTTCGCGTCCATTCATGGCTTTTTTAAGTGCGGAGCCCGAGGCCGACCTCGCGGCGAAGGAAGGCGATGGATTTTGCAATCTCGGCTTTTTGGAATTCTTGGGTGACGGATTTTCCTTCGGGGCCGGCGGGGGCCTTGAAAGCGGTGAGCGGGCGACCGCGGGCGGCAAGGGCTTCGAATTTCGCGAGTTTTTCCGGGCGGCGGTCGTAGAATTTCCAGAAATCCGGTTGCTTGTAAGGGAAGGCGCGCTGGGCGCCGGAGATTGTCTCGATCATGATCGGAACCTGTGGGCAGAGTTGGGCCCAGCGGGCGGCAAACGCCTTCCAGTCAATCAGACCGTCGCCGGCGGCGGTCCATTGCACGGCGGCGCCTTCCGGGGTGGACCAGATCTGTTGGTCACGGAGACTGGAGCAGATCGTGACGGGACCGAGGGTTTCGAAGGCGTCCATCGGATCTTCGAGGGTCCAGGCGGCGTTGCCGGAGTCGAAGTTGCAGCCGACAAAATCGGTGCCGGCGGCCTCGATGAGCTGGCGACACTCCCACGAGTGCAAATCACCGCCGTGGTTCTCGATGGCGATTTTCAAACCGGCTTTGAGCGCGTCGGCGCGACAGGCTTTAAGCACGGCGACCGTATCCGCGATGCGGGCTTGGATGCCGCCCTCGGATTTGCGGTCTTCCATGTTGCCGAGGACGGCGCGAAAGATCGGCGAGCCGAGAGTTTTGGCGACGCGCAGGCCGAGGCGGAGATGCTCTTCGGCGGTGCCCCAGTTTTTCTTAAACGTCTTTGATGTCAGGCAGATGCTCCAGCTTCCGACGTAGAGCGTGAGACCGGCGGCTTCCGCGCGCGCGCGCACGAGGCGGAGAGCGGAATCGTCGAGGCTTTCCAGCGCGTCGAGGTCGGAGATAAAGAGCGTGTCGCACTTGAGCGACGCGGCGTAGTCGATCAGTTGCGGAGCCTTCCAGCCCATGGCGCGGAGGGCGTAGTTGTCGAGGCCGACGGCGAGCTTGGGCGCGGGCTTCGCGGCGGCGGCTGCGAGCAAGGTGGGGCCGGCAAACGCAGTGGCGGTCGCGGCGACGGCGGTGTTTTTTAGGAAAGTACGGCGGAGCATGGGCAGAAAAAAATTAAACGCAGAGGGGAGAAAGCGGGGTGGCAACCGGACGGTTGCGGAACGGGAAAGCTGGGCGACCCCCGGTCGATTGACAAGCCGGTCTACGGCACCGGCGCGCCAAAAAAATTCCCTCGCTTGCGGCGCGCGGAGGGCGTGTGTTTTTTCGGTCGTGGCGCGTTTTGCCCCGCGATGGAAATCCTACCCCTGCAATTTGTCCTGAATCGGTCTGCCTTTCTGACCGGGCCTACTGACCCGATTCCTATATCTACCCCTCATGAAAACTGCATTCCTGTTTCACCGGGCTTTGGGCCTGTTTCTCGCGCTGGCGTCGGCCTACTCGGCTGGCGCGCAAGTTACCGCCTCCGGCACAATTGAAGGGCGCGTTTTCGATGCGCGCCGCGGCCAGTATCTCGAGAACGCCCGGGTCACCGTCGCGGGTTCGAAGCAAGAAACGTTTACGGACCCCATCGGCCAGTATCGCCTGGCGGAGGTCCCGGCAGGCAAAGTCATCTTAACCATTTTCTACACAGGGCGCGGCGTCGTCACGGAGGCGGTGAACGTAACCTCCGGTCAGACTGTGCAACGCGACGTCACGTTCTCCGGAGAGACTCCGCCGGGACGGGGAAACGCGGCCGCTGACACCATCAAGCTCGATGCTTTCAACGTCACCTCGTCGAAGGAGATGGACGCGGCTTCGCTGGCGATCAACGAGCAGCGCTTCGCGAAGAACATCACGAACGTCGTCTCAGCCGACGAATTCGGCACCATTGCCGACGGCAGTGTGGGCGAGTTCATGAAGTTTCTCCCCGGGATCACGAGCGACTACACGGGCGGTGATGCCCGCCGGTTCTCCATCAGTGGCGTGCCGGCCGGGAACGTCCCGATTTCCATGGGCGGTTTCGATATGGCCAGCGCCGCCGGCGGCGGCACCACCCGGGCCGTCGAGCTCGATCAGGTTTCCATCAACAGCGTCTCGCGCGTCGAGGTGAACCGCTCACCCACGCCCGAGCAACCCGGCTCCGCCCTCGCCGGCTCGGTGAATTTCGTGCCGCGCAGCGCGTTCGAGCGGAGCCGCCCATCCTACAACTACAGCGTCGCCTTTCTGATGAAGGACGCCGAGCGCTCCTTTCTGCGCCAGTCGCCCGGTCCGGGTTGGGGTGAAAAAACTTACAAGATTCATCCCGGCTTCGATGTATCGGCGGTCGTGCCGGTGAATCGAAACTTCGGGTTCACGTTTTCCGCCGGCTACTCGATGCAGTATACGCCGCAGAGCAACCAGGCGACCCAATGGCGTGGCGCCGCCGCGGTCACGAACGCCGCGGCTACCGCGAGCACGGGACTGCCCGACACTACGCCCGACAAACCCTATCTCACCAACTACTCGTGGCGCGACTCCGGCAAAGACACGACCCGCTATTCCTTCGCGACCACGGTGGACTGGCGTTTTGCCCCACGTGACCGCCTCTCCTTTGGTTTTTCCTATGCTTACCTCCGCGAACACTTCGCCACCCGCACCCAGAATATAATCATCAACCGCGTCGCCCCGGGCGACTGGGGTCCGTCGTTCACCCGCGGCGCCGAGAGCGCGTTTCCCCCGACCGGCCCCACCATCAACGCCGGCCAGATCGAGCTGGTGAACAACGGCCGCATCCGCCCCGGCCGCACCCTCATGCCCACGCTTACCTGGCGCCACGACGGCCCGCTTTGGAAACTCGAATCCGGCGTCTCCTACTCCACTTCGCGCATCGTATACCAGGACATCGATGACGGGGCTTTCAACAGTTTCATCGGGCGCCGCACCCACGTGACGATCCGCTTCGACGACATTTTTTATCTCCGCCCGGGCCGCTTCACGGTGACCGATCCCGCCGGCAACAAGGTCGATCCATCCGACCTCAAAAGCTACTCGATCGTCTCAGCGAACAGCATCCGGCAAAAAGCCTACGAGACCCGCCGCCAAGCCTTCGGCAACATCCGCCGCGACTTCGTAGTGCGCGATATCCCGGTCGCGTTGAAGGCCGGCGTCGATCTCCGCACCGTGCTCCGCGACCGCCGGGGCACCTCGGGTGAACTCTACAACTACGTGGGCGCGGATGGCCGCGCCAGCACCACGCCCACGACCCAGGCCGGCCTGATCAACGACGACAGTCCCGTCCCGTTCTTGGACGCGGTTTACTCGACGCGCATCCCCGACTTCGGCCTCCCCAAGCAGCAGCACGTGGACAACGGCCAACTCTGGCAGAGCTACCGCGCCAACCCCAGCCACTGGACCCGCAACGCCAACGCCGACTACACCAATCGGACCAACAACTCGAACCGCGTGCAGGAGATCATCTCCTCGGGTTACTTCCGCGCCGACGCCGCGTTTTTCAGCAATCGCCTGAAGCTCACGACCGGGCTCCGCGCCGAGCAGACCAACATCAACGCCCAAGGCGTGCTCAACGATCCGACGCTCAATTTCCGCCGCGATGCCGCCGGCAACGTCATCAAAGACCCGAACGGTATCCCCCTCCAGATCGTCAACAGCACCACCGATCCGCTCGGCGCGCTCCAACGCACGCTCATCGACCGGGGTTACACCGCGAAAAAGGAATTTCTCCGCCTCTTCCCCAGCCTCAATCTTGGCTACAATCTTTCCGAAAACCTGATCGCGCGCGGCGCCTACTACCAGACCGTCGGCCGCCCGGAGTTTACCAACTACGTCAGCGGCGTGACCCTCCCCAACACCGAGAACCCTCCCAGCTCGGGCAACCGTATCACCCTCGGCAACGTGAACCTGAAAGCGTGGCAGGCCGAGAGCTACGTCGCCCGTCTCGAATACTACTTCGTGGGCGGCGGCCAAATCTCCGTCGGTGGCTTCATCCGCGATTACCAAAACGCTTTCGTCGCCACTGTGGCGCGGCCCACCGACGAATTTCTCGCGGCCTACGCCCTCGATCCCGACACCTATGCGGACTACAACGTCTCCACGAATTACAATAATCCTGAAAACGTGCGAATGCACGGTCTGGAATTCGACTACCAGCAGCCGCTCACCTTCCTGCCGCACTGGGCGCGCGGGATGCGGTTCTTCGCGAATGCCAGCTCCCAACGCGCGAAGAGGTCCTTCGACCAGTTCCTGGATATGAATCCCTTTGTCGCTAACTTTGGCCTCAGCATCACCCGGCCGAAGTGGAATCTTCGCATCAATGAAAACTACCGCGGTCTCCAGCGCCGCGCCGCCATCATTGGCCGCGGCATCGAGCCCGGCACCTACAACTACCGCCCCAAGCGCCTCTACATCGACATCAGCGGCGAATATTTTATCACCCGCCAGCTCGGCTTTTTCATCGCCCTGCGCAATTTCGGCGGGGCCACCGAAGACCAGAAAACCTACGGGCCGAACACGCCGGTCTATGCGAAATTCCGCCAGCGCGACGACTACGGTGGCTCGCTTTGGACCGCCGGGATCAAGGGCACGTTTTAAACCCGCGCCGTCCGGCGGGCAGCACGAGCGACCAAGGCAACGGGCTGGCTTGGAACAGCGCGGGGGCGATCGCGACCGTGCGTGATGTGGATTATCCCCTCATGAGCAGCCTCGCTCCGTATCGGAGCCAGATGGGGCGTTTACTGGCACGGCCATTCCGGAGCCGGCGCCCGTGGACCTGAGTTTGGTTGGGTGGTGCTGGAGCTTGCGGCGTAGCACCGGCGGCGCGGATAGAACGCGCGGGTAGCCGGATTGTCACGGTTGGTGGCTTTACTCGCGGAGCCAATCGGTTCGTGAATCGTACCCGATGAAAACTCTCGGGCTTTTCCTGCTTTGCGGCGCGATCGCAGTCGGTGGAGCGATGACTCCGTTGCCCGGGTCCGAATCGGGACCGCGTTGGTTCAAGGGCAATTTGCACACCCACTCGCTCTGGAGCGACGGCGACGATTACCCGGAAATGATCACCGATTGGTATAAACGCGCGGGCTATCACTTCCTCGCGATGTCGGACCACAACATCATGGCGGAGGGCCAGCGCTGGTTCGCGATCAAGCCGCCAACGGTCGTGGCGGGCAAAGTGGTGCAGCGCGGCGGCGGGGTCGTATTGGAAAACTACATCGCACGCTTCGGCGCCGATTGGGTCGAGCAACGCGAGGTGGCGGGCGGGCGGGAAGTGCGGCTCAAGCCGCTCGCCGAATATCGCACACTCTTCGAGGAGCCGGGGCGGTTTCTGATGATTCCGAGTCTTGAGGTGACGGCAAATTGGAAGCGCCCAGCGACGGCCACGACGCCGGCGCAAGGCGGGCCGGTGCACATGAACCTCACGAATCCGCGCAGCCTCGTTGCGCCGGTCGCGGCGGACAACGCGCTCGAAATCATGCAACGCACCGTCGAAGCCGTGCGCGTGCAGCGGGAGGAAACGGGGCAGCCGATGTTTCTTCACCTGAACCATCCGAATTTCATCTGGGGCGTGACGGCGGAGGAACTGATGCAGGTGCACCACGAGAAGTTTTTCGAAGTCTATAACGGCCATCCGGGAGTTCATAACGCCGGCGACGTCGCGCACCTGAGCAACGAAGAGATTTGGGACGTGGTGCTCACGCGCCGGCTCGCGGAGCTCAAGCTCGACGTGATGTATGGCATCGGCGTCGACGATTCGCACAATTACCACGAGCAGATGCTCGGGAAAAGCAATTCGGGCCGCGGCTGGGTGATGGTGCGGGCGCGCCATCTCACGCCGGAGTCGATTGTTTTGGCGATGGAGGCGGGGGATTTTTATGCGACGTCGGGCGTGACGCTGAAAGAAGTGACGCGCACGGCGACAACGCTGGGGCTGGAAATCCAAGCGGAGCCGGGGGTGACCTACGTGACACAGTTCATCGGCACGCGCCGAGGCTACGATCCGTCGAGCCAATTGCTGCCGCCGCGCCCGGGCGACGCCTCGGCGGCGAGGACCCTGCCGCACCGCCGCTACAGCAAAGACGTGGGCGCGGTGTTGGCCGAAGTGAAGGGGTCGGCGGCGAGCTACACGTTGCGCGGCGACGAGATTTATGTGCGCGCCCGGGTGATTTCCTCAAAGGCGAAAGTGAACGGCAGTGTGGCCAACGAGTTTGAAACGGCGTGGACGCAGCCGGTGGTAGGGGCGATGAGATAGACCTGATTGAAAAGTCAGAGGCTGCGGCTTTAGAAATGGCCCTTGAGACCGGAAAGGCGCCCGGTTGGCGTTCGGGCCGACAGGGTTACCTCGAGAGAAGAAATCCATCTCGCGTGCCTCTGAGCTATTTTGAGACTGGCGCCCGTAACGACGTTTCGAGACATCCCGCGGGCCAAAAAATCTCCTTCTCGTGGCGAAGCATCCAAAGCCGGCGACTCGTTTCGTCGTTCGCTTTTTGCTTTTAAGATCTGCTCCAAGGCAAACGCTGCCCGGACTTCTTCGTTTGGGTCTAATTAAAGGGGTGTGGCCGTCGGTTTTTTCCATCCGGAAAGCCGGACTTGTTCCACCAAAGCCATGTGCGGAACCGTCAGAGCGGCGAGTCCAACGAAGACCAACTGGATAATTTTGGCATCGATTGAAATCTCACGAAGAAAATACCAAGCGAGCGCAGACCCACCCAAAACCCCCAGCATCGGCAAAAGGGCGGCGACGAGGAGTCGGTAGAGGGAGGGCCGGCCGGAATAGTCCACCGACCTAAGGATGTGCCGGGCGCTATGCATGCCGCAGAAAAAGACGACGAAGGAGATGAGAGGCGGAGCCGCGATCGCGAGCACACCGACGGCGCCTAGTTCCACGGCGGTCAACCAATCCGAGCGCACGCGTTGCAGACTGGCTAGTACCAGGCCGACGACCCACGGCCAGGCGAGCAGGCTAAGCCATGGACCTATGATCGCGGCCGACTCTTCTCCGGCAAGTAGGGCAAAGAGTCGCGCGATGTCCGCGGCGTGGAAAAGAGAGGGAAGGATTATGATCGCGCCGCCATAGATGATGCGGGTGGGCCACGGAGTTCCAGCCGTAGGATCACCTGAAAAATGCGCGGCGGAGATAATGAGAAACCCGATGAGAAACAGCGCGGGTTGGAAGAACCACAGACCAACCACCAAACCCGAGAGAAGCAGGTAGATCAGGCCAAACCGAAGCCAGCCCCCGAGTGTGCTAATTCCGTAAAGCCGATGGGCGAAGAGTGTGTCGAGTGCGCCATGAGGCACGCCGAGAACAACGATGAGCGAGGCTACAACAATCAATTCGACCCGCTCGTCGAAACGTCCAAGGACCAACGACGCCGCCGCAAGAACAAGGGCGCCGAGACTGAAGACCAGACCTTGGGTTCTCTGAGCTTTCATCCGGCGGCACGGCCCTTGATCGATCTTCGAGATGAACCCGATAAGCTGCGTGGAATCTCTCTTAAGAAAGGTCCGGCCGGTAATGCCGAGACGATGGCCGCGTAGTCGGCCAGAGTTGGGCAATCGCTCATAAAACGGATGATATGGCCGGAATCTTTCATCGCGAACAGTTTCAAAAAAAGGTCCGGGGCGAGGTCGGGCCTCGCCCGAAGAACGCGGAGAAAGAGGCCGTCCATGGTCCGACGCAGCCACGGGTCCGGGGCATGCGCCCTCGGCGGGTGTCCGGCCAACAGCGCGGCGGCGCAGTCTTCAGCCCATCGTTGAATACGCTGGAAAGCGAAACCCGAGGCAGCGCGCACAGCGCCTCCGACTACGCCGGCGCGGACAAAGGTCGCGTCCATAGTTTGAGCGGGAGCGGCTTGGCCCATCGGCAGTATGCCATGCTCGGAGCGCAGCACGGAAAAACCCGCTTCACCCACACACTGGCGAACGAGGCGTCCCAACCTGTCCGCCAGTTCGCTCGGACCGAGTGGCTTGGGCGCAAAGACGGTAGCCTCAATCAACGCGCGGTGCTTTGAAAAAGGGAGCAGATAGAGAAAAGCGATTTCGCCCTTATGACTTGAGGAAAAATCCATGAGGGTGGCGGATTCGGGATCGAAACAAGCCGCATCATACGTCACTTCGTGGCCCGAGAAGGATTGCCACAAAATAGCGGATTCACCCTCAAGCCGCGGTGGGGGCCGGGTATCGATGATCTGTTTTGCGTAGCGCACACCGGTGCTCGTCTCAATTCGCCAGCGACGATCCTCTTTCTGAGGCTCCGCGATGACGGTCTCGTTCATCGCGAGTTCGATCCGGGAAGTTTTAGCAATCGCCTGGGTAGCGGCAGAGTAGAAGGCTGCCGCCGGTATCATCTGATAAGGCGCTGCGCGACAGTCGACCGTGACCCGACGCCGATGGTCTGCGACCGCGACCGAGCTCCAACGATGCTGCACGAGATGGCGCAGACGGGCATTCCCATCATCCCAGAAACACCAAGTCCGGTCCGGGGCGTAGAGCGCCCGGCCTTCAAGCACCACTACGCTTGGGCCTTCCGCACCCGAGTCTGCGAGCCGCATGGCTAGACTTAAACCGGCGCATCCGCCGCCGAGGATTGCAATATCGTTATCGGATCGCATGACGCGGTTCGATGTAGGGAAGCCCGAGCAGCGCATCATGCAGGCTGGCATCGTGCCCGAAAGGCTTGCGCCAAAAAAATCTTTGGCAGGGTGCGCTGATCAAGGCGTCGACGGTTAACCCGGCCTTGCGACTGTCTGAAACCATCATCCGACCCTCCCAGAAAACAAAATCCTGCGCTCTTAACCGCGTACCGATCGCACGATAGACGCGGCTTGCGACCAAGATGCCGCTCCGGGCGCGGAGCGGCAGGTAAGCCATCCCCATTTCACCGCTGGCGTAGTGCCGATCCGCGCGATCCAGCAAAGTCTCCACGCCTTTCCGGAGGCGGGGTCGGCTCGCCGAGGAGGGCGCGATCAGTTCCTCCGGGCCGAGATCACCGATGAGAGACGCGGGCAGATAGCGGCGATTTGCAGCCGCGTCCTCCGCGATGTCCCGACAGATATTTGTCAACTGCATGGCAATTCCCAGATCGATGGCATGCGCGAACGCCTTCGGATCGGAGACGTCGAGCACGCCGCACATCATCACTCCGACCGTCCCGGCCACCCGGTAGCAATATTGGAGCAGGGCCGCTTCATCTGGGCAGCGCACGGGGTCGAGATCGGAGATAAGCCCTTTCACCAACTCGACGGCGATTACCGGAGAAATTCCACACTCTTGCATGAGCTCAATCCCGTCCCGAATCACTGGATCTGAGGAGACTCCTGCGGCGATATCTTGGCTGGCCGCACTCAGTTTAACCCGGGCGCTCGCAACCGAGGTTGCCTCATCTGCGAGATCGTCGAGGTGACGGCAAAAGCCGTAGAGGCGAGTTGCTCGGCTGGCATGAACTGGGCCGAGAAGACGCCGCGCCCAATAAAAACTACGACCTTTCTTCTTCAGCGCGTTTTCGGCGGCGGCCAGAGCGACGTTGTTTGTTGCCGGCTTCACGCTGAGGAAGCCGCCGGGATGAGCGCATCCACGACTTTGGCCGAGCAGAGCACACCGGGCAGCCCTGCGCCCGGATGGGTCCCGGCACCGGCAAGGTAAAGATTGCGGATGCCTTCGGCCCGATTGTGAAAGCGAAACCAAGCGGACTGTCGAAACAACGGCGCGACGGAAAACCCGGCGCCGTGCACGCTCAGGTAATCGTGGGCGAAATCGTCCGGTGTTTTGTAAAAGTCAGCGGTGATTGTGGCGGTCAATCCGGGCAGAATCGTGCGATCGAGCGCCGCCACAATCCGGTTGCGCAAGCGGGGTCCTTCGACCGACCAATCAATTTTTGCCTGCTGGTTTGGCACCGGGCAAAGCACGTAAAAACTGTCGCATCCCGGAGGCGCGAAGCTTGGGTCGGTTGCGGTCGGTCGATGCAGATAAAGGGAAAAATCGTCCGCCAGAATTTTACGATGGAATATATCGACGAGCAGTTCGCGATAACGTGAACCCATCCAAACGGTGTGATGCGCCACCGTCGGGTAAGTCCGAGTCGTCCCGAAATAGATCACAAAAAGACCCATCGAATAGTGCGCCGCCGCGAGTTTCAACCGGCTCGCGGCACTCTGCTGCGCAGGAGGGATCATCGCACGATAGAGGTGGGCGGCATCGGCATTCGAGACGACTATGTCGGCTTTCAGTTTCGTTCCGTTCTCCAAGCAAACGCCCGTGGCCCGCCCCTGTTCGATCACGATGGAATCAACCGAGGTAGTGAGTTGGATCTCGATGCCGTGTCGCTTCATCAAACCGCTGAGTGCGGCCGTGACCGCCCCGGTTCCGCCCATCGCGAAGTGCACGCCGTAAGCACGTTCGAGAAAATGAATGAGCCCGTAGATGCTGGTCGTATCAAATGGATTGCCTCCAACCAACAAGGGTTGGATCGAAAATGCTTGGCGCAGTTTCTCGCTCTGCAGGTGGCGCTTCACCATGGTCCACACGGTCTCGTAATTGCGCAAGCCGACCAAGCGCGGGACCTGTCTAAGCATGGTCGAGAACCGATCAAATGGCTGGGCGGAAAGCTCCGTGAAGCCTACATCAAAAATACGGCGGGAATGGGCCAGGAGAGCAAGGTAGCCCTCGCGATCGCGCGGTTCGATCCGGCTGATTTCGGCCAGCGTATCCTCCAGCGTTCCGCCATAATCAAAATGGTCGCCATCGGAAAATTCGAAACGATACCACGGTTTGAGTGGCACTAATTTGAGGGAATCCTCCATCCGCTCACCGAACAAAAGAAACAGTTCTTCAAGCAGGAACGGCGCCGTGATCACCGTGGGGCCGGCGTCGTGTCGGAAGCCCTCCCGCACGTAGACCTGAGCCCGCCCACCGATCATTTCGCACCGGTCGATCAGGCGAACTTCGTAACCTTTTGCGCGTAGGCGCAGGGCCGAGGCGATTCCACCGAAACCGGCCCCGACGACGATTGCCTGCATTCGGGGGGTTCCGGCTCGTTACAGACGCTCGCTCATAACTCGGGCCAATTTGCCCAGCAATTCGCCAGCGCCCAGCGGCAGTCGGCCGGCTGCATCCATCGCAAATTGCAGGTGCCGTGACCCGATTTGGCGCGCGAGACGGGCGGCCTCCATCGGGGTGTGCTCGATCTGAAGAACATTGATGATGTTTAAAGAAAGAGGGCCGTCGATTTCCGCATCTTCGAGATCGTCGACGATTTGATAGCCGATGCCAAATGACTCGGCCGCCTCTTGGGCCAGCCCGAGCGAATCGCGGACGCCCGCGCCCAGTAAAGCCAGTTCCAGTGGAAGACTGAGCAAAGCTCCGGATTTGCCGGCAACGATTGCCTCATAGCGGGCCAGTTCGGTGACGGGCCGCTTGCGAGCCGATAGGTCGCCGCATTGGCCACGGATGACTTGAGCAGTCCGCCGATGAATCAGACGGACCATATCCGCAATGACCGCGGGTCGGGAAAATTGGGAGATTGCCGCGTAGGCTGCCGAGAGGAGCAAATCTCCCGTCAGCACGGCTACATCAGCACCGCGAGAGGCGAAGATGGTGGGAACTCCGCGACGAAGCATCGCGCCATCTTGAAAGTCGTCGTGGACCAAAGAAGCGTTGTGCAAAAGTTCCACCGCTGCAGCGATGACAACAGCATCATCGTGCGACAACCCCACCCGAATTCCGGCGTCGAGCCCGAGCTTAGCTCGCACCCGCTGGCCGCCGGATGCTAGATGCGCCAAGGCCGCGCGGCCGGTATCAAAAGGATCAGGATGGGAAGCCGTCGATTCAGAGACTAACTCCTCCAGCAGACGCTCCACCCGCACAAGATGCTCGGCGGACGAAAAATCCGCGACCGATTCGGCGAGCTGCAGGGGAGCGTTCATAACTGGGGATGATAAAATTCCGGTCGAACGTCAAAAGAAGCAACGTTTCGACCGGAACTATGCAGGCCTATTACTTTGCGGACGCTTTATCGGACTCAGAAACCGCGACCGTCCAAATAATCACGCCGAAGGCGATCTTGTTCACGACGTCGGCCAGATTATAGACGATGTTCAACATCTTCATGCTGCTCTCCGGACCGGAGCCGGTCAGATAGCCGAGGAAGTAACCGATCGGGTAAATCGCCCAGCCGAATACTACGATGGCGCGCATCAACTTGAAGGCGCTTTGAACACCAGCGGGAGCTGAATCGGCATTAATTTTCCCGGCTTGGCCGAAATAAATTTCCCAAATGATAAACGCCCAACCGGCCATACTGATGATAAATGCAGGCCAAGCAGCCATGTAACCGGCCTCGCCCATGAAGCCCGCGACGAGCATAACGAGCGTTCCGATCATCAGACGCCAAAACACGCCGGCCGGGACTTTGGTGATGGCCGATAGGATCAAATAGAATTCCACCATCAGCAGTGGGACGGTGATGATCCAGTCGATGTAGCGATAGACCGTGGGTGTGGCGCCGGTGGCCACCCACACATCGCGCATGTAGAAATAGTGCCAGGCGGCCACCATCGTGACCAGACCGGACACAGTCAGCGAAGTCTTCCACTTCGCCGTCACCCGTTGGGTTTCGAGGAAGAAGAAGGCGGTCGCGGCGACAAGCGCCATTGAGATCATCCAAAACGAAACCCCGACAAAATCGTCGGATTTCAAGTTGGATCCCGCGGCAGCGAAGGCGTTGCTCGACGATAATAAACCGATTAGAACCACTGAAAGGGCCCTAAGTTTTTTTGATTTTAGTTTGGTTAACATGGGAAAATTTTTTTTGCGGGGGGATGTCTTGGTTTCGACGCAGCGAAACGTGGGTCACGGGGGGTTTGAACCTGCCGGTGGACCGGCTCGGCGAAATAGATCTCAGGAGATTTTCAGGAAACGAATTTCGAAGAAGCTGCAGAGCTTAATCTGCAGAACGGAAATGATTACTTGGGGTCTTGAAACTAAGCAGTGAACAGCCCGGGGTGGAGCGCTCACTTGCGAACGTTTTACGATTTTTTCGGGGGGGGGTGTTGTGAGATTTCATCGGACGCGGATTGGAGCAAGTAAGAAGTGTCATAATTACATCATCTAATTGTTTGTATTAATTTTATTTTGACTACGAGAACGCTGGCTTACCCCGCGATGGGTGGGCCCGGGTAATGTCTCTAGCTGAGCTTGGCGGCCAAAGGGAGGATATCGTGCGCAGCGTCTCGTAATTTTCGCCAGTCCCGGAAGAATTTTTCCAGGTGATCGAACGGCGCATTTTCTGTCCGACCGCCAGAGCTGAAAGGCCGCGACGGGGCTTGTTCAGCGCGTTGAACGACAAATGAACTGAATCACTGTTCGGCCGTAGCCAGAATCAGCTCCACCAGCAGCGGCCGGTGATCGGAAGCGACGGCTTCGGGGATGACGGTTGAGGAGAGAACGCGCCACGTGGTCGCGGGGCGGAGGAGGACGAAATCGATCCGCGCCTTGGGGTTTTCAGCCGGGCTCGTGGGCGCGGGCTGACGGGCGGAAGCATCGGTGAACGGTTGGAGCAGCGCCTGCATGATGCGGGTTTCAGGGCGGGCGTTGAGATCGCCGATGAGGATCGTGGGGATGGCATCGGCGCTGAAGAGTTCGATGAGGCGCGCGGCTTGTTGCCAACGGGCGGTGTCGTCGCGCGTGGCGTCGAGGTGCGTGCCGACGAAGCGAAACGCGGGTTGGCCGGCCGGGCGCACGGTCGCGGAGATGGCGATGCGGGGCTCGACCTTCGCCGGGTTGGGCAGTGGGTGAACGGTGAAGTCAGCCAACGGCCAACGGCTGAGCAGGGCCTGGCCGTAGGCGCCGCCTTGGTAGTCCATCGCTTTGCCGTAGGCGAAATGCAGGCCGGTGAGCCGGGCAATTTCGGCGGCCTGATCGACGCCGCCGGTGCGTGTGGTTTTTTGGTCAACTTCTTGGAGCGCGACGACGTCGGCACGGGCGGCGGTGATCACGCCGGCGAGACGGACGAGGTCGAGTTTGCCGTCCACCCCTTCGCCGTGGTGGATGTTGTAGGTGAGGACGCGGAGCGTCGCGACCGCGGGCGAAGATTCGGCGGCGGCAAGGGTCCAGACCGCGTTGAGGCTGACCGCGATCCCCATGAGGAATGGGCGAAGGAGCATATGGGAAACGCGCGCCGCTGAACGGTGGCGAGGTAAAGGCGGGAGCGCGCGTGCTAGCGGTGGTCGCGCCACCATCGCCCGCGAGCGGGCTCCCGCCCCGTCCTCGACCCGGCTCAGAGCTTGGCGGCGGCCTTCGGCTTCGTGGTCATCTCGAAGTCGTCGGTGCGGAACGGCGTGACCGGCAGTCCGTCAGCGGAGAAGAGATTGCAGACGGGGTTGTCGGCCCAGGCGTAGCGGACGGCGACCGGCGCGGGCACCTCGGGGTGCGAGACTTCGACTTGGTTGGGGGCGATGATCTTGCCGGCGGCCCAACGCCAGACCCGGGCGGCGCCGCAGATCGCGAAGCCGCGGGCCTCGGTCACGTCGAAGGCGCGCAGGGTGCTGCCGAAGCAATCGAGGGTGACGACGATTTTGTCGCCGGCGACCGTCATGCTCTGATACTCGGGGCTGCGATAGGGGAAGTTCAGGCCGTAATCTTTTACGAGCGCCCAACGCACAAGCCGGGAGGCGACATCGTATTTGTTGCGCGGGTGGATGTCGCGGCCTTCGCCGACGTCGATGATCACGGCTTGGCCGGTGTTGGGCAGACTCAGGGTTTTGGTCTGCGTCTCGCGGAGCTCGGCCCAGTCACTCTCGCCGGGCGTGGCGGCCTCGGCCTTGAAGTCGGCGAGTTGCGCCCAGTAGAACGAAAAGTCGCCCTGACCCTGTTCCTTGCGCCATTGCTCGATGAGGAAGGGGAACAACGTGGCGTGTTCGTAGGCGCGGCCGGCGTTGGATTCGCCCTGATACCAGATAACGCCCTTCAGGCCGTAGCCGAGGGTGGGATTGACGACGCCGGCAAAGATATTTCCGGGACGGGCATTGCCGGTGAGCCAAGCGGCGGGATCGGCGGGGGCTTTGGCGGCGGGCTTCTTTTCGGCTTTGGCTTTTTCGGCGGCGGCGCGGTGGTCGGCGAGGGCGCGGGCGTGGTCGGCTTTGCTTTTTTCCGAGGTCAGGTTGGCCTCGCGTTGGCGGGTGTTGGCCATGAGGAGGGCGAAGCGCGGATCGTTTTCGATGGTCTCGCGGCGAACCCACGCCTCGGCGGCGGATCCGCCCCAAGCGTTGTCGATCAGGCCGACCGGCACATCGAGAATGTCGTGCAGATAGCGGCCGTAAATGTAGCCGATGGCGCTGAAGTTTTTGACGTTGGCGGGATCGGCGACCTCCCACTTGCCCTTGAAATCGGTCTTCAAATCCTGCGTGCCGACCTGCGGGACGGAAACAATACGAAAATGCGGACGACGGGCGCCGGCGCCTTCGAGGTCGCCGGTGTAGGTCTGCCCGACGGACCATTGCATGTTGGATTGGCCGGAGCACATCCAGACCTCGCCGATGAGCACGTCTTTGATTTCACGGCGAGCCGCGCCGGAAACGATGGTGAGGGTTTGAGGGGTTTTGTTGGCGGGTTGAGCGGCGAGTTTGACGGTCCAGCGCCCGTCGGCGCCGGCAGTGGCGGCATACGATTGACCGGCGAACGAGACGGTGACGGCGGAGCCGGGGGTATCCCAACCCCAGACCGGGTTGGCCAACTTTTGCTGCAAGACCATGTGATCGCCAAAGATGGAGGGGAGCTTGAGTTCGGCCCGGGCGAGCGGGAGGAGCGCGAGTGCGAGTGCAACGGCGATGAACGGACGAGGTATTTTCATAGGGAGTTTTGGGGGCATGAGTGCATCAAGAGCATGGGCGCAGATCGAGCGTGGATTGGCTATCTGCGGGTGGACTTGCGTCAGGTAATTTTCTTACCGCGAGTCCTTCCATTTTTTCGCCGAGATCGCCCAGCGTGTAGCATGCGTTAACGCGTCCTTCTTTGCGAACAACCAGCAGGCCTTTTTCGGTCAGCCCAAAAAGATCGTTGCGAGCAGTTCGAAAGACCACGTTGTGACGGCGTCGGCGGCCTTCAATCAGGTAGCACATATGGGGTTCGCGGAGGGAGTGGGCGAGCAGGGTTTGTGGTCGATGGTTTAGATCGTCAATCCCGCGAAGTCGTTGCCAGGCGGATCCCAAATTCTCGGTCCGGTGTTTCACGTAAGCGTGCAAAATTGGAATGAGGCTGGAATTCAACCCCTCATTCCATTTTTCAACAAATTAGAATAGATTAAGAATTGAGCCAAAAAAAGCGCGACCTGCGAAGATCGCGCTTTGAAGACGAAACGTCTTTGAATCTAAAAACCGCAGAAGGCGGAACCGCTAATCGACGCTAATGAAAGAGTTTTCGATAGAATCCAACTCGACCGGTGATTCACCTAATCGGTAAATCAAAAATTCAAGTCCGGACCAATTCTTCCTCATGAATTAGCGGGAATTAGCGAAGGTTGGCAGTTAACCCACCGCCGAATTTATGTTGATGCTTACGCTTCGCTGCTCCCATCGGTTTGGGATCCGGGTCCATTCCGATCTATCCGTGGTTAAACGGCTGTTTTCAGGTTCAATGCACCTTGAGGCTCGAATTGTTCGGTCGCGACGGGCCACGCGTCGCTTTCAAAATGACGACGAAAGTCCGGGCTTTCGATCAGCCGGAGAAACTCCGGTCCGTAGCGCAGCCTTGCTTCGCTTTGAATTGAGGAACCGGGTTGCTTAGATTGATCCATATAACCGCACGGAAACACCACTTTGAGATAAGCCTAGGTTGAGCGGGATGGCCTTACGGCACTTCGTAGATCTCGATCAGCGCCACGCCGGAGGAGGTGACCTGCGCCGCCTTGACCTGCGCGGTGTAGGAACCGGGTTTTAAGGTGACCAGCAACGCAGCGTCGCGGCTGCCCGTTGTAAGGGCAAAGGCTCCGGCCTGCGTGGCCGCCGTCGTGATCTCGGCGAGATTGGCCCAGCCAGCGTTGGTCGCGAGGGCTTCGCCACCCTCGTAGATCGTCAGCACTGGATCGGCCAGCGCGCCCACGACGCCGAAGCGAGTCAGGGTTGGGCCGATGCCGCGGATCAGCAGCGTCTTTGGCGAATTGCCCACGACGACGAAGCCGCCGATGAGCGCACCATCTCCCACTGTGACCGTGCCGCGGCTGGCGATGCTCACCAGCCGTTGATAGTCCGCGGTGGGGTTCACGCTGGCATCGTAGATCTCGGCCAGAGCCACTCCCGTGCCGGTGCCGCTCAGGTCGGAGACGTGCGCCGTGTAGGAGCCGGGCGCGAGCGTCGTCAGGATCGCGGCATCTTTGCTCCCGTTCGGGAAGGCGAAGAGCCCGAGCCGGGCCGTCTCGGCCGCATCGGCTGGGTTCCAATCGTCGTTCTGCGCGATCAGGGTGGCGCCGCGGTAGATCTTGAGGGTCGGATTGGGCAAGGTGCTGGCGAGCCCGAAGGCCGCGAGCGCGGGACCGCCGGCGCGGATGAGAACCCGTTTGGAGTCCGTGCCCCCGATGGCGAGGCCGGTGATCAGGACTGATTCCCCGGTGCCGACCTTCGCCCGCGAGGCCAGGCCGATCAGCCGATCGGTACGCACGGTCGTCGAGCTGAGGCCCATAAATGCGACCGGGGCCGTGCGGGGCAACGTGAGCTTCGCCGTAGCCACGGTCGTGACCGGATTGACCGCTCCGGTTATCAGCCCATTGCCCGGCGCAGCTAAGGCAAAGGTCGTGTCGGGCTGCAACGTGGTCAATCCGCCGGTGGTCACGGTAGCGCTTTGCAAGAGAACCAACACCTCATTGTTGGCGCCGACCACGGCGGCCACCGCCCCGGCCGCTTGGACCAGAGCACCCGTGACATACAGGCCCGCCGCCGCCGCACTGGGGCCGGTTGGAAGCGGAACCGGTGCCGTGAAAACCAGCCCCAAGGGCGCGATCGTACCGGTGAGCACCCCGTTGAGCAGCGTGCCCGTGATGGTGTAGGTGACGGGCGCGGCTTGGATCCGGGCATCAAGCGGAGCGGCTGCGACCGACGACACCAATGTTCCGATGAACCCGCCGCTGACTGTGGTCTCAAGCGCGATCACGCCGTTGAGACCGGGGATGACGTTGGAAACCACCAACAGGGAGCCCGGCTGCCCATTGCCCGGCAGCACCACCCCCAGATCTGCCGCCGGCACCCGGCTGCCGGAGCTAAAGGCTTGGCCGAAGATCACGTTGGTCTGGCCGGCGGTGACCGCAAAAGTCACTTCGACCTCCGGGGCGGCGGCGAACGTCGCGTTGCCCGCCTGGCTCGCGCGGAGCTTGATCGGCCCCGTGGCGCCCGTGAGGTCGACGACGTTGCCAGCGAGCATACCCGGGCCGCTTACTAAGGTAAAGGTCACCGGCAGGCCGGAGCTGGCCGTGGCCGAGAGCGCAAAGGAGCCGCTGTTGCTCGTGCGATCGGCCGGCGCGGCGAAGCTGATCGTCTGGTTAACGAGACTGATCGTGAGGGCATCGCTCGTGGTGCTCGACTCACTGGAGCCCGCACTGTTGTTGGCGGTGACGGTGAAGCGGTAGGATTTACCGGGCGTGAGGCCGGTGATTTTCGCGGGGGAACCGGTGGCGTTGACCGTAACGATTGAACCATCCGTCGCCGTGGCGCGGATCGTGTAACCTGTGATCGCACTGCTGCCGGGGTTACTCGGCGCCGTGAAGGTGACCGTGGCTTCACCATTGGCCGTCGTCACGGTGATTCCCGTCGGGACACCCGGCGCGGTGATCGCCGGCGTCACTGCGGCCGATGCGCTCGAGCTCGTACTCGTGCCCGCCGCGTTCGTCGCCGTGGCCGTAAAGGTGTAGCTCGTCCCGTTGGTCAGCCCGGTCACCGTGATGGGCGAACTCGTGCCCGTCGCGGTAATTGGAGTACCTCCGCCCACGGGTGTCGCCGTCACCGTGTAGCCGGTAATCGCGGAACCTCCGTTATCAACCGGAGCCGTGAAGCTCACCGTCGCACTGCCGTTGCTGCCACTCGCGCTGATCCCCGTCGGCAGACCCGGCGCGATCGGCGCCGGTGTCACCGGAGCCGATGCCGTCGAGCTCGTACTCGTGCCCGCCGCGTTGGTCGCCGTGGCCGTAAAGGTGTAGCTCGTCCCGTTGGTCAGCCCGGTCACCGTGATCGGCGAACTCGTACCCGTCGCTGCAATCGGAGTACCTCCGCCCACGGGTGTCGCCGTCACCGTGTAGCCGGTGATCGCGGAACCTCCGTCATTCGGTGCCGTGAAGCTCACCGTCGCACTGCCGTTGCTACCGCTCGCGCTGATCCCCGTTGGCAGACCCGGCGCGATTGGCGCCGGTGTCACCGGAGCCGATGCCGTCGAGCTCGTACTCGTGCCCGCCGCGTTGGTC
>SXGQ01172046.1_pt1 | contig 34793 bp, 43 predicted proteins | sample 3178371 | NCBI WGS metagenome assembly SXGQ01 (sample SAMN11356859, study PRJNA531348) | freshwater metagenome | isolation source: freshwater sample F1-20 | place: China: Fuxian Lake, Yuxi | collected 2017-12-25 | reverse complement strand
TCAGCCAGTCACGAGCGGCGTACACGGCGACAACTGAGGGTGTCGACGCCGCGGCAGCCACCCATGGCCATGTGCCATGGGTCTCGCGTTTGCGCAGAGCGGGAGGCATGCGCATCGGGGCCCACATCGGCGGGTTACCCCAAAGGCTTGAGGGCTGATCGCAAGACGGCGCGTGGGGCCGCTATCATCGCTCCTCCTTGCGGATGTAGCTCAGTTGGCTAGAGCGTCTGCTTGCCATGCAGAAGGTCGAGGGTTCGAGTCCCTTCATCCGCTTCCACACGAAAGCCCCGCTCCGGCGGGGTTTTCTGCTTCTCGGGGCGGGCCATCACTGCCGCGCCCCCCGTCGTCCGTCAGTGGTTTCGGTCCGAAACCGGTCCGAAACCCCGGGCGTCTCGCGCCCGGACAGCAGCAGGAATGCGTCGTCCAGCGAGCAGCCGAGCAGGTTCTCGAGGTCTTCGACGGCGCCGTTGCCCATGTCGAGGACCTGCTGGTAGACGCTCATCGTGAAGCGCGCGTCGGTGTGGCCCATGAGCGCCATCGCGCGGCGCGGCGGGACGCCGACCTCGGCGAGGATCGACGCGAACGTGCGACGCAGCGTGTGTGGCGAACAGTGCTCGATGCGGGGCTGCTCGCGCGCGGCCAGCAGCTCGTTGGCGTCCTCGACGATCTGCGCGATGACCTTCGCCCGCACGTTGTCCGGGCGCTGCGGCTTGCCGTCGCGCGTGGCGTACAGCGGGCGGCTGGGGCCCGCGGCGCGTTCGCTGCGGTGTGCGACCAGGCTTGCGTAGGCGCGCGGCAGCAGCGGAACGGCGCGGGCGCCGGCGTCGGTCTTGGTGACCTCGCGCGGGATGAGCAGCCGCCGGGCGGGCATGTCGGCGTGGGCCTCGAGCAGGCCGCAGAGCTCGGCGATCCGCGGGCCGGCGAGCAGGAGCAGCACGACCGGCAGGACCTTCGGGGTGTCGTTGCGGCGGCGCTCGGGCTTTTCGGTCCACAGCTCGCGGCGGCGGATCTTGCCGATCATGACGTCGCTGACGCCGTACTGCTTGGCGAGCTTGACCGCGGAGAGCCTGGAGGCGCGGATCGCCTTGACGTCGTCCCAGGTCAGGCCGCGCCGGTCGGCCTCCAATGCCTCGGCGGCGTCGATCATCGCCAGCGCCTGACAGGGCTGCAGGTAGCTGCGGGCCGGGGCCCCGGCGCGGACACGCGCGCGGCGGGTGACGGGCTGGTCGTCGCGCAGGCCGCGCAGCTGCGCGTCGTCGAGGACGCGCCGCGCGACGTCGACGACCTTGTTGATCGAGCCGTTGGACAGGCCGCGCCGCTTGCGCTTGTGGGTCTTGCCGGTCCGCGGGTCGACGTAGGGCTCGGTCAGCGGGTCGCCGGCCTGCGCGGCCGCGCGGATCTCTTCGCGCTCGGTCAGCAGCGCGGTGACCATGTCGTCGATGTCGCCGGGCGTGATCGCCGCGGCCGCGATGTCGCCGAGGTGCGCGATCGCGACCCCCAGTCGCCACTCGAGGTCGCTGATCGACTTCGCGGAGGTCAGGCGCTTGCGGCGCCCGTGCATCCATGTCGCGGCGAGGTCGGCGAATGAGATGTCGCCCTCGGTCGCCGGTGCGGCAGTCGGCGCGCTGGGCGGGATCCACTCCCCGCGCTCGATGAGCCTGGCGATGTGCTCGCGCTCGGCCTGGACGCGCTCCTCGGTCCAGCCCTCCCAGTCGCCGCCGAGGCGCACGCGGTGCTTCTTGCCGCGCCATGAGACGCGCAGGCCGTAGGTGATGCCCTGGCTTGTCTTGGTCCGGATGACGGTGCCGGTCGCTCCCGCGCCTTGCGGGCGACCCATCAGGTCGGCCTCACGATCATGACGGGGAAGCGTAGACGTGTAGGACGATAGGAGTGCGCAGGTCACGGGCGTGCCCCCCTGACGCGCAGCGGCGTGACGCCCGGCGGCAGGCTGGACTTGCCACGCGCCGGCCCGGCGGGCCGTCCCGGACGCCGACGCTGCTGTGCCTTGCCTTCGAGTGCCCCGCTCTCGAGGAGCTTGCACACGTGGTCGAGGTTGAAGCGCAGCGGCGCACGGCTGCCGGGACCGAGGCGGATCGCGCCGAGCTCGATCTGGTGCTCGTAGACCCAGCTGGCGTCCAGGCGCAGTTCGTCGGCGAGCTCGTCGACGGTGACCAGGCCGAGGCGGCGGCGGCCCAGCCGCTCGGCGACCCGGTCGGCGAGCGCGTCGAGGTCCTCGTCGGTGAGGCTCACACGCGCCCCCATGCCGGCCCGTGACCGGCGATGCCCTGCGCGCGCATCCGCTCGCGGCGCAGGGCGCGCTCGTGGGCGATCGCCCACCGCATCGGCGGGTCAGCGAAGTCGAAGTCGAAGCGCTCGACCGCATGTGCGAGCGCTCGCTGCTCAGCGTACGCCTGGGCGAGTTTGCGGCGGCGTAGGGCGCGAAGGATCATCCGCCGGCCTCCAGCAGGGAGGCTTGCAGGGGCCGGTCGTCGTCGCGGCGGGGCGGGCGGTGCCCGAGCCGGATGTCGGTCGCGATCCGGTCGCGGGCCAGCGCGGCGTACTCGGCGTTCAGTTCGATGCCGACGAACGCCCGGCCGTGACGGACGGCGACCAGGCCGGTCGTGCCCGCGCCGGCGAACGGGTCGAGGACGATCGCGCCGCGCGGCGCGCCGGCGAGCACACACGGCTCAATGAGGTCGGGGGGGAACGCGGCGAAGTGCGCGCCCCCGTAGGGCTTGGTGGTGACCGTCCACACGTCGCGCTTGTTCGCGCCGGTCCCGTCGCGGCTCGCGGGGGTGCGCAGGCCGCGGTGCGGCGCCATCAGGCCGCCGGTCGGCTCAAGGGAGGGCTGCCCGTCGAACACCGTCCGCGGGTGGTCCCGTCCCTTGTCGGGCTCGCGGATCGCGTCGGCGTCGTAGACGTACCGGGCGCGCTTGCTCAGCAGGAAGATGTGCTCGTGCGCGCGGGTCGGGCGATCGCGGACGCTCTCGGGCATGCCGTTGGGCTTGTGCCAGATGACGTCGCTGCGCAGGTACCAGCCGTCGGCGCGCAGCGCAAACGCGATCATCCACGGGATCCCGATGAGGTCCTTTTCCTTGAGGCCCGCGCTCTTGCCGCGGTGCCGTTCCCCGGTGCTGCGCAACGCCGCGGCCTGCGCCTTCTGCTGGGTGCCGGGGTTCGTCAGCCGACTCCTGTCCCACCCGACGTCCGACCCGCGGGCCTTCGCGGCGTACGTGTCGCCGAGGTTCAGCCAGACGGTGCCGTCGTCGCGCAGGACGCGCCGGACGCTGCGGAACACGTCGACGAGCGCCTGGACGTAGTCGTCGGGGTCGTCCTCGAGGCCGATCTGGCCGTCCACGCCGTAGTCGCGCAGGCCCCAGTACGGGGGGCTGGTGACCACGGTCTGCGCGATCTCGTCCGGTAGGCCGTCGAGGACGGTGCGGCAGTCGCCCGCGATGACCGACCAGGTGGGCCCGGTCACGAGAGCCTCCTGTCGTGTCCGCCGACGTGCGCGATCTCGCAGTAGCCGAGCAGGCGGCTGGCGAGCGGGTCGCCCCACTTCCCGCCGAGCTCGACGGCGAGGCGCGCGGGGTCGACGTTGAGCGTGACGATCAGCGGGAGCCGGCGCTCGGTGCACGCGTTGACGGCCTGGTAGAGCGCCTGCAGCTGGTGGTCGGCCACCCTGATCTTGTCGAGATCGTCGAGGACCCGGGCTGCGCGGCCGCGGCGCCCGTCCAGTGCACGGAGCGCCTGCTGGCGGCGCTCGTCCCCGAAGTCACTGGTCAGGTCGAACATCAGCTGACTGACGCTGAGCCACCGCACTTCACCCCGGGCGGCGCGCTGTGTCGCCGCCGCGGCGGAGAGCAGGGTCTTGCCGCGCCCGACGCCGCCGTGCAGGATGAGGCCGAGCAGGTCGCCGTCGGCCCAGCGCTCGCACGCCGCGAACGCGTCGGCGCGAGCGCTGTCGCGCTCAAGGCGCGGATCGTCGAGGGTGATCTGCCACTGCGGCGGGATCTGCGACCGGCCGATCCGCTCACGGAGCACGGAGACGGTGCGCTGCTCGCGTTCGGCTACGGCGTCGCGGTTGGCGATCTTGTCGCCGCACGCCTCGCACAGCCGCGACTCGAGCCAGCCGCGGGCGGCGCGGATCGCCAGCGAGTCGGCGGGTGCGGTGATCTCGACGCGGTACGGGTCACCGCAGTCTCGGCACGTTGCGTCCTGCGCGATCGTCACAGCGGCCTTCGACCCGCGCGTGGCGGGACGCTGCCGGCGCAGCTGCGACTCGCTGTCGGGGCGCATGTGCCGGGGCGGACGGCCGAGTTCGGTGTCGTCGGTCACAGGTCCCCGCTGGCCGTGGGCGTCTTGGTGCGCTGCATCGGTTCGGCCGCGCCAGAGGCCGGGCGCGCGTAGGTCGGGGCGCGCCGGTCGAGCTGGCGGCGGTAGCGCTGCACAACATCTTTGGCGCTGTAGGACCGCCCGTCGCCGTGGACGAGGAAGTGCTCGAGGTCGAGCGCCTCGCTGACGTGGTTGCGGTCCGGGTAGGCGGCAAGCGCACGGCCGACGGCCATCCGTGTCGGGATCACCGAGGATCCGCGGGCCTGGGCGATGCGGTCGATGACCTTGAGGACCTCGTCGGCGACGCCGTGCAGCGCTTCGGGAAGATCATCGGGCAGCGCGTCGGGGTCGACCGCGACCTTCGGGCGTGCCGTGCTGGCGGGCTTGAGCCACGGTGCGGCGCCGGGCTCGGCGAGCAGCCGAGCCGAACGCTCGGTGCGCACCCGTTCGGCCGCCGCGCTGGTGTCCCCCACCCCTGCGAGCCAGATGACGTTGCCCGCGCGCCACTGCGCGCGGAGCTCGGCCAGCGCAGCGCGCGGCCGGTACCACCCGGGGATGGCCGCGGCCGTCTCGAGGCGCGCACGGATCAGGCGCAGCATGCCGTGCCTGCCGTGCACGACCCCGAGGACGGCGACGGCGCCGCCGGCGCCGGGCACCAGCCGCCGCGGCCCGTCGGTCGGCTCGTCGACGACGGTGACGCAGATGCGACCTCGAGCGCCGCCGACCTGGACGAAGGCAACGCCGGCGGGCACCGTGAAGGTGGGTGTGGGAAGCGTAGAAGCGGAGGACATCAGCGAGCGAGCGAGAAACCAACCGTAGCGCCCTCTAGTCCTATCGCGCTACGGTCCTACCGTCAACCCGTCCTCTACCCGATCTATGCTCACGATGCCGTGACAGATGGCGACCCCCCTCGACGCCTGCAGCCCCTGAGTCAGCGGCCGAGCTCCCTGACGACGCGCCAGCGAAACACGCTTGAGCGCCGCGGGATCGAGCGACGGCGCGTCACGCCGCAGGCGTTCGCGCTGCGCGTCCGCGCCGTGGCCGCGGCGCGCGCGCAGAACGACAAGTGGGCGCTGATCGGCGCGCTCGAGGATCTCGCGTCCGCATGCCTGGGCTGGGCGAACTACATCCGCAAGACCGGCAAGCTGTAGCGCCAGCGCGTAGTGTGTGTGCCATGGCCTCCGGCCCTTCGGGTCGGAACGCCCGGCTGACGGGGACCGCCCTAACCCGGCGTCCAGTGCACACCATCGGCCTTGGCGGTCGGGCCGGCGCCGCACGCGGCGTCCGCGCGTTTCGGCGCACGGACAAGGCGCGCACGATCAGGTGCCGGCCCGTCGCCCCGGCCCCTCCTGCTGTTGCACCCTCTACCTGTAGTGCTATGGTCCTGCGCGCGTCTCAGGACGGCGCAAGCGAGCCGGGGACCTCTCCGCCGCGCCCACCCAACGTCCTCCGGTCTGAGTCCCGGGGGTGGGCGTGGCGGGGTCGTCCCTAGCGGATGGCCTCGACGCGGTACAGCGCGACCTTGCCCGGCTGGTCGTCGCGATCGAGTTCCTCGCGCGTCCTGCGCCCCGCCTCCCCCGCTGACGTCGCGACGACGACACGCTGCACGACCGCGGTGACAAGGAACCGGCGCGGCGCCCCGTCCCAGCCGAGGGCCTGCACGATCTCCGCATAGCGATGCACGTCAGGCGCCGACGCGCCGCGCTCGTAGTCGCCGACGGTGCTCGGCGAGCAGCGCAGCAACTTCGCGAACTCGGCCTGCGTCATCCCGAGTGCCTCGCGCTCGTCGCGGAGCTTCGCCGCGAACGCCTCCGCGGCATCGACAGGCAGCGACGCGCCGCGCCGCGGCCGGCGCTCCTGCCCGGGTGCCAGGAGATCCAGGTGTCCGGGGCGGACGCACCCGACACTCGCGCCGCCGCACGTGTGCACGATCCGAAAGCCCTCCGGGGGCTCGCCGTACGCGGCGACGTAGAACGCGCGGAACGGCCCCAGCCCGCCGGGCCCGCGAACCGGGAACAGCCAGCAGCCCGTGACCTCGTCGAGGGTGTAGCCGTGGCGGGCGCGGATCATCGTGGCCGCGTCGCTGACGCTGACGGCGAGCGCGCCGAGGTCGCTCATGGGTTCGCCGGCCGGCGCCGTCGGCGCAGTGCCTGGTGCTCGGCGCCGGCGGCCTCGAGGTCGGCGACTGGGCTGCCGTGCGCGGGCAGCCCGTGGTCGACCCAGTGCCCGACACCGGTCGCGGCCACGATCAGCACGAGTGTCCGGTACGGCGGCGCGTAGACCCCGGACTCCCAGTGCCGCCAGCTGCACGAGGTCGTCGAGTACCCGATCCGTGCCTGCGCCTGGCGTGTCGTCAGGCCACCGTTGATGAGCCGCCAGTGCTTCAGCGCCGCGGGGACCAGCAGCTTGTCCTCGGGTTTGGACCGCGCCGCGCCGCGCGGCCCGCCGCGCGGACGGTTCTTCGGCGCGTACTGGCCGCTGGTGATCGCGGCGAACCGCCCGGATGTGGGCGCCGGATTCGCTTCGCGGCGTTCGCGGCGTTCTGCGCGCTCCTGCGCACGGTGTGCGAACACCTCGCTGACGGCCGCGTCCAGGGCGTCGAGCGCGATGCCGTGCCGCTCTGCGACCTCGGCGACCAGCTCACGCTGCGTCATCGGTGACCTCCGCGTCGACGATCTCCTCGGCGTCGCCGTTGCGCGCCCGGTCGATCAGCTCCATCGCCTTCTCGGGGCCCGGCGCGAGCACCTTGTGCAGCGCGTCGATCGCCGCGGGGTTGCCCGGAGCCGAGGACCGCGGGTCTCGGTCGCGGCCGCGGCCGGCAAGCTCGTTGCCGTCGACGTCCACGTTGAGGTTGCGGTTCGTCTGGTGGATCTCCTGCGGTGGCGGGCGGTACCCGTCGACGCCCATCTTCGCCTTCGCGTCGATCACGGCCGATACCGCGCCCAGCGCCTGCTTCTGCGCCTCCATCGTGACGGGCTGCAGCATCTCCATCTCGTCGTCCTGCGCCATCGCGCGGCCGAGGTTCGTCATCGCCGCACGGACGATCAGATCGAGCTGCTCGAGTTCGCGGCGTCCGGTCTCCGGCGGCGGCGGGGCGCGGCCGACGACGTCCTCGAGTTCGCGTGGCGCGATCGCCACCCCGGGCGCGGCCTCGGGCATGAACCGCTGGCGGTAGGACTCGATCGACCGCGGCGACAGCCGCAGCCGGGCGTTGCGGCGCGCATCGGGGTGCGGCTCGCCGTCGGCGTCTTCGAGCTCGTACTCCTCCTCGAGCCACAGGCTGATCCACTCCGACGTGCGCTTGGGCAGCAGCGCGAGGATGTCGTCGCGGCGCGGGTGGCGCCACACCGCCGTGCGCTTCTGCTCATCGGCGGGCTCGGGCTCCCGCCCGTCCTCGGTGGTCATCATCTCCGTCACAGGCCACCGGATCCTTCAGCAGCACGGGCGACCCCGAAGGGCCGCCCGTGTCGTGCAGAGCTGGTTGCGCTAGCCGCGCGGGCGCAGCGCGCCCGTGACGCGACCGAGCGCCGCCCGCAGACCGCGCGGACGCCGACCGCGCCGGCCGCCGCCGCCGCCGCCACGGGTACCGCCGCTTCGTGCCTTCGCCATCGGATGGACCTCCTGGTAAGCCGGGACTGGTTGTCACCTTGCATGCTACAGACCGCCAGCCCTACAACCGGAGGCTCAGGAGCGTGTTGTGCGCGTCATCGCCGACCGCGACGAACCCGCATGACCGGTACAGCTCGAGCGCCGCGTCGTTGCCGTGCGCCGCCCAGACGCTGACACTGTCGGCGCCCCCAAGCCGCGCGCGGCCGACGGCGTCCTTGACGAGCGCGCGACCGATTCCGCGCCGGCGAGCACCTGCGCTGACCGCGACGCAGTCCAGCACCCAGGCGCCAGGACCGCCGACCAGGACGCGGGTCGTCTCGATCGTCTCGACGAGCACGCGGGCGCGCCACGGCGCCGCAGCGATCCCGCACAGCAGCGTGGCGCAGAACCGTCGCTCGGCCTCAACGGCGGGGAACACGACCGCGGCCCCAAGCACGCTGCCGTCGCGCACCGCGACGCGCGTGACGTCGGTCGCGACGAGCGTCCCGGGCAGTCCCGCGGCGAGGGCGAGCATCCGCAGGCACGCGCGCCGGGACCGCGCCCAGGTCAGCAGCGCCTCCGGATCTGCCTGCCACGCCAGGTCGGCGACCCGCAGCGCCTCGGTGCGGCGCGCGTCGCGGATCATCGCTTGGCCTTCCGTCGCGTCGCGTGCTCGACCTGCTTGGTCATCACCGCGACGTTGCGGGCGAACACCTCGTCCTTCTTCATGCCCGGCGGCGCGTTCGTGCCGTGCGGCAGCAGCGTGAAGAAGATCGCCAGCGCGTACGGGGCCTTGTCGGCGAACACCAGGTGCCGGCCGGGCATCAGCCGCGCCAGCTGCGCCTGCCCGACGCGCTGCCCGACGCCGAACACCATCATCGACACGTCTGGCGGCAGCGAGGCATGCAGCCGCCGTGCGCCGAGGACATGCCGCGGATCCAGCGCGCCGCGGGTGCCGAACGTCTGGTAGCTGCCGGCGATCACCTTGACGTCGCTGCGGACGATGAAGTCGATGAACTCGTAGTGCAGCCACTCCGCGGCGAACGGCGGGACGTCGAGTGCGACCGTTGGGAAGCCGAGCTCCATGCAGCGCGTGTAGTACGCGAAGATCCTGTTCGCGTTGTAGACGGCCATGCCGTTGGCGTTCTCGTCGTAGTACGAGTATTGCGGCGCGACGACACAGTCGACGTCGCTGGCACGCAGGTACTTCAGGACGTGCTCGAGGTCGTCCCACACGTCGTCGAGCAGGTCGTCCTTGACCAGGCCGGTGACGCACAGCTTGCCGTCGTAGCCGGCCTTGCCGCCGAGCCGTTCGCGCAGCAGCACGGGCTTGGCTTTGCGTCGCCCGCCGTACACGCTCTGCATCGTCGTGCCGATCATCGGCAGGTCGGCGAGGATGTGGCGCCAGTTCTTCGCGTAGTGCTCGACGACGGGGAAGTACGCGGCCGGCCAGCCGTCCAAGGGCGTCGCCGGCGGCGCCATCCACTTGTCCAGCCGCAGCGAGCCGCCCATCTCGGCCATCGCGGCGCGCATGTTCTCCGAGCCGCGCTGCTGGCCGCAGTAGCCCATTGTGTGCGCGCGGCCGCCACCGCCGCAGCCGCCGCAGTCCAGGTCACAGACCGTGGTGATCTCGGGCTTGGTCCGATCGCCGCGGTTGCGCGCTCCCGGACAGCTCTCCTCGACGTAGAGCGGGCAGACGTACTCCCCCGGCCCCCAGCCCGTCCCGCACGCGGTCACGGTGCGCAGGTCGCGGCCCCACCGGTCGATGCCATCCCGCCCGTCGGTGAAGAACGAGGACCGAGGGTCCTCGACGTCGATCGGGGACGGCAGCACCGGCTCGTCGTCGCGCCCGGCTGGCGTGACGCCGAGGTGTGTGCTGCCGCGGTCGAGCTTCACCCCTCGTACTGTAGAGGTGGAGGACTGTGGAGCGGTAGTGCCGCAGGGAGAGGGTGCAGGCGCTCAGGCGCTCAGGCGCCCGGCGGGGCCCGCCTCCCGCTCGAACGCCTCGCCGAGCTCGATGGCGTCGTCGGCGAGCTCTCCGCGGTCCTGCGGCTCGTCGACGGGGTCCGCCTCGTTGCGCTCGATGCGGTAGCGCTGCTCGGCGTCGCGCGGCAGCAGGGCGTGCAGCGTCTCGTCGTCCTCGGCGCCGGGGTCGTCACGGAAGTCCGCCCGCACCACCGGGGGCACGTAGGCGCGCAGCGGTGCGCGGTACGGGTTGAAGTCCAGCACGCCGACGTTGCGGCTCATGCCGGGCCGGCCGCGCTCGACCTCCCGCTGGATCGCCGACAGGATCGCCGGGTCGGTGAACTCGTCGAGGAAGCTGGCGTGCACGACGAGGTGCTTGAGCTTGTAGGCGGCGTGCAGGAGGTTGTCCAGCTGCTGCTGGTGAAACCGTGCGCACGTCGCGGCGGTCATGCCGGTCAGCTGCGCGAGCTGCGGTCCGCTCGTCGCCTTGATCCCGAGGTGTATGACGATCCGGCCGGCCTCTTCGCCGAGGTCGTCCTCGAGTTCCTGCAGGCGCGAGGGGGTCATCTGCACCGCGCCGTTGGTCTCGATGACCAGGCCCGCGGGGTCGCCGCGACGGCCGGTCGCGCCCGGGACGTGGATCCGCATGCCCTCGGTGCGCGCGATGAACGCGTCGATGACGCCTCGCGTGTGGTCCCAGTACATCGCCGGCTCGCCTCCGGTGATGCGCCCGGCGGTCTGCGCGTTGCGCTGCATGCCCTTGACGATCTTCGCTGCGACCTCGTCGGGCATCAGGTCGAACTTCGCAGGGCTCTCGCGCCACCCGGACTTCGACCAGCAGTTCGCGCACGTCCACGGGCACCCTTGCAGGTTCGCGGTGTACGTCCCGCCGGGGAACACGGAGCTCCAGAAGCCCATCGGCTTGAACGAGCGGTACGGGGCGACGAGCGTCCCCTTGTACGCGGATGTTTTCAACGGGTCAACCTTCCATGAGGGGTTCCCATGGTGAGGCTGCTGCCAGACGGACGGGGGGGGGCGCGCTACTTCTTGCGCGCGTACTTCTTCTCGAGATCGTCCAGCGCCTCGCGGACCAGCGCGGCCTGCGGCACGCGATGCTCGAACGAGGCGATACGCAGGAACTCCGCCTGCCCGACGGGCAGCGCGAAGTTGCGATTCACGAACTCTTGGTCCTTCGCGCCGTCAGGCGATTTTGTTGCTGTTTTCCGTGGCAACGTGGCCTCCACCATAGCTACCTATCTATTTTACTACAAACCAAGCTAACCCCAGTCAGCCTGTCCTGCGATCCCTCTTACCCGACACGGAGCACTCCTACCCTCCTACACTCCAACCATATACGGACGTCGGGACGCTGGGATCACCTCCCCCTCGCGCGGTAGCAACACGAGGGGTTTAGCGCGCCCGACTCCCCGCCCTTTACGCCGCCATCACCGGCACCATCACGCCCACCCTCACGGCGTCACCGCCCGAGAACACGGGCGGGCGTCGCGCGAGGCCCCGCAGCCGCAACTGCTCGACGACCTCCGGGACGCGCGCGGCGATCGCCACGGCGTCATCGCGCCACCACCGCCGCCACACCGTCTCGGGCTGCAACACGGGCACATACCGGTCGTACCACCAGTAGTCCTGCGCGGCCTCCCCGAGTACCCACTCGTGGAGCGCCTCGACGATGTCGTCGCCGGCGTCAAACGACCGCTGCACCTGCGCGCCGAACCGCGATAGCGCCGTGTGCGACCGGTGCGGCCCCATCCCTCCGTGGCCGTGGTCATCGTCGCGCTTGGCGGCGCGCATCGCGATCAGCCGCCCGGTCGTCGGGAGCTCGGGGTGCTCGTGGGCGTAGTCGAACGCCGCGATGAACGCGGGGTTGCGGCGCCGCTCGACCCACCACGGGTCTGCGGTCTCCGGGCCGCTGTTCTTCTCGACCTCGGCGAACCCCGCGGTCAGGCACGCGTCGCGGGACGGCAGTCGTCGCACGAACGCGCTGCGCGGGACGTGCACGCGCTGGCCGGACCCGGCGTCCACGCAGGGCACCGCCGACGTGTCGCCGGGAGGGGTCATCCCCATCCCGCACGCACGGACGACGTGATACTCGCCGTCTCGGTCGATGACCTCGGCCCAGCCGTAGATGCCGGGCGGCTCGCAGCGCGGCGCGCGAGCGGGACGCGCCGCGGGCGTGTCGTACCCGCAGTCGCGGGCCATGCGCGCGAGCGCCTTGGCGGTGCTGTCGCTGAGCATCGTCACTCCTCGTCGAACGTGGGGATCAGGGCGCCGCCGGTCGCGTCCTCGGCTGCGAAGTCACGCCGCAGCTGCATCAGGTCGACGACGATGCGGAAGCCGTCGTCATCGGCGAGCATCGCTTGGCCGTCGGGGCGCCAGACCTGGACCAGGCGGAACCGGTCGCCCTGCTCGAGCGTCTCGCAGCGCACCGTGTCGGTGGTCGGGGACTTCCACTCCACGGTGGTGTCGCGCAGGCACACCACGGTGTCGTCGAGCTGGAAGCCGACGTCGCCGTCTTCGGCGACGGCCGGCGCGTCGTAGCCGAGGCCGCCGGCGAGCTGTGCCAGCTGCCGCTGCACGTCGAGGGTCAGCATCAGTCCGTCAGCCCGATCGGCATGTTCAGGCAGATCACGCCGGGCTCGTGCGGGTCGGTCACCAAGACGGGCCGCTTCGCCCCGCCCATCGTCAGCCGGACGACGTCGCTGCCGATCGTCGCCAGCGAGTCGGCGAAGAAGTCGGGGTTCATCCCGAACGTCACCTCGTCCATCCCCCACCGGGCCTGCTCGAGCACGAGCTCGTCGGTGATCGACGGGCCGTCCGGCGTGTAGCCGGCGACGATCAGCTTGCCGGGGCGGCCGGGGCGGACCGTCAGCCGGACGGGCGCGTTCTTCTTCAGCACGGCGCGGCACGCGGCGATGCTGTCGATCAGGTCCCCCGCGGCGACGTCGACGTGGTCGTCGAAGTCGGGGATGAGCCGGTCGAGCGCCGGGTACTGCCCGTCGATCAGCCTGGCCGACCAGATCGCCTCGCCGCAGTCGACGATCACGTGCGTGTCGGTGACGCCGATCACCGCGATCTCGGCACCCTTGAGAGCGCGCAGCGCCGCCTTGAGCATCCGGGCGGGCGCGAGCGCAGGGGACGCATTCTCGTGCGTCTTCTCGAACGGGCACGGGACCTTGGCCATACGGTAGCTGTCCGTTGCGGCCAGCATGCCGTCGGCGAAGTCGATCAGGACGCCCGTCAGGATGGGCTTGGACTCGTCGGCGCTGGCGTGCGGCAGCGTGCGCACCAGGCTGTCGGCCAGGCTCTCGGCGTCCACGACGGCACGGCGCCGCACCGCGGGGAACGTCACCGGCGGGTCGGCGGGGTGATGCTCGCCGTCGAGGCCCGGCAGGTCGACGGTCCGCTTGCCGGCGGTCAGCCGCAGCCCCATCCGCGACCCGTCGGGGACACCCTCGACGGTCACCGGCCCCTTCGGCAGCGCCTTGAGCAGCGCGACGAGGTCGGCGTGTGAGACGAGCGCGTCGAACCCGTCGGTGCTGCCGTCGATGAAGTCGACAGTGTGCCAGCCGCAGACGTCCATGTCGGTGGCCCACACGTGCGCGCCCTCGTCGTCGCTGACGACACGCACGCCGCGCAGCGCCTCGATCGCGGAGCTGGTCGGCACCGCCGGCTTGACCTGCATCAGCGCGGCGATCAGGTCGTCGCGCTTCACGTCCAGCCACTCCGGCGGCGGCGCGTGCTTCGCGCGGGTGGGTGTGTCTTCGATCACTGCAACAGCGCTCATGTGAGCGTCCTTTCGTTCAGGGGTACAGGGTCAGGTCACAAGCGTCGCCCGGGCGGGGTTTAGCCCACCCCCGGCGCGACTCCTCGCTGCATCGCGCAGACGACCCGCTCCCACCGCTGCACATCGGCAGGCTCGCGGGGCAGGTCGCCGGCCTGGCGAGCGTCCAGGGGCGTGGAGATCCCGCCGTCGGCGGTGATGACGGCGTGCACGGACGGGACGGTGTCGGTCTGCGCCCACCGCGCGCCGGGGACCGGTTGCCAGTCGCCGCTCCACACGATCGCCGGGCCGACATCGGCAGCCAGCTCGCGGACAGCTACACGCTGCGCAGCGGTCACCGCTCCCACCCCGCCTGGTTGAGGCGATCGCGGACCTCGACGTCTGCCCGGTCGCTCCAGACCGAGTGCGTCCCGTCATCGACGACGAGCGGGCCGTGCGGCATGGCCTTGACGAGGCCGCCATCGTCGTCGTAGAGCCGGAACTCCGCGAGAGCGTCAACACGCTCGACGCGGATCGGCAGCACCACCTCGCGGGCCGCGGCGACCGTCAACTCAGAGTCGGAGCTCATCGCTGGGCCCCACCTTCGAGCACGGCGATCGTCGCTTCGAGCTGAGCGACGATGCGCTCCGCGGCCTCGCTGGCGGCGCCCTTGTCGAGGGCGCCGAGTTCGCGGACCTGGGCGATCTGGCGGCGCAGCGCGTCGGCGTGTGACGGCAGCACCATCGTGCGCTCGACGTGGGCGACCATCAGATCGCCGATCAGGGTGCGCACGACGCGGGCCTGGTCGATGATCTGGAAGCGGCCGCGCTCGTCGACGACGATCCCTTCGATGCCGCGTGCGGCGAGCGCGTCCCTCCACCGCTGCGGCGCGATCGCGGGCGTGATGTCGATGGTGCTCATGCCATCACGCCGTCGAGGATCGCCGTCAGGTCCTTGTAGGCGGGGTGGCCGCGCAGGAGCTGCAGCTCAGACTCGAAGCTGCTGCGCCACTCGGCGTGCTGCTCGTCGCTGTCGGGCTTGCCGTCGAAGCTCGAGCCGAGGTCGACGTCGATGGTCAGCGGCGTGCCGCTGCCGGGAAACGCGGTGATCTCGTTCGCGCTGTCGGGGTGACGCACGACGATCACGACCGGCCGCGTGACGACCATCCCCTGGACCGGCGGGTACTCCCACGCGGCGTGCTCGTAGCCGGGCAGCTCGCCCGTGACCGCGTCAGCGAGCCGGGAGAGGAAGACCTGCGGGTCGCTGCCCTTCCACTCGTCGTGCTCGCAGGACTGGTACCCCAGGCAGTGGATGAGCTTGAGCGCCTCGACGGCCGAGGGCCGCGGCGCCCCCGTGAACGGGTGCTCGTAGCCGGCGTAGAACTCGAGGCCGACCATGCCGCCATCGTCGGCGTCCTCGTAGCGGTGACGGACGCTGCGCGCGTTCTCGGCCCACAGCGCGCCTCCCAGCTCGTCGCCGCCGATCGTGTCCTCGCCGTGCGCGATCGCCGACGGCAGGACCTCCCGCCCGCCGCCGTCGGACGGCCACTTCGGCGCGTAGCAGGACCGCCAGTCCCCGGCCCTTGCGGGTCGGTCACTCGGGCCGCGCAGGGCAACCTCGACGATCGCGGCGATGTGCTCGCGGGCCACCATGAACGCGCTCACGCCGCCACCTCCTCGACCGGCACGACCTCGACGACCTCGCCATCGCGGCGGCGGGCCGTGACCTCGTGGAACTCGTACTTCATCGTCCACGGCACCGATGAGGGCTGGACACTGACGGTCTTGCGGTTGACCTTGACCACGGGCTCCCAGTCCCGGCGGATCTGCACCAGGTCGCCGACCTGGAAGTCGTCGCGCGTCCACTCTCGGATCCCGAGCTCGTCGCGCCGCGCGAGCCAGTAGTCCAGGTTCGCCTGGGCGTCCTGCACCAGGTCGGGCCGGTCGGTGCGCCGCGCGTACTTGCGCACCTCGGTCTGGTACTGCGCGATCCGCCGGCCGATGAACACCGGGTCGTCGCGGCGCTCGACCTCCTGCCGCGACGCCTGCGCGCCCTGCCGGGCCCTCTCGGCCTCCTTGCTGGCCTGCACCGCCCGACCCATCGCGGCGTGCGACGTCTCAAGCGCACGTTCGTGGCGGCGCTGACTGTGGTGGCCGACGAGGATCGGCTGGCCCATCGGGATACCGGCGACCGCGGCGTGCGAGCGCTCGTGCTGCTCGTTGGACTCGCGGTCCTTGCGGTCGGCGCGCTGCTCGAGGCGGTCGGCGCGACGGCGACTCGCGTCGACGCGGCGGCGCTCGCGTTCATCCACCGCGTTCGGGGTGTCGTCGATCTCGACGGTGACGGTGAACCCCGCGCCGCGCAGCGCCTCGGCGAGCGCCTCGATGCTCCGGCGGTTCGCGGCGCGGTCGCGGCTGCGCGGGATGTACCACTGCCCGAGGTTGCGCGACCAGCGCAACCGGTGCTCGCGCAGCACGTCGCGCGACGCATCGCCGCGCGCAGTGCCGTCGACGAGGGTGCCCTCGTCGTAGGTGTGGGTGATCGTCAGGGCGCTCATGCGATGTTCGTGCTCCCGCCGTCGACGAGCGCCTGGACGAAGGACTCGACCGTCCAGTCGGTCCGGCCGGGCTCGCCGGCGAGCAGCTGCGCTGCGTTGGGCAGGTCGGCGAGGCCGCCCTGGCCGTCGTCGCCGACGAGCAGCAGGTCGCCGGCGATGTAGTCGTCGCGCCGCAACGACTCGGAGAGCATGCGCGTTGCCCGGCGGTTCGCCGGGCGGCCCGTGTCCTTGCCGTCGGCGTGGTAGTACGGCGTGACGTCCGCGCGGCCGGGGAACGGCACCGTCTCGATGTCGCCGCCGACGATCTCCTGCAGGCACCGCAGGTCGTCGTCGACGCGGATCGTGCCGATCGGGACGCGGGGGTCGGCCGGCACGATCACGCCGAGCACCCCGGAGCGTGCCGCGCCGCGCAGCACGCTGTGCAGCCGCGACCGCAGCTCGGGGTAGGAGAACGGCGTCGGCAGGACGTCGGCGACGCCGGCGGGCGTCGCCGCATCCGGGCCGACGAGCGCCAGGACCGGCACGCCCGCCGCGCGGGCGTGCGAGGCGACCGCCGTGCTGTCGAGCGTCGGCTGCGCGCCGCCGACCGCGAGGACGATGGCGGCCGGCGGCTCAGCGGCGCCGAGCAGCCGCAGCACCTCGTCGACTGCGGTCGGGACGACGGTCGGGATGCCGTCCGCGGTGAAGTTGTCGACGAGGAACGCGCGCGCTGCCGGGTCCGGGTGGGCCAGCAGGACAGGCGCCGTCGCCGTGGTCGTCGGGGACACTGCACACCTCCATAGGTAGGGGACTACAGGACACCCGGAACGATCCAGGTTTAGGGTTTAGTCGCGCGCTCGCGTGACTCCCCGCGCAGACAAAAAAAGGGGGTCGCCCGAAGGCGACCCCCTGTGCTCCTGCCCGCCTACGCGGCGGCGGGCTGGCGCTTGCCGCCGCTGCGCTTCGCGGCGGGCTTCTCCGTCGCCGTCTTCGCGGCGGCGGGCTTGCGAGCGGCCGGCTTCTTGGCGGCGGGCTTGCTCGCGGGCTCCTCGGCGGCGGGCTTGTCGTACGCCGCGGTCGCCTCGCCGAGGCGGACCGCGATGTCGGTGACCTCGACCTGGACCTGGTCGGTCCAGTCCTTGACCGTGGCCCGCATCGACTTGAGCTCCTTCTGCGGGACCAGCGCGGCCGGGATCAGCGGCATCAGCGTGTTGATCTCCTGCGCGGCGGCGACGAAGCGCTCGGTGAGCTCCGTGTACGTCATCTGCGGCGTGGTGTTCTTCTTGGCGGCCATGTCGAACCTCCTGGGTTCGTCAGGGGTCCCCCTATAGGACCCTTCATCACTACTGTCCTACAGTCTTTCGCAGTAGGGGTTTAGCGTTCTGTCGCGTGGCTCCCCGCGCGCAGGCACCCTGCTACTGCAAGCAGGGGTTTAGCCCGCGTCGGGGTGGCTCCCCACCCCGCGCTGCTCGGCCGCGAACGCTTCCGCCGTGTCCTCGTCGTCGAAGCGGTGGTGGGTGACGAAGTCCCCGACCGTCACCGCGACGACGAACCTGCCGTCGCGCCGCGTGCCGCGCGTGTCGACGAACGGGCCAGCGATCGTGTCGGGCCGGCGCAGCACGTCGCCGAGTGCGAAGTGCTGCGCCGCCACGTCGCCGACGACCGTCACAGGACTAGGTCGGCGAGCAGCGAGGCCGCGCCGTCCAGGTCGTCGCCGAGCAGCTCGAGCACCGCGGCGCCCGCGGCGGTGCGCTCGTCGCGGACCGGCTCGGATGCCGCGCACGCCGTCGAGCACCCGCCGCCCGCCTTCATGCGGGCGCGCTCGTCGGCGGTCATGCCGTGGTAGACCTCGTCGGTGTCCCACGGCTCGCCGCAGCGCGGGCAGATGATGTCCATGTCGCTCCGTTTCCGGACGGGGAGAAGGCCACAAAGGGACCCCGGCGGCGGTCCCGTCCAGTCCCGCCCAAAGGGGTCACGGTGAACGGTTCCGCAGCAGGGTTTAGGGCCGCTGGCGCGTGACTCCCCGCGCCCTGTGCTCAGTCGAGGCTGTTGAGGTACTCGACGCGGTTCTCGTGGACCCACCACGTCTTGCCGTAGTCCGCCGGGTTCAGCCCGGCGTTCGCGGTCACGTCCCAGACGTGATTGTCGGGCGCGGCCAGGGCGTGTGAGCCGTCGGCGAGCGGCCGGGTGGTGATGACGTAGCTCAGCTCGATGGCGAGCGCGTCACGGGCGCGTTCGCGCGACACGTCAGCGCGCATCTGGTTGCCGGCGGATTCGTTGATGAGCGCGTCGGCCTCGAACGTCTCGGCGAGCGCGCGTAGCTGGGCGACCTCGTCCTCGGGCTCGAGGCCGCCGGTGGCGATCGGGGCCACCAGGCGCGTCGCCTCGTCGAGCGGCATCGCCGCCCAGCCCGCGAACGCCGTCAGGCGCGCGAGCGCCGCCTTCTCGGTCAACGACGCGGCGTCCAGGCGCGCGCCGGGGTGCGCGGCTAGCGCCGCCTCGCGCGTCCAGTACGTCGGTACGGCGTCCGGGCACTCTGCGCCCGGCGGCGGGCCCGCTCCGGTGACGTCCCACGACTGGTTGGCCTCGTTGTACGTCACGACCGGCGCCGGCGCGTCCATGACGAGCGGGTCCTCGGGGTCCATCGTCTTCTCGGCCGCGGGGCCGTCCTCGAAGTCGCCCTCGTAGGAGCGCAGCCCGTCGGCGAACACGGACCGCGCTTCCAGGCCGAGCCGGTCGCAGAAGTGCGCGACGTACGCCAGGCAGTCGGTGACCGCCGTTTCCGCGTCCTCCTGCCGGTCGACGCGGGTCTCCTGGGCGCCGCCGCGGATCATCTGCTCGCCGATGTCCGCGCGCCGCTCGTTGTCCATCGGCCCGCCGTCGCCGCGGTCGGCGGCGACGATCGGGCCGGTGTGCAGCAGGTCAATGTCGCCGGTGACCTCCGGGCCGTTGTGCTCCCACTCGGCCTCGGCGGCTTCCACGTCTGTGGCGACGATGCGGAAGGTCACGTCGCGCTCATACGTGCGGGGTGCGGACATGCTCATCTTCTCCAGGTCGGTTGCGTTATCGCTTTCGCACATCGCACGATCCCGCGCAGGGGGTTTACCGCCAGTCGCGCGCGGCTCCCCCCGTCACGTGACGGTGACGGTGCTGGCCGCGCGCGGCTCGCGGGCGCGGTCGACGCGGATCGCGGTCGGCAGCGTGTCGATCAGCTCGTTGTCGTGGCTGACGACGAGCGTCTGCTGCGGCATGCGGGTCAACAGCCGGCCGAGCTCGATCATGCCTTGGCGGTCGAGGTCGGTCGGCTCGTCGAGCAGCAGCGCTTCGGCGACGTGCCCGTCGGCGGCGTGCAGCGCAGCGGCGAGGCCGAGGCGCAGCGCGATGTGGACGCGGTAGCGCTCCCCGCCGCTGAACACCTCGACGGGGACCTCGTCGACGCCGTCGCTGACGAGGATGTCCAGCGTTTCGCTGACGCCGCCGCTGCGTGTCGTGCGCTGCGTGGCGAGCCGCAGCCGCATGCCGCCGCCGAGTTCGTTCAGCGCCTCGTTGGCGGCAGCCTGCAGCGCGCCGGTCGCGTTGTCGAGGATCAGCGCGGGGATCCCGTTGCGGCCGAACGCGCTGGCGAGGACCCCGAGCGCCTGAGCGCGCAGCTGGACGGCGGGCAGCGCCTCGGCGACCTCGTCGTGCTCGGCGCGCAGTCGATCGAGGGTGGTGCGCCGCTCGCGCTCGGTCGCCTGGCGGGCGCGAGCGTCCGCGACGGCGCGCTGCGCCTCTGCGAGCGCCTGCTGCGCTGCGTGCGGGTCCGGCGCCTTCGGGGCTTCCTTCGGCAGTTCGACGGCTTGGGCGCGCAGCTCGGTCCACTGTGCGCTGAGGTCCTCGAGGTCCTCGGGCTCGGCGATCGCGTCGCGTTCGCCCCGGAGCTTGGCGTGCTCGGCGACGAGGGCGCGGAGCTTGTCGAAGGACGCCTGGTCGTGGTCGCCAGGGTCGACGGGCGGCGGCTCGTCGCCGGGCGCGTCGCCAACGGCGGCGCTGGCCTGCGCGTACCGGTCGGCGGCCGCGGCGTGCTCGCTCTTGGCCTCGGCGACGGCCTGCTCGGCGGTTGCGACGGCCTGCTCAAGCGCGGCGCGGGCCTTCGCCAGCGCGGTGTCGGCGACGTCCTGCCCGCATGTCGGGCATGACGGCTGCTGTTCCTCGTCCAGTGCGGTGACCGCCGCGATCTTGCCCTCGAGGACGCTCTCGGCGCGCTGGACGGCACGCTCCGCGCGCTCGACGACGTCGGCGGCGTGCTGCTCGTCGCGGACGGCGCGCTGGTACTCGCGGATCCGGCCGTCGTGCTCGGCGCGAGCCGCAGCCACGCGCTGGTCGTAGTCGGCCTTGCGGTCCTGTGCGCGGTCGAACCGGTCCTGCACGCTGTCGGCGTTCGCGAGGCGATCGTCGAGCTGCGCGAGGCGGTGCGTCGCTTCGCGCGCGCGGTCGGCGCGGGCCTTGAGGTCGGACATCTGTGCGATGAGCGACGCGCGCAGGATGACCTGCTGGCGCGCCTCCTGCGCGGCCGTGGCGTCGGCGACTGCTTTCTCGGCGTCGGCGACTGCTTTCTCGGCGTCGGCGACGGCGGCGTCGAGGTCCTCGGGTGCGGTGAGGTGCTGCTCGAGCTCGGTGATCTGGCCCGCGAGGCGATCGCGGCGCTCGGTCTTGGCGATCACGTCGCTGGATTCGTCGCGGGCCTGGAGCGCGGCAGTCGACCGGTAGTCCTCCCACCGATCGAGGCCCAGTAGGCCGGCGAGCAGTTCCTTGCGGCGCGCCGGCGTCAGCGCGCTGAGCATCCCGGCCTGCCCCTGCGGCGCGTACACCGTCGCGCGGAACGCGTCGCCGTCGATGCCGGTGACGTGCTCGATGATCTTCGCCTGCGTCTCGGCGATGGTGCGGCACGTCAACGAGTCGACCTGTTCGCCGTCCTGCATCACGTCGAGCTTGAGCCACGCGCGCTTGTGGTCCCGGCCGCGCGTGATCTGCCAGTCGCGGCCGGCGGCGTGCACGTCGAGCTGGACGGACATGCGCTGCTCGCCGCGGCGCATCGTGGCTTCCTGGGAGCCGGTGCCGAACAGGCACCACTCGATCATGCCCAGCAGCGAGCTCTTGCCCCCGCCGTTGCGGCCGACGATCGCCGCGGACTGCACGGCGGACAGGTCGAGGTCGACGCGGGCGTGGCTGCGGAAGTTCTCCGCGTAGATGTGCAGGAACCTCATACTCGAACGTCCTTCTCGGTGGCCAACGTTGCATTACGTTTCTCGGTCGGCGGCTGCCCTGTTTCGGGGTCGACCTCGACTTCCTCGAAGCGGTAGCGACCGCTGCCGCAGTCGGCGCACAGGCGCCGTACCGTCGTCGGGCGCGGGCCGATGTCGGGCAGGCCGTACGTCTCGACCGCGACGGCGAGCGCGCGTAGCCCGTCGGGCGTGATGCGGACCATCTGGTAGTACGGCTCACGCCACTCCGCAGTGACCCAGCCCCGACGGAGCAGCGGCTCAACGTCGCGCTTTTTCCACGACAGGCCGGCGTTGCCGCTGCCGAGGTTCAGCAGCCGCCCATACTGCTTCTCGGTCGGCGCACGCCTCACGCCGACTCCGGGGTCGAAGTCGGTGTCGGGACGGGCTCCACGGACACGGCGTGGAAGTGCGGACCGTCGGTGCGTGACGCCACCGAATCGAAGAACCTCGGCGAGTGTGCGAGCGCCCAGGCCTCCTTCATCGTGTCGGCCTCCACATCGACGGCGAAGCGCTCGCGGCGAGAGAACTCCACACGCCACTTCATGAGTCACCATCCGGGGTCGAGAGATCACTGAGGTCCCATTGCGCGACGACGACGCGCCAGTCGATCTCGTCTGCCCGGGCGTCGGCGAATCCGGCGGCCAGCACGGCGGCGAACTGCGCCTGCGCCGCCTCGTTGAGCAGGACCTCTGGACCCTTCGCCGCGAGCACAGAGGCCAGCGGCTCCATCGTTCGCAGGAACGCCGTCACGGCGCAGTTCACGCACACGCCGGTATCGGCGTGGCGCAGGAGGCGCGCTTGCTCGTTGCGCTCGGGGCTGACCGAGCAGGGTGTGCAGCATCGCTCGCACAGGACGATCGTCGTCATGCGTCACACTTCCCGGATTGGGCCACGGTCCCACTGAGGTCGCAGGCAAACGCTCTCACTCTCATACGGGCACGACCTCCGTGGTGCCGGCGATGATCCGCCGGCCGTGCTCGAGGACCGCTTCGAGCAGCTCGGGGTGCGCCTGCAACCCTTCCTCCCGGCGTGCCCATTCTTCGAGCGCGGCGACCGGATCGCTCTCCACGGTCAGGTCTGACCGACTGCGCTCTGTCCGCGTGACTACCGGTGGCGGGTACACGACCTTGCTCGCGCCGGCGAGATAGCACGCGTCGATGAGTTCGCCGTGGAGGTGCCCGTCGTCGGCGGCGAGCCGCTGGGCGTCCTGCTCGGTGCACTCGACGATGACCTTGACCACGGCGCCGTCCAGGTCGTCGGGGAGGTCCAGGGCGCCGCCGTCGAGGAACGCGGGCACGTCGACGATCACAACGACCAGGTCGCGGTCGGGCAGGTCGACGGGCTGCACGGTCGGGGTGGTGCCGTCGTAGTCGACGAGCAGGTACCCGACGGGCAGGCCGGCCTCGCCGAACCCGTGGCGAAACGGCGGGCCACACACCCAGGTGCGTTCGCCGAGCTGCTGCCGCAAGTGGTTGTGGCCGGCGACGATCGCGCCCCACGGCCCGGAGCCCTCGAGGTCGTCGACGCGGATGATCGGCTCGCTGACCTGCATCAGGTCCGCGCCCGACGCGAGGTTCGACCCGGCGAGCATCCAGTGCGCGAGCAGCAGTGACGGGCGCTGGTCGTCCAGCTTGGCGGCGAGGCCCTGCGCGAGCTCGACGAGCATCGCGGCGACGGCGTGGTTCGCTTCGCTGCTCGTCGCGCGCGCGCCGTAGATCCGCTGCGGCGGCGTCCATGGCAGGGTGCCGATCTGCAGCCCGGCCGCGGTGACGATCAGTTCCGGGGTGTGCGACACGCGCGCGCGGTCGATGCCCTGCGCGACGACGTCGAGGACGTTGTGCGCCTCGCCGGCGGCGTGGTCGTGGTTGCCGTCGACGAGCACGATCTCCGTCGCAGGCGACCGGGCGAGCGCGTCGTGCAGGGCGCGCATGATGATCGGCCGGGGGGCCGGGCCGCGCGCGACGTCGCCGACGAACACGAGGGTGTCGCACTCCACGGCGGCGATCTGCTCGAGCGCGCGCAGCCCGTCGCGGGTGCGGGTGCTGCCCCACGCCGCGTCGGGCTCGCCGAGGACCGCGCCGTCGTCGAGGTGCAGGTCGCTGAACAGGGCGACCCTCACGGCTCTGCGTCCTCGGTCGCGCGGGCGGCGAGCGCTGGCAGGTCGTCGAGGGTGAGGAAGATCCCCTCGTTGTGCGCGATCCACGCGAGCAGCAGGTCGCGGCTCGGCGTCGCGCGCATCTGCGCCGTCTTCGTCGCGACCCACGCGAGGCCCTCGGGGTCCTCGAGGACCGCTTCGACGTGCTGGCCGGCGTACTTGCCCTGCCGGAACGTGTACTTGCGGTCCGGGCGCGGCGGGCGCTCGGCGTCACCGTCGAGCTGCAGCGTGCCCTGGTCCGCCTCGGGCTCGCCGGGGGGATCCTCGGCGGGCTGTTGCGGCTCGTCGACGGGCACCGCGTCGATCGGCTCGCCGAACTCGTCGTCGTTGGGGACCGTCAGGTCGTCGGTGTCGATGTCGATGTCGGGGACCAGCGTGCCGGACCCTTCGACCAACGCGCCCGAGGCTTCGACCGGGGCGGCCGGCAGCGCGAGCGGCCCGTCTGTCGGTGCCGCGTACAGCGCGCCCCGGGCGGCGCCGAACTGCGCCTCGATGACCTTGCCGACGTGCGGGTTGCTGTAGTCGGGCGTGACGACCCAGCGCACGACCAGGAACGGCTTGGCCTTCTCCCCCGTCGCGTAGGTCGACTTGATACCCAGCCAGTGACGTACCACGCGATTGCGTGCCTTGGTGGCGATCTTCGCCGCCGCGTGCTCGACGAAATCGTCCCACGCCTTGTCCAGTTCCTCCTCGAGCCGCGCGGGGTCGTCGAGGATGGTGTTGGACCACGGCTTGTTGATCTTGCGCAGGGTGCCCTTGCGCTCACGGCGCACCTTGCGCTCCATGTCGGCGTACCGGCCGCCCTTGGTGTCGCTGAACTCCTCGATCGTGCCATCCGGGCCACGTCGTCGGCCACGAGCGGTCACGAACAGGCTGTGTGCCGACGCGTCGATCTCCGGGTCGCCCCAGGAGATCCCGCCCGCCTCCGACAGCAGGTCCAGCCCCTTCGCGGTGATCGCCCACGCGCCGCTCTCCTGATACCAGTGCTCGTCGCGGTCGAGGTGCACGATGCGCGGCATCGGGCTGTAGTTGCGGTCGACCTGGACGATCTGCGTCGTCGTGACACCCAAGTTGAACCGCTCCTTGAGCGTGGGCGGCAGCCCGATCACCTTCCAGCCCTCCGGGGTAACCCGGATGTCCGTGCCGGTCTTCTCGGCCAGGTACCGCTCGGTGTCGGTCAGCCGCACCAGCGCCGCCGAAGGGCGCTGGGGCTCAGCGGCAGACATAGGGCCTCCAGCAGAAGTAGGGATACATACCACTACATTACTACGCCTCTAGCTCGCCACCCCTCAGCACTACTGTGCGTCGAACCCGCCCCGTGCTACCTTCCGCCGGTGCTCGCCCTGGCGTCGGTCATCGCTGCCTCGCTCTCGCCAGTCCCGCATGACGCTGCGCAGATCGACCTGACGGCCGGGCAGCCAGCGCCACGCTCGATCGTCGAGATTGCGCGCGCAGCCTGGCCCGAGTCTCCGTGCGCGAGCACCGCGAGCGTCCGCCTCGTCGACGAACCGCTACCGCCGACCGACACGTTCTGGGCCCTCGGAGCCGCGCCCCTCGGACCCAACCTGCCACCGCAGATGTGCGTGGCGCTCGTTCGTCGAACCCTCTCGCTGCGCCGCGCCTGCGACGTCGCCGTCCACGAGCTCGGTCATCTCGCGGGCTACGTGCACCCCGACGAGGCCGGCCCGCAGCCCGACGACGCGAGAGCACCGATGATGGCCCACAACCCGGGCTCGTGGCCGGCATGCGACGCGCTCGACGAGAAGCCGCTCACCCGCGCCACGGCCATCCGCGCGGTCCGCCGTGTCGCACCGCGGCGCACGATCGCGTGCGTGACCATCAAGGACGGCTGGTACTACCTGTGCCGGGCGCGACACCCCAGTCGACGCACAATCCGGTACACCGTCGAGGTGACCGATGAAGGCCCACGGGCCGTCAAGCTCGCCCGCGGCGAGCGGCCCTAGCTCGCAGACGCGAACCGCTGCACCCAGCCGCGCAGCTGCCGGCGCTCGCCAGTGATGTCGACCGCATCGGTACCGGACGCGTACTGCAAGCGGACTCTGACAAGCGCGTGGTCGAGGTCGGGGTACCCCGGCGGGGGCCAGGTGCCGTCGTCCCCGGGCAGCCAGAAGCCGTACGGGCCTCCGACGGGCAACAGAGAGCTGGGGTCGCCCGATTCCAGCCCGGTCGCCGTGAGTGTCACGCGTGCCGTCTGTCCGGTGCCAACTACCTCGGATTCCACGGTCGCGCTCCACACCACGCTGTCGTCGCTCGGGTCGATGACGTCGATCCGCAGGTTGACCGTGGCCGTTGCGGTCGTCGTGGTGACCTCGAGGGAGGCGAGCAGAAGGATGACGTCGTCGCGCGCGATGCTGAACGTCAGCTCGTCGCTGTCGTCGCTCAGGTCGCCGAGCGTCGTCAGCGAACGCGTGCCCGGACCGTCATGCGTGACGATCGTTCCGTACGTGCTGCCGCCGCTGCCCGCCGTGGCGCCGACAAGCGTCTCGACCGAGCCAGGGACGATGGTCGTCCCTGTCCATTGCAGCGTGCCGATGCGGCGTGTGAACGCGATGCCCGCGCCCGTCGGTGCGACGTCTGTCGCGGTGATAGCGAGGCTGAAGTCGTAGTCAGTGAGGTCGATCGCCTCGGGCGGGCCGGTGAAGTTGTTGTCCTCGCACGTCGCCCAGATGTAGTGGGTGGCGGCGACGCCGCCGGGGTCGACGACGTCGATGTCGGTGGTGCGGTAGCGGAGCTTGCCGCCGATCGCCAGGTCGACGCGTTCGTCGCCGGCCCCGGCGGGGAGCCGGACGGTGGTGTCGTTCAGGCGCTGCAGCTGGACGTTGTGCGCGAGCCCGCTCAGCGCCTCCTGCACCATGCGAAAGAACGGCGCGATCGCCGGGGCGCCGTACGGAAGGTCGATGTTCGTCGCCACAGTTGGAGGATGCCACACCCGTAGGGCGTGACATCTCCGTTACGCGACGGCGAGCAGCGGCGTGCTCAACGCGACGGGGAACGACTCGAAGTCCTCGAGCTCCCCGGCGGCACGCAGGACGGCCACGATCGTCTCCGTCAGGACCGGTGCGACGAACTCGACGAGCAGCCCGTCACGGGTCGCGGGCGGCCCGATCGTGATGTCGTGCGCGCCGGCCTCACGCAGCGCGACGGCGAGGATCCCCGCTTCCGCATCCAACGGGCTGATGATGCTCGTGACCTTGGTGCGGAAGACGTGCGGACAGGCGTCGTTGAACATAGCGGTGGGGTTCCTTCAAGTAGACAGCATGAGGCCATTCGGCGGAGCATCGCGCATGACACCGCAATCTTGTTGCGCATTTGTGACTTGATGACTAGAACACCTGTCCACTTCGGGAGCTTTTGCACGGGTTCCGCGCGCATAACTGTGCGGAACCTCAGATGACGTCCCCGACCTGCGATACGCCGACGATGAAGCCCTCCGTGTAGCCGATACTGATGCGGACCCCGGCGTTGGTGATCGCCCGGAGTTCACGCTCGAACGCCTCGCGACGCAATCCGGTGATGGACGACGGGATGAGCACCTCGACGGTGGAGCCGTCGACGCGCACCTCGAACGGCACGCCGTCACCGAGCGCGGCCTGCACGGCCGCCGCCCAGTCGGTCCGCGGTCCCACCGATCTGCTCAGCAGGCGTGCGCGGAGCAGGCTCTGGCGCTGCGCTTCGGCGAGCGCGGGTTCGGGCAGGAGTCCGCGTTCGGCCTCGTGGACGGCGAGTAGGCCGCGGTCGTCGGTGGCCAGCAGCGGGACGAGGTCGGCCGCGACCGCCTCGGCTGCGGCCTGGACGCGGTCGAGCTCGTTCCCGATGGCCCGACACCACGCCGCAACCGCCGGGTCGCGGGCCTGGAGGACGAGCGTGTCGAGCATGTCGTCGCTGGTGCTCATGTCAGGGTGACCGTCCCGCACTTGGCGATCTGCAGCGGACCGATCGTGAAGTTCTCCGCCTGGCCCTCGATGGTGCACGCCGTCACGTCGTAGACGCCTCGCACGGAGAACGCGGCCGCCTCGACCCTGCCGAGGATCGGGTCGTCGCCCGAGCGCAACGCGTCGACGTAGCCGCGGATCGCGGCCTCGGCGCGCGGGTTGAGGTTGACGGTGCCCGCTTCGCCGCCGACGCTGTATCCCGCTTCCGGGACGATCGTCGCGGCGATGTCGACGGTGACGGTCTCGGCCGTGGCGACGACGACGGTCAGGCCGACGGGGGCCTCCCCTGCGCCGCGGCCGGACTGGCGGACCGTCGCGCCGTCGACGAGTGTCGTGCCTTCGCCGCCGGACACGCCGGTGAGCGTGGTGTCGGTCTTGCCGGTGTAGCGCAGCAGGTGCTGGCCGGCGACGACCTTCCCCGACGGGTCGAAGCCCGTGGTGTCATCGACGGGCAGCGTGATCCCGGCAGGGTCGTTGGTCAGGGCGGTGTCGGCGGTGACGGTCGCGATCACCGACGACGGGTCGATGCGCTGCTGCACTGCGTCGACGACGGCCGGCCCGACCGGCAGGTTGCCCGCACCGACAAGCACGATGCGTGCGGTGCCGTCTCCGGCGAACAGGTGCTCCACCGTCGCGTCGATGACGCTCGGCTCCTCGAGGGCCATGCGGCGCAGGTCTGCTGCGGTGCCCGAGCCTTCCGGGGCCTGGAGGTGCTCGAGCAGCCGCACGCGCAGCTGCTCGTCCGTTTCGGGGTCGGCGCCGCCGCCGGCGGCCTGCGGGTTGGTCACCGACGTGATCGTCCCGGTCACGGTGCTGTACAGCAGCTCGATCGCGTCAGGGCCGACGTTCGACGCGGGGCCCGTCTCGGTCGCGACGGCCGGCAGCTCAAGCACCCCGGACTCCCCGATCGTCCCGGACTCCGTGGTGCGAAACAGGATCGGCTCAGCGTCCGGGTCGGCGTCCGGGTCGGCGGGCACCGCCACTTCGACGCCGACGCCGACGACGACATCCTGCTCGCCGGTGAACTGCGCGACCACCGACGCGAACGAGGCCGGCTTGCGCTCCAGGCCGTAGCCCTCGGCGTGCGCGTCGAGGAACGGCCCCCACGCGTAGGCGACCATCCCGGCGGCCGGGAGCTCCTGGCTGATGGCGTCCCAGAGTCGCTCGAACTCGAGGGCGGCGACGCGCAGCTGCTCGGACAGCCACCCGCCCGGCGTGGTGTCGACCCAGTCGGGGTCATTCGGTTCGCGGCCGGCGTTGACGTCGGCCAGCAGCCGTCGGTGGATCGTGTCGACGTCCTCGGCGAACAGGGGCGCCAGGGCGCTGGGGTCAGGCATTGATGGACTCCTCGATGAGTAGTTCCTCGTCGCTGTCGAGCTGGACGGTCAGCGAGATGTAGCCGACCTCGTCGACGTCGTTGACGTCGATGCTGATGTCCCGGACCGCGGCGATGCGGGGGTGGACGATCAGCGCTTCGCTGATCGCCTCAGCGACCGTCGCGGTGTCCAGTGCGGCGGCCGGACCGCCGAGCAGGCTGTTCAGCCCGCCGTGCGGGACGCCGAAGTCGACCGGCAGTGCCGGGCTCGCACCGCGCGGGGTGTGCAGCGCCTTGAGGATCCATCCCCGCAGGGAGTCCAGGCCGCGCGTCTCCCCGACAGCGCCGGCGGCGCTGCGCACGAACCGTCCCTGCGCGAAATCGAACTGCCACGACCGACCGATCGGTGTCGCGGGCGGCGCCGCTTCTGCGACGAGGTCGTCATCGCGGGTGGCCAGCTCGTCCTCGGCGGCGGCCAGGTCCTCGGCGAGTTGCTGGGAGGTGGTCACGGGTCCTCGCTCACATCGGTGCTGGACAGGACTTCGACGACGAGGACGGCGTCGTCGCTCATCGGCTGGAAGATCAGGGTGTCGCCGGTGTCGATCCCCCACCGGGCGTGGTACCGGCGCGCCCACTGCCCGAGGACCAGCTCGTCACCTTCGACGAGGTCGCCGGTGTCGTGGCGTCGCGCGCGCAGCGGGTTGACGCCCTCGACGGTTGCGTACTCCGCGCCGCGGCTGGGCTCTGACTGTGGGCCGCGCACCTTGCGCGCGATGTCGGCCATGCTCACGGGATCACCTCCACGATGACGGCCAGCTCCTCGGTGAAGGCGCCGGCGAGTTGCAGGAACGCGACGCGGCTGACCGCGATGTCCTCGACGATGTCCTCAGCTGCGGTGACGAGCACTGCCACGGACGCAGCGATCGTCTGGCCGGAGATCAGGACTCGCGCGCCCACGAGGTCGGTGAGCGGGCCGCCGTCACGGACGAACGCAAGCAGCCCCCGGTCGGGGTCGAACTGCGTGCCGTACCAGCCGCACGACGCAGCGCGCGCGGACTGCGCGTCCGGGACGCCGCCGAGCGCAGCGGCTGCGGTCTGGATGCCGCGTCGCGCCTGGGTCGCGAGGTCGCCGGGCGGGGCAGGCTCGGCGTCGACGAGCAGGAACGCTTGGAGCCGCCCCGCCGCGGGCGTCTCGCCGACGTCGAGCGCCTCGGGCGGGGTCGCGTCGACTTGGACGAGCAGCTCGTCGTCGCCGGTGCTGACGACCGCGAGGTCGATCGCCGTGTCGGTGTGGACAGCCAGCCACAGCTCCCCGGCCTCGACCGCGGCGGCGGGCAGCGGCAGCTCGAGGACGGTGCGGGCCGCCGCGCGGACCTCGACGTCCGTTTCGGGCCCGGCGGCCAGCAGACCGCCGTCCTGGTCGAAGACCAGTGCGGTGAGGGTCGCCGCGCCGCCGGGTCCCGCGACGACACCCAGGTGCACGGGCGTGCCGGCGCGGTCGAGCGTGAACTGCGACGCGACGGTGCGACCGGCGTCGACCGGCGCGGGGGTGCCGGGCAGTCGTGTTCCGCAGAGCATCAGGAGCGCTGCCTTTCTCGTCGCGACTTCGCCCGCTCACGGGCCTTCTTCTTGATGCGGTCGCCCGCCGGGTCGTCGAGCGGGTCGTCGAAGCGCGCGACGACCTGCATCTGGTGGCCGGCTGCGGTGATCGTGTGCGTGATCGACCTCGTCCACAGGTCGTCGGGCAGCTGCTCGCCTTCCAGGTCGATCTGGACGGGGTCCCCGCGCCGCAGTCGCGGGGACCCCGGGCCGGTCACGGTCACCGACCGGATGGGTCGCAGGCGACGTTCGAGGCTGCGCAGCCCGAGCTTGCGTGCGCCGCGGACGGTCGATGCTTCGAGGTCGACCTCGCGGTGGATCAGGCCGAACCGGCGGCGCGCCGCGCGGCTGCTGACGGTCACGCGGACGGGGTCGCGTCGACGTCCGCGGGGCGTCGAGCCCTTGACGGTCAGGACCGTCGCGAACGTGTCGCGCCGGCGGCGGCTGACCGTCGCGCCCGTCAGGCGCCCGGCGAGGTGCATCGTGCGGCCCGACGCCTTGACCTCGCGGACGACGAGCACGCCGCGGCGGATCTCGATGACGAACCGGCGGCCGGTCTCCTCACGCTCGCGCTTCCAGACCTCGACGAGCATCTCGTACGGCGACGCCTTCTTCTTGGAGATCGAGAACCGGGCCGTGCACTTCGGCAGCGACGCGACCGGCATGCCGATGCGCTCGGCGATGTGCCGGGTCGCCGCGTCGGCGGTCCAGCCCTTCGGCCGGGCGCGGCTCTTGACGAACGACCAGGTCAGCGCGCCCTGCTGCAACGGGCCCATGTCGGCGACCAGCTGCGCCGAGAGTGTCCTGGCGATCGGGTCGCGCTCGGGGGCGCCGAGCCGCATCCGCCATTCCTCGCGAAACGCCCCGGTGCCGATCGGGGCGCTGTCGACGCGCAGGACGTCGCCTTCGCTGAGGCTGAGCATCCGTTCGCGCGCGAGCCGCAGCCTGACGCTGCCGGTCATCAGGGTGCTGGCGTCCTCGATGACGAGCTGCTCAAACCGGCACGGCATGTCGGGCAGGTCGCCGCGCAGCGCGGTGATCCGCCAGTCGCGCGTGATCGGCTTGAGGCGGTACTCGCGCGGCGCGGCCTTGCGCCCGGCGCGCTGACGCGCGCGCTTCGTGCTCATGGCGACGACCCCTCGATCGTCTGCAGCACGTTCTCGTCGGGGCGCGGGATCAGGATGCTGAACCGGCCGTTACGACGCCCCCAGTCGGCGAGGCTCGCATCGCCGGTGATGCCGGTGATGCCGTTGAACGCCTGGATGTCCCGCCAGCGGCTGTAGGACTTCAGGTAGCGCTTGGCGAGCTTGCGCAGCGTGTCCTCCGCCGCGATCGGGTGGCGCTTCGGGGTGGGGTCGAACGCGCGCAGCTTGCGGTCAAGGCCCTCGGAGTTGTGTTCATGAAACGCGACGTCGATGTACCGCGCGTCGGGCTCGCCGGACCGTTCGGCGACGCGCAAGCTGCGCAGCGTGGCGGCCATCCGCACGTCGAACTGGCCGCCCCACAGCGGCCGGTTCCAGACGGTCAGCAGGAACGGCGTCAGGCCGTCCCCGAGCCGCTCGAGGGTCTGGGCGACGCCGATGGGGTCCGTCTCGCGGTAGCTGGTCCACGGCGCCTCGTAGTCGACGACCAGGGTGCTGAACGTGACCTGCTTGAGGCCGCGGGCCTGCGGCTGGTCGTACGTGTCGTGGTCGGCGGCCTGGCTCTCGTCGTGCGTCCAGTCCTTCGCCCACTCCATCGCTTCCAGCGGCGGGCACTGAAAGTAGAAGCTCGACGGCAGCAGCCCGTCGGCGGTCAGGCCACGAATCGCGGTGAGCTTGACCTGCATCCCGTCGTTGGAGACGACACGACCGGCCAGGCCGGCGAGCGTCGTCGGGTTGTGGACGGTCGGCGGGATCCCGACGACGCGGCCGGGGCGCACCTCGACACGGTTCGTCTGTCCGCGACGGTCAGAGCGCTTGACGGTCATGCGAACAGCACCTCGTCGTCGACGTCGGGGGTCATCTCGGCGGCGTCGCCGAGCGCTTCGAGCGCCTGCTTGACCTCGCGCTCGATCTGCTGCTTGATGTCGCCCTCGCGGTGGTTCTCGATGACGATGCGCTCGGCGAGCTTGCCGATACGCACACCGCCGCCACCAGTCCGTCCAGCGGCGGGCTTCAGCGGCCGGATGATGGCCTCTTCGCGGCCGTTGCCGTCGCCGATCCCCAGCAGGGTCGGCTCGGCGGCCGTGACGTGCCCGCCGTCGGCAAACCAGCCCGCGAACCCCGGCCCGTCGCCCTTCGGCGCGGCGCCGCCCCACGCGTGCTGGGACTCCACCCAGGGCGCGGTGCCGCTCTGGTCATACAGCAGCTTCGCCGTGGCCAGGTTGACCATCGGGTCGAACACGTCGGCGGGTCGGCCGACCATCGCGGCCGCCCGGGCGACGAGGCCCTGGTGCAGCGGCATCATGATCTGCGCGAGCCCCGACGCACCCGACGGGTTGCGGGCGTTGGGGTTGCCGCCCGACTCCGCGTTGATGATCGCGTTGAAGATCGGCGGCAGGCCGAGCTGGGAAAGCAGCGCCGACCAGGCGCCTGACGCGGCCTGCGCCCCGGTGCCCGCGTTGCCGGCGACCGGCAGCATGCCGCCGTCGCCGCCGACCATGCCGCCGCCGATCGCCTCGTTGATCTTCTGCTCGAGGCCCGCGGCGTACATGCCGGTCGCCGCGTCGGCGAGCGGCCCCATGAACCCGCCGGCCCCGGACTTCGGCACGTCGAGGCTGATGAGTCCGCCGGCGCCGCCCATCATGCCGCCGACGTCCATCGCGCCGGCGGTGACGCTCGTCGTCTCGGCGAGGTGGACGTGGTCGTAGTGGTCGGGGACCGCGTACGGCGCGACGCGCTGCCCGTTCTTGATCGAGAAGCCCAGCGGGCTGTAGATGAGCTCCTCAAGGCTCGACCCGTGGCGGCTGGCCATGTCGCGCGCGAACGCCATCATCGCGTCCGGTGAGCCCGCGACATCGAGCGCGTTCCCGGATGCGTGGTGGCTCTGGTTGCCGGCGCTGGTGATCGAGCCAGGCCGCAGGCCGCTGCTGACCCGCAGCCCGTACTGGGCGGCCATCCGCGCGAACGGCGCGAGGTGCGACCCGGCGCCCATCAGCGACCCGCCGCCGACGGCCGCCGCGGCGCGCGTCGGCGTCCCGGACGGGTTGGTGCCGCGCGCGTGCGCGTCGGCGCCCCACGCGTCACCCATCGGCGCGGGTCCACGGCCGGCGACCATGTTCTTGTCGTTCGTCGACGGGCGCATCCCCGCCCCGGTCGGGCCCTGCGTCGCGTCGCGCCGAGCCGACACCGACCCGCCCTCGAGGTCGGTGACGATCGACCTGGCCTGGGTCTTGCTGTACCCCATCGCCTGCAGCGACCCGTACGCCTGGCGCTGGATGTCGGTCATCGACTTCGTGACCTCTTGCCGGGCGCGCTCAGCGCGGCTGGTCATCGCGCGGCTGATCGCGCTCCACTCGGTGCGGGTGCCCGTCAGGATCTGGCCGTTGACGACCCGGACGCGCTGGCCGACGGACGCGAAGGCGCCGATGATGCCGTCGCGCATCTGCGCCGCGGTCTGCTTGGACTTCGTGCCGCCCCGTTCGAGCTCGGCGATCAGCGGTGCGATCTCCGCGGCCATCGCGGTGCGGGCGGCCGGGCCGTTGCGCTTGATCTCCTCGCGCATGTCGGTCATCAGCCCGCGGCGCGCCGAGGCGATGCCCTTCGCGCCGCGGCGGACGGCGAACCCCTCGACGATGTCCGCGCCGATGCTGGCGCCCTGCTCCTGGCGGATCTGCTTCTCGTAGGTCGCCAGCCCGCCCATTTCCTGCTGAGCGCGCTTGCGCGCGTCGCCGCGCAGCTTGTGACGTGTGCCCGTCTCCCCGGTCGGAACGGTCGTCGCGTAGCCGCCCGCGGCGAACACCTCTTCCTTGGCGTACTGCTCCCGCGCGCCGAGCTGCTCACGCAGTTCGGCGCTGCGTCGCAGCACTGCCTGCGGGCCGCGCTCCAGCGTGTCGTTGACGTCGGGGGGCGGCTTGGGGCCAGCAAACGCGCCGGGCGCGATCAGGCCCGGGACGCCGAGCAGGCCGCTGTTGATCGCGCTGAGGCCCTTCTGACCGACGTTGCCCTCCGCGGTGAGGAAGTCGAACCCGGCGAGGGCGAGCGCGGCGGGCCAGAACGCCTTGCCGCCTGCGCGAGCGGCGTTCAGGCCGCCGCTGAGCATGCCGGCCATCCGCCCGCCGCGCGCGGCCGCCGCCGCGGCCGGTGCGGCGCCGTCGAGAGCCCG
>SXGQ01787478.1_pt1 | contig 34808 bp, 30 predicted proteins | sample 3178371 | NCBI WGS metagenome assembly SXGQ01 (sample SAMN11356859, study PRJNA531348) | freshwater metagenome | isolation source: freshwater sample F1-20 | place: China: Fuxian Lake, Yuxi | collected 2017-12-25 | reverse complement strand
TCTGCGGTTTACCTTCTGCGGTTTACCTTCTGCGGTTTACCTTCTGCGGTTTACCTTCTGCGGTTTACCTTCTGCGGTTTACCTTCTGCGGTTTACCTTCTGCGGTTTACCTTCTGCGAGTGTAATTTCTGCGCTGACGTCGTTTACGACGCCCACCACGAGCTGTAACATCATTCGCAGCCATGCCAACCTCTTCGGCGGAGTTTTCAATATATCTCGCATCATCGTATCCATTTCGATGGGATTTTGTTTGTACTTTTTAATCATTTGAGGTTTTAGTTCTTCATGTGTTCCAAATTTTCTTACATTTGCAGAACTTAATTTCATTTTATTAAGTATTTTTCCTAGTTTAGTCACATTTTCGGATAAAATAGATTTAATGCGATTGTGTACATTGATTATTTCTTGCAATTTATCATTTATAGTATCTAAATCTTGAATGCGGTTATTAGTTAAATCAATCATGTCATAATACTGATCATACAATGCGTGATCTATTACTGATGTATTAACCTTTGGTCCATTTTTTTCAATGGCTCCAAGTAATTTTGAATTTAAAACTTGCAGAGAAAAAGTTTTCATTTTCAACAGTTATATACTCATTTATTCCAGAATTTAAAGTGGACAATATGGTAAGATTTACCAACTGTATATTTTTTGGAAATTCCATGTTATTGTTATATTTATCTGGTAAAAAAACACTATATACATCTCTTTGACTTACACAAACGAGCTTTGCCTGTCGGCAAATCTACCCCTACACCCGAATTTATATTATTTTAATTATTTCTTCAAATAACTTGGCAACGGATTTCCCTGAACGCACGCCACTAATAACAGACATAATTCCATTATACACAGTTGTATCTACACAATATACACCACAACCCATACAATAATTATCAATCGCGCTGTTTATGGTGTAGGAATATTCCGCGGCTAATTCCCAATGTGGCACTAACTTTTCCAAATCCCGCAAAAACACAACAAATGGTTCCATTTTAGCGGCATATTTCTGTTCTATATCAGATATATCTTTGTCTGAACTAACTTCTGTATATGGCGCGCCATCCGCAGCCGAAGCCGCGACTGACAACATACTAGCCGCAAAAGCTTCCATAAGTTGTTCGTCATCGTCTCCATATACCGGTGCGTCTAGCTCACTTAATTCTATAGCTCGCATTAAATCATCAGTTTCGTTATTTAGATTTGTCGCCATACTTGCTGCCAAAGCTAAATTCAATTCATCTTCTGTTCCTGTGCCATAGGCTTCTCGAACAAACACAGGTGCTATCGGTGGCGACAGATCGCCAACCAATCGTGTCCGTTGTGTGGGAATTGGCTCACGCACTTCCCCACCGATGTCGCCAATATCACTGCCATCGGCGGTTTCATTTCCAAATTCGTCGTCATAGTAATAATCTTGGTTTGACATGTTCTGTTCAAGTTTATATCTTATTTCTGGTTTTGATTACAATTTGATTATTTGTTTCATTTTTTCCTCTGGGTTTACTCTAGATGTCCTGTCCTAACCGCGGAATTGGAAAAAAATACCCAAACACATCTTATTTACTTTCTGGTTTTTATTCTCAGAGAGAACTCCGAATGACTGCAGCCGACAACAATTCGAAAAGTAACTGCGCACGTTCCAAAGGTTTTTATCCAAGTTTTACTCCAGTTCTCTCTGACTTGTCTCAATACACAAGTCCTGCAGGAGAATACGCAGAAGTTGTCATCTCAGGCACCAATATGTTTCCTTTCGGTACAACTTCGGTGGATTTCGGCGGAACGTCGACAAAAATAACTTTCTTAAGCCCCTATGCGGCAACCTTTTTGGTTCCAACGTCTCTCCCATCCGGACAATACAGCGTCCGATTAGTAAACATTTATAATGGCAATTTTTATCCTCCTGTGAATCAAAGTCAAGCAGGAATTCCAAATTATTCCGCAGAAATCATACAATACATAATTACTTAATGTTGGTTTTGCTGCCAAGCAAAACTTTGTTGCGGAAGTCAATGTTGTCCTGCCCCGTTTCCCCAGTTTATATTGGCGGCGTTACATACACAGCTTCGGCTTCGTCATAGGTATAATCGACAGTTTCATATTCTCCCGCTGTAGCAACAGCCGCGTCGGCGCCAACCGGCACAGCTTCTTGAATAACATCTGCGATTACCATGGGTATATACGAAGCTTCTGCTGGCAATGTCTTGGAATCTCGGTACAATTTCAACGATTCGTAATAATTGCGAGCTTTCGAATGAATACGAATTCGGGATGCATCGAAGCTTGTTAAATACAAACCATCCAGAGATTTGACACGAGACAGCGCGACATACGTTTGACCACATTCGAAAATGCCGCTGCCAACATCTATTTCAGCTTCTTCCAATGTTAACCCTTGGCATTTGTGAATGGTTAGCGCCCAGGACAATATCAGAGGAATTTGCGAAACTCCAATGCCAGGTATTTTGTCACTTGGCCAGATATGCGGCGACATAACCATGACAATTCCTGTATTAAACAAAACTTTCGGCACCATTAACGGCATGGTTTCTGCACCTGCCGCTGCCATTGGAGCAATATCCATTCCAAAACCTTTGCTCACAGCAACTTCCACAAATCCAATAATAACTCCCTGACTTCCATTGCAAATCAACACATCTCCGCCTTCGGATTTGATGTTAATAATACACATTACTTGCGCCCCCTGTTTTAATGTCATGAATTTATCGCATCGCAGATTGGAGGTCAAATAGTCTAATTCATATTTTATTTCTCGTTCTGAAAATCGGATTCTTTCGTCACGTTCTTTTTCTGTTATTGGCAAATCCATGTGTTGCATTAACTCATAATCCTTCGGATCTGTGCGTAATTCTGCGAGTTTTAGTGTGTTAATATTCTCGACTTTGTTTTTGGTTGGAAACAGTTTAGTGGGTATAATTTCAATATCCATCGGTATTCCATCAACCATGACCCGCTTTGTTGCAGCGCCTGCAGTAACTCCGCCAACCGCTGCATTGGTTTTTGTCGCAACAACACTGCCATCCGCCTCTTCTTCTGTGGCATCACCATCCGCCGCAGCAGAAGAAACCCCTGCGGTTTTTTGTCGCCCAACATACTGAAGCAACAAATTATTCGATCGACTTTTGATTTTACCTTCCCGGATTTGCAGCAATATTGTTGTATATATTTCATCTGTTTGTCGGAAGATTTTGATCAATTCAATCTGATTATCTCTGTGAAACGTGGAATTCCAATCATCGCTTTCGAAACAAAACTGTTGAGATGGCGGATCGTCGTTCTGTCCCACCGGCGGTAATTGATAGAAATCCCCTGAAAATAACAATTGTATTCCCCCAAATGGTTTCTGTGATTTACGAACAGCTTTCCCGATGGTGTTTAACATATCGAATAATTTCAAAGACATCATACTAACTTCGTCAACAATCAACACTTCTGTATCTTTCCAAATAGCTCGCAAGAAATGGTTTTTGCGTATTTTTTCAATTAACTCTGCCACGGGACGATTTCCAAGCCCAATTCCTGCCCATGAATGCAACGTTTTCGCCCGACAATTCAATAATATAGCAGCACAACCTGTCAAAGCTGTAACATGTATATCTTTTCCTCGGCTGATTGCGTGATTATAAATGACTTTAATTAACGCAGATTTTCCAGTTCCACCAGGTCCAGTCATAAAAACATTCTCTCCACGAACATATTTATCATATGCCAAGGTTTGTTCTCTGGTTAATTCCATGCGCGCGCGAGTGGTACTTATATCCAATCGGAGGATATGCATGTCTCAGTTTTCCCTGATGTGCTCTAATGTGCTCTAATGTGCTCTAATGTGCTCTAATGTTCTAACAAAAATTTGAAATCTTTTTTGAAATATTTACATACAAAAAAAATCAGAACACAACAATGAATTCGAACAAGTCAGGACAAGAGAACGAGAATACCCTATATGAATCAAGAAACATTGACGTATGTTACATCGATAATCGTACAAAATTAGGCTTTTGCATGTATTTAAGAGCAATAGACACCATGATTATTTACATATGAAATAAATACGATTTAAGAGAAAAAAGATATAAATTTGATTTCGCAATTGTGGATGGTCGTCCGTTGCGATTTACTAAAATTGGCGAATTAATTTGTTTTATGCAAGCCAATGTTGCACATGCAAATGTTATGTATGGATCGCTTATTAGAAATCGTTTCATAGAAACAACCCCAGAAATGGAGGTGTTGATAGACGAATTATTTCCAATCGCTTTAGAAGATCATGACAAAGCCGCGCAGAGATCTTTGCCTGCTGTAGCAACAGAACCCGATGAACCAACCAGCTGAAACCGAACCCGATGAAACCAATGCCGAAACAGAATTGAACTTATAAGCCCCCAGTAATTTATAACGACTGCTGGCGATGGCGACCTTCGACTTAAATATAAAAAATTATACTCGAGACGAACTCATTGATATGTTTCAATTACCCTATTCATTTGATCCAGCAGCCGTTGAAATAAAACGCGCCATGCTACAAAAAAATATACTTTCCAGCCGGGATATGAGTCAAAACACTGCACAAATTGTACATTTTCTCTCTCAGGCGGCAGAAATTATTAATCAAAAACAACACACGATCCCCGCCTCTGGACCGAACGAGTTGCGCGGAAAAATATCGGATTTTTACAACACAAGTTATGAATTAAAACCCGTGCAAATCGTGCCTTCCGGAGATCACATGGTGCAAGACCGCAAAGAACAACCGTTTTTGTCGTCGTTTCCCAGTGAATTTTTCCCAGGCGTCATCAATCCGCTGAAAAAGCGCACCATTCGCAAAAATTTAAACATAGACACCCGTTTCCGGGACAACTATTACGCCAGCTCGGCGACGAATTTCAACATTTTTTTACCCATGCAGTTCACCCAAGTCATTCAAATGCAATTGGCATCCATCGAATTTCCTGCCACGATTTTCGCGATTTCCAAACAATATGGCAATAATTATTTCACAGCATCCATTACAGATACCGCGGACACAACCACTAGCGCAGTAATTTATATCCCTGATGGCAATTACACTCCTTATACCATCACATCGGCTATCAACCATGCATTATCTCTCCAATCATCGCCTCTATCGGACATTGTTTTTCAAACAAATTTAGCGGCTCCTTCAGTCGGCACAGGCGCACTCCCTACCGGGGGTGGGCAAATGTTGGTGGGAGTTGCGGATGATCAGACCGCGAATTACACATCGATTTCTCTGGATTTTCAACAAGACATCCGCGGTTTTAGTGACAGAAACACTCCTTTGCCTCTAAAACTTGGTTGGATGTTGGGATTCAGAAATGGTGCGTATGTCGGGAATTTGAATTATGTTTCCGAAGGTATCATCGATGTCAAAGGACCGAAATATTTGTTTCTAGTCGTCGACGATTTCAACAACAATGTGAATAATGGGTTTTACAGTGCATTTTCCTCTTCTATTTTAAACAAAAACATATTGGCGCGGATTTCTATGCAAACATCCACAAACACCGCTACAACTCCTGCAATCGTGGATCAAACGGGATTAAACTTGACATCGACTCCGAGAGAATACTTTGGTCCGGTGACCATTCAAAGCATGCAAATCCAACTTTTGGATGAATATGGACGAGTGGTCAATTTGAACAACATGGATTACAGCTTCTGTTTGATCTTGACAACCATGTATGATGTGTGATGCCGCGGGTGCTGCGACAATTGAAAAAATTGAAGTGATAAAATAAATCACACCACAATCTAACACACACACCAACGCAACATGGATCTTATAACCGCCTTTGTAATAATAGTTTTAGCAGTTTGTGCTACAGATACGACTAAAGATGTAGTCAGATCTTGTGTTTCTTGCACCCCTTGCGGTCCCGATTCTGGACGCGAAAATAATCACGTCTCTGAATAAAGTGTGACAATTAAATATGCTAGCAACCAAATTTAATAAACGTAAAACCAAACAACGAGATTCACGTTTATTACAATCCTCTCTTCAGTTGTCTTTCTCTCAACGACCACTGACAACAACTCTGCATCAACAACGGCAACCATATGCAGTAAATTCAAAAGATTTGGTCACCAATACGGCAGATGATCCGGATACCTCACCCCCATTGTCTTTTTCTGCCACCATTTCTTTTCTCTCTTCTGCAGATACAATAAAACAACCCCCGCCACTTCAGCCACAACATCATACAAACTCACAACTCAGAGAGAAATGGACGACGACGACAGCAGAAGAACCATTGCCAAATCAACTATTTGTTATCAAACCTCCTGTATTTGCCGCGACGTCAAATCCAACAACTGCACATATGAATATTTTTCTGGGAGAGAAAACCATTAAACCGGAAGAAATTCACAAATTAAAACGCAGAGGAATACGCACAATACATCACTTGTATCAATCCTCCTATGCTGGTGGCGCTGCGCCCACTGGTCTCGGTGATTTTATTCGTGGGTGTTTTTTCATTTTGCAGTTTTGCAGGCGACATGGGTTTCGCTGTAATATAGCCATTTCTCATCCTATCGGACAATTTCTCTCCAAGCCCTTGGTGCATCCCATGCCACGTATTCCCCTGTTTGCCGATAGTAATTTGGCAAATACTCACATATTTTCTCCTGATTCGGCAGGACATCGTCGCATGGGTGACCACACCCTTTCGGAAATCGGAGAACACAATTATATTACCTATCTCTCTGTATTGCCAGTTATTGCAGGCAATGTGTTTTCTTATTGTTCCTTGTTTCCAACAATGAGTGACATCGCGCCAGAAGATGTCGCCAGAATCACGTGTATATTGCAACCATCTCCTGAAATGTCCCGTTACGTTCAGAAAAAAATGGAACAATTGCGGTTACAACCCGGGAAATATCGAGTTATACAAATCCGTTCTGGTGATGCGCGCGCATGCGCAAATGCAGATGAAAGCGCGAGAAACGGACAATTCACGGTTTCATATTTGCGTTCTCTCCTGGATTTAATTACAACCCAATCTGCGATAACAGAAACAGAAAACGCGGAAGAAAAAACAACTGTCGTAATTTCAGACAATACGTTTATAAAACAATTCCTTTCTTCTGCACTTCGCGGAGGAGAGAACCCCGATAATCCAGAAGAAAAAAGAAAACAAAAACAAAATTATGCGTTTATGTTTGATGATATTGCACATATCGCTGATCGTTCTGCGACGCATGCCGCTCTTCGCGGAACATTAACTGACTTTTTTATCATGTCTGCAGCCAATCGCATCATGGCTATTACAATTTATCCGCATGGTTCCGGGTTTAGTTACTGGTGCAGTAAATTATACAATATTCCATATACATGTTTTTATTTACCTGCAGATGTGTAAAAAAAACAGGTGATATACACCATTGTTTTCTTTTTTATGTGGCTTGCTTGTGTACACAGTGAGCGTTGTTTATTTGAATGTTTTGTTTACAATTTCTTCAATTTGCTTTGCGAGAGGTTCGGGCACTTTATTCATGCTTCTGTATTCTTCGCTATCCACAGCTATCATATTTGTATTTAAAATGAATTCTCTGGTTGGTTTTGATAAGCCGCGATGTTTCATTTCAGAAAATAACGCAGTTTTTGTATGTAACGTTGTACCCTCAACAGAACCTGTTTTGAATGCAAAACCTTTTTTATTTTTGGTATATTCCACCAGTATGGGGTTCCCACCGCGATACAGAATCGCGATTACAATACTCGTGATGTGTTTTTCCAAGTCAAAACAGTAAATATCCGCGTTAATCGGTAATTCCATGTTGGTCTTTAATCTTTTGGTTTCTTTGAAATTTATTTCATTTTTCAATTGACTTCCGTTTTTCGGAACACAGTTTTTACCAACTCTTCTGGTTCGCTACGATTTGTCCAAAACATCCTCTGATATTCGGCGGATTTCTGAACGTACACAGGCAATACCAGCGGTTTGCACTATGTGTGAATCTATTGCGAATTTAGCGTTGGCAAAACCACTTGTACCTAACGTCACTGCAACAATATCTATTCCGGTTTTATGTTTCAGGTGGGTTTCTTGCATGTTCGCCAATAATTTTGCATATTCTGCGCATTCGGAGGTAGTAGATGACATGGTTCACTTGGTTGATGTTTCTGATAACAAGTCAAATATTGGTCTCAGTTTTTCCCCTATGCGCAGCCCGCTGTACGAATTGCAGAAACCCAATACGAAAGCAGTAACTTTTCCGGCAATGTGTTGGCAGCAGAATAATCAAACGCATCCAAACATTCTCGTGTGACTTCTGACCAAGAAGAAACTTGCAGAACTGGCAATCCATAAAACATCACAGAAAAATGCGGTGCGTCACATACAATTGGCACACAACCTAATGAAAGAGCTTCCCATGTACGGTGACAATCCATACCCATTCCGAACGGCGATAGCACAAACCGATGTGTTGCGCATCGCTGCCATCCTCTGGTTCGAGGAACGACGTCCTGACAAATTGACAATAACTCTCGCGGTATCGCGCATACAGATTCTCTCCGTTGTCCAAATCTGTCATTTGATAGAGAAAAATTTACATACACACGATCATTGCGCGCATCGGCATCCGCAGCTATTGCTGCACCTGCCGCAACTTCACATAATATTTTTTCTTGTTCCACAGGCTTACATCCTTCTCTCTGCATCCGCCAATGATGTCGTGGATTCGCCGCGATTGTGTGATAATCCAACCCAATTGGTAGCGCTGTCATTTTTGGATGTTCTCCTCGTATTTGCAAGTTTTGTGCAAACCAATGGCATAATAATGATGAATGCAACAATGTTACTGTTTCTTTCTCTGTAAGGGCTTCGGATGGAACACACATGTCTGAATCTCCTGACACAAGCACAAATTTGCGCGACATTTTCGGTAAAATTGCTGTCACAAAATATCGCAGCAAATCACTACATACGTATATAGACATACCATCTCGCATCGGCGTTGGTGATCCACGCAACATATCCGATAAATACCCGGTGTCTGTCGCACAAGAAGATTTCGGATTGGCAGAATGATAATCGCATGATTTTAATATTCCTCGACTTGACACAAATGTGCACGCAGTTTCATCACTCATTATACATTACTCTCTCACAAATTGCATTGCGCATTCCGCGGTGTGTTACCATATTTTCTCTGGTGCGATAAATAGTCTCGCGCCATGTTCCAACATGGCTTGATAATGAAAATGACGATGTTCACAATCACCATCTTCGGTGTTCATTTTCTGGATAGGTGCACCAATTCGTTTAATGTTTGCAGTCATCATATCTGCCGGAATAATCGCTGCACACGCAGCGGTTTCACCATTATATCTGCAGTTTCCATAAACACAAGTTTTGTATATTGCAAATCCCCCAAATGCGGATAACACCGGTATCAAAGTTTTCGGTTTTGCAGCAGCAAACATGGTTTGTATATATGCCTTCCATATGTCATGTCCTCCTGGAAAATGCCAACAACTATATGTCAACGGGTGTTTGGAAAATGCCCAATAATCGTAATACTCGTTGCGATTAAATGACAATCCATCCCATTCTTCCACACGTTCTTCAGAGAGATAGTATGCTATTGGTTCCGTGCGTATGGGCATAGAGCAACGATCATCGCAATCCATCATGATGAAATACTTGGGACGTTCAGATTCCGGCAAACGTTCTATGTAGTCTAAACACCAATTTCTGGCTTTTGCAATGTTAATGGTTCTGGTTGGCGTTAACGGGTCTTCATTAAAATACACAATAATCCGGTTTGGATCAAGTGTTTGTGTTATTGCTGTTCGTGCACGTTTGTACATTTCTATGACATTTGCTGATTTGTCCGTGGATTTGTCACATGACAACACGATTTTGTACCCTCCTGGAAATAGCGCGCCGAGTTTGTCCATGTTTGTCAACACGCGCTTTAAATGTTTCGCACAATTTTTTACAGTTCCGCAGATAAAACATTCGGTTGTAGTGGGGGTAACAGTTGTAGTAAGAATAGGTATAGGTTCAATACGCATTTGGGCTGGTGTCGCTGCTGGTGTCGCTGCTGATGTCGCTGCTGGTGTCGCTGCTGGTGTCGCTGCTTGCACCATCGCAAGTAATTGTTTGCGACATTGACTCGATAATGGTTTTCTTCCGGGTTTTGAATTAAAAACTGGCATCAGGTTCTGCATATTATACAATATAGTTTTTATTCAGCCGTTATCTAAATAAAAACAGTCGTTTTTTTGGTTGCAAAAACTAAAAACTTATTTTTTTCTATTTATGTATTGGATAATATTTGTAATAATTTCGCTTCGTCGCACAGTTCAATGTCATAATATGTTGTATTATCAATTGGTTTTCTAAAAGTTTCATGAATTCTTGTGTGTGGATAATTTGGGAAATATACATGTTCAACGACATCTGATAATAATGATGCCATCCAACTGATAGTTGAGCAAGAACACATCAAGACTTTCGCATTTTTCATAATATGGTAATCGGTTATAATGTCATTTGTTTCTATCACATATTGCGTCGTTAATTCTTCAAAAATATAATTTACATATTTGCGTTCTAATTCTGTGGTTAATTCGTTCACTACTACACAAATATTTGGTTCAAATGGCGGCGATGATTGACGTCGACAACCATGGTGTATTTTTTTTACCGCGGATGTTTCCGCTGGTGCTGATGTTGCGGTCGCAGACAAAAATTGTTGTACAACACGTTTAATACAACGCGGATCAATCGCCTGTCCTGTACGAATAAAATCTTCCAATCTCACATGTAACACCAAGTCATATGTGCGCATACGACATATTATATCTTTTGTTTTTTCGGGATTTGGATGATGTAATAAATCTATCACTTTTTGCGTGGTGTTATTATCGGACATAAGCAACTCTTCAGGATGCATTTCTATATGTCGCAATATGTGAGTTTTAAATTTTTTATATATTTCGTCATGTTGAAAATATCCATGAAAAACGTAATTTGATCCGCGGTATTTTGAACGAATGTTTGCCATCGCAGCATCCATGTTTTTATCATGAATAATATTCATAATTTCCAAAAAACAGTTGTCTGTAATCGTGCATGAATGTTTAATTGCGCGTCTTTGATATACGAATTCTCCGTCCGTTCCACGCAAATATAAAAATACTATACTTGCAAGGTATCTAAATGCAACATTTCCTAATCGTCCTTGTGGTACATTATATATGGTTGTGTGCGCAATTGAATGTTCCTTTGCCGACAAACGCAAGCTGGGCATGGTATCCATAAACCATTTTTTCCCGCGACGAAAAGATGGTTTCATACATATGTTGAAATAAAAATTATATTTGCGAAATTACGCGTGAATTCCAACTCCTGAACTTCCTGCAAAAGTTGTGGATAATCCAACACCAGCAACTCCACCTGAACCTCCACCAAGAACACTGGTACGCAAACGTTCGAATAACAATTGTTTATTATTTGCAAACATCAATCAATAAACAAATGTACTGGAGAAAGAGTTACATTTCTTAACACGTTGCTGCGCCTTCCAACACAGCAACCCTGGCTTTCAACTCTTTTACTTCTTTCACCAGGAGAGAAATGAGTCCAATGTAATTTACACTTTGCAATTCTTCTGCATCTTTCTCCCCTGTTACTAAAAACGGAAAGACTTCCTGGACTTCATGTGCCAACATACCAATTTCTCTGGATTGTGTGCAGGAATTTATGTATGTGATCGGTACAAGTTTATCGACACTAAACGCGGCATCTCCTTCGATACCTGTGACAGAGTTTTTGATTCTATAATCTGATGTTGTTGTGTATTGTGTGGCTGTTACATAATTAAAACCGGATGTTCCAGCGGCTGTTATTCCTAATGGAGCTTTAATTTGCTGAACAGTGTTCAAATGTGTAAATGTGCCTGTGGTTCCTGTGATTCGCGTGGCTTGCAGCATAGTTGATGCGAGTATTTGGGATGATGTGATATTCGTTGCTACCAAGTTCAATACTTCCATGTCCACCGTGTTGATTTGTGTAAATGATCCTGTCCCAGCATTTACATACTCGAAAGATCCTGTTCCAGCAGTGATTCCACCCGGTGCATAAATCTGGTTTTCTATGGATAAATACCCGAATTCGCCAGTTCCGCCAGCAATGTATTCAAATTCCGCGGTTCCGCCGCTGGCATATAAAAAGGTGCCCGTTCCAGCAGATATGCCCGCTGGCGCATAAATACTATTTGTTACCGTCAAATAATCAAAGGATGCAGTCGTTGCATCAATTGTTCCAGCAGATATGCCCGTGTCTACCGTCAAATATTCAAATTCCGCAGTGGAACCTGAAATGTAATCCGCATAAGCTGTGCCAGTTGTAAACCCACCATGGGCATGAATTTGATTCATAACTTCTATGTATTCAAACACTCCTGTGCCTCCTGTGACATAATTTGCGTAAGCTGTGCCACCCGTGATATAATTTGCGTAAGCTGTTACTCCCGTGATATAATCTGCGTAAGATGTGCCGCCCGTGATATAATTCGCATAAGCTGTGCCAGCAGTTATGCCGCTGCTGGCTGTTAATTCCGAAAAGAATCCCAATCCACACGACAACCCGCCCAGCATGTCAATGTTCAATGTTGCGTTTGGCGTTGTTGTGACATTTCCAATATTTAAATTGATTCCCTGTTGACTAATGTAACTTACACATGTTTGGTCTCCTGTTTCATCTGACAACGTTAACAACATGTTATCTCCAGGATTTGTTGTTTGTAAAGTTAAATTCCCATTGATTATGTTTACAGTTTCACTTGATGCCGTTCCAGATGTGATATTTCCTGAAATATTTAGATCACCTGTAACTCCGACACTATCGGAATTTAATTCTATAATTTGAAATCCTTCAGCAAAGGTCACATCAATTATAAGAGTTCCGGCAGATTCTGAAAAGGTTGCTTGTGAACCGTCAGATGTGTTTGACAACGTCAACAATGCATCTTGACCAGGAGTCGAGACGGTTACTGAGTCCGCCGACAAATACGTGAACGATCCGGTTCCAGCTGTTAATCCAACCGTTGTTTGTATTTCGACAATGTCTGTGGAAACAATCACTTCATCCGCTCCTGAATTTCCAGGAGTTTCCAATAAAAATGTCTGAACATTGGTGCTAACCGATCCCGTGTAAACCGTCATTGTTCCGTTTATGTAGGAAATATAACTTGAATCAACAGTTCCGTTTGTTGTATCTACCAACGTGAGTTGATTTGTTGATGGAGTTTGTATTAATAATCCATTCCCAGAATTCATAATAACATTACCTCCTGTGGAATTAATAATAACATTTGCGGTAGTTTGACCCGTGTTTGGTTCGCTTTGAATTGTTAGTGTACCGTTTATATCTGAAATAAATCCACTTGAATTATTCGATAGGTCAACCAACGCCAGTTGATTTGTCGCTTGCGTGCTGATTGTTAGTTCCCCGTTTATTTCATTTATGGCAGCATTGGAAATAAAACTTTCCGTTATTTCGATAGATTCCGCTGATAATCCGGCAATGGTCAATGTATCAATCGTGAAATTGTCCGCTGTGAAATTTGCAGCTGTTAGGTCTGTAAATGTACCAGATGCGGCATTCAAATCCGAAATTATGAACGTATCCGCTGTGAAATTTGCCGCTGATAGGTCTGTAAATGTGCCAGACTCCGCCGACACATATGTAAATAATCCTGTGACTCCCATGACATAATCTGCGTAAGATGTGCCTCCTATGACATAATTCGCATAAGCTGTGCCTCCCGTGATATAATTCGCAGAAGCTGTGACTCCCGCGATATAATCTACGTAAGCTGTGCCACCCGTGATATAATTCGCATAAGCGGTGCCTCCTGAGACATAATCTGCGTAAAATGTGTCAGCCGAAATATAATTCGCAGAAGCTGTAACTCCCCTGATATAATCTGCGTAAGCTGTGCCACCTGTGATATAATTCGCATAAGCTGTGCCTCCTGAAACATAATCTGCATAAAATGTGTCAGCCGTAATATAATTCGCAGAAGCTGTAACTCCCGTTAAATATGTAAACGATCCCGTTCCAGCTGTTAATCCAACGGTTGTTTCGATTTCCACAACATTTGTCTGCAATATGACAGCAGATGTGCTGTCAATTGACATGATTCCTGCGATATTCGAAATGGTTCCAGAAGATGAATTTGACAAATCCACCAGAGTTAATTGAGTGACTCCAGGAGTTTGCAAAAATGCTCCATCTCCAGAAGTCAGTTGAATGTATCCATATCCATGTTGTTTGCCTGTGCTAAGTATGATATTTCCCGCTGTTTGTCCGTATGCTGGTTGACTTTCAATAGTCAATGTTCCATCGATGTCTGATATATTCCCATAGGATCCACCTGAAGTGTCGATTAATGAGAGTTGATTTGTTGCGGGTGTTTGTATAAATAATCCATTATCGCCTACAATGAAACTTATTGGTGCAGATGATACAAATCCGCTGCTAAACGTTCCAGTTCCTACCGCCAACTCGGAAACATTCAAGTCAGAAATACTCAAGCTTGTCGTAACCAAATCCGTAAACGTTCCAGTTCCTGCCGTCATCGTGTCAAAATTAGCGGTCGCCGCTGATAGGTCCACGAACGAACCAGATTGCGCTGTGACAGAGTCAGAACACGCAATGGATTCCAGGAAATTCAGCGATAAATCTACATTAAAAACAGTAATACCGCTTTCTATTGTTGTATATAAACCTTGTCCCGCGGCACCTTGTTGAATTTGTTCTATGTATGATTTCGGTACAACTTGGTTATCTGCATATGAACTCGGCGTGCCTTGTAAAAAAATGGCTTCTGTATACACAGAATCCGCTGAAGTACCCAACTGAATCGTGTTGGATTGTGTCACCTCTGCACCTGCACCAATAGCCGTGGCGTGATCGATGTTCTCTCCAGATAGTCCAGATAGTGCTCCAATAAAGGTGTTTTGTGATCCCGATGTGTTGCTAATTCCTGCATAAGCGCCCACAGCCGTATTTTGTCCTCCTGTGTTGATGTACAAAGCTTGGACTCCTATGGCAACATTTTCCGATCCAACACTTTCTTCTGCTACGCCTTCGAGAGAACTGGATCCGACAGCAACATTTAATTGCCCTTCTGTGTTGTTGCACATAGAACCCGCGCCAATAGCTGTATTATTCGCGCCTGTTGTAGTAAAAAAAAGAGAATTGCAACCCACGCCTGTGTTATTATTGGCGGTTTCTGCGGTAAAAATCGAATAAGAACCCATAGCTGTGTTATTAATTCCGACTGTATTGCTTTTCAATGCATCTGTTCCGGCAGATGAATTCGTGTACGATGATGTGTCTGACATGTATTTTTGTTATACTTTTTCATTCAGCACGGTGCGTACTGAATGAAAAACAGAGGATCCGGTTTCATTCGGCTAAGGCAGCGGACAACCTCGTTTCCATACATTTGGGTTCTGTGACGACCTCAACGGCGGCGTGCGTGTTCCTCGATGATTCCATGTGGAATTTACAATTTTCCAATAATGCGGGGCATCATATACAATTTGTATTTCTTCTGTTTTTTCAGTAGATGCAGCAAACAATCGTCGCCGAATTTCATCCGCCTTGCTGTTGGAAAACCAATACATGTGAACATAAATAGACACATAGGTTTCTCCGAAATTATCTGTGCGCGGTTTGTATTCTATTTTAAACGGTTTTCCCAGATTTAGCGAAGTAAATACATCATATAATAAATTTTTATCTGTGTTTACATCCGCTCTGGGAATACATAGTATTGGTTCTGTTTGTGCATATTTATGTAATTTGATATCGGGGTTTTCGGTAGCATTTTCTCCAAAAGGAAAATGATTACTCGTTGCAATTAACTCATTCATGGGTGACCTCTGTTTTAATTCATATGATCGTTTCAGTTTTTCTTCTGTATTTTGTCGTGCCGCAGTAGCGCGCATGGCAAAAACTGGGTTTGAACAAACAGTCGTTTTTATTCGACATTGGTCGAATAAAAACTGAAATCTTTTTCTGGAATTATTCAAACTCATAATTATTTGACCGAGAACGAGAGAACATGTCAGCGCCTTTTGAATTTCCGGTATTTACAGACGAAGAATTGAATTCACATGAGCAAGAGACATCTGAAGAAGACAAGGTATGGGTACATGTGCAATGCATCCACGCCAAATTAGATGTGTATAATGCTCAATGTTTATTAATTTGTCAATTTATATCTAACAAAGCTATGGAAAAATTGAACAACTTCGAGAGTACAATCGGTGACATGTCGGATGATGATTTGTTGGATGCGGTGATGAAATGTTGCGAATACTACAAACAACACGAGTACACTCCCACGGCATTAGGGCTATTCGTGTGTGATATCATCGAAAAGTATTTCAAAAAATACGAAGAAGATAATAAAGGTGTTCGCAAACCAGCGATAGAATTAATAGCCCAAGGATCCACAGGAGATGACATACCGGATATAAATTTGCGATTATTCATAAAAATATATCATGCGTTGCATGACGAAGTCATTCTTATGTAACCGCGCCACAAACAAAAGAAAATAGGCATACTTGCCTGTTTTTCTCTCTTCCGCAGATTACAACAAAATGACTTCATTTGTAAACGCATCATATATTTGAATATATGTCTGCACAGCTTCATTGGTTTCAGATTTAAGAATACGTTTTGGTTTTGTATTTTCACCCCGCAATTGTTTCATGTTTTTTGCTATTTTTTTGATTGCCACATTTATAAATCTTTTTGGAATATGCACCATATGATTTAATAATGTTTGACAAACATAAACGCAAAAGGCATTTGGATTGTGTTCATGTTCTTTGAAATAATTGCAAAATGTAGCAATTATTTCAGGAATTTCAGTTATCGGTTGATAAAACAACAACGTGGATGAGAATGAAGACAATTCTGGTGACTCAAAGTCAGTTCTTTTATGTACAGAAATAGCTTTCATCAAGACATTTTCGATTCTGGTTTTAATGTTATTTACATTGCATCTTATTTCGGTTTCATCGTCATCCGATTGAACATACACATTATCCGTGTCGTTGGAAGCATCACACATATTTTTCTTTAAGTTATCCCAAAATTCGGATTTATAATTTACTCCCAAATAAGGATTAGCTAATTTATTGATGCATTGTTCCATTTTTGAGGCTGTGTTGCTCGTCATACTTGCAATTGTATTCTTAGGGCATATGACATGATTATTTCTGTGTTTATTTGTTTCATTTTTTGTTCTGCGACCCCTACCACAATGGCAAAAAAATGGGTTTCATAAAACAAACAGTCGTTTTTGCCGTCACGGCAAAAACTGAGTGTAAATTCCCGCAAATAATACCAAACGCATACACATTTGTCAACATATCTGAAACCGCTGAACCTGAAATAAAACGCGTCGCAACAATTATGACCACCAGATATTCTCAGGGTACCTGGTCGGAAACCCTAGCTTATCGCGCAGCAAAACAAATCGCCTGCATTTATGCCCCTTCGACGCCCATTGCGTCATCTATTATTCATAACAGCCTCCTGTTTGTGATTGAAATGAATAATAGTCATAATCAAGTGGAAGGAATTGGTTTACTACGAAACCGAATCTTGGACAAAACCTGCCGAGTGTACGCAGATTCAACACATAATAAATACGTGTATGTCGGAAAATATCATGTATCTCGCGCGGTTATGCAAGAAATCGCGCCAGAATTACTCGATCGTTTAGATCAGCTTCTGTTTCGCGGTAAAACTCACTCCAAACGAGGCATTGGAATATCAAAATTCCCTGAAAAACTTGTTGATTGCGCAGCACTGGAGTTTGAAATTCGGAAATTATTTACAGCACATTATTCCAGTGATCGCGGGAACCCAGTGGTAAAAAACGAAGTAACCACAAACCACGCTGTGAAATGTCAATGAATTTGACGGCAACATTATTTATTTGCACCGAAAAACCCTTCTGTTTTTAACCACGACGTCTCTACATCTGGAGCTTTTAACCACATTTTCTCATCACGTTCCCATGAATACACGTCTCCTGTTGGCATGTGCAAAAAATGTATGCAATCGTCATCCGTCGACATTTCCCCGGTTTGTTCTTGTAATTCGCAAAACGACAAATCCACAAAGGTTTTTCCAAACGAGTACGCCATATCCGCGCGAGTTCGGCGTTCTCTTGTGTTTTCTTTCAGTCTGATTTCCTCTGCAGCTTGATAAGCTTTATATGTAAACGTGTAGGGTGATGGTGACGACGACAACGGTTGTGACATACATAACTTTATCTGCTGTGTATTTAAATTAAAACTGCAAACATTATGAACTCATCATTTCCGCTACACATCCGAAATATCCAAAATATCGCAGGGAGAGATCCCGTCGCCAGCGCAGGACTTGCCGCGACAGCATGCGTAATTCTGTGGAACAAAACCACCCAGTTGTATTACTATGTTGTCTTCGGTTTGTTCACGGTCGTTGTAAATTTCCTGTTACGCGGGGCACTGCAGCAATTTCGTCCAACATTCGTGGATGCACACGGCGGCATAGATCGAGCAAATTTGTTGTTAACTCATGCTCATCGTGGGTTTTTCAGAGCAGGAATTCCTTTTGCGGCTTTCGGCATGCCCGCAGCTGAGGCTCAATTTGCTGGTTACACCGCGACATTTATTATCATGTATTACTATTTTCTTCAGAAATGGCACACGCGTGTTGTATGGGTATTTGTGTTTCTCTCTGTGTACGCGGCAGGAATTTGTTACATGGCTGTTCATTCTGGCGCCAACACCATCGCACAACTCGCGGCAGGTTTCGCAGTTGGTTGCTGCATGGGTTCCGCGGCATTTTATCTCTCTTCCAGCAAAATCAAAGGAGTGTTCAGAGAGAAACCAGATGATAATGTCGGGTTTGCTGCCGGGTTTCGACAAGAAATCGTGAATAAATGTTAATAATATACAACACCGCGCACAACAAATGGGAGCTGGCGTATTACCTGCTACTATTCACAACGGTGTTGTATATTTTTTGTTCGGCAAAGAAAACAAGTTTGAGAAATCTGCCCCTGGGTTTTCGGATTTCGGCGGAGGAATTGATGACGGAGAAACTCCTATACAAACAGCTGTGAGAGAAGCTGGGGAAGAATTAACGGGATTTTTGGGTTCATCTGCTGTGGTTCGTCGTCTGTTGCGGCGTAAATTTGTTCTTCGACACGACCCGGAAACGAAAAAACATGGTCCGTATTTTTTGCATATTTTTCCGTACGCATTCGATCCAGCTTTGCCAAAATATTTCAATAATAATCGTGCGTTTATCGGCAAACATCTCCCAGCTCATACCATTCGTGCGACCAAAATCTTTGAAAAAGCCGAAATTCGTTGGATACCCATCACACAACTTGCCAGAATGCGCCCGCAATTTCGACATTATTTCAGGGATATTATTGATTTGATTCTGAAACATCGCGACTTCATTCGGAGATTTCTCTCTAAAGGTATGGAGAGAACCGTGAGACATCGGCGGGTGTTGGATAGAAAGTAACTTAAAGAATTGGGGTGGTATAAGTATCGCAATGTTTGGTTTTGCATTACATCACAACATTGCAAATACAAATGCAGTTGTTTCACCTTGGCAAACCAGCACGGTTTTACCTAATCACTTGATGGCTTCTGCTGTGTCAAGCGCCGAACCAACAGATGGAAGGTTTGACAAGTTTAATGAACAATTCGCGTCTTTTGGATTATCTTCTGTTGGATTAAAATTATTGCCGAAAAATTTGTTGTCACTTGACAATGATACTTACTCACATTCTGAAAAAGATGGCGTTTTTGAGTGGAATCATTTTAATAAATGTTGGGGATCTCCCTGGTTTTACAGTGAAGATATGAAAGACAAGCCTGAAATTATTTTGCCAACTAAGCCAAACCAAACTGCGGAAGACCCAAAAATTAATATGGTTGCATTATTTACCACTCTTTATCCAAATTATAATCCGGACAGATTGAAATTTTTGTCGGAAAATGACAACTTCATTAAATATTTATATTCGGGTTCGACTGGAGTTGAATTTCATTGGTGTAAAATCATGCAAACATGGATTTTGTCGCGACAAAACTTCCCTGATAAAGAACAACACTGCACAACTCCTTGGCAAACCAGCACGATTTTACCTAATCATTTGATGGCTTCTGCCAAAGAACCCCCTGCAACTCTAGAACCAACTTCAGAACCAACCCACACTTTTACAGACACGGAACTGCGTAAACACATGTTTGAAGTTCAGTTTAATGGTAAATATGAATTTTCAAAATTAAAACCATTTGAAAACATTACATTGTGTGAACAATTTCCCAGGTTTGAGTTTTATTACATTATCCATGACACAAATGTTCCAGTCCATTGGTTAGGCAATATTGATGTATTTACTTGGATGCCAGTCTCAAAACGTTGGTCGAAATCTGCGTAATCGACTTTTACTTTTGTTACAGATCAACAACTTAAACAGAAGTAAAACATTTACTTATGTCAGACTTCGGACTTAGCAGATTTCTAGAAAGCAAGCCCATCATTGTTCGGGATGTGGACAAAGAGAGAAGCATGCATGATTTTGACTTGTCATTTGAAGGATTATGTTCTTCTGAATTGAAACTCTTACTTCCCAGAACAAAGAACAAAACAACCTACATTCATTCCGAAAAACCTGGAATATTTGTTTGGGATAGTTATCATTCGCAGTGGGAACATGAACCAGATGTTGTACACACATTTACCGATGAAGAGTTGCGAAAACACATGTTTGAATCCCAGTACGCACACGACGAGTTTGCTAAATTGCGACGATTTAACAACGAGTTTTGTGATTCTTCTGACTTGGAATTTTATCTTTATGTGAGAGAAACTGGTGATATTCCCGTGTTTGCTTGGAACACTCAATTAAAACGTTGGGTCAACCACGCGACGTAAGTCAAAGTTATTTTTTACATCTGTTTAACCTGCCCACAGGTAAACCAGAAGTAAAAAAGCAGAAATTGAAACCAAAAAACGCCACACCACACATAGAACCCGCGAATCATGGGAAATTTACTGACAAAACACACCCTATTTCCTTCCATACATAGCGAAGTAACAACCCGCACAGATCCGAAAACCGAAGAAATAACCGCTCGATTTATTAAGAGATTTCATCCACGCATTGATCCAAAAACCGAAGAAATAACCGCTCGGTTTTTCAAGAGATTTCATCCACGCATTGAATTCAACTGCGAAATGTTGTCATGAATAATAACCAAGATATGCTGCGGAAATTCACAGATGCAATCCAAGGATGCACTGTTATTCAGCTATATCATTGTGTGAATCAGTATGGTTATTCCAGTGTTCAAGAAATCGCCGAATCTATATTCAGAAACGGCTTCCGAATTGGTCAAGCAAGCAACAAAGGATATGGTGTGTATTTAGCATCTCATTCCAATTATGCTCAGTATTGGGCTGGAAATAATCATGTGATTGTCTGCGATGTCATTGTAGACGAGACCCGTGTTGGAAAATATTATTCTGAAATTTACAGCCCTGAAAATAATTGGGAATATTGTGTGGCAAATCCCGACTTAATTTATCCCAAATGTTTCATTGAATACACCCGAATTCGAAGCAACCAGATTCCAGAACGCCTCTGGACTCACGCGATTTGTCCAACTTGTTCTGCAGAAAAACACACATGGATTGAATCTCATCGCAGATGTGATTGTCGACAATATCCAACCGCAGATCCAGATGACATAATTTATGATTATAACGCGAACCCGAACCCGAATGTCGACACCACCGCGTGAACTTAAATATACCACCGGGTATTATATTACCGCACTTTCGACGACATGTCTGGAGGAGGATTAATGAATTTAGTTTCGCAAGGACAGGAAAGCATCATATTGAATGGAAATCCCAAAAAATCTTACTGGAAAGTCGGATACAAAAAATACACGAATTTCGGGAAACAAAATTTCCGAGTGGATTATCAAGGTACACCGACCCTCAGTTTGACGGGGGAATCAACTTTTTCTTTTAAGATCCCCAGGTATGCAGATTTATTGATGGATTGTTACATCTCTCTGACTTTGCCAACCATTTGGAGTCCAATTGTTCCACCCGCGGCATATCAAGACACAGATGGTACAACTAAATACACTTCTTGGGCACCTTATGAATTTCAATGGATTCAAAATCTCGGAACTCAAATCATCAGTCGGGTCACAATTACTTGCGGTAATCAACAATTACAGCAATACAGCGGTAGATACATTCAAGCCATGGTTCAACGGGACTTTGATGAGAAAAAACTTCAGTTGTTCAACGAAATGACCGGAAATGTGCCGGAATTATGCGATCCAGCCAACTCGGCGCCGCGAGTAAACGCTTATCCCAGCGCGTTTTACACGTCTAGTCCTGCTGGCGCACAACCATCCATTGCTGGACGTACGTTGATGATTCCCCTCGGCGCTTGGTTTACCTTGTTGTGTGAACAAGCTTTTCCTCTGATTTCTCTCCAATACAATGAACTGGTAATCAATGTTTCATTCCGACCCATCAACGAATGGTTTACTATTCGGGATGTAATGGATGTGACAAATAATTACCCTGTGGTTGCACCGAATTTTAATCAATATTATATGCAATTTTATCGATTTTTACAAACTCCTCCAGATATTAACATTGGACCAACCTCCTATGTAAACACCAGAACTCAGTGGAAATACGACATTAATTTGAATTGCACGTATGCATTTTTAGCCAATGAAGAACAAGATTCGTTTGCTCGCAACGAACAAATGTACATTTTTAAACAAGTCTATGAAAAACCTTATTACAACATTACTGGACAAAACCGGATTGATTTGGATTCCTTCGGTTTAGTTAGCTCGTGGATGTTTTATTTTCAGCGAAGTGATGTGAATCTTCGGAATCAATGGTCGAATTACACAAACTGGCCATACGAAACTATGCCACAAGACATCACCCTGGCATCCACGGATGGTGACTATCCAAATCCCGACGCAGGTGGTCCAGGACCGGCGACTCTTGGACCTGGTGTAAATCCCGATGGAACCTTGACTGGATTGTATACAACGGGAACATATAATCCTCAGAATTTGCGGAACATATTGGTGACAATGGGAATACTTCTGGATGGTATTTACAGAGAGAACGTATTACCCGCAGATGTGTATAATTATGTCGAAAAATACACGCGAACTCGCGGCAATGCCCCGAGTGGTTTATATATGTATAATTTTTGCCTGAATACATCTCCGTACACAACCCAACCATCCGGAGCCATTAACATGAGTCGTTTCACAAATATTCAATTTGAATTTTCAACCATCAGTCCTCCGGTAAATCCTTATGCACAAAGTTTGACCATTTGTGATCCAGCAACCAGCGAAATCATCGGTATCAATAAACCCACTTGGCGAATTTATGAGTATAATTACGATATGTATCTCATGGAAGAACGGGTGAATATCGTGACCTTTGTAGGTGGAAACGCGGCGTTGATGTATGCGACGTAATCCACAATCACAAAATTATGCGCAGTTTGGATGTAAATCAAATTATTTGATGTAGATTTTTAGTTGTCTGCATCGACAACTAAAAAACATACATACTTATGCGTTAATATCGCTGGGACTCGATTAAGTTCTAGCCACAGCTGTTTGTTTTATTGTTATTTTATGTATTTCTGCACCTATGTATTCATCTTTTTTAACGAATAAATCATTCATATAATCATCGACATCTTTTACATATTTTTTGATTCTCTCTTCTGTGACCTTTGGATTCCAAGTATTATTTTCAAATATAACAGATATGGTCTGTGTTAGTGATTTCAAATATTTCTCGAAATGTTCGTCAAACGTTTCATAAAATAAATCCAATTCTTTGCACGAATAATAACAGTATTCGCGTTGAATCACTTTTCGTATTACATAAACAATATTCCCATCTTGTATCATTTCTACTTCAAGTATTGTGGATAAATAATAATCGCATCCCATTTCTTGACTTTTTGACTAGTTTTCATTATGCTTCAATTAGAGGTTTCAATTTTTTTATGTTTTTGCTGACAACAAAACCATGAAAAAATATTACAGAAAAAGTGAAAGACCTAAGAAGATCCAGCATATTAAAATCCAATATCGTAGGCGTCGTTGTCTTCTCCGAGGGTTTTGCCTTTAATCGTGACAACATTGTTTTGTACAGCGATTTTACTTGGACCACATGGATCCTCTTCTGCTGTTTCTCCTCCGAAGAATTTGTCTATTTCATCCTCGATATTCACAAATTTATATTCGCTTGCTGCATCCATTTTCTGATATTTCTCCAGATCCAATATAACTTTGAACGCGGATGTACCAAAGAATCCCTCCTGTCCACACATGACATTCGCAGATACTCCTCGCATGATATCCAATTCCGCATGTCGTGCTGCACGCAGAAACATTTCCGAAGTCTCTTCAAACGAAGCTTTCGCAATTGGTCCCGTGTCATCATTATTTATTCCATGTCTGAACATGGATATTAAATAATAACTATAGGACATTCTGTCCACCAACACACTGTAATTGTGGTAATTAATATACGTGCCATCGAATTCAACGACCTCTGTTAATTCGTCGAAAATCGCCTGTCTAGCAGCTTCTATGCCGAGGGTATAATAAATTTCCATAATATCATTGCTAAATGTGCGCGTGTTATCAATATAATTTAATCCCAATACCTGCAGTAAATTGGAACCAACCGTATCCAACACCCAGATGTCTTGCTTTTTATACACACCATTTATTTCTTTTACATCATCAATGATTTTTCGCAATATAACTTTGTTAATTCCTTTGGATCCTCGGAGAATAATATCGTTCAACATGGCATGTTGAAAATCTTTAACGACATTAATTTGATCCGATTGGTCCAGAGATTGAGCTTTTCCTTTCTTCTGTTTTGGTTCATTCATTCTTATTCTGAAAATTAACTTATCAGAATTAAAGTCAGAATACACACATGATACAGTATCTTCATAGGCATTTCTCAGAGTGAAATTCACGTCATCCATAGTAATGTTCTTTTCCAACATCATCTCCGGGTTCAACTCCAATCTAACCACCCATTTGGATTTTGGCATTTCATCTGCTGCGCCACTCGCGCCCGCCCCCGCTAAATCTCCACCATTACATTCATTTACCATTGTTTCAAATGCCCGGTATTGCGCGATACATTCGCGATCTTCCTCTATGATCGTCGCCAAATCATCCGGATCGAACCAAATTTCAGAACTCAATACGATTTCCTTCAGTTTAATGTATTCAATCATATTCATAATATTGCGAGCTCTGTCTTTTCTGGTTTCATCATCGGGTTTTAAATATACACTCAATGATGGATTGTGAATATCACTAGACAGTGCCAATATTTCTTCTATTCTCGGAACACCTCGAGTAACATTCGATTTAGATGCCACACCTGCAAAATGAAAGGTATTAAGTGTCATTTGCGTGGATACTTCTCCAATACTTTGCCCAGCAATAATTCCGACCGTTTCACCTGGAGCCACGATAGATCGTTGATAACACATCGTGATGGTTGTCAATAACAGAGACAAAGCATCTTTGTTAAAACGTTTAATGACCAATAATTCCTTCGGTGATAAGTAGTAATAAAACAGAGCTCTGAATAAATCTGTTGGCGGACTGTAATACAACATCATCAAATTCGCGAATGTATCATTGATCATTTTCAGGGCTTCCAGGGGTGTAATATCGACTTTTGATGATTCGTTGATACCACATTGCCCCTGAATATTCCCAATAATGTAATGAAATGCCACAGGTGAATTGACTTTATTATCGCTTTTATTTTTGAATATGTATTTTATTATTTTGGTTCTATAATCCATCATTTCATTCACCAATGCTTGCGCTAATTTATTGTATTCATCCTTCTGTTTCTTCATTCGGGTTAACACATTTTGAGCAAATATGTTATCTGGTGTATCATCTGCCAAAATATAATGATAATAAATATCCTGAGATTTCATTTCAACCAATCCAATTTCTTGAGTTTCGACTTTCACCGGGTCAATACAATCGTCTCCGTATTTAAACTGAATAATTTTGTTTTTATTTGTTCGGACAGTCATGTCATATTTGACAATTAAATCCTCCAGACCTTTGATAATTCTGCGTTGAATATATCCAGTTTTGGACGTTTTTACAGCTGTATCAATCAAACCAATTCGACCACCCTGGGCATGCATAAATAATTCCTGCGGAGTCAAACCATTAATATAGGAATTTTCAACAAAGCCTCTGGCTCCTGGGGAATCGTCGAATTTCGTAAAATGCGGCAATGTGCGATGTTCAAATCCATAGGGAATTCGTTTTCCATCGACGTTTTGCTGTCCCAAACAGGCGATCATGAACGAAATGTTCAGATCCGAACCTTTCGATCCAGCTTTCACCATGGTAACAAACCGGTTTTTGTCCGACAAATTATTCAATCCGATTTTCCCAGCTTCTGAGGTTGCTTGATTCAAAATAGCATTCACCTGGGTTTCGAATTCTTCTTCGTTTGTTTTTCCTGTGTTGTTTTCAAACACTCCCATCTGCACTTGGTCCATGAGATTTTTGACATCGACTTTTTTCTGGGTAATAACTTTGACAATTTCGTCATTTGTTTTCGTGTTTGAAATCAGATCGCTGATTCCAACGCTAAATCCAGACATTTTCATGTATTCTGTGACAATGTTCTGCAGGTTATCAATGAAATTCGCAGAAGCAGCATTTCCGAAATCGTTACAAACCCGCTGTAATAAGCCTTTGGTTCCTGCAGCCATGACACTTTTATCCATTTGACCTCTCAGGTATTTTCCGGCTTTTATCTCAATTACAGCATTCGGGGTTTTCTCTTCGTCAACATAGGCTTTGGTTCGGTATTTCAAACTCAGCGGCGGCATAATTTGACTCAACACGTCGAAATTCGTGACATATTTTTTGTTTTTTATGGTTTCCAACAATTCGTGTTCGTTTAATTTGCTGAATCCAGCGAGTAATCTCATCGCCTGTCTTGGAGTAAATCGAACATTGTCTCTGGAAAACAAATACGAACCTAACATGGAATCTTGGAAAATCCCAATGATCGACGAATTTTTTGCTGGACTAATAATTTGATATTTCACCGCGGCTAAATATCTTAATTCCGCATCGGATTCCGGGTCTTGAGGCATATGTAAATTCATTTCATCTCCATCAAAATCTGCATTATAAGGAGCTGTATCCGCGACATTCATACCAAAAGTGTCACTAATGTCGGAAATCCGTGCAAAATGACACATCATGCTCATTTTATGTAGGGTTGGCTGACGATTAAATATAACTGGATCTCCATCCATCATGTGTCGGTGAACGACGTCTCCGATTTCGAGTGTAATGTTGCTGCGATCGAGGTATTTTAGGGTGATTTTGTCCCCGTTTAATTTGTCCAACGTCTTTGCACCCGGCCAGACATCCGGACCATTAATGACGAGTTTTGTCAAAAATGCCCTGTTAATTTTGTTGACTTTAATGGGTTTGGTCAAATTCATGGCAACTTTTTTCGGGATACGCAATTCGTCTATGGAAATATTTGGGTCAGCTGTAATTACCGATCTCGCACTATAATCAACGCGTTTCGCCATGAGATTTCCACGCATTCTACCACCTTTTCCAGTTAATCTTTCCTGAATGGATTTCAAGGGTCGACCGCTTCTTTGAGCAACCGGAGCTGCGCCAGGCATTTTATTGTTAATTTGTGCGGAAACATGGTATTGAAGAACTTCTGTCCAATTGCGAATAGTAGCAGCATCTGCGTCTTTTTGGATTTTCTCAGCAAGAGTTTTGTTGTGTTTGATGATATTAATCAATAAATGACTCAGATCATCTTCGGAACGTTGTTGGGAATCGTGTTTCACAGAGGGTCTAACCGCAGGAGGTGGCACCAATAATGTTCGACAAATCATCCATTCCGGTCTGGAAAAGGTTGGACTAAACCCCATAAACGTGACATCTTCATCGGATATACGTTTCAATATGCGCAGAGCAACTTCTGGAGTAATCGGGATAATTATTTCTGTTTTCTCTTCGGATTCTGTGTCGGCTGTGACCGCAGCCGTGGATTTCTTTTTTTTATCTGTGTTCCATTCTGCAGTAATGGTGGCTAATCCATCCTTTTTGATTTTCGGTTGTAAACAATTGCAACCATCTTCGGTGTTTTGCCCGCAACGTTTGATTTTTCCGCATTTTGAAAACACATATTTAAATCTAGCATCTGCTGGCATTTTCATGGCATGTTTATGTTTGTTTTTATTTACAAGTAATTTGCTGCATTTAAAACAGACACATCGCAAACATTTGCAAATGGTGTTTACGTGTTGAATATAATACACGGGTTTCGCCAATTTAATGTGACCATGATATCCCGGAGTATTCATGTAATCCAGGGAATCTGTCGGACAAATCAATCCGGGTTCTTGGACGCCCATTCTGGGATCAAATGGACCGCCTATGACGGGCTTATTATTTACATAGGTATCCCTGTTTGTTATCTCTGCAACCGAACCATTTTCGATTTCTTCAGGAGATAACATGCTGAATTGTATCCCAATAATTTTTGAGCATTTAGGTTTATTACTCAACATCTTCTAGTATGTACGGAGATTAGTTTTAACTCGTTTGCTACGTATCATTTTTCTCCGCTGATAACTGAGAAACATGATACAAATAACACTCATATGTGTGCGCTCTAATAATTCAATAAATCTGTGGGAATGTTGTTTTTGGCGTCAATATCCATCATGCGTTGTTGAAATGTATCCAGTTCTCCGCCAATAAGTTTGCGACCATTGCGACCAAATCGCCTGCGTTTTGTTATTCGTCGCGACGGTCGTCTAGACCTCCTGCTGCCGCCACCACCACGCAACACTGGGGTTCTTATTTTCCCGTTTATATACTTCAAAAATTTTTCAAAGTCGTTCTTGGTTAGTGCCGGCATCCCAATTTCTAGAATTTTATTTTCTAACGCTGTAAAAAAAATAATATCAATAAATGAATATCCGTTTAATGCTGCACCGGGTTGCAATATGTCTGTTATATTTACATTTTCAGGGATAATTTGTTTTATTTGAGCTTGCGGATCAACATAATACACGACTGAATCATACATAGCAAAAGACACAAAATGTCCACGATCATTCGCAATTGTTTTGCCATCGGATAAACTATGAGTGTCTTTTGCGTATACTTTAAAAATAATAGTGTAATTTTTAGCAGTGAAAGATTTCATATAATCGTATATGGCTTGTATTCCCTGCGCTATCGGGGATCTTATTACAATAAATTTTAGATTCATCGGAATGGCATCATTCATCAAATCAATCATGCTGAAAACCGTCGTTCCGTCAATTGGCAAACACATAATTTTCTCTCTGGTATCTGCTCGACCAGCCAAATTATAATAATTTAACAGGGTCAATCCGCAACCTTGATGTTTTATGTTTGTTATCGGTGTTATATCAGGTAAATCTTTGACAGGTATTGTGTAAAATGTCGTGTATGAATTTGGCGGAATGTCTGCAGCTGATTCGACAAATAAAGATGATCTGCGGGGAGGCACTTGTTCGACAACTGTAGGAATAGCGGAATATAATTGTGTTTTGTAATCTTTTAAATGACCCGCATAAAATTCTTGACATGTGTAAATCCCGATGGGAACATCATTCATGACTAAACCTCTTTTTTTGCAGTCTTTGGCTATTAAATTGAAAATGATCGAATATGTCATGTCTCCAGTTTGAAGCATATCATTGTTTGAAATGATTTTTGTTTTCTCTGCGATTTTGCAAAAATCATGCGTATTCCGAACATCACTTGTGGGAACAATCCCATCATAATACGCAAAATATTCTGTTTCCGTAAACATATTTTGAGAGATTCGTAAATAATACAGTCCAATTAATTCGTTTAATGTTGCATCTCTATCTTCTTTGCCAGATGGTTTATGTCCTTCAAAAAATAAAGGTGGCAATAAAACGTATTTTTTCTTCTGATTTGTTACATCTACAACGGGTATTTTTGGACAAACACCTTTCAACAACTGACATACATCAGATGATGCCGTGTTCATGTCTAATATTTTATTTAAATAATCATTTGTTATAACTTTGTGCGGTTCTGAAAATATCGAAATAGATAAAAAATCTGTATGTATTGGGTAATAATTTTGATTTGCAGACACATTTGCTCCATGTGAAACCCATAAATAATAGTCAATTATATTTTTCCCTTCAGGATTTATTTCTATTTTGGCGCGTTTTGTTGTAACCAAATCTGCATCAACAACAGAATAATCAACCGGAGCAACAACAGGATCCACAGTTGACATTTACAGCTATAATATGCTGTGAATATATCACAACGACATGTCCCTGACAGAAACCACATTTACCTATTCAACCGGGAGTGATACAACATCTTCGGATGTAACTCTGACACAATCCAGTTATGATCGAGGAAGATTATTAACAAATGTCACGGTTGGGACCTATGCAACGGCTATCGGCGACGATTGTTTTGAATCTCGCACAACCTTGACAGATATTTCTATATCCAACACAGTTCTCTCTATTGGAGCTCATGCGTTTGATGGTTGCACACTTCTTCCGCTGATTGTTATTCCAGACAACGTAACAACCCTGGGTGAAGGAGCATTTATTGATTGTACTGGACTAGTTGATGTTGATATGTCGCCGAATGTGACAACTTTTCCTGTGGATGGGTTCAATGGATGCTCGTCGTTGACGACTTTTAATTTCGAATCAGGCGTAACAAGTATTGGTGCAAATTGTTTCATAGACTGCACATCGTTGCCGGGCGTTGTTCTTCCTGAATCCATAACGGCGATATCTGCCAACGCTTTCTCCAATTGCACATCTTTGGTGTATGTGTATACATATGCTGCAACCATTGGACCAAATGCTTTTCAATCGTGTATTCAATTAACCAATTTGGTTCTGTATTATGGAGTTGTAACTTTGTCCGACAGTTGTTTTAATGGTTGCACAACTCTGAATAATGTGTTACTTCCTGGCACAGTAACAACCCTTCAATTTAATTGTTTCGGCGGGTGTTTATCTCTCGACACCTTTGGATTTTTGAATCAATCGTCATTAACAACTGTCGGTTCTTCTGTGTTTGTTGCGGATCCTGCCATGACTGTGACGTATTATCAAACAGCGAATTTTGCAGCTTTGTCGGCTTTCTCTCAGAGTTTACAAACATCTGGAACGGTTTTCCCAGCAGATAGTGTATTTTTGTATGATGCCAGCAAAGCTGTGCCAACTCTCAGTGGATTTCCAGACATAGAAAAAGAACTTGGAAATCCTCCATTCACATTGACTCAACCAACCTCGAATAGCAGTGGAACGTTTGGGTATAGTTCCGACGATTCGGATGTTGCGACCGTGTCGGGAGATATTTGTACAATTGTTGGAGTTGGAACTTGCACAATAACAGCCGATCAAAGTGCTTCGCCGGATTTCCAAAGTGGAAGTATTCCAGCGGAGTTAGATGTAACTAATCCCATATGTTTTCCTCCTGAAACGTTGATTCAAACAGATCAAGGAGAGATCGCAATTATGTGTTTACATGGCGAAATACATACCATTAATGGAAAACCAATACTTGGTGCAGTAAGAACTGTTAGTTCGGAGCCGAATTTGGTTCATATTCAGCGAGGTTCTCTAACAATGTCGTCGAGTATGGACATAATTCCGGACAAAAACACGATTATTAGCAGCCATCATGGGATTGTTTGTTTAGATGAAGTGACTAAAAAACCCATATTACGCAGAGCACATGAATTAGTTGGAGTTCATGCGGGATTTTCTTTCATCGAATACAACCGATCGTATTTATACAATGTTTTAATGGCGGATCATGATGTCATGACCGTGAACGGAATGTTAGTAGAAACATTAAATCCGAACAACGTTTCGGCAAAATTATACATGCATTCGGATATGAATGCTCCTGATGTGGACTGCCATTTTGAAGAAAACATGGCGCAGAAAGTGCGAGAGATGAATTACGAAGTTGTTTTACCTTCTGCCAAGTGAATGGTCTTAATTTCAATTATCTTATCGAATTATCTCGCAGAAGGTCAGAGAAATCAGACGTCTTAATCTGAATTATCTTATTTAATTATCTTTTCTTCTATTTTTCTCTCTTCAGGGTTTTCCCGAAACAATCCAGGAGAGAAAACAAACCAGAAGAAAAACAACCACATGAATAGTTGAAAAACAATGTGTCAAATTTATCCAATATCTACCAATTCCTTCTGTTTTGCGGCGAAACAGGAGGAATTGATAAATAAAACGCGAATGGTTTCTCCAACAGAAGATAAAACGAATTAAGTTAGTTGTGTTTCAAACCCGTTCAGAGAGAAAGTTCTCTCTATCAACGACGAACGTACGGATCAATTTCCCATCGGGAAAGATCGTTTGTGACTGCAAACCCAACATTTTACCTTTTCTCCTGCTTTGGCGGCGAAACAGAAGAAACCCAAAAATAAAAGAAAATAAATCCGATGATAATTCCCCGGAATGAATTAATTTCGAATATTGTTATTTTTCAAAACGACTCCAAATCGGAAATGTAAATTGTGTAATGATGGTGATCTCGCTCCCCTGGTAGGGTTGCTCAAAATTTACGACCAGAGAGAAATTGCCGATAATTAATAACTCAAGCGAGTCCATGCCAGGAACTTTACAGGCAGCCGGTCACAACCAGCGGTGACGCGTTTTCTCTCTGATCTTGTTTGAAACACATGACTATTAGTTTACTTTTTCTCCTGTTGACAGCGAAACAGAGGTAAACGACTTGTTATGTTGACTCTTTTTCTTTTGTTATTACAGTGAAACAGAAGAAAAATACATTAAACTTTAGGTTTTCGTGCTGAAATATTTGTCAAGTGTTATACTTACATTTCCAACTGGAGCCACATTTGCGGCAACTGCGGGAGATGGTGTCACACTGGCTTCAACTGCAGAAGATGATGGAACAGTTGTTCCAATTGGAGTTTTAATTGGTTTACATGCTTTTGTATGTGCGGCTAAACTGGCTTTGTTTTTACCAACAAACACATTGCATGTTTTGCATTTTAATTCATTGTTTCCAGTTTCCAGTTTGCGATTTTTCACAAGTATATCCTGAATTGCGGCAATGTGCAGTTTTTCAATCATCTCTATTGTTTTCTTTGACGACGATTTTATGTGTTCTATTGTTTCTTGTTTTTCGGAAGTGAACTCAGTGTGGAGTTTTAACAGAGAATTTAAATCTTCAGATGTAAACAAGAATGTTTCAGATCTCTGTTCTTGCAAGTCGATTAGATACGAAAGTTTACTAGAGAGACTGTCAATGATGAAAACTGCGGTTTGTACGAACTCAACATTGTAATTGTTATTCGTTAAATAAACATGAATTAATCCATTAATGATGTCGATTTGGAAATTATGTTTGAAAGTTATGTTGCTTGACTGAGAAATAAAAATACCATGTGTTTTTTGTAGCTGTAAGTCGCGTTCGAATTTTTTTATTTCTTCTGTTTTTACAGTGAGTTCGTAGTCTTTATTTTCGAATAATATGGATGGTTTCTCTCTGTTCAGTCTATTTACTCTGAAATCACAGCAAGCTGTTTCTGCATGAGTATCAATAATTTCATCTGTCGGGAACACTTTTTGCAATAGAAAATATAATTCGTTTTCTGAAACAGCGCCTTTTACAGAAGATACATTGCGATATTTATTCAAAAACGCATTCAGGTCTGTTTGCAATGCGTTTTGAGTGACTTGTTGTTCTGTTATTTTCTCTCCTATTTTTGCAATTGAATTTGCAGTGTTTATTTCGGAGTATTGCAGTTGATTTGAGACTGATTGCTGGATATTATTCATAATTGTTTGCAATCGTGTTTCAATCGAATTGTCTGTTTGCTGTTGTTTGAGTGAATTTATGTCCTGAGAGAGAAACGTTTTCAGGTCACTTATGGAAGAAGTAATACATGTTGGAATTGAATTGATGTGTTTTGGCAGTAATTCAGAGATAATTAGTTGCGTTTTGCCGATTAATAAGTCATTATTTCTCTCTATGTCTTTGGAAATGACTTCAGTTGTGGAAGATTGTTGGTTTAGAATGGAAGACTTAATCGAATCGATGTATTCTTTTATTATTTCTCTGGTTTGAGTGGCGAATAACAATTCCATTTTGTTATCATTCTGTTTTAAGAGAGAAACGTCTTGGGATAAATTTGTCAGAGACTTCAGTATTTTTGTGTTTATATTGTCCATCAATGAGTCATTTAAATTAGTGGATAGTTGTTTAAGGATGTTAACTAACAACAAATTCATTTCAGTAAAATCTAAGTTTGGATTAGACTTGTAAAATTCGATGACTGATTCATCTGTAATTATTAACATATCTTCTGAAGTTTCGGTCATTTAGCACTGAAATGAATACATATTATGCGCGATTTGTCTTTAATATGGTTTTAGTTCTGTTTCTAGTACTAGTAATTTCTAGTAATAATAGTAAATACCAGAGATGTAGTAATTAGTACTAATTAATAGTAGTTGTAGTTGTAGTAGTA
>SXGQ01442247.1_pt1 | contig 34809 bp, 23 predicted proteins | sample 3178371 | NCBI WGS metagenome assembly SXGQ01 (sample SAMN11356859, study PRJNA531348) | freshwater metagenome | isolation source: freshwater sample F1-20 | place: China: Fuxian Lake, Yuxi | collected 2017-12-25 | reverse complement strand
TCCCCGGTTCGATTCCGGGTCCAGCCACTCCCTCTGATTTTATCCCAGTTTCAGGGATTTTAGGCGGCTTTTTGATCCAATCCGATTGTGGCGTTTTGCTCGGGTGAAAAGATGGCCGGTCGGCTCCATGGGGCAGCATTCACGGTGGTGACGGTAAAGCGATGTTGATTGCAGCGACGAGCGGGGCTTTCAGAGGAGACGGCATACGGTTCTTGATGCGTGCTCTCCCTAAGCGCTTTCGCTCTGAAGGGCCGTTGTTTCACGGTCCCCGGTTTTCTCAGTGTTATGCTTTCTTACTCTTGGTCGAAGGATTCCGAGGGGGCTTTTCTGTAAAATTGCTGCGCCACGCCTTGAACGGTCAGAATCGCGGAATCGCTCTGGGAGAAATCTGCTTACGGCGAATTGCTTTCGATGAGAACGGCACCCGTGCGCTTTTCAATGCCGCGGAACAGTCCCTGACCAAGTTGAAGCTTTTGCTGAACGGCTCCGGCAAATACGAATGTGCTGACTGTCGAAGGATCGAAGAATGTGCCTGAGAAGAGGCCCGTGCTTCCTTTGATGGTAAGTTTGAACTTTTGCAGCGGGGGAGCGACGAGCGCGGGAAATCCATTTGCGGAGAGATTGAGAGTCTGGTTGAGCACGCCGGGAATGCCGCCGCCGCTGATTTGGGTCATAGCATTTCCATCGCCGTCTGGAACTCCGAGGCCGGGAAACACCGGGGATGGCTCGTAGCGCGCGGCGAGAAGGGATTGAGTAAGGCCTGCTGGCCAGCCTTCGGGATAGAATTTGTCTGTCAGGCGGGCGGGCTTGAACCATGCGAGCAGCGTGCTGAAGTCGCTGGCGGCAAGGTTGGAAAATTCCGCCATTCCTGCAATGGACCCGCTGCCGCCGTAGAGCGGTGCGTATATCGGCAGGTAGCCGTCAGAGACAATCGAGCCGGACGTTGCGAAGGGCGTACCGTCACCGAGGACGCCTGCGATTTTTACGAGTCCCGTAGTGGAGATTCTTGCCGTGGCAAATCCCGACCCGTCCGGTGTGTTGCCATTGCCTCCAAGCGCGTCGGGGCCGGGCAGGGTAATAGTGTATGGGCCGGCGAGGGCGGCATCTGGCGCGGCGATGTAGGCGTCGAATGTCGCGCTGAGCGGACCATTGGTGATCGAGCCGCTGAGTTTGCCTGTGCCTGCTACATCGAGTTGAAATGTCAGTAAAACGGATGGCACACCGGGGCGTTTTAATGTGAGGAGCGGCGCTTGCCCGTCAGCTCGCAGGCTTGTTTTGAACGGGACTGGTTTACCCCCGATCACGATTTTGCCGGTGGCGAGCCCGGAGGAGGTGATCTTCGCCTGAAACAGGCCGCCCGCGGCATGGGACGCTGGAACGGAAGTGATGATGCCGGTATAGCTGCCCGAGCGCGTGGGAAACGGGTTTGCGACGAAGGTGGCGTCGAGGACGAGATTCGCAACCATAACGAATTGGAGCGTGGGAAACAGGCTCGTGATGCCATGACTCCAACCGGCGAAAATCTGGCCGGTTCCGGGTTTAGCGATCAGTTTGTAAGTTTTGCCAACGTCGAGGAGCTGGCCATTCGGGTCTGGCGAAACCGTGCCATTGCCGGCGATCTGGATCGTGAGCGGGCTGGGTTCAAACACGGTGAGGGTGAGAGGATTTGTGTCGGTGCCGATCGTATTGGTGGCCTTGATTTGGACAGCAAAAGGGCCGGCTGTATCGGCAGCGCCGGAAATAGTACCTGTGCTCGTGTTCACGCTGAGACCGGCGGGAAGCCCGATTGCATCGAAGCTGGTTGCCTCATGCCGTGCGGTGATGCGGTAGGTGAAGGGTTTGCCTCGTGTGGCTGAGGCGGTCGCGCTGCTCGTTATTATGGGTGTGGTCGGGACATTTTTGACAGTAATCTGACGCGTGGCAGTTTTCGCAACACCGTTGCGAGTAACAGTCGCTGTGAGTTGCACGGGCTTGTCCGCAGCGACATCGCTCGCGGTGAAGCGCCCGGCTCCGCTGATATTGAAGAACGAGGTTCGCCAGCCGGGTGTGACGTTGGCGAGAATCGTGTTGTCGGACAGCGTCACCTTTGCGGTGTAGTCTGCAAAAGCGCCTTCGTTCACGTTTGCCGGACCTTCGATAACGATGCTCTTGATCGTGGGAACGGTAATATCAGGTGCCTTGAGACCGACATTCGGCTGAGTCACGCCACCTTCTGGTGGCGCGGATCCAAGGATGCCAAAAAAGCCGGCTGCGAACCCGCTGTCCTGGAGCACAGCCCCGTTGTCGGTCGTCTCAAACAATAACGCGAAAACATCTCCGTCCGGACCGTTTCCGAGACTTGCAACCGCATCCACGACCAGTTCGCCGTTCGCAGGGACGGAGTCAAAGTTCGCATTTGCGATGACGTTTCCGTCGAAGCGAAACTCAATGAAACCTGGGAACGAAGGCAGGGGTGCGGGATTTTTGATCGTAAACAATGCCCGAAAAAGTCCGCTGTCCCAATTCGTGCCGCGTGACTCGATTCGCGTGATTTTCAGTCCGTGCCCGACTCGGTTCTCCACCGGATCACTCTCCGTGTCGCGGATCACTACCTTGGTCTCAGCATTACCTGTTGCCGCGCCGCCAGTCGGCGATGTCAGTGCAACGGTGAAAAAGCGATAGCCGTCGCCTTCGGATGTATTGATGAGCGGAAACGTGAGAATGCGATCGGTCGAATCGCCAGCGGGCCATGTGAGTGTACCAGCCTTGGCCGCCGCATTATAATCCTTGGTGGCAATCGCAGTGTCGCCAGCAGCGGAAACCGCATACTGCACGGTGACTGCGCCATTGAGAACACCGTCGCGCTTCACAACGACCTGAGCGTTCGCGTCGCTCTCCGGCGCATAATAAGCGGTCTTAGAGAAACTGATCGTATCGAAAAGCTGACGCGCGAATACATCGCCGGCGTTGTTGGTGTCCGCGGCAACGATGCCATTCGCACTTGCGACAAATACCGCTACGCGCCCATCGGCGCTTACGCCAGCGCCGGACGAATTACCGGCGTCTGTGCCGTCCGGAAAGCGTGCGGGCATGAAGACCTTGGCACTGGTTCTGTCCACGATCTCCACTTGTTCGCTTGTGCCCGCAACTTTTGAAACCATCGCAATGCGGCTACCGTCGGCGGAAAGTCGCGGACCATACGAGTAGGTCGCCGAAGGTCGGGGTCGCGACACCACTCCTGTTCGAAGGTCGCGCACGAAAACGTGCAGCTGGCCGTTGCCGCCCGGGAGGTTGGTCGCAGTCGAAACGAATGCAATCACGTGGCCATCGTCGCTGATGTTGCCGTCTGCTGCGAAGGCATTCGCCTGCGCGCCGCCAGCGGTAACGCTTGCGAGGACGGTTGTTTTCGCCACGCGATCATGAAGGAAAATATCAGAGGCGACACCATTGGTGTCGCCACTCACGAGGTCGCTGGCAGACGAGGTGAAAACGATCCGCTGCCCGTCATGGTTGAGGTCTGGCGGACCAGTGAAATTATGCACGGTAAGCGTCTGTACCCCATCCGAGCGGACACTCACCCGCGTAGTCGTCCTTGTCACCAAATCATGCACAAATGCGTCGTCCTGACCGTTTGTGTCCCCTGACACGAGATTGCTCGCGCTCGAAATGAACGCAACGAACCGCCCGTTTCCGCTGATGGCAGGGAAGAACGACGAGCCGTTGGCCTCCGTCCCGCCGGTGGCCACGCTTGCACGCAATATCTTCCCCGTCTGACGGTCAAAAACAAAAATATCGCTCACTCCATTCGTGTCGGACGAGGCCAGGTTCGTAGCTGATGACGTGAAAACAACAAAGCGACCATCCGCGCTGATCGCAGGGTCAGTGCTGTCGTCGTTAGCCTCTCCTCCGATGCCCACGCTCGCGCGCATCGTTTCACGCGTGAGTCGGTCGCGGACAAACACATCCCGCTTGTCGAGCTGGTCGTTGCTGACCAGCTCGCCTGACGCGGAATCAAAGGCAACCCAGCGCCCAGTCGCGCAAACCGCCGGGTTTCGACTTGGAGAAAAGCTACTCGGCTCACCTCCCGTACTAACACTGACAATTTCCGTCGCGCCGAACCCTGGGATCCGCAGGGTTAACGAAAGCATGGTGAAAACGAGGAGAACCAAACCTTGGGAGCGAAACGCTGTTTTCATGTGCGCTAAAGTAAGCACCAGCTCGGTCACTTACAATCGCGCATCCTGCCGCGATTCAATCTTCATGGAACCTAATCAGCACCTTCGTTGGGCATTTTGGGAGGACAGTCGATGATCGCTTGAGCGGGGCCTTAATCCGCCCGATTAACTTCCACATTGAAGCAATCAATGCCGCACCGCCGGAGATGGTCGGCTGGTCTGGAGTATGGAGATCACGGGCGAAATGCGCGCGAAAGTCTTTTGGTATTCATTCACGCGATCCACGTTGAAAGCAATCGTCCTGGGAAATGTGTCGCTGCCGTTTCGCAAAAGCATACTTTGGTCAGTCAGTTGCTACGGTCTGCGCCAAAACCTCGGAACCAGCAGATATCCAGTCATCTTATCCGAAATCGCCTGACACGCATTGGGACGGAATGCGCTTTCATCGTTTGAATTCGCAGTTGGATTCGCTATGCACGCGCTCGCTGAGAGAGCGCCGTTTTTTTGCGCTTCCATCATTTGATCCATGCCGACATCCCTATCGTTCGAATCTTTCAAGAACTGCCCGCATCGCTTCGCGGTGGGTGTAATCGGAGTTCTTGCCGCAGTTCCATGCTCAGCTTGCGCGCGAATGTATAGAAAGGCGCCCCGAACTACTGATGGCCGCGAGGTGCATACGGCGCATGTGGTTGTCAGTCCTTGTGCCGAGGTGGAGCGGGTCTGCGACGGCAATATTTGCGGAACTATGCGACCATTAGGCCTGAATGGTGTTGGTGCGGTATTCGCGAAGACGTTAGCACGAATTTTTGCGAACTTTAATGTGTTCACCGGTACCTGCGAATCGAAAGGAAGGTGCATTACATACGTCGCATCCAACCTCTACGATCACCTCGGAGTCGCCAACACACGCCGCTCCATCCCATAACCGCCGCACAGCAAATGAAACGACGCTGCTCAATCGAACAACCGGGGATCAACGGAAACGTGAAAACTCCAAATTTGTTGGGGGCTCCCAGTCTGCTTTTGCCCCTCGTGGCGTTTGCATCCTTCGCATTCGGACAAGACGCGCAGATTCTGGAAATCGAGAACATCGTTCAGGTCGCAAAGAGCGGTATGGCGGCGTGGGCGGCGGCGACTGATGCGCAATCTCTCGCCGTCAGCGACCGCATCCGCACCCGTCAGAAGAGCCGCGCGACGGTCAAGCTCACGGATCTCTACACGATGCGGATGGAGCAATTCACCACCATCGAGATTTCGCCGAAGCTCGTCAGTGGAGGGAAGCCGGAGCTCAATCTTTCGGGAGGTGCGGCGTTCATCTTTAGCCGCGAGGAAGGCGGGGAGATCGGAATCAAGACACCCGCCGCGAACGGAGCTCTCAAAGGAACACAGCTTTTCGTGCAAGTGTCGGGCGGGCGCTCTTTCTTCCATGTGATCGAGGGTAGTGTGGAGATGGGAAACTCGCACGGACGCGTCTTGCTGAATGCCGGCGAGGCAGGCGAAGCCGCGCCGGGCAGCGCTCCGAGAAAGACCGCGTCCATCTCCGCGAAGAACATTCTGCAATGGGCGCTCTATTATCCCGGGGTGCTCGACCCGTCGGAACTCGGCATGAGCGCTGCCGAGCAGCGAGCAGTTGCAGCATCGCTTGCTGCCTATCGGGAAGGCGATCTACTCGGTGCGTTGGAAAAGTATCCCAATCGCGCGCCGGGCAACACGGGTGGCAGGCTGTACAAAGCGGGCGTCCTGGTCGCCGTCGGTCGCGTGGATGAAGCGCGTGTGGCGTTACGTTCCGTTGATGTGAGTAATCCGGGACGCCGTGCACTGGAGCGGATGATCGCGGCGGTGAATTACAGCCCTTCCATGGATCGTAATGCCAATGAGCCGAATCCAGACCCTTCTGGCGTAAGCGTGTCGGAAGAAATGGCGGAGAGCTATTTCCTGCAATCGCGCGGTAATCTTGAGGGAGCACTGGCTGCCGCACGCAGAGCCGCCGCCGGTGCGCCGCAGAATGGCTATGCGTGGACGCGCGTGGCGGAGTTGGAGTTTTCGTTCGGGCGGACTGCCGCTGCTCGCCGGGCGCTGGAAAAGGGCCTATCCCTTACGCCAAAGAATGCGCAGGCCCACGCGCTGCACGGGTTCATCCTGAGCGCGGAAAACCGCATTCGTGCCGCGCAAGATGCGTTTGAACAAGCCATCAGGCTCGACGGCGCACTCGGAAATGCGTGGCTTGGACGCGGGCTGGTGCGAATCAAAAGCGGTCGGCAGGAGGAAGGTCGCGCCGACTTGCAGACGGCGGCAACGGTGGAGCCAGCGTCGGCGATTTTCCACAGCTATCTCGGCAAGGCATTCAGCGCGGAGGGACGCAAGAGCGATGCGCGCAAGGACCTCGATCTGGCAAAGCAGATTGACCCGAACGACCCGACGCCGTGGCTCTACTCGGCGGTGCAACACCAGCAGGAGAACCGCTACAACGCAGCGATTGGCGACATCGAGGAATCGCTCCGACTGAATGACAACCGCCGCATTTATCGCTCCCAGTTCTTACTGGATCAGGATCGAGCCATACGAAGCTCGAATCTCGCGAAGGTTTACCAAAATGCGGGGATGACGGATCTTGCCGTGCGCGAGGCGACTCGAGCTGTGGAGAGCGACTACACGAACGCTTCGGCGCATCTTTTCCTGTCGAACAGCTTCGACGCACTGCGCGACCCGAACCGCATTTCGCTTCGCTATGAGACGGTGTGGTTCAACGAACTGCTGCTGGCGTATCTGCTCGCACCGGTCGGCGGCGGGCCGCTGTCGCAGTTTGTTTCGCAGCAGGAATATTCAAAGCTGCTGGAGGCCGAGGGCGTGGGCGGGAGCTACTCCGGCGAGTGGCGAGATAATGGGCGACTCGACCAGCGGGCGTCGGTGTTCGCCACCTACGGGCGACTGAGCCTCGGTTTCGATTTCTCCTACCTTTACGACAACGGCGACCGCCCGAACAGCGAGACTTCGCGCGAGGAGGTGTATTGGCAGGCGAAGTATCAGGCGTCGCCGGACGATGTCTTCTACACGCTTGGAAAATGGCAGGATCAAGAGAGCGGCGACCTTTTTCAGAACTATGGCAATTTGCCGGGAAGCCTCGGTCTGGACTTCGAGGAAAAACAGGAGCCGGGACTGCTTCTGGGCGGGTGGAACCATCGCTGGGCTCCCGGTGTGCATACGCTTTTCCTTGGCGGGCGGCTGGCGGCGGAGCAGGTGCTCACAGATCCAGCCACGAGGCAGTTGCTGCTCACTCGCGTGCCGAATCCAAAGCTCGGCGCATTTTTGAATCAGTCCGCCGTTTCTGGTCAAATACCAGCGGTGGTTCAGAATCCCGACCAGTCGCTGACTTACTCTCGTGAATTTCTCCGTGGTCTCGCACCATTTCTGGGGCGCGGAGCGGTGGCATCCGCCAATAGCGAACAATTCAGTTTCGCGACATTGCGGCAGTTCGAGATTTATACCGGCGAGGTTCAGCATATCTGGGATACGAAGCACAACACGCTGATCCTCGGTGGGCGCTGGCAGGGTGGCGAGTTTGAGACGGATACCCGGCTCGGGCTGCTCAATCCGGTTAACCAAGGGCTGTATCCACTGCCAGCCGTCAGCCAGCATGTGAGCTTGGATTTCGAGCGGCACAGCCTCTATGCCTACGATTTCATGAAGCCTGCTCCGTGGATTACGCTCATCGCGGGAGCCTCGTGGGATCATATCGAACGCCCGGAAAACTTCCGCAATCCGCCAGTGAGCGAACGGCAGACAGAAGTCGAGCGGCTGAACGGGAAGTTTGGATTCACGCTCTCGCCTTCGCGCTGGTTCACGGTTCGCGGCGTTTATACGGAAGGGCTGGGCGGCGTGACGTTTGACGAAAGTGTACGTCTGGAGCCCAGTCAACTTGCAGGGTTCAATCAGGCTTTCCGCACGCTCATTTCCGAGGACATTGCGGGTTCGGTGGAAACGCCGCTTTATAAAAACTGGGGCCTCAGCATTGAGGGCGCACTGCCGACCAGAAGTTGGTGGGGCGCTTCGTTCAACATCTTGGAGCAGGACGTGGAGCGAACTTTGGGCGCGTTCGATTTGATCAATCATCCGATTTTTCCAGCCGGGGCAGCATCTTTACCCGGTGGCACGACGCAGACACTCGCATACCGTGAGGAAGTTCTCAGCGCGGGGCTCAATCAGCTGATTGGCAGTGAATGGGCGGTTGGCCTTGGCTACCGGCACACCTATGCAGAACTACGCACAATTTTCCAGGAAGTGCCGGTCAGCATCGAAAGAGGAGCGGATCAATTCGATCAGGCCGTGCTGCACGAGGGCACGGTGTACGCAAATTGGAACTCGCCCTCCGGCTTATTTGCGCGGGCCGAACTCAACTGGTATTCGCAGGAGCTTGATGGCGCGGTGGCGGGAGCGCGCACAAACGGCCAGCCGGGCGATGACTTCTGGCAGGTGAATGCGCAGCTCGGTTACCGGTTTCGCAACAATTTGTGCGAGGTCAGCGCAGGTGTGCTGAATTTGAACGACACCGACTACCAACTGAGCCCGCTCACCTATCTGCGGGAACTGCCGCACGAGCGCACTTTCTTCGTGCGTTGCCGCTTTAGCTTCTAACGCAATGCCCGCGTCCAACCAGTCACGCAGTCGATTCCCCGGCATTGTGCAAATTACGGAAGGGCGCACCCGTCTCATTGCGGCGATCGTCGGACTATTGCTCGCGGTCGCTTCCGGTGTGCTGGCTCTGACGCGACTCGGCGGTAGCGTCGTTACGCTCAGCTACGACCTTCCGTTCATCTTCCACCGCAGCGGCACGCCTGAGAACATCGCCATTGTTTATATGGACGAAACCGACGGTGACGCCGTGGACCGCAAAGCGCAGCCGAAGCTGCTCGACATACTCGGTGAGAACGGCGCAGCCGCAGTGCTGTATGATCTCGATTTCCAAGCCCCGTGGAAGGACCCGAAAGTGGACGAGGCTTTCGCGGCTTCCATTCGCAAGTTTCGTGGAGTGGACGCCGACAACAAGGCAATTGCCGGCCAGAAACAACGTCCGGTGTTTTTCGCGTTTATTCGCGAATCCATCCGAAAAACGGGCGTTCAGGGCGAGCGGCTCATCCCGCCCACCGACGTGATCTCCGACGCTGGTGATCCGTCCGGCGAAGACAAAGGAATTGTCGCATTCGTCCACGATGAACGATTCACCGTTCGTGAGCTGATGACGGGCACGCCCGATGAACCCTCCATGACCTGGAAAGCCGCGCTCGCTCTGGGAGCAAAGCTTGATGAAACAACCCGCCTGAAACCGCGCTGGCTGAACTATGCAGGCCCGACTCCGAACCCGGAGGATCCGAATGCCACACCGGCCATCGCTTCGTATTTTTGGAAGGACCTGAAGGAAGGTGCCGCGCCGGGTCTATTCCGGAACAAGATTGTCATTGTCGGCGGGGCTCCCGGTATCGTGGGAGCGGCTGCTGGCGAGGATTTATTCTCTACGCCGTTTCATCGACTTCATCACCGGAGTAATCTCCCGCTCATGAGTGGCGTCGAACTCCAGGCCAATGCGCTCGCAAATCTTTTGAAGGGCAACTGGCTCACGCGCACACCACTCGCGCTTGATTACGCATTCATCGTTGGCGCTGGCATCGCTGCAGGCGTTTTGCTGTCGCTCTTCCGTCCTTTCAAGGCGGTGGGCGCGGCGGTTGCAGTCACGATTCTCCTGATCGCCTATGGCGTTTGGAAGGTGCATTACGTGGGCGTGTGGTTTCCGTGGAGCGTTCCGGCGTTTGTGCAGATTCCCGTTGCACTGGTTTGGGCGATCGGAAGTCGCGCTTACATCGAGCGCTTTCTCAAACTCCGCCTGTCCGAAGAGCAGCGTCGTCTGAAGCAGGCCTTTGCCAAACTCGTCTCTCCCAAAGTGCTCACACAATTGGAGGCGCGCGGCTACGACGTGAAGCCGGGCGGCGAGCGCATCATGGCGGCGATCCTATTTACTGACATCGAAGGCTTCACCGAAATGAGCGAAAACGTGAAGAACCCCGAGCAAATTGTCGCCACGCTCAACGATTATTTCCGGCGCACGACCGGTCATATTTTCGATCATAATGGCACTATAACCAAGTTCATCGGCGATGCCATTGTCGCCGTGTGGGGCGCTCCGGTTCCGGACCCCGATGCCGCAAAAAACGCGGTGAATGCCGCATGGAAGCTCCACGAGTCTGACAAACTCGTCGTGGATGGCCAGGAGTTGCGCACGCGGGTCGGCATCCACTTTGGCGATGTCGTCGCGGGTTACATCGGTACGGAGCAACACAGCGATTACACCGTCATCGGAGACGCAGTGAACAGCGCCGCGCGACTTGAAGGACTCAACAAGGTGTTCGGCACCAGCATCCTCATCACCGAGGAGGTAAAGCAGCATATCGGCACCGACTACCGTACTCGCCGCGTTGGCAAGTTCCGAATGAAGGGCCGAATCGAAATCGCGATTGTACACGAACTCATCGGTCCTGCCCGGCGGGAGGCCGAGCCCGACTGGATCACCGCTCACCACGAAGCCCTCTCCTTCCTTGAAAAAAACGATCGCCCGTCCGCGCAAAAGCTCTTTGAAGAAGCCAACACCCGCCGCGGCCGCAAAGGGGACCCTGTCGCTGCATACTACCTCGCCCACCTCGCCAGTAACAAACCGTGCGTCGACGGAGTGATTGATTTGCTTTCAAAGTAGTAAGTGGCTTGCGGGACCATTGTGTTCCCTGCTGTTCGCGCAATGCGAAGTGGTGTGGATGGCGCGTTGCGTGTCGAGTCACTGCATGAAAGGCTCTAGTTGTGGCAGTTGGCATTTCAGACGGAGGAGGGAGATTCATTTCCTCCTTGGATAATTAAGGCGCAGGTGTTAACAGCAGCGCCATTCCTATGGTTGCCGTCACCAGTTGTGAACGAATAGGCGCACATTCATTCGCTGAGTCGAGCTTTGAGCGACGGTCCATGTCCCACCCCGGAATTTCATGAATACCAATCCGCAGAATGGTGCGAACCATTACTCGTTCAATGGTCTGTGGTGTAACGTGCTCGCTGGAGTTCGAACGATTGCGGACAATGACATTCGGAAGCTCGGTTCACCATATTGGTATCCGATTTATGCCTGGTGGCGGAGGGCCGGACTTCCTGCGAAGAAGGCAGTCTTTGCAACTGAAGGGGCATTTGAGCGGTGGGTTGGTCCCGAGCCGCCGCGTTTGGACGATGCGGGTTCACTTTCAATGAGGGAATGGGCGATTGCGCGGGTCGGGAATCTCGCGGAGCGGGGTGTAAAGTTGCTCGGAGTTCCGCCGATTGGTCTGGACGCGGAGTGGGCGGAAGATCGTTACGCACGCGAACCTGAGGGTGATCCGGATGCAATTTTCCATAGGCGTTGGGCGCTCACGGTATTGGAGATAGCGGTTGATTTGTTGCGCTCAGAGCATTCATCGCCGGAAAAACAGGAAGCTCTGTCGAAGGTATTGCCCCATCTGAGTGGCTCGGACAATGGCGCGCCTGAGGGAGTTGGAGTGGGGATCTCCGCGGTTCGTCGGCGCTTCTGTGAAATTCTGCGCTCGGTCGTCGGAGACACGGTCGCCAATCCGGCCGAGATCGATGTGGAAGTGAAAGTGCTTCGTGCAGCCGTATCGGGCGTGCATCGACCGACCGCTTCTGCACCAGCTCCGTCGAGGCTCGCGGGATTGGAACCGGAGCAGTGGTTTGAGTGTGCGATGCGTGTGGATGAACCGGTGTCGGACCACATGACCTGGACGCCTCCGGGTCTCGATGAAGTGATACGACTTTTTCCGAAATATCAGATTCTTTCACTGATCGCGCATGGGGGGATGGGGGCGGTGTACAAAGCGCGGCAGGCGACACTGGAGCGGACGGTGGCGATTAAACTGATGCCTCTCGAGGTGAGCGCGAATGCGGAATTTGCGGAGCGATTCGGGCAGGAGGCAAAGACGATGGCCTACCTGAATCACCCGCACATCGTGGCGGTGTACGAGTTCGGAAAGACGTCGGAAGGGCATCTGTTTTTCGTGATGGAGTTTGTCGAAGGCGACAATCTGCATCAGATTATCCACGTCGATGGGCTCGAGCCCGAGCGGGCTTTAACAATCTTTGAGGATGTTCTTGATGCTCTCGATTATGCGCATGGCAAGGGCGTTGTGCATCGCGATGTAAAACCGGGGAATGTGATCGTGAACGCGGAAGGTCGTGCAAAAGTTGCAGACTTTGGCCTCGCACGTTTGAGCCAGCCGGGAGCTCAATCCACAGGAATGGCGACGGGAGTGGTGATTGGGACGCCGGATTACATGGCGCCGGAACGGTTGCATAACACACCGGTGGACCATCGAGCTGATATTTTTTCGCTGGGAGTGATGCTCTACGAAATGTTGGTGAGAGAGGTCCCGTGCGGCGTCTTTGACCCGCCTTCGAAGCGCGTTGCTGTGGATGCGCGGCTTGATGCGGTTGTGTTCAGAGCCATGCAGCAGGCACGAGATCGGCGTTACCAGACATGCGGCGAAATGAAGGCTGCGATCCGTGCAATCCGAACGCAACATCCGGTGCCCGTTGCAGTCAAAGGACCTCAGGCTGTTGGAAAGGTCGTCCCCCAATTACCGAGACCTGCGACTGCTGCGCAACCGCGCTCGCGGAAAGGAATGTATATCGGCGGTGGCGCGGTTGCGGCGATTGCGTTTGCGATCATTCTGTGGCCGAAAGGCCGAAACGAAGGGCTGAGCGAGGCTGAGAGGGCGCTCGCAGCCAGAGGGGGCAATTCGAAGGTTGAAGCGAAACCCGAACCCACCCCGAAGCCCACTCCAAAGTCACCGGCAATCCCGATTCAGGATGCGAGTGACATTGCATCATTCGACGGTTCCCGATTCCAACTCGTCCACGGTTCGCTGACGTGGGACGAAGCGAGGTTGGTCGCGGAATCGCTGGCCGGACGTCTCGCGACGGTCACAAGCAAGGAAAAGGATGATTTTCTCCGCCAGGCATACTCTCCGGCGCTGGGTACGCAGGGGAGCTTCGCGATGCTCGGAGGATATCGGTTGAAAGCCGGATCAGCGTGGCAATGGCTTGGTGACGAGGAGTGGAACTATCAAGGATGGGCGCAAGGAGAGCCGAGCCACAATTCGGCGAAAGCCACGGAATTCCCGTTGTATTTGGTTCTCTCGCGCCTCTCGCCGGCAAAAGGCGGAGGGCTCGCATGGAGCGACAAGACGCAGGCTGAATCGGCCCGCACCGATTTTCCGACGAGGTGTCGTGGATTCATCCTCGAGTCGCGAACCGATACGCTTGCTGCTCGTGATGCTGCGGAAAAGGACCGATGGAAGGATGCGTTTGCCGGAGTGATCCCGCCGGAGGGTTGGATGTTTGCCGACGGGGTGCTGACTCACCCGGCAGGCGCGATATCGACCTGGCAGTCGGACGTAAAAATGCGCGATGGAGTGATTCGCGTAGCGTTTGATTGGACGACGGCGAGTAGCGTGCAAATCGGCGTACGCAACGATGGGGAGTCGATGATTCGCCTCGCATTCACCGGGGCAAATGGTGCGGGTAATATTGGTGTGAAGCTGGAGAAATTTCTGATCGGCGATCGGTCGTCGGTGTTGCTGAGTCCCGAACTAAAGGTCGCTCCACAACCTGCGCCGAAGTCGCAGATGAGCGTAGAGATTCAGGCTGTCGGGGATCTGATCATCGTTAGGGCAAATGATCGTATACTGGCCGCACGCGACCCTCAGCCGAAGGAGGGTCAGCCGTACTTGTGGATCAGGAAAGAAAGCGCGCAGTCGGTCTCAAAGTTTGAGTTGCTGAGTCTCGAGCCATCTCCCGCCACCTTTGCTGCAAACACGAAGCCACCGGCGGCTGTTCCTGCCGTTCCTGAGCAGGGACCGATGAAGGCACCGTCCGATGCTCCCATGCCCGCGACTCCGGTGCCGGTCGCTCCTGCACCGGTCACGCCGCCGGTTCCTGTTGTCGAATCCGAAACAGCAAAATGGCTTGCGGCGGCTGAAGCTCAGTGGAATCCGATTTTCCAACGCGATGTCACGGCTCCGTTCGAAAAAGCAGTCGCGGAACTGCGCCAGCAATATATCGCCACGCTCGACAGGAACATTGCTGCTGCGAGTCAGGCCAACAACCTTGACGAAGCTCTGATCTGGCGGAACGAGCGGATCCGCGTTGGAGCTCAGGCACCGCATGAAGATGTGAATCCTCCGCCTACGCACCCTGCGCTCATTCAGCTCCGGGATAACTGGCGTAAGAACTTCATAAAATTGGATCATGCGAGATTCACCCAGGCGAAGATTTTGCACGCGCGGTATGATGCGCTCCTCGACCAAAACCAGAAGGCGCTCACACTACGCCAGCGTCTCGACGATGCTCAACTGGTGAAGACGCGACGCGAGGAAATTGCGCGCGACTGGCTGAAGCCCGCGCTCGATGCGACGCAAGCGCTTGCTCCAGTCGCGATTCCCGCGGGCAAACTCAAGGGCCGCGAGGCGCTGGAGTTTCTGCTCGCGGCCCGCTGGCGTGTGGTTCTCGAGGAGGGCGGGAAACGCGTTCCGATCACCGGGCCCGACGAAATACCGCACTCTCAATTTGAGATTCTGGAACTGGCGACACCGGACAAACTCGTGAAGGATGTCAAAATCCCCACCGATGAGGATCTCGCGCAACTCGCGCCGATGCTTGGATTAAGGCGGTTTGAATTGCGCGGCGCGCCAATCACCGGAGCGGGTCTCGGATTCCTTTCTCAGGCTGAAGAGCTCAATGAGTTTGTGATTGATTCGCAAGTCCTCACAGACGCCGTCTATTCGGCGCTCTCGCGTTCCAAAAAACTACGACGACTCGTTCTGCGTGGCGGAAAGGACTTCACCCTCGCGCGGTTCTCCGAACTGCCGTGCATTTCGAGTCTGCACCAAATTGAAGTCAGAACTGCCGGCTCATTCCTGCCCGCGGGCACGCTCGCAAAGGCGCGGGAGTTGCAGCAAATCATCATTGAACGTCCGGCAATCACTGCCGAGCAACTCACGGCAATCGCATCATTGCCGGCTTTGACCAAACTGACATTCAATAACTGCCAGAATCTCCCTGCATCCGGCTGGAAATCCATGGAGCAATCGAAGCTCGAACATCTCAGCTTTCAGAACAGCCCGCTCGTTGGCCTGGACCTGGGCTTCATCGGTGCGATGCGCAAACTCGAGTCTCTCGAAATTGATGCGACTGATGTGCCGCTTCTGGCGAAGATCACCGGAACAAATGCGACACGTGCGATCACGCTCTCGCCATCGCGTCCCGGAACAGATTCAGCCCTCATGGTCATCGCCAATTCCTTCCCGCGGCTCGAATCGATCATGATGGGGCGCTCATCCGATTCATTCACGCCGGCCGGAATCCGGGCACTCGCCAAACTCCCAAAGCTCACCAGCGTCGGTTTCAGCGCTCAGAACATTTCCGATGAACAACTCGCCGCAATCGCAGCATTGCCTGCCCTCGATACGCTCAAAATGCCGGGCAGCGGTATCTCCAACTCCCAACTCGCGATTCTCGGCAAATTCAAATCCCTGGGAACGCTCGTCTTGAACGGGACCAAGCTGACCGCTGACGCAATTGAGCCGCTAAAAAGCCTGCGCACGCTACACGAGCTTGATATTCGTGATACTGAGATTCCGCCCGCAGCAGTCGCCGAACTCCGAAGGCTTTTACCAAAGTGCAAAATTGACCGCTGATCTACGCAAAATCGCCTTTTCGTAACGGACGGAACGAAACAAAGCACTGTTCATCTCAGGCAGTGAAATTGATTACGGCAGGTGGCAAGATCTGCGTGAACCTCGAGCGATCGAATATCTATTCGCCGAACGTTTCGCGCAGGTAGTTCCGGCTTTGGGTGGCGATAGCTTCGGGGCCTTCTTCGAACTTGAAGACTTCCACGCTCACGATTCCGTCATAGCCGGTTTCGCGCAGGGCGGCTGCGATGGGGCGGAAATCCACCTCACCAAAGCCGGGGCCCTTGAGGTTGGCGTCGTTGGCGTGGAAGTATTCAAAACGGCCCGCGCTCTCGCGGATGATTTGAGGGATCGGCTTTGCTTCGGAACACATCGCTTTTACGTCGAGAATAATGCTCATGGCGCGGCTGCCAAATTGCGCTGCAAAGCGGATGCCTTCCTCGGCAGTGTTCACGAAATTTGTCTCAGCCGGAGCCAGCGGCTCGAAGCAGATTACGACTCCGCGATCCTCCGCGCGCTTCACGGCGTCGCGAAAGACGTCTGTAGCCCAGGCCCATGCCTGCTCGTAGGCGACCCCTTCCATCACGTTGCGTTGCTTCGGCGAGCCGACGATGATTCGATTGCTGCCGAGGTCTGCGCAGCAATCGACGAGTTCACGGAAATATGCCGATGTTTTCGTGCGCACTGATGCATCCGGCGAGGTGAGATACATTCCTTCGGCCTGCACGAGCACCCAATGGAGTCCGCTGATTCCGATGCCGGCCCGTGCCGCGCTGTCGCGAATCCTTACTCGTTCGGTTGCGGATATCTCGGTCACGTATTTCGCGACCGTGAACGGCGCGATTTCCACGAAGTCGTAGCCGGCCTTTTTCGCGTAGGCGAATGTGTCGTCGAGAGACCATCCTTGGAAGATTTCGTTGCAGATGCCGAATTTCATGGCGGCACGATGCGATGAAAATCCCACCGCTCGCAACGCTCAATCGAAGTGGCGGCTTTTCATTTACGTGAACGCATCTTAGCGTCTGCACCACATGGCCGGTAGAAATCGCCCGAATCCCGAAGTTTGTCCTGTGTGCGGAGAGGATGTCCCGCGCAATGCAAAGGCGTGTCGCGGTTGCGGGGCGTGCCACGAGAGCGGATGGAATGAGATTTCCAATATCTACGACGGTCTCGATCTGCCCGACTATTCTTATGAGGATGAGGATGAGGATGAAAAAATTGCGCGTCCCAAATTCCGCCAGCGGAAGGCGCCGGAAAGAAAAGGACTGCATCCGGGATGGCGGATTGTCGCGCTCGTGCTTGTGATCGCGTTTTTTGCGGGCTTTTGGAAGTGGCTGTATGCGCAGTTCGTGAACTGGGGAGCCAAATAGGAGTCAACCTTTCAACGGCAGGCGCACGGCGATGAAGCTCTTCGTCATACCGAGCCATCTTTCGCGGCGTATTTCGCAATCGGGAAACAGCGTGCGCATTTCACGATACGTGAGCAGGCGGAGTTCGCCGACGAGTTGCTCGAGATTCACATTGTCGCCGCGCCGGAGCCAGCCGCGCACGCTGAACCAGCGGAACAGAAAGCGGTGCCAAGAGCGCGGAAGCCAGTGGATGCAGACGGCGACGAAATGCGGCTCGATCGGGAACCAGCGGTTTGGCGTTTGCACGTAAACACCCTTGCCGGTGCGGCGCAGTTCGGAGGCGAAGCGCTGCTGGGCGTCCCATGTCGTGAGGTGTTCGATGACGCTGTTGGAGTACGCGATGTCGAACGAGGCGTCCGGCAGCTTCAACGCACATCCATCGCCGACGACATAGCGGAAATTCGGCGGCATGTTCCAGGACGACGGGATGTCGTCCACGTTGAGAATGGTGAACCGGCAGTCCACGCCGAGCGTTTCCCAGTCGTAGTAGTTTCCGCCGACGTCGAGAATCGTCGTACTTTCTCCGGGCGCGAAAGTTTCGCGGAAACGCCGCATCCTTGCCGCGCGGAATTTCGGCTGCCAGCGGGCGTAGATGGAGTAGATCGAGGGCACACTCAGCGGGCGATGATGGCGCGCTGGCCGTCGAACAGCTCGCCGATTCCCTTTTTCGCGAGTGCGAGCAGCGCGGCCATCTCAGCTTCGGAAAAAGTGCTCTCCTCGCCGCTGCCTTGAAGTTCCACGAATTGCCCGCTCTCGGTCATCACGACGTTCATGTCCACCGCAGCGTCACGGTCCTCGATGTAGTTCAAGTCAAGCAGGGCCTCACCGTTGAACATGCCGACGCTCACTGCGGCGACGAGCTGTTTGATGGGCCATTCCTTGATGAGGCCGGCAGCCATGAGCTTTTTGCACGCGAGTGCGGCAGCGACGCTTGCGCCGGTGATGCTCGCGGTGCGGGTGCCGCCGTCTGCGGCGAGGACATCGCAATCGATCCACATGGTGCGCGAGCCGAGCTTCTCAAGGTCGATGGCGGCGCGGAGCGAGCGTCCGATGAGGCGCTGGATTTCCGACGATCGGCCGTCGAGTTTTCCTTTGCTGATGTCGCGCGCTTTGCGCTGCTCGGTGGAGTAGGGGAGCATCGAGTATTCAGCGGTGACCCACCCGCCGGTGACGTTCTGCTCCTTCATCCAGCGCGGAACGGATTCCTCGACCATGGCGGAGCAGATCACGCGGGTGTTGCCCGTCGAGATCAGGACCGAGCCGGTCGAATTCGGAGCGAAGTCCGGGGTGAAGGAAAGCGGGCGGAGTTGATCGGGATTGCGGCCATCGTGTCGTGACATGCGGGAGCGAATGGCGGTTTGGAATGCTTCGCGCAATGCTGAATTCGCATTTGACGCAATCGCGCGGAAACGAATGCTGGCGGCGATGCAGCAAACGGTCACAACACGCGTTCCCGGAACGACGGCGAATCTCGGTCCCGGCTTCGACAGCCTGGGCATCGCGCTCGGGCTTTCCAATGAAGTCACGATTTCACGCAGCGCGCGCACGGAGCATCCGGCGGTTTTTTCCGGTGCGGCGGATGCATTCTTCAAAGCAGCGGGCGTCGCGCCTTTCGGATTCGATTGGAAAATCGAAGGCGAAGTGCCGCAGTCGCGCGGGCTGGGAAGCAGCGTTACAGTGCGACTCGGTGTGATGCACGGATTGAATGCGCTGAGTGGTTCGCCGTTGAATCCCAATGCGCTTTTCGAGTTGTGCGCAGCACTCGAAGGGCATCCTGATAATGCGGCGCCGGCGGCGTTCGGTGGCTTTGCCGTTTCGCGTTCGGGCGCGGAGACGATTCGCTGCGAGGTCGCGCCGGAGTTGAAGTTTGTGTTGCTGATTCCCGATTTCGAAGTGAGCACGCCGGTGGCGCGGAGCATCCTGCCGGATTCGATTCCGAGACGGGACGCCGTGATGAGTTCCTCGAACGCTTGCCGGATTACGGCGGCGTTTCTTACCCAGCGCTACGAGCTCCTGCGCGGGAGTTTTGCCGACGGGCTGCATCAGCCCTATCGCGAGCGACTGATTCCGTTTCTCGGAAAGGTTATCGCAGCAGCGGAGAATGCCGGGGCAATCGGCGGATTCCTGAGCGGAAGCGGTTCCACGATTTGTTGTGTCGCTTTGGAAAATGCCGATGCGATCGCCGCTGCGATGAAGACTGCGAGCGGAAATGCGGGTGCTTACACGTTAATCCGATCCGCAGACAATCGCGGCGCTACTGTCCTTATCTGAACATGGCACTCCGCGACAGCCTGGACCGCTTTGAGCAGTTTGCGACCGATGTAATTTTGGAGCGCCGGTTCGGGAAGCGTGCGCTTTTCTTGCGGTGGTTCCTCTACGGGCTCTCGTGGATTTTTCGCTTCGGCGTGCAGACGCGGTTGTGGCTTTACCGAAAGCGCATCCGGAAAGGACGGCAGCTTGGCGTCATGGTCCTGAGCGTCGGAAATCTCACGGTCGGGGGAACGGGCAAAACGCCGGTTGTGGAAAAGCTCGCGCGGGAACTTACCGATGGCGGTCGCAAGGTGGCGATTTTGTCGCGCGGCTACAAGAGTGTGAAGCTGCCGTTTCACCGGCGTTTCCGGCGGAGATTTTTCGGGAAGTTTAAGCCACGCGTCGTGCATGACGGGCGACGGTTGCTGCTGGATTCGGCGTGGGCGGGCGACGAGCCATTCATGCTCGCGCGCTCACTTGGTGATGTTCTCGTGCTCGTGGACCGTGACCGTGCGCGAACCGGCAGACACGCGATCCGCGAATATAATGCGGACCTTCTGCTGCTCGATGACGGCATGCAGTATCAGGACATTGAGCACCGGATTGATATATGCCTCGTGGACCGCGGTGCACCGTTCGGAAACGAATTTCTGCTGCCGCGCGGAACTCTGCGTGAACCGCCGGGAAACATCCGGCGTGCGCAGTATGTCCTCATCACCAAATCAGTCGCGGGGGAAAACGAGGAATTGATCCAGCGCATCCAGAGCTACAACCCGACGGCGGAAATCATCGAGTGCGCGCACAAGCCACAGTATTTGCAGAACCTCTACGATCCCGCCGACCGGCGTCCGCTCGACTTCCTCAAAGGCCGCTATATCGGGGTGCTTAGCGGAATCGCACGCCCCGAGAGCTTCGAAGGATCTCTGACCAAACTCGGGGCGAATTCGGTGATCACAGCACGGTTTGCGGATCATCACCGCTTCAATGATGAGGAGTTGCGCGATTTTGTGACCCGCGCCGTGAACCGCGATTTGGATTGCATCGTAACCACGGAGAAAGACGCCGTGCGTTTCCCTGCGAAGATTGCGGGGATCGAGAAACTGGAAGTGCCCATCTATTACCTTCGCATCGAAGTGGAAATCATCCGGGGACAGGAAAGCTGGGATCGACTGATCGGGCGTTTGACAAAGAAGCGAGATGTGATGGCCCCGGAGCGTTTCGTAGTTTGAGGCTCATTCCGGCGTCCGGCGTTCAACCATTGAGCCACCAATAGGCGCACGGTTTCGTCAGGTGCCGGTCGGCTTTGATGAAGAATTCCTCGATATTCGCAGCGATGACCTTCGGGTTCTTCCACGTGAGATGAATCGTTTCGGTAAATCCGTCCACGATTCGATACGGGTCGGATTCCGAGCGTGCGGCCAGGTCCAGTGCTGCGTAGTCGCCGTCGTGCAGCCGGATGAGCCCAAACATAGTCGGCGGTCCGGATTCGCCGGGTGGTTCTCCATATATCGCCATTGAGATGGTCTCGACCTCTTCGATGGGATGAAGAAGGAACGTTGGGTCGTCATCGGGGCCCATGCGGAGTCCGTTTGAAAGTCGGTAGATCGCTTTGAGCGATTCCGGCATCAGCACGCCGTTTTGTTGTTCCCACTCTGCAATCTGTGACTCGGGGGCGGGTTGTGTGGTGCGGTGTTTTGCGAGAATTGGGACAATCAGTGGGCTCATAATGTGTTCCGGGATTTGAGGGCTTTTGTTACGGGCGGGGAAAGGGATTTGAGCAGTTGCCGGCTACGAGGCCGCGGTGCGTTTGCACATGATATAATCGTCCATCACGAAGCCGTGGCCGATGTCGAATGTGGCTTCTTTTTCAATGTGGAACCCTGCTTTCGTGTATGCTTCGATGGCGGACGTGTTGCGCTTGTTTACCTGCAACCAGACCTCGTTCCCGCCAAGTCGGGCCGCCTGTGTCATCACATGCGCGAGCAATTCGCGACCGATTCCTTGGCGCTGGTGGGCTGTTGCGACGTAGAGCTTGTGCAATTTCACGCGCCCGTCGGACTCGATGCCGTAGCTCGTAAACGCGATCGGCTGGCCGTGAAGTTCGGCAATTTCCCAGTGCGGACCCTCGCGAAGCTGGCGCTCGATTTCGGCGGGGGAATACATCCATTCGAGCATGAAGTGGATCTGCTCCACGGTGATGATCGACGGGTAGTGTGCGTGCCAGATTTCGTGTGCGAGCAAGCGAATCTGCGGGATGTCGGCGGTGGTTGCGGCACGGATGTGCATGGATGCTTGAAGGAGAGGGTGGTATGGCTCGCCGAGCAAGTCTTTATGCGGTTCACCGGTTTTTCCATATATTGTGTCACTGGGCGGAAAAACCACCATTAGTAGTGTTGACACGCTCTTTTCGAAACCCATACTTCACACGGATATCGGATGGAAAACAGGTGCTTTTCCGTCGCGAAATCCGGGATGTCTGCCGGTGGCTCGGACGGCATCTTTAATCAACAAAAGCCGCCCAACACACAATGGCTGATATATCCAAGAACATCCTGAGCAGCGACGTCGAAATCAAAGGCTCGCTCAAATTCCAAAACGAACTGACGATCGACGGCAAGATCGAAGGCGAGATCACCTCGTCGGGAGTCCTCACCGTCGGCGAGAACGCGGAGATCAAAGGCGAGATCAAGACGAAGTCGGTCACCATTCTCGGCAAGGTCCATGGCAACATCACGGTGGAAGAGCGTTGCGAACTGAAGTCGCACGCGATCCTTCACGGCGACTTGAAGGCGACCCGACTCGTGATCGAAGATGGCGCGACGTTCGTCGGAAAATCCGAAGTGACTCCAAACAAGGTTTCGATGCGCCAGCCTGAAATCGTTCGTACGCCGGTGACCGGCGCGGGCGGAGCGGGACGCTAAAAGCGCCCGCCAGTCGGCGGAATCATCAATATTTGCACCCGCACCACGGGACCGGCAAAGCGTCTCCAAATGCTGAGTCCGGTCCCGTGGAGTGCGGTGTGGGTGCTCTGTTTGCGGGTAGAGACCCGGAGCCCCGTATTTGAGCCCGCCTACATTCGCACGCCCAGATCCTTCCGTGGCAAAAAACCAGCGCCGCAATACCGAAAAACTCTCCGCCGTCTGCCCGCATTGCGGACACGTGCAGGATGAGTCTGTACTGCTGCGAACAACCATTTGCCGGAAGTGCCGCAACGAGTATCCACTTGAGCACGCGCCGGACGGGCAGGATGCGAAGATCGTAAAAACGCCGGGCTTCTTCGATAAGCTGAACAAGATGATGTTCGGCATCAAGGAGCGGGAAGTGGTGTGTTTCACGTGCGCGCACACGCAGATTTTGAGCACAGAGGCGCAGAGCACGATGTGTCCGGACTGCGGGTCTTACATCGACCTGCGGGATTTCAAAATCACGACTCCGTTCAGCCGCAGCGTGCAGACTGCTGGCGAACTGCACATCGCGCCGAAAGGCGATGTTACCAGCACGAAGATCGCCTGCGGTTCGGCAAAAATCGAAGGCAGCCTGCGGGGATATCTTGTCTGCACCGGCACGGCGACTCTGCGCATGAAGGGCCGCGTGACCGGTGGGATAGATTGCAAGAATCTGGTCGTGGACAAAAAAGCGGACGTGGAATTTGTCCGCACGATGAAGTGCAAGGAATTCACCGTGCGTGGCAAATCGCAGGCGAAGATTATCGCGGACAAGGTTATCATCGACAAAGGCGGGTGGCTCGAAGGCACGGTGTATGCGCGGGCAATTACCGTGGAGAAGGGCGGTGTGTTTTGCGGGGAACTCTTCATTGGTCAGGACGAGCTCGATGTCGCTCCGGAGCCCATCGAGGAGGACAAGGAGCTCGCGCGGTTTGATGAGGATGATATCGGCTACGGCCCGATCAAGTGGCAGGAGCCGCCGCGGGTGAAGGACGATGACGAGATTTAGCGGAGCGGGATTATATTTTGGTTCCGCGATTGAATGCCTGGGGCGCGTGGTGTAAAAGAAGGAATGACAACGCCCGAAGCCAATCCGCGTCTGAACGTAAGTGTGCCGTTGACCGGAGCACCGACCGGTGATTTTGCGATAACTGCGATGAGCGTCGGGCCTTCGCCAGTTCGGGGCGGTGCGGCGATTGTGGCGGAGGCGTCCGTCCCGACCGTGGGTTCTGCGGTGGTGAATCCGGCGTCGAAGTTCTTGAATCTCGATGTTCCGTGCGGCGAGATTTCCGCGGTTCCCGATGCTTGTGTAAAAGCGGACGGCGAGCTTTCCTTTTCAGTCTCCGGCGCGGCGCGTGCAACTCCGGCGGCTGCGATTGCGACTGCAAAAGTAGACGGCGCAGCGGCCGATACGGCGGCGTCGCTGAACCTTGGCTCGCCGAAGTTTTCCTACTGATTTTATGGACACCCAACGCCTCTGGCTCATGTATCCGAGCCGCCACGTCACCCGACCGGTCATTTGCGAACTCGCGAAGAAATTCGATGTGGAGTTCAACATCCGGCAGGCAAGCGTGAACGATGAAATCGGGCTCGTTTCGATGGAACTGAAGGGCGACCGCGATGTGGTGAAATCGGCGATTGCCTGGCTGGAGGAGCAGGGGATCAAAGTCGAACCGGTGGAGATTCAGACAATCGAAGGGTAATCATCCCGGAGTTCGGTGTGATTTGAGCACTGGGCAGGGAAATCGCACATGGCCAGTCCACGGGAATTCATCGTAGAGCCTTCGCAACGCGGAACGCGGCTCGATCACTATCTCGGCGAACTCGGGATGGAGCATTCGCGCTCGCGGCTCCAGCAGTGGATTCGCGACGGGCATCTCACGGTTGACGGGGCGATCGTGCGTCCGAATCACAAGCTTCGCGGCGGGGAGAAAATCGTGCTCATTGAACCACCGGCTGTCGCGAGCACCACGGAGGCACAGGACATCGCGCTGGAGGTTCTTTTTGAAGATGCGGACGTCATCGTGATCAACAAGCCGCCGGGACTTGTCGTGCATCCGGCTGCGGGTCACCACGATGGAACGCTGGTCAATGCGTTGCTATTTCACTGCGATGAACTGAGCGGTGTGGGCGGCGTGGAGCGACCGGGAATCGTGCATCGGCTCGACAAGGAGACGAGCGGTTGCCTCGTCGCGGCAAAAAATGATGCCGCGCACCAGTCGCTCGTGGAGCAGTTCGCCGAGCGGGATGTAACGAAGGTCTATCTTGCTATTGTGACCGGTGCGATGAAGCGCCGCGAGGGAATTGTGGATGTCCCGATTGGCAGGCATCGGGTGCACCGGCAGAAGATGGCGGTGGCGCGACCGGGTGAAGGCAAGGAAGCCAAGACGGGCTGGCGCGTGCTCGGCGAGGTCACCGGCGGCACGCTGGTGGAATGCACGCTTTACACGGGCCGGACGCACCAGATCCGCGTTCACATGAAACATCTTGGAAATCCGCTCGCGGGCGATGAAACGTACGGTTCGCGCGGTGCATTTTCGCGGCAAATGCTTCACGCGTGGAAGCTCGGCTTTAATCATCCGAGGACCGGCGAGCGGCTAGAGCTGGTTGCGCCGATTCCTCCGGATTTCCGCGAAGCCGGTGCGGCCGCTGTCATCGAAAACGCTCAGCCTGTGTCGCCGGCGGTGCCGAAGCGTGCTCCGCGGATGGTCTAAATATCTGACAATTGGCCAAGACAAGCGGCGGCCGGACGGGTATAAGCGGCAATCCGTACACTCTGCTTATGCCGCCCATGAAACACTCTTCACTTCGTCTTGCATGCCGGATGGTCATCGTCGCCTCGTGCAGCGGCTCGATTTTGGCGGCCCCGATTTCGCCCGAACCAATTCGCGATGCGGAGCAGCGGCAGGAGCAGATTGGTTCGCAGACGCGCAATCTTGTTGCCGCGCTGGACACGATGCTTGGCGAGTACGAGCGCAACAATCTCGGCGGCGATGAGGCGCTGACGGTGAAAGGATTAAGGGCAAATCTCGAACGGCTGAGTATCGAGGAAATGAGGACCGTGGTGGATTTGCTTCAGCAGGCGAGAGCCGTGCAGGATCGCGGTGCCGCGGCGCAGACGGTGGCGGACGCATTTTCGGCGCAAAAGCGCATCTCGGTGGAAATGGCCCGCATCCTTGCGGCGCACTCGCGCCAGGCCGAGGCTGCGGAGGTTTCCAAACGCCTGAATGAGCTCGCCGACCGTCAGGCACGAAATCTTCGCGACGGCATCCAGCTTGCGCGGATGAATCAGTGGCCGGGCGGCGGGAATTTCGAGGCGATGCGGAACGCGCAAATGGAGACGCAGCGGGGCGAACAGGCGGCGATTGCGCAGGAGGTGCAGCTTGCGGCGGGTCGGCTTCAAAAGCTGGCCGAAGGTCCGATGGATGCCGCAGCAGCGCGCGATTTGCAGCAGGTAACGGCGCAATTGAAGAAGGTGGAAGCCGACACGCAGGCTGCCGCGGAGCAGTTGCGGATGGGGCAGCTTCAGGCTGCGCTTGCGCAGGAAATGACGGGACGTGATGAATTACGAAAGGCCGCGCGCGCAGTGGCTCCGAGGGAGCGCGGCGCGGAGGCGCTTCGCAAGGCCGAGGCGGAACTCGGGCGGATGATCGATGAACAGGAAATGGTGCGCGGCTCTACGGCAAGGCATCCGGTAGAAAAGGATTTTGACAAATGGCTGGCAGACCGCGCGGCTTCGAGTGACCCGCAAAAAGCACTAGGGCGCGAGTTTCGCGGAAAGCCGCTGGAGCAGCTCAAGCAAAGCCCGGAGATTCAGGCGAAGTTTAATCAGGAGATGAACCAAAGCAGTGCGGTGCTCGGCCGGATGGAGGATCAGCAAAGCGAACTTGCAATTAAGAACGATTTTCTTGGCCAGGATTTGGCGGATGTCGCGCGAGCTGCCGGCTCGCTCAAGGACGCAAACAAGGCGATGCAGGAAGCGCGGGCCGCGCTGAAGGCGATGAATGCATCCGATGCCGCGGCGAAGCAGGCGGCGGCGATTGAAAAAATGTCTGCAGCCCGCGACGAAGTGCGGCGTCGCGCCGAGGAGGCTGAGATGCTCGCGACTCGTGGAGGGGACAAGGCGGCAAATCTGGAAATGTTGAAGAACGCGGTTGAGAATCTCGCGAAGGAGGAGGCATCCGTGGCGCAGGCTGCGAAACCCGAACGAGCCCAGCAGGCGGATGTCGCACGTCGCGCTGAAAAGATGACCGAGCGTGCCGCGGAGATGGCTCCGGCTGCGGCCGAGGCTTTGAAAAGCGCCGTCGCGAATGCGAAGAATAGCGAGCAGGCCATGGCGGATTCGAATTTGAACAAAGGCCGCGAGGAGGCAGCGCAGGCCGCGAACAACCTCGCGAAGGCGGCTGCGGAGATTGCGAAGGAAATTGCAAAAACCGACGCAGCGAAGCAACTCGCGCAGGATGCACTCGCGTCGCTCGGTGAGCTTGCGAAGCTGATCGAGCAGGAGCAGTCGATCGACCTTGATGCGGCGAAGGCTGCGGCGCTTGGCGAAAAGCGGGGGAAGGAGGAATTCGAGCGGCTGGCAAAGATGCAGCAGGCCGTTCAGCAGAAGACCGAGGAATTTAAAACCGCGCTCGGCGCTGCGCAATTGGGCGCGTCGCAGGCGTTGAATGATGCATTGGCGGACATGGGAGCCGCGCGTGCTGAGTTGGAGGCCGGCAACGCAGCGCCAGCCCGTGAGGCAGCGCAGAAGGCGATTGAGAAGATGCTTGCTGCGAAGAATTCAATGGGCAGCCAGGTCGCTGATGCGATGAAGCAAATGGGCGCGAACATGCCGGCGACTCCCGAGGAAATGGCGAAGGCGGCGAACCAGATCATGCAGGCTTTGCAGGAAGTGAATGGCGCGCAGGAGGCTCTCGCAAAGGCCGCGGAGCAAATGGGCCAGAAGGCGGCGCAGAACGCCGCCGAGGCAGCGATGCAGGCTGCGCAAGCCGCTCAGATGGCCGCCGATGCTGCCAAGATCGCGCAACAGCAGGCGATGCAGGCGTCGAATCCGGATGCCGCACGACAATCTGCTGACGCGGCGCAATCGGCTCAGGCCGCGCAGCAGGCAGCTCAACAGGCGGCCATGAATGCGGCGCAATCGGCGTCCATGCCCGGTCAACAGGCGATGGCTGCCGCGCAGCGGGCTGCGGACAAGGCGGGCGAGGCTGCGAAAGCCGCCATGCAAGCCGCTCAAGCCGCCGGGCAGGCGCAAAAATCAGCACAGCAGGCCGGCGCACAGCCATCCAGGATGCAGGCCGCACAGCAGGCTGGAGCAGCCCAGCAGGCCGCGAACAAGGCTGCGCAATCCGCGCAGCAGGCGCAGCAGATGGCGGCAAATGCAGCGCAGATGGCGCAAAATGGGCAGCAGTCCGCCCAACAGGCGATGCAGCAGGCCGCACAACAATTATCGCAAGCCGCGCAGCAGGCTGGACAGGCTGTTGCGCAGAATGGCGCGATGTCGCCAGAGTTGATGCAAGCTGCGCAACAGGCGGCGCAGCAACTCGCCGATGGTGCCGCACAAGCTATGAACGGTCAGAATGTGCCCGCGCAGCAGGCCGCGCAACAGGCGGCCCAGCAGCTTTCCCAGGCTGCGGCGATGATGGCTGTGCAGCAGGCGGGTGTCTCCCAGCAGTCAGCAGGGCAGGGACAGCAGTCCGGGCAGGGTCAGGAGCCTGGTCCTGGAATGAAAGGTCAGGGCCAGCAACCGGGACGTGGCTCCAGCACCGGAAAAAAACAGACTGCCGCGAATGAAGCTCCATCGGAAGGTGCGGAAGATTACAAGCCCGGTTCCGAGCCGCAGGCGGTCGAGCGACAGGCCCGTCAAGCAGCTTTGAAGAAGGCAAACTTCATCGGTCTACCCGCCCGCGAGCGCGAGGCCATCCAGCAGTCACTCGGCGATAAATATCCGTCCGAGTACGGAGCGATGGTTGAACAATACCTGTTGAATCTCGCCAACGAAGCAGCGAAAAAGAAGTGAGCCGCTGCATTTGAAAAACCCTTCAACTTTTTTCTAAACAATCCCGCGAACGCGGATAATCCAAATCAGTAACACGTTATGTTCCAATCAAAGGCCAAGAAAAAATCAGCATGGGTCCAGAGCGCCCTTGAGCGCTTCGAGCGCCCGCTCCTCCAATATGCGCTGAGCATCGTTCAGGATTTGGATCGCGCCAAGGATACCGTGCAGGAGACGTTCATGCGGCTTCACACACAGGAGCAGGCGAACATTGAGGGGCACCTTTCGCAGTGGCTTTTCACCGTGTGCCGCAATTGTGCGCTCAAATCGATCAAAAAGGAGGATCGGTATATCTACGTGGAGCACGAGGAATTCGAGCACCGTAAGGTTGAAAGTGTGACTCCTCTTCAAGACATGGCGCGCCGTGAGCAAATCGCTCGACTGATGGAGCACGTGAAATCACTTCCCCGCAATCAGCAGGATGTCGTCCGTCTGCGCTTCCATGGAAATCACAGCTATCAGGAGATTAGCCAGATTACTGGGCTGAGCGTGGGTAACGTGGGCTTTATCCTCAACGCGGCAATGCGCAATCTTCGTACGAAGATCGAGCGCGACGAGAAGGACGAGAAAATCATTTATTTGGCAAAACAAGCGGCCTCCTAGGACAAACTAAATGAGAGGAAAAGTATCAGATCAGGATTTGACGGATTATGCGCTCAACGAGCTGCAACCCGATGAACGGCTCTATGTTGAGAGCATGCTCGCGGTTTCGGAGGAGTGTCGCAACGACGTTTACCAGATGCTGGAGTTGTCCGAGATGCTCAAAGAGGGACTCGAGAGTGAGGAGAACCCTGAGTTCTTGCTTGATACGGAGCAACGGAATCGTGTGCTTGCGGTACCTGCATGGACCTTTAAAGGCTTTCTCCGCAAGACGGCAGCGGTTGCCATTCTTGCTGCAGGCACCGCCTATGCGCTCACTCGGCCCGCATTCTGGCAGGAAGGCGGCACAGTCGATAAACTCGCTACCGCAGGGCAGGCAGTTCAGTCGCTTGTCGGTGAGTTGCAAACCAAGGATCTTCCAAAGACGGCTGAAGAATTGATTGCTCGTATTCAGGCGGCATCGCCTGTGATTGAGAGAAGCGGTGATTTTCAGCTGGTAGCAGCGCCTGCAGCGGTTTGCACCCCGCCTGTATTCGTAGAAATGCCGGCGGTCTCGGAAATCGCGGAGATGTGAGGCCCGGCGGGTGCCGTGGATTTTTTCGGCATCCGAGAGCGTGGTAAATTGATTACGAGCTTGGACGCGGGCGTCCGTGTCCTCTAGAACGATACTCATGTCGAAACCCGTCGCGTGGATCGTCTGGACCGTTACAGCTTTGCTGCTCGGATGCTTTTTCATCTGGCCGATAGCGGCTACAGTGAATCGCGCATTTTTCGATGCGGATGGGAAATTTACGTTCGCCTACGTCGCTGAGATTTTCGCGAATCACAATTATCGCGAGGGGCTTCTAAACTCGTTTTCGCTGGCGTGCTGCACGACGCTGGTGACGCTCACGATTGCGCTGCCTCTCTCGTATCTCAGCGACCGATTCGATTTCTTTGGCAAGAAAGCGCTTTCGGCCCTGCTGCTGGTCCCGATGATTCTTCCTCCATTCGTGGGTGCGATCGGATTGAAGCAGATGCTTGGGCAATATGGGGCACTCAATGCGTTGCTAATCAATCTGGGGTTCATGGGCCCGTCCGACACGATCGACTGGCTAGGAAAAGGCCAGTTTTGGGGAATTGTGGCTGTGCAATCGCTGAGCCTCTATCCGATATTCTTTTTAAATCTCACCGCCGCGCTCGCGAACGTCGATCCGGCGATGGAGGAGGCGGCGGTGACCCTCGGCTGCACCGGTTGGCGCAGGTTCCGGAAGATTACGATGCCTTTGATTATGCCGGGAGTCTTTGCGGGCGGGACGATTGTTTTCATCTTCGCGTTCACCGAACTCGGTGCTCCGCTCATCTTCGATTATTCGCGCGTAACCAGCGTTCAGATTTTTTACGGCATCAAGGAAATCGACGGCAACCCGTTCCCGTTCGCTTTGGTCGTGGTGATGCTGGTTGCGACGCTTTTGCTCTACATGGCGAGCAAGCTCTTTTTCGGGCGCAATCAATACGCCATGACCTCCAAAGCGGCCACCGTCGGAGGCGGTCGCCCGTTGACGGGGATTCGCGGAATGATTTGCTTCCTGTTCTTTCTGGGAATCACGCTGCTCGCGCTCATGCCGCATTTCGGCGTCGTGCTCGTGAGCTTCGCGAAAGAATGGTATCGAACCGTGCTTCCGGCGCAGTGGACGACGGAACATTACGATGCTGCGCTCGGTCATTATCTGGCCGTGCCGAGTATCATAAACAGCCTGAAATATGCGGGCTTCAGCGTCATTTTTGATGTGATTCTCGGACTCGCCATCGCGTATGTCATCGTTCGCACGAAGCTGCCGGGGCGCGGACTTCTTGATGCAATTTCAATGCTGCCGCTCGCGGTGCCCGGATTGGTTCTCGCATTCGGGTATCTGGCGATTACGCGGCCGGGGCGATTGTTTGAGGGGCTCGATCCTTCCCGCGATCCAACTTATCTACTCATCATCGCCTACGGCGTCCGGCGTCTACCGTATGTGGTTCGGAGTGCTGTTGCGGGGCTTCAGCAAACAAGCGAGACGCTTGAAGAAGCTGCACAGAATCTAGGCTGCACACCCTTCCGAACATTGCGGCGCATTACCTTTCCGCTCATTGCGGCAAACATTCTCGCCGGTGCATTGCTCGCATTCAGTTTTGCGATGCTCGAAGTCAGCGACTCACTGATTCTCGCTGTGAAACAGCAGGATTTCCCTATTACAAAAGCCATCTATGAGCTCTTTCAATTAATCGGCGACGGAAAGTATCTGGCCGCCGCGCTCGGAGTCTGGGCGATGGTCTTCCTCGGGCTCACAATCGCCGTCGCGAGCAAGATTCTCGGAAAGAAGATGGGCGCGCTTTTTCGAGCGTGATTCCGGGATGCGCAGACGGCCTTCGCGTTGTAGTAATCCACCCCGGCGAGTGGTCGTCATTCTCGGGAACGCGTGCTTTGCCGGCTTTAGCCGGTCGCTGCGGTGCTCATCAGGAAGAACCCGCACCCTGGCACGTTTCACCATCCCGACCGCGGTATCACTTTTTCGGCGCGAACATCTTCTTTCCCATCTCCATCCCGAACTTCTGCATGTCGCGCATTTGTTGGAGTGATTTCGTGAATGTGTTCACCTGGTCGGGGGAAAGGATTCCGTTCACTTGCGAAAGAACTCGATTGTGGAGCGCTTCCTCACTCTTCAGCCATTCGGATACCATCTTGTCGTCCTGAAGCGCCCGCATCCCTTCGGTCGGGTCGGTGTTGCCTTGCTCGAGCGGTGAGCGTGGCATCTTCACACGCTCCTGAGCCATCAATGAGAGAACGCTCTCGCGCTGTTCTGGGCTCAGCGGAGTTCCTGCCGAACTAAACTGGCTCTCGACCTGACCGAACATCATGCGATCACCGATGGTGCGTTCGTAGGTTTCCAATTCCGCCATTTTTCCCTCGCCGATCATTGCTTTGAGGCGCTTGTCGAAATCGGCTTTCTCTTCCAGAATTTTCGCCTGCGCGGCCTTTGGGTCGGCGGCGTTCATGGCTTCCAGGCCGGCGGATGTCATTTTTCCCTGACGTTCTGCGAGGAGCGCCATCACGGCGTCCGAGGTCGAGGGATCGAGCTTCTTGATGAAATCGCCATACATCAGACGCGTGCCCATTTCGGCCTGCATCTTGAGCATCTGCTTCCCTTCCTCGCCCTTGAACATTTCCGCGAATCCCTTGGTCAGATCCGCGGCTGCTGCTGGAGGTTTCTCGACAGCAGCAACGGTGGGCGGGGCGGGGGATTCGGCGGATCTTGCGAGCGCGGCGTCGCGTTCGGCGGCGAGTCGTTTTGCGTTCTCGGCGGCACTTGCCGCCTCGTCCTCGGCCTTCTTCCGGATGTTTGCGGAGATCTGATTCTCCGCCCGCATCGCCGCGAGTTCTGCGCGCAGTGCGGAGTTCTCTGATTCGAGGCCCGCGATTTTTCCGTTCAGAATAAACGCGACCACGCCGAGGGCTACGGCGACGACTGCCAGAACGGGCTTCATGCCTTCTCCGGAACGACGTATGGCGCGCGGTATTCGCGGGTCAGGAGTTTGTCCGCGGCGGCGTTGTCGATGAACTTCTCGGTCTTCGGATTCATCGTCAGGAATTCACCAAGCGTGAGTTGCTCCTTGGCGATATCGACTCCGTTTTTCCCGAGATGTTCCGCCATTCGCTCGTAGCTGTCGGTCGCCTCCTTGTGGGCTTTGACTTTTTCGAGGATTGCGCCGGGTGCCTGCTTCTTTCCAAGCAGGAGCGAGATGTTCCCGGTGTGGCAGAGCGCGCTGCTGAGGTGCCCCTCGAGAATCTCCGCGTTGAGCTCCGTGGCTTTGCGGGTGCGGATTGCCTTCGTCCAGTTTTCGTGGTGCGAGCCCTGGCCCGAATTGTCCGGCTTGCCGGGGTCGGGGCCGTCCTTCGGAGCGGGGAAGGAGCCGAAGCGCTTCACCATCTTGCCGTCTTTTCCAAATGCCGCGGCGCTGTTGTAGTCGGGCACGACGACGTAGCCATTCTCATACTGGAGATAGACGCCGACTCCGTTGTTGCCGCGATACTTGTCCATGTCGCCCTTCTGGTCGGCTGCGGGCAGTCCGCGGACTTCGAAAATGAGCGGCGCTTTTGCGTAGTCGTGCACGACGAACATCGTATTCGGTGTCTCGCCGTCGTCCACGTAGCCGAGCCGGCCGCCGACGCTCCAGACCTTTGGCGACAGCTCCATTTCGCCCATGAACCAGCGCGCGATGTCCATCTGATGAATGCCTTGATTTCCCAAATCGCCGTTGCCTGTGTCCCAGACCCAGTGCCAATCATAGTGCAGTTTCTTCCGCATGAGCGGCTTGATTGGCGCGGGGCCGAACCAAAGGTCGCGGTCGATTCCCGCGGGCCACGGCTGTTCGCCATCCACCTTCCCGATGCTCGCGCGGCGCTTGTAGCAGGTGCCGCGGGCCCAGAGCAATTTGCCGAGGTTGCCGGCCTGCGTCCATGCGACGGCTTGATGAAGCCCAACGGTCGAACGGCTCTGTGTGCCGCACTGCACGATGCGTCCATATTTCTTCGCCGCTTCAGCGAGCACGCGGCCTTCGAACACATTGTGCGAAATCGGTTTCTCGATGTACGAATCCTTGCCCGCCTGACAGGCCCAGACGCCGAGGAGTGCGTGCCAGTGGTTCGGTGTCGCGGTGGAAATGGCGTCGATTTCCTTCGACTCCAGCATCTTTCTCGCGTCCACGAACGTCTTCACGTCCTGGTTCTTCTTCGCGAGCTGGTCCTTGCCTTTGGCGAGAATCGATTCGTCGATGTCGCACAGCGCGCCGATTTTTACGCCGTTCTGCTTGAGCAAATCGCCGATGTGCGCCTGCCCGCGGCCGCCGAAGCCGATGATGCCCACGCGAATTTCGCTGTTCGGTGATTGCGAGCGGGCGATTGCCGGAAAGCCGATGGCCGCGACTGCGGTGGTCTTGAGAAATGTTCTGCGATTAATGTTCGAGTGGATCATGGTGAGAGAGTGCGTGTCAGTAACCGGGGAGGACATGGGGAAATTAGCGGAAGTTTGCGAGCCTTACTTTCCGATGCACCAAAGGTGCTGGTGCGTGCGGATGAACAGCAGCCCGTCGCTCACAGCCAGCGATGCGTTTGTCAGCTCGCTGCCGATGGCGTTGGTGGCCACGAGTTCGAACTTCGGCGATGCGCGGATGATGTGGCAGTCGCCGCTTTGATTGAGCACGTAAATGAGGTCGCCGCTCAACACCGAGGAACTCCACGAATCACCTTTCGGTCCTGCGGCTTTGACGCGTTCCATGTAAACGGTTTTGCCGCTTTTGAGTTCGATGCACTCGGCGAATCCGTCCGTGTTGAAAACGTAAATGTGTCCGCCGTGGATCACGCCGGTCCCGAGCCGGTTCTTGGTCCGGACGCTCTGCCAGAGCCGAGTCCCCGTCACATCGCCATCGCCGCCGTAGGGAACGGCGATGCTTGTTCCAAAATACCCGCCCATGCCGACGGCGATGCCTTCGGCGGCGATGGGTGAACAATAGACGAGCGGGTTCATCCCGTCCGCGCTCCACAGTTCCTTTCCGTTGGCGGGATTGAATGCGCGCATGATTTTCGGGAACGGCATGATGAGTTCCTCG